>Ga0114908_1000795_pt1 | contig 16975 bp, 13 predicted proteins | sample MalvireepMed_s17_FD_87292 | JGI IMG/M metagenome (GOLD analysis project Ga0114908, IMG submission 87292) | Marine viral communities from the Global Malaspina Expedition - Malaspina viral metaG DeepMed_s17 | ecosystem: Environmental > Aquatic > Marine > Oceanic | place: Mediterranean Sea... | reverse complement strand
GGCGATGGTGTGATTTCTGGGCTGATAGTGCTAACGGGTTTTGGCATATGGCTCTCCTAGTCCGCCCTGAAATCTATGTTATCGTAAAAACCTCTGGTTCAACACCATGCTGACACACAGGGCAGTCAACTCTTCGTTTAGTCCAAGTTTAATAGCGAAAATAGTGAATATAATAGCAGCACTTATGACTAACCAGCGCAGAAAGCCCTTTAGAAAAATTTTTGCTGGAAACCACATATAAGTAACCTACCGTAAGTAATTATTAATCAATAGAAAACATCTCAGTTACCACAAACTTGTCAGCTAAGTTCACTAATAAAGTTCAATAACATGACTATCTCGGCAACATTGTTGGTGAGGTGAGAGTATATTTGCCTAGATCGACCGAGAGATGTAACTTCATCGCTCCATGTCCTTCCTTATACTCTTTTCGCAATCTGCACCTTGCTCAGCGAGTATTTTTATTTTGCCATTTCATCAACTCGATATGCTTTATTTCAGCATAACCGAGTTTCTATCTTTATCAAGATAAGCTAACTTTGGTTCTTTATTACTAGGTATTAAACTTTATTACTACGCCACAAAAAAATGTGGGTGTACATTAAAGCTCTTAAATAAGACGCTATACAGAGTAACTTTAGCCCTATAAAATGTTAAAAGTAAACAATAAAAGCTTTAAAAAAGTAGATTTCACTAAATCATATAATAGCGTTATAACATTAAAGTTGTTAAATTTCTGGGGTGCTTTTTATCTATTGATAATTGACTGCCTAATCAATACTCATTTCAGGGATTTCTCCCAATTTGCTTTCAAAGTTGAAAAACTTAGTTTTCTTATAACTCTTCACAAACTGCTCATCTAAATCTTCATTATGGGACCAAGTAAAGCTGTCTGAATTACTCTTCTCATTGAGAGTATCCATTAGCTGCCAAGATACAGGTCTTGTTAGCTTAAAAATGCTCTTAAGCTCCGGACAGTGACCTGATTCCATTACACCCTTAGATTGTGGAGGAAACACGTAATTAAAGCCAACTTCATGGTTTCTAACATGTCTAGTTTTCGATGACAGATATTTAATACCACATATTTCATGAGCGTTACGACTAGTCCATTGCAACAATAGGTTGGGCAGGATGTACTCTTCGTTAAACATAGATGAGTCGTGCTTGCGTGTGAAACTGCAAGCCATAACCAAAGGGAATAACGCTATGTAAGCGTTATTGACATCGTCACTATCTAAATCCGAACTAAAATCAAACAGCTTTTCTAAAAGGCTTTTTTTCAGAAGTTCTAAAGAATATGCTAAGTTTAATACCTTTACATCGCGCCCACGGCTGTCGTCCACCTGATACCGCGACACGTAAACCTTATTAAAATCTGGTCTTCCCATCTCTTGCCAGCATGCATATAAGGATGATCCCAAATACAAACTTGGTAATCCGCTAATCGAGAAACGTTGTGAGGAAACTAAGTGCCTATGCTCGAAAGGTATATGAAATATGTCTTCTCTATCAGCAATATACTTTTCTGAGGTTCTAATTCGATACAAAGATTTATACTCTTTATGTTTAAAGTCATCTAAGCTTTCAGTCAACAATGGGATACTATCTTTGATTATCGTGATTTCTGTAAGCTTCTCGAACTCATCGTATGCTGAGCCTATGCTTCCTGAAAGATATGTATCAACGACCTTGAGTATTTGATTTTTAGTTCTCTCAAAATCCGGCAGCTTCAAACTCAGGTAGTCTGATGATTTCAAGTCGTTTTCGCTTAACTTTTTGAGTCTGCCATTAAAGTTATTAAGTCTATCTTCCAGTTCACTTCGATAGGTGCCATCTTTAGATTCAAACGGGTGATTAAGCTTACTCCCGCTATGAAGCCTATTAACTATTTTTTGAAAGTCGTTTTTCTTGCTATCTTTTTTATTTGTCATTATTTAACCTGACTCCTACTTCCTAAGCTCAAAGTGATACCGTAAAAATATTCACCCTCAGGTTAGTCGTTTCGAAAGATTAGCTCCATGAAAGGTCTCCATAAAATATTTTTCGAACTGATTCCCCGTCCACGGCTTATCTCTTTCCCAGCCTAGAAATATAAAAATAGTGTTGGTCGTGAAATCCTTTTCGCCGCATGATGTTTAGAAAACGTTTTTAAAGAACCTACTAAACCAATTCAAATTTGGTCGGTCTTCATCGGAATTTTTAATACCAAGAAACGCATCTGTGTCCCACCGACAAGCCTCCAGAAGTCCTCTCTTTATTGGTGGCTCTTCTGTTTCGATTACTACTAATTTGTCCACTATCTTCTGAAGTTGATTCGGTGTTAGCTCTTTAGTTCTTTGAGTGATTTCTTGTTCGAGTCGAAGGTAGTCCCGTCTCAAATTATTATGGAGCTCGCAGCACCCCCTTGTATCAACGACAAGGTCAAACGCTTGTAATATTGCCACTAAGCTAGCTAGAACTTGACCCAACACCGTATTACTAAAAAGAGATGCCACCGCCGCAGTAGAAAGAGCGAGGCTGGAGCCACTTATAAACCTCTGAAGACCTCGGTAGAAAGACTGTCTAGCCATATGATACCGAACACCAAGCGCAGCATTATATCTTAGTGCCCAAATCTCATCTTCATCTGCTAATTTAGGTTTGGCTCGGGGCATTCTATTTTTTACCTTGTCCACTTTTTCCTGGCCGTGGTGGAGTGTCGAAATGCTGTGTTATTTGATCAATTTTTTTTTCGTCTCGAAAGACTTCCGGCCCTTTATCATATTGCGGAATATCTCTATATCCTCGATGTGTACGACCTCGAACCGGCGGCCGCTGCTTCTGGTCTTTATTACTATTCGTCATTAGTTCATCCTCCTTTAGTAATAGCATTGAGTAGTTAAACATTAACTTTTGCTGGAATTTGAACACGAGGCTTCAACTCAGTTAAAACATCGTAGTCATTTAATATCTCCGAAAAAATCTCTTTATGCTTTGGGCACTCTAACGTTATTACAAAAGCATACTTTACGGGCTTTGCTTTGTTTGAAGAGATAGTTGCTCCAGAATCGCGAGCCATATGATGTATTTCAAAATAAGGGTTATTTAATGCTTTAGGCATCTTTGGTAGCTCTTCATGTAACACAGTCTCCCACTTCGCCGCATCTCGTCTCAACTCTGCCTCAGTAGCTTTTTTTTCTTGCTTGAAAAACGACTCCTTTTGTTTTTTTAAGGAGTTCGGACACCAGCTTATTTCAACCCCCGACTTGGTATACATAGAACTATCTTGGGGATCGACAGGCGAAACAAAACAACACGTAGCCTTAATAATTACTTTTCCCTTTAGTCCGCCCTTAGGTAGGGGTAATGGAGCCTTCATATACTTTCCTGGCTTTAGCTCCCCTTGATATAAGATTCTTGCAGTTCCGAGTGGGGATTCTAACAACGACTCAATTTCAGCAGGTATACGACCCCACCCCACATCCGATGTATTTAAGCCATTTTTTTCCGCTGAGTTTACGAGTATTGCTTTTATCGCAATCGGAGAAATACTTTCTCCCATCAACGCCTTAATACCAACAGCTCTTCTCAAGAGATAGGGCGAAGCAAAACTTGTACCTAATTGAGGAGTGATATTTGCCGGATTAACCCCATCGAGCACATGAAAATATTCTTTTGGATCCCCTCCAAAGGCAAGTAAGTCTGGCTTAACAACTCCGGGAGAGCGTCCAGGACCTACTGCACTATATCTGGCTCGCTCCCATAAAGCAGAGGATGAGTTGGCAGAGCCGACCGCAATACTATTAACGCTATCAGCTGGCACTTGAACCCGATTTAAACCTAACTCAGCGTCGTTATTTCCATTATTTCCTGCTGCAATACAAACTAACGTATTACTGTCGTAGATATGACTATCTATCAGTGATGTCCAAGGATGGATTTCATCGTCATCAACTGGATACTCTGGCCCCAAACTAAGGTTGATAAAATCATACTGGTTCGATAGCAGAACTTCCTCAATATAACCAAGGGTTTTATAGAGTTCATATGGGTCTTCAGTATCGGTTTCGTTATCAAGAACTCTATAGTGATCTACAGGAGCAAATGGGCGTTCAATAGGCAGGTTTGGGTCAATGCTACCAAATAGAAACGCTGAGGTAACAGCTACTCCATGAGCCACAGCATCGGGGTCATCAAGACCATTTGGGTTAGACAGAATATAATTGTTAACCCAAGGTCTCATCACGCAATCATTAGATATTCCGCCATCTAAAATAGCAACTTTAATATCCCCGGCTATTGCTGGTTCGCGAGGCAACTCAGGTGATTCTGAAACAGCCATACGACTGACCAGTGGCTTGTATGATCTAAGCCTAGATACATTTCTTATGACTCTAACAAAAGGGTGCTTAGCTAGTATTTCTAAATTATCAACCGAACCAAATATCGGAATAAACAATAAGTTAGAAACTGAAACTATATAATTTTTTGCAATTTCAAAGCCTAGCTCTTCAGCAAAACTATAAAAGAGTTTTTCAATAATATGGTTTTCACTACTTGGCATTAACTGAAATACGACTTCGAAATGACTATCAAGCCTATTGTTATCTAGTTTCAGCTTATCTTTAGGCTGAACTACTTCGAAACTCCAGACCCTCATTAGGTCTTCTACCCCAGGATCATCTATCTCGACTGACTTAAGACTTTCAAAAAGTGCTTCAAAGGCGGAGACCTTCCCCGCCACAAAAATTCCAGTTGTGGGAGAAGCTTTTGGCTCTCCTTTGCGCGTCCATTTATCCGGCGTTACAGTTTCACTTCTGCTTCCCAAAGATTCGAGATCAATACTCCTCATAAGCTTTGTCGGAAAATGTCCTTTAGAAAGATAAGATGGATGCATGGTAAGTTTAGCTACTGAGTATCCTTCAGGAGTAAGGACTGGTGCACCACCTTTCATATCATCCACAACACGCTTTAACTGAGGTTCTAGCCTTGAGATCACCTCATTAAGCGTATATATCGCATTATTATTTGGTCTCATTTTAGGGGCAGGAACAATAGACGTCAGTTCTTCGGCTTTCCCTATTATATAGTTTTTATTAGCCATAAATTTCCCTTGCTAAGCTCTATTTCTGCGCTTTCTTATTGTATCTCTGCTGACGCCCATACGTCTGGCCGCCCGTACCTGAGGTAGTCCAAAATCTTCGACCAACTTAACGGCCCACTCAATTCTTTCATTCTTATCTAACGATTCTTTATCAGGTATTAGTAACTCCAATAAGCTGTCACTAGCTGTTTCAGGTTCTAAAATTCTTTTTTTTCTTAAGCTAACGACTTCTTTTTTGATATCACTATATGAGCCCCCCTTCAACGATTTACTTAAAACATCAATGAATTCTTTAAACTCATCAATATCACTTCCTAAGAAATACTCAACAGCCTCTCTAGTTTGTTGTAATGAAGGCAGAGGAAACTTTACGACAAAGTCAAAGCGACGCCATAAAGCAGGATCAACTAGCTCAGGATGGTTCGTAGCAGCGATTAGTAATCCGTGTGATGGCCACTCTTCTATTTCCTGCAACATAATCGTGACAAGCCGCTTTAACTCACCGACATCTGATTCATCGCTACGTTTTTTTGCTATAGCATCGATTTCATCTAAAAAAAGTACACAGGGGTGGCTTTTCGCATACTCCAATACATTTCTTAGATTATTACCACTCTTACCCAAGTAACTGCTCATTACAGCAGTTAAATCCAAAGTATATAGTGGTAAATTTAATCTCTCTGCCAGCCAAGCCGCACTTATTGTTTTGCCTACGCCAGGAGGCCCTTCAAAAACTATAGAGCTACTAGGCTTTAAACCAAGTTTTTCAATTTCTTTAGACTTTGCTCTCTCTTTTATAACTTGTTCAAAAACATCTCTAACATTCTTATTTAAAAGAGGATCTCGCCCATCATTACTTACTAAACCAGACTGTTTAAGTAAAGGAATTCGGTTATTAGAGATATCATCGCCTGCCTCGAATGGATTCTCCCCATTAAATGAAGGTCTGCGCATTACTCCACGAGTTTGTGACTGGGACTCCTTAAGCAAGCTTTCCAGTTTCTCGCTAGTTTTAGGATCTTCTTTGCGTATCCTTCTGATCTGTTTGGCAAGATAGAGTCTCACATCTGACTCTCTCCCAGACAGGGCTAATTTAGACAATGCAACAAATTCTGTGGAACTCAACATAAGTGACTAGTTTCCGGTTTTTTATTTAACTCTAGTCATTCTAGACCTCAAACCCTTTAAAATCAACGCTTTCAAAGTGACTAAAAACAACACAAAAACAAATGTCTAGTCACTCCAGCTTAGCTTTTGAAAAAAAATACTCGTCCAACTGCCAACCTGGTCACTCGGAATAGCTCCCTTTCCAGCTCCTTCGTTCTTAGGATGATTTACGCTGAACCTTTCATGGTCAGGAAACTTGTCGTTTATAAGTTTTGTTGGCCAGCTCAATCCCCCTTTTGTTATTCCTTTAATCAAGTTTGTCCAAAACGTTGCTAAAAAATGAGGCGAGGCTATTAGCATTTTAGTTGATAATTGGCTTTCCCCATCCGACGTATCAACCTCCAGAATGTAAGCATGTCGCCCCTCATAGCTAACCTCAGCGCAACAAATAACCCGAGGCTCACCATTCTTCAATAAATGTTTTTGACCTCGCCCTGACTGCGACAATGCCGTTGTTTCTTTTGATAGCAAAGCCACGCCTTCTTTCTGAAGTAGCTCCAGCATGTGGTTAAAAGCTTCAAAGCGGCTTTCACACATCCGGGTTAAATCAGTCGCGTCATGAGGGCCTGAAAAATCAGCAGCAGGAAGTTTCCCTCCTTCCGTGGGTTCGTCAGTGCTGACTTCTTCGCTGGCAACTTCATTGGGTTCAGGGCTCGAAGCCCCTTTATCACGCTCGACTACCTCATTCACTTTGGCGGTTTGGGTATGCCCAAGGAAATTAATGGTGTGGGTGTCGTTTCTCAAAATAACGGGTTCGTTTTTATTCGATGCAGTTTCATCATCACTGATTTCATGCTCTTCGGGGCGCTGTGTCCACGGAGAACCGTTTGGCGTGCCTCCATTTCGTTTATTTTCATAGCGTTTAAACGAATCGTGCTGGAACAGTACTTTATCCGGTAGGCTTCCGTGAAAGGTCAAATTTGTAATTTCTTCCACAAAGAACTTATCGCTGGTTTCATCCCACCGTCCATGGAAAGCAAATGACCAACCAATCATTTCAGGCGGTTCAAATGAAAACGTCCACATTTCCCAGCCGTTATTCACTCTGGAGAACTGTTTATAGTGCCGAAAAATACTTTCAAATGACTTACGAGCATTACGATCTATCAAAAGCCAAGCCAACATCCGTCGGGTACCGGCATCATCAAACGCGTTTTTTGGAAAGGCGGATAGCTTTAACACATTAACAATCACCTTTCCCTCGTTTAAACGCTCCTGGACGTCAAACTCATGAGTTAATGTTTCAGAGGTAAGTGCCGCTCGGCACAAATAGCCGGAATGTAAAAACAAAACACGGGCAAGCTCTAGCTGTGGAATAATAAAACTTGGCTTCCCTTGCGTTTCTACTAGGAACCCTTTTTGACGCGCTTCTGCTTTCGCTAATGAGGCGTAGGCAAACTCCGGAAACTCGTTCAAATTGCATTCACTAATTATTGAATCCCAGGTGATTGAACACGAAGCTCTGTCCCGCTTAGGTTTTTCACCTATGGCGTTCAGCACCCGCCCCCGGGCAAGCATGGGTAAGTTAGAGAAGGCGGCATGACGCTTATTCTGTATCGGACTCAACCAAGCATTAATACGCCAGTATTTTGCTGTCGTGCTTCGGAAGAGATCGCCTAGATGCAGCAGTTCCGAGTTGTTCTCAATATTTTTAAATCTAGTGTCCGACACGAAGAATAACCTCTCTTAAAAAGTTATTAGCTTCATCTGTAATCCGCTCGATACTCAACCCAGCCAGTCGCAACAGACGCCAGTGAGCCAGCTCTTCATGCTGACGCAGAAGTTGGTAAGCAGCGTAAGTCAATCTTCTTATTTGATAATCCGTTATGGACTCTGAGTAAGTATCGAGACAGTGATTGAGTATTGGGAGCTTGATGAGCTTTTTAGCAGATGAACGGCCATGAGGAAGGTGGTTAATCAACCAAAGTTTAGATAACCGGGGAGAGCTTAGATCAGAGTCGTTTTCAGCTATAAGCTCTAAGCATCGCCGCGTTAGTGTTAAGTCGCGATAATGCCAGTTTATTGACTTGTGCCCGTTACGTTTCCGTCTCCTGCCTGCATTAAAGTCTATCAACCATTTCCTATCATGCCGATAAAGCCATGCATAAACGCCTCCTTCAGCACGCCTCGCTTCCTTTATTTCTAATCGTCGCAGTATTGATTGCCACTTCGTTCGATAGATCTTAACTTGCCCTTTGGTCTTTTGCTTAACAAGACGGCGAATAGGTACGGCCCGCTTTTTCTTTACTTCATGGATCGTTTCCGCGACCGTCGCCTTCAATTTTAATGCTTGCCATACCATTAAGTGCTGCAAGGCACTGAATGATTTCCGGTGCTTACGGAAAATAGTTTTCAGCCAGTTCGTGTCATTTTTGACGTCAAAGCCTAAATTAAGCTCTTGAAGAGCAGAGCTCGGAAAGCAGGACAGCAATGCTTCTGCTATCTGCTCATGGTCTGCATAACGCCCTCTGGTCATTGCGTTGTCAGCCGCTAATGCCTGATAAAAAGACGTCCATTGATCAAATGACGCCGACTCCATTGCCTGTAGCGATAAGACCTCGTTTGCTGATGAGCACAGCTTAAGCAAGCCCGGGTGAACTTTACCAGTTACTTCTGACTCATTTTTTATAGTGGTGGGACACAAAACGTAGGCGTGTCGATGTTCTTGCCAACTTTCCGGTAAATTCTTCAGGCATGCGGAACATACGCAGGTATTGAGTCCGGGAATGAACCACCGCCTATCCCAAAAGGTTTCTCCGTAATCCCTGATTTGGTTTTCCATACAGGAGGGGCAAAGACGAAAATGGTTTACCGCCTTTACTCTTGATGCAGCGACACCGAGCATCATATGAACCGCACCATTGCTGAACCCTGACATGAGTTTTATTGCACGCTGTCGAATTGGCTCGGGTACGAACGGTGCATAAAAAGGGAATAGGGTATGTTGGTAAATCAGTTTTTCAGTAGAATATTGACCTGTTCTTGCCAAGTGTTGGCTGATCTTCTCAATATGGCTGGGTAAATCTAACGTGGATATTATCTTGCGGTTGCCAAAGACCTCATCGAGCAACTGCTTAGGGCTGGAAATGGCTTCATTAACGCCTGTCCTCGCTATGACACTGTAAATCAGTTCATTAGGATAGGGGACAGGGACATTCGTCATTTCAGCCGACCTTATCCATCCATTTGTTCATCGGAAATATGAGGCCGGACGATTTAAGCGTTTCATAAGCTTCGTCTTTGGAACTGCTTTGCGAAGATAAAAATCTCAGATCTTCTGTCGGTAGCGTATGCCACTCATCTTTTTTCAGGCGCTTAGTCTTTTGCTTTTTGGGTGGCGCTTTTACGTCATCATGCTTTGGAGAGGATAGCCACGACGATACAATAGGCAATAGTTCCTGAAGCGATGCGTCAGGATTCTCTTTGAAAGCCCGCTTAACCGTTTCAAGAAGCAGAGAGCTATCATCGTATCCAAACTGACTGAGCATCATATACAGCCGTTTTTCATCGTCCGACACCAGCTCATCAATTTCATCCGAGGCAATCGACGCTTCATCAATCTGGGACTGCAATTCAAGTAGGCGTTTATCCGTATCCTTTAACCGTAGGTCTGAATACTCCGCTATTTTTTCTGCGTCGTTCGAGCGAAGTGCTGCCAGCATAGGATGCACTGGGCCCAATTCATCCTGATAGACTTGTCGCAATAAGCCCGAGGTTATGCGCTCTATTCCTGTCGCAATGGCTCTTAACTGAGCTAAGACAAATAACTTAACAACAATATCCAGTACCCCCTGGCTTAAGTCGTACCAAGTGTTTCTGATGTCGTCAGTCAGCAGCTCATCGCGATGTTTGAGCCATTGGAGTTTCCAAAGCTTGTTAGTGAATGCGTGCCATTCGCCCGGGCGACCATTGGACTGATATTGTTTCATTGGTTCCCAGAAAATCGCGCCGAATCCCGCACTACGTCTTGCTGAGCGCAAGTCGACTTCAAATATCTCTTTTGCTTTTGGCGTGCCAACAAGCACAACCGGTAAACCAATGGTATTTACCAGAGTGACAAAGAAATTCAGCATTTTCTCAGAGCCACCTGACTTTGATCGGCTCAAATGCTGGATCTCATCAATAATAAGAACACCCAGGGCATGCGAATTGGCAATTTGCGCCATAATAGCCAGCATGTTCTCTACACTGTGTCGCTTCATACCGTAGCGTTGTTCATAGTGAGTATTAAGAACCCGATCTAACGCTCTGAAAAAGTTCTGACAAATACCTTTAAGAGAGCCATCAAACGAACAATCAACTTTTAGGTAAACGACCTGTTCAAGATTATAATCCGGATGGTAAATGACTTGGGGATAACCAGAGAGTACCCGGCCGATGGTCGTCGTTTTGCCACTGCCAGAGCAACCAATAATCGACATACTTTGAGCGGTTGATTTCACCTCATCAAAGCGAAAGGCCGATAGGTCGCCCGTTAATAATCGCTCGTAACCGTTCTGAAGGTGCTTTTGTCTTGATCCATTTTTTGGATTGCGGCCAACATAACCACCACGGATCATAATGGACAGCTTCTCCTCCAGTTGCACGTGTGTTGATAGCGGTTGAAAGAACTCATCTGTGAGACGGCTAATTGAGTGGGCTCTGACGTGTCCCGAAGCAAGTAAGTCTTCCGGTCGACAATGAGCATCAATTTTCAAAGACTCAGCAATATTTTTTACCGACTTTATCGGTGGTAAAGCCTCAATCAGAGGGTTGCCTCGGTAACTTTCAACGCCGGTATCATGATAACCGGCGGTTATTGATTCAATACCTCCAAATGTCATGAGTTCGGCTCCGAGTCATCACCAAACAGCTCTGACAGATAATCAGGGTAATCGTAAGTCTCGTCATTTGAGTGCTTAATAGGAACCACTTTTGCCGGTTCTTTTTTATTATCCCGTTCAGGGCGAACTGCCGTATCCCGACGTTCTTGCTCTCTGGCTTCCGCTTTATTTTTCTTTATGTTGCGAATACGCTCAGCATCACTGCTTTTTGATACACTGCCACCCTTAGTTGCTTTTTTAACCTTATCTTCAATAAGCTGATCAAGTTCCCGGGCTTTAGGCGCGTATCCCTTTTCAGCTTTTGCGTGAGCACCTTTGATGATTTGCTGCCTCTCCCAAACTTGCTTCCAGGTAAGATCTCGAAACTCACGGCTTCGAGTCGATAAATCACAAGTCCAGAACAGTTTCTTACCCACTTCCGGAAACAAATAAATATGGTTAGCGCTTCCCGGGTCGTAAGCAGCCATAAGGCCTTTCGGTCTTTTAACGGATGAGTCCCGATGCATCCATCCGGCTTCAATCAGTTCCCGGCCGGTATATGTCAGGCCCCAAAGTTTTACGCCCTGCTCGGAAACCGTAACTTTCTTCCTTGGCAATAAAACGATCCGGGCAAGGTTCACATCAACATTTCGAAGTTTACCTACACGGTTCTGAATGCCCCAGTTCCAAAGGTGTATGGGAATTGAAGGAACATCTTCCGGAATGTCCGCTGCCCGGTCATACTTTTTCATGGGTTTATGCAGGTTGTGATTAATGATGGCGTTTATCATTATTTCAGTGAAGTCGTTCATTGAGATTTTAGCTTCCGCACGATAATCACTCTCACCGTGTTTTTTGATCCGATTGCCTTCAACAACACCCGGTAAATATGGTTTGAAGGTGCCCTGGATAGTCTTAAAAAAACGCTCCACTATCCCTTTAGCATCGCCACGACGGGGCGGCGCACTTTCCAATCGAACGCCTAACCCCTCAATCAGGTATTGAGCCTGATGGCTCATCAACTCACCTCTGTCGGCAAGAACAACATCCGGCAAACCAACTGACGGCCAATCCTCCGGTGAAATATCCATGCCGAACTTCTTGCACACTTCGGTTTTATCGCCAAAACTGGACGTTAAAGCCTTCATCGCAACCACATAAGACGGGTTATCTACGCCAATATAAAACCCCGTTACCATTCGACTAAAAACATCAATCACCATGTATATGGTTGGTCGCCCGATGACTTTCTCGGAATCGTCATCATCAACCAGGTAGATGTCAGCAATTGTCGCATCAATCTCGTAACGGCTCCCCGGTCCTAACGCTTGCTCGGTTGCTGTGCCGTGTAACGGCCTAACATCTTTGCGATAGTTGGTCACAGGTGTTTGCGCTATAAGCTTGTCGGTTTTTTCGTATTCACGAAGATAAAAGTGCTGAAACTGCCGATAGGTCGGTAGTTGCTCTTCGCTGGCATCGGGATTTGCGAACTTGTAAGCCGAAGCAAACTTACGATACGCATAGCTGACAGACATATTCTTGTCATTCAGCAATACCGTTTCTATCGTGCGCCGGAACAGTCGCCGTATATCATCATTTAACGGCACCGTGGTTCCCGGGCTGTGTATTCGACGTTGCCCGGGCGTTTTGTCTTTGAAGCTTCGAGGCTTACCAGCCGCACCAGAGTTCTTAAAGTCGGGAAGCAGCGCATTTTTAAGCTGCCCTCGTTGCCAGTACCGTCTCAAGTATTTATAGAGTGTGGGAACACTGACTTCTGATTCTTCAGCGACACGTTTTAGCAGTCCGGCGCGCTCTTTCTTAAAATACATTTTTTCATCAGCAATAATGTCCTTTATTGCCTGGTAGGCTTTTTCACGGTGTTTGTAGTCAGAGCTATCTTCTTCCGGCGTCAATATCTGGAGTTCGGCGAAAGGGTCTTCAACACGTGTAAGCTGACCCGCAGCAACTAAGTCCTCGAGCACATCGATATACTCTGAGGTAGGTGTTCCTTTATTCTCATCAATACACAACCAAATAAGCCGGGTGCTCTCCACGAATAAGATGCGGTACCGCTTGTTGTCATATTCAACAACATCATTAACTCGCCACATTCACCGCACCTCCCAAGCTCTCTAACTCGTAACACGTAAAATCCTTTCCACCCAGTTTTCTGAATGGCTTTCTGACATCAAACGTAATAACCCTAGATGCGCAGAGTACTCTTAAATCATAAAGTGACTCGCCCATTTCAAGGTCATAAGCCCGGTCAATCGCCTTACACAGTTCAATAATATTGAGCCCGGGGTTGTCGGCTACTGCGGCTTTAAACATCGCCAGACTCGATGCCGTGGTAACCTTATCACCCGATTCAAGCTCTCCCTTCACAACGTACAACCAGTCAATGTTTGTTTTGGCCACGGGGTCGATTTCACGCTCAGTAACGAGATACCAGGGAAGCTCCTTTTGCTTCCAATACCGTCGTTCAATCTCTAGCTTCTCGACAGTGCGAGCATCATCAAGGCTATCTGTGTACTTCGCTTGTAGCACGAATTTGAGCACTGATTTGTCTCTGGAGTCCACTAAAAAGTCTGACGACATGACCGCATCGACGCCATTGTTGGCAGGGTGAGGTAAGTTATTTTCCCAAGCAATATCACGCGTATCATCACGAATGAGAGGAAATTGTTCGCGTATGTCGGTAACGAAAGGATTGTTATCAAGCAGAAGGAAAACAGCAAATTCGAGATCGGAAAGTAGGTGGTGGATGCGTTTGGTGAGATGAGAGTAAACCTGCCGGGATCGGCCTAAAGATGGAACTTCATCGACCCGCACCCAAGGACTGTAATCCGTGCCGAAGCCAGACCCGCGTCCTTCCTTTATTCTTTTCGCAATCTGCGCCTCGCTCAGCGAGTATTTTGATTTTGTCATCTCATCAACCCGATCTGCTTTGTTTCAGCATAACTGAGTTTAATTTTTTCACAATACAACTAAGATGGACTAAGTCAAAATCGATAGGGACATTAGCACCAATGGCAATAAGTACTTTGAACTTCACTCTAAAAGACTTCAATGAAGCCAACTGGGAACACACTACACTCGAAGGTCAAAGCCCTTGCTACAGCTCTCTCATGAGAAGCCTCCAAGGCCTGTCAAAAATTAAAGAAGAAGCGGGACAACAGGAGCAAGCTGATGTTTTAGCCTTACTTGCCCAAGTTGCATCTATGAGACTGTCCCCTGATAAAATGAACCAACCTCTTCAGCCCTTATTTATCGATTATCAAAACGATAATCGCGCTGTAGCTCCAGAGGACTTTTCGAACGAAGAGCTTGAATTTCTCGAATCCGTTTTATCTGTAGTAACTGATCCTTGGCTAAAAGCTCGTATCGCAGACTTACTTTGGATATCAAAGAAGCCAAAAAATCCTTCTTATGCGAGAAAAGCCATAGATGCCTACGTAGCGCACGAGATAGATATATCTACATGGGAGTTTGATGTAAAACACTGCTATGCAAGAGGATTAGCCTTGTGCCGTCAGCTTAAAGAGCAGGAGAAGTTCAACAAAATCAAAAACAAACTACTATCAAACATCAATTCAGAATTTAGTGAAAATTTTCGCATCGTATATTCCATCGCAAACTTTGTTCACGAACAGAGGTTAGATAAGGAGGATGCTAAATCTATAGCGATTGTACTAAAAGCCATTGGCGATTCATGTAAGGCGTCACAGAACTTTTCTCTTGCACGAGACTGCTTCGCAATTGCAGCGAAAGAATTTAAGGAAGTTAAACTCAAAGCTGAGTCGGCTAGTTGTCATTTTGAAATTGGACGGTGCTTTCAGGAGGAAGCTGAACTTCAAGAACAATCTCAGAACTCCATTGCAAATTCACTATACGAGCGAGCACTTCAAGCTTTTAGGAGAGTTCCGAAGGCTTTTAGAGAGCAGTACGATGTTGATGAAAGGCTTAACGAAGTTCAGCAAAAATTTGCTGAGACTGGGCTTGCTACTTTAGATGAAATGGCATTAATAAAAACCCCGGTAAGTAAAAGTGCCGAAATGGCTGAACAGTCAAGAAAACACGTTTCCGGCAAAGAGAAAGAGAGTGAAGCTCTTATGTATTTAGTTGGTCTGTTTCCTGGCTTTAAGTATGAAAAAATGGTTAAAGATGCGAAGCTCCAAATGCAAACTTATCTTTTTAGTAGTTTGTTTGGCGGTACTCACTTTAGCAATGATGGAAGAGTAGTCGCTCGCGTTCCTGCCGCTTCTCTTGAGAGTGGAAACAGCCAGAATAACCAAAAGGTTATAGAAAGAAATATTCTGCAAAATTTTGGGTTTGAATCTCAAGTAATAGTTCAGGGCTATATATTGCCAGCTTTGGACCAGATATTATTGGAACACAATATCGAAAGAGAGCTATTAGTATCGGCTTGCTACCACTCACCAATAGTTCCCACAACTCGACACGAACTGTTGGGCTTGGCATTGTGGTTAGGCTTTGAATACGAGTTTGGGAATGTAATTCATTTATTGTCCCCACAAGTCGAACACATAGTAAGAACTAGCTTAAAAGCAAAGGGAGCAAATACGATAAGGTCTGACGAAAGCGGTATAAGCAACGAGATTGGACTCAGCTCGCTTCTTGAACTGAAAGAATGCAAATCAGTTTTTGGGGAGGACTTAACATTTGAACTTAAAGCTATATTTACCGATCCACTAGGCTTCAACCTCAGAAATAACGTTGCTCATGGCTTACTAGATGACAACTCAGCTTACGAGATTTCATCTGTTTACGCATGGTGGTTTACTTTAAAACTTGTTTTGAAATCAATTTAAAAATAAGGGTTTTACTAACCAAGATCACGGACAACTTTCCCACAGTAATCTTTTATTATCGTATAGTGCGCCCCACTAATATCGATATTAGGCCAATTATTTGAAGGACGAACTCCGTGCCACAGACAATAAACCTCAACCCTCAATCCTCTCCAAACTCTTGGATCTCTTGAGGGATTGACCATTTCAAAAATGCCATACAAAGGTTTAGAGTTCCTATACTGTGCGCCCTTTACTTCAATCACAGTAGCATTTTTCACATTACCATACTTAAGAATATCAGCTTTCTTATTCGTATGAGGAATTGAGTTACCACTCCAAACTGGCCCCTTAAATGGCATTGAAAATCCTTATTTATTTCTTGTGGCAGGCAGAGCAACAATAAGCGCATCCGTCGACATTACCATAAATGTTTGCAGCCGTTTGAACGGCGGTAAAGCAATTTTGATGAGCCCCCAAAGATGTCTTGCTCTTAACTTTTGCTAACCATATACAACCCGACTCGTGGACTTCATGTTCGCCTGAAGGCTGAGGATTATCATTTACATAGAAAAATGCCATGACTAGTTACCTCTTTGTAGATAAATACACCTCATAGTTGATTAATTTTTAACCTCTGTCAAATTCAATGGCTAATTATCTCAAAGTGGAAAATTCAACTTGTCGATTTTTTGTGAAGATCTCAGTTTAAAGAGACTTTCATTACTAATCAGTATTCCTTAGTATCCCCATTTTTAACAACTTTAATGTCTCATTTAAGATCTTTAATGTTTTTTAAGAACTTTAATGTACGCCGACAAAAAAAGGGCCTTTCGGCCCTTCCTTATTCAACAGTAACTGACTTAGCCAGGTTTCTGGGCTGGTCCACATCCGTACCTTTTATCAAGGCCACGTAGTAAGACAGCAGCTGCAGCGGAACGGTGTAAACAATAGGTGCTATCACTTCGTCGCAATGACAAACGTTCAGTACGTTCATTGTGTCATCACTCTTGAAGTGAGCATTTTTGTCGGCAAAAACGTACATCAAACCGCCACGGGCTCGTACTTCTTCCACGTTCGACTTAAGTTTTTCCAGTAAGTCATTATTT
>Ga0114908_1000791_pt1 | contig 16994 bp, 12 predicted proteins | sample MalvireepMed_s17_FD_87292 | JGI IMG/M metagenome (GOLD analysis project Ga0114908, IMG submission 87292) | Marine viral communities from the Global Malaspina Expedition - Malaspina viral metaG DeepMed_s17 | ecosystem: Environmental > Aquatic > Marine > Oceanic | place: Mediterranean Sea... | reverse complement strand
GAATTGACCGTGGATGTGGCGGCCCGCTTAAGCGGCTGGGCCCCCGTGGCAAGTGGTGAAACGACCGAACATGCGGAAGAGATGGCCCTGGAAGACGCGGCCGCCGAAGTCCAGTCGGATGAAGTAACCGACGAAAAAGAAAGATATCTAGAATTATATGAATCCCAATTAACCGATCTTCGATCGGAAATTGGTGGGTTAAAGTCCTTGCTTGGAGAAGCAAAGGACCAACTAAACATTTTGATATTAGAAAACGCCAAACTTCTATATCAAAATAAGGCTTTGAATAGCGCCTCCTTGAATGAGCGACAAAAAGAGAAAATTGTCGAAGCTGTTCGTAACGCCAGTTCAGTAGAAGAGACGAAGATGTTGTTTGAAACACTTCAAAGCGCAGTGGGCAGTCGCATGACTCGCCGTACAGAATCACTTCGCGAAGCTGTTAGCAAACCAACCACTTCTATGCTTCTAAGTTCAAATAGCTATAGGGGCAGCAACGCTTCTACTACTGTTGATCCAAATATGGATCGAATGTTACGTTTGGCAGGATTAAAACAATAAATTTTAGGAGGTTTATATATAATGTCTATTGTTGAAAAGTTGACTGAAGGCATCATTAATCGTGATCTAGCCAAGGAAGGCGACGCTCTTATCTCTAAGTGGGAAAAGACCGGTCTTCTTGAGGGTCTCGATAGTGATCATCTTCGTAATGGAATGGCCTGCTTGCTTGAAAATCAGGCAAAAGAGCTACTCCGTGAGGCGTCCAGCATGGCTGCTGGGGACGTCGAGGGTTTCGCAGCTGTTGCGTTTCCCCTGGTTCGCCGTGTATTCGGTAACCTAATTGCTAACGATCTCGTTAGCGTCCAGCCGATGAGTTTGCCCTCGGGCCTCATCTTCTTCTTGGATTTCACCATCTCTGCTGAGATTGGTGCTAGTACCACGCAGCTTAGCCGATTGGGTTACAATGCAACGAGTTCCATCTATGGTGGTGGGATCGTTGGTGCTCAGTTGACTGGCGGTGTTGACCTTGGTCTCCTAGTAGGCGCCGGAACGGGCCCCTACGGAATGAACAACGGTTATTCCTCACCGACCGGATCTGCCGCTACAAGTGGCGGCGGAATCGTGCTAACGCCACTGAACGTGGTGTCTGCCGTTTTCGGCTCTAACAACCTAGAACTCGATAAGCTTGTTCAGTATGATGCTGACTTTGTTTCGGGCTCGACGTCTGTTGCAGTTATTAGTGTCCTGAAGTCCGGTATGGACCAGCTTAATCTGAACGATTTGGTTGGTATTAACATTTCCGGTTCTGCCGGGGGCGCCATGGGCACCCACGGCAACGGTGGTTATATTAATGCCGCCCGAGGCTGCAAAATTGTTCGCCGGCTCGCAGCTGTGAGTTCGTCGACGCGAGTTAATCTCGTGTTTATTGGTACCGGTTCGAATGGTTCTGGAACCAACGCACATGTTAAGGCCGCAGCCTTGGATGCACTTAACTCTACGACTTGCGTTCTTAGTTGGCCGCAGACTGATGACTTTGCCGCTGGCGGAGCCCTTGGTTCTGTCGTTGGGCAGGCCGTGTGGGGATTGGAGAATAGTCCATTCATTCCCGAGATCGATATCAAGATCGACAGTATCGCTGTTACGGCGATCACTAAGAAGCTCAAGGCCAAGTGGACCCCAGAGTTGGGACAGGATCTTAATGCCTATCACAACCTGGATGCCGAGGTCGAGCTTACTCAGATCTTGTCTGAGCAGATTGCTCTCGAAATCGATCGTGAGATTCTAGAAGATCTTCTTCTAGGCGCCACTACTAAGCGTTATTGGTCCCGTGCACCGGGCCGCTTTGTCGACCGTGTCAGCGGCGGCGAGGTTGGTGCGAGTACGGTTACCCCGGACTTCACCGGCAACGTGTCAGAGTGGTATGAGACTCTCATTGAAACTATCAATGATGTCTCAGCAGTAATCCACCGTAAGACTCTGCGTGGTGGTGCTAACTTTGTGGTTTGCGGACCTGAAGTTGCCAACATCCTTGAGTTCACCGCTGGGTTCCGTGCCAATGTCTCTGTTGACAGTGACAAGGGCACCGCTGGTGCTGTAAAGGTCGGCTCCCTCTCGAAGAAGTGGGACATTTTTGTCGATCCTTACTTCCTCCGAAACGTTGTTTTGGTGGGACGCCGAGGCAGTAGCTTCCTAGAGAGCGGATATGTTTACGCTCCCTATGTGCCGCTGCAGACCACGCCTACTATCTTTGGTGTAGAGGACTTCGTGCCCCGTAAGGGAGTCATGACTCGATATGCCAAGAAGATGGTACGTCCTGACCTTTATGGTCTGGTTGTGATCTCCGATATGAATATTGGCTAATCGCTGATATACCATAATTGGTAAATAAATTTGAAAGCCTCGGCTCTAGCAGCCGGGGCTTTCTATTTATGGTAGTACTACTAGTTAATTTCGAGGGAACCCCATGGCACTTCCAGTTTTAAAACCGGCTTCCACTACCAATACTAATATTCTCCCGGCCACCGGGTCAACGGCGAACGTTTCTGCAACTCTTCCCTTTGGGATATATGCAACGTCGCCGGCATTTATATCAGGAGCCGCAGATCAGGTGGCTTATACCTATAAGAAGCTGGGCGGCGACGTACTAGATATTGAATTAACACAAGGTAATGTATATGCAGCCTACGAAGAGGCTGTATTAGAGTATTCTTACTTAGTAAACATTCATCAGTCTAAGAATTCACTGTCTAGTTTTCTCGGACACACCACAGCATCTTTTGATCAGGATGGTCAGATTACTTCTGGCCATTCCCTTTCGGGATCTAATATTGAGTTAAGATATCCTAAGTATGATTATGGGTATATTAGGCGTACGAGTGACCGGATGATAACCGAAACAGGCCTCGGAGGAACACAGAATATATATTCAGGTTCCTTTACGACCGCGGCAGATACACAAGACTATGATTTACAGAGTATCATTTCGGCGTCAGCCCTAACAACTGTCCCATATCAAAACAAGGTGGGCAATAAGCGTATTACTATTAGACGGGTGTATTATAAAACTCCGCAAGCCATGTGGCGTTTTTATGGCTACTATGGCGGGTTTAGTGTGGTTGGAAATCTGCGAACCTATGGCCAGTATGCTGATGATTCTACATTTGATATTGTTCCGGTGTGGCAAAACAAACTACAATCAATGGCGTATGAGGATGCTTTGAACGTACGCGTCTCTCACTGGTCGTATGAAATTAAAAACAATCGGATAAGAATATTCCCACAGCCGGCACAAGGTGTCGCGCCAGCAAAATTTTGGTTCAACTTTACCATTGAAAGCACTCCATGGGAAGAATCAGAAAGTGATAGAGAATCTGGTGTTCAAGGAATTAACAATATGAACACGTTGCCATTCCAGAATATAGCGTATGGCAGTATTAATTCTATTGGAAAGCAATGGATTCGTCGGTTCGCGTTGGCTCTCGCAAAGGAGATGCTGGGGCAAATACGTGGAAAATTTGCAACTATTCCTATACCGGGCGAATCGGTAACTCTTAATGCGGCAGATTTATTAGGTCAAGCCAAAGCCGAGCAAGATGCTCTTCGAGATGAGTTAAAAGCCACCTTTGATGAGCTTACATACTCTAAGCTCGCAGAGACAGATGCGGTGATTGGAGACAATGCTGAAAAAGTTTTGGCCGATATACCAGCCGGTATCTATGTAGGGTAGTTAAATGGGTAATCCTAACGATAAATGGTCACAGCCAGCCGCCCCTCCTCCTCCCATGTTTTTTGGGAAGAAGGAGCGTGATCTTGTCAAACAAGTCAATGACGAGCTGCTCGAAAGAGTTGTGGGGCAGACTGTTGTATACTATCCGATAGATATTGATAAAACAAACTTTCATGATCTCTATGGAGAGGCTGTTAATAAAACTTATTTGCCTCCTGTTCGCGTTTACGCGTTCGTGGAAGTTGAGAACGAGCAGACTAATAATAAGTACAGCTATGAATATCAAAGTAAACTAACCATACATTTTCATCGGAAGAGACTGACTGCAGATCAAAACTTATATGTGCGCGCCGGTGATTTTGTGCAGTATGGAGACAAACTCTATGAAATAATGCGCACCTATAATGACACTAGGTACTATTTTGGCCAAGTTGATCACAAATTTCAAATAAGTGCGGAGTGCAAGCGCGCACGAAGGGGAACATTCGATGCCACGTAGTAAATCTATTTTAACTCAAGAACAAATTCAAGACCCTAAAAAGTTTGACTGGACAGGTGTAAAGGATACCTCTATTTTACAGGAAATAGAGTTTATGTCTTCAACTCTTGAGACTATAGATTTTGCTCTCTATGATTATTTGAATGAAAGACTGAATCTAGCAACGACTACCAATAAAGGCTTCAAGAAAACTCCCATTATCTGGGCGTCGAGCGAACGTGCTTTTCAAATCAAGGCGAATAAGGAACTCAGAGACCCCGAAGAAACTTTAATTTTGCCACTCATTACCCTTGAACGAAAGTCGGCTACCAAAGAGCTAGACAAACGAGCGCTTCCTTATGCCAATATACCGCCCACAAACGATGCTCGTGGGGGCACCTTGACTATTTCGAGGAGAATTAATCAAAAAAAGACAGCAGAGTTCCAGGATGCACTTTCTCGTCGCCGAGTCGCGAACGGTAACGTGGCAGGGATTGGCTGGGCGCAAAGCACTTTTCCAACCATTGTGGGAAAAAGAGCGGTTTATGAAACTATCACTATCCCCCTCCCCGTATGGGTAAGTGTAAATTATGAAATAAGCCTGCGCACCGAATATCAACAGCAAATGAATGATTTGGTAACGCCCTTTTTACGACAGGGCGGCCTAAATAGTATGCCTCACCGTCTAGAGAGAAACGGCCATAAATACGAGGCCTTTATTCGCGGTGATTTTGCCAATAATTCAAACGCTGGCGGAATGGAAATGGACCTTCGAAATTACGAAACTGTTATAACTATAGAAGTCTTGGGATATTTGATCGGAGACGGCCCTAATGAGAACCAGCCCAAACTGGTTGTACGGGAAAATGCGGTGGAAGTTAAAATTCCCCGTGAACATGTAATATTTGGAGATATCCCCGAATTTATTAATGATAGAGGCTTTTATAGATCTTAGAAGGTTTTTCGGAGTTCGCTTTACTATTTAGTTAAGAAAATTAATTATTTTCTGAAGTTAATAAACTAGGGAGAAGCTACATAATGTCTGTAGATAGATTTAGATTTGTTTCGCCGGGTGTATTCATCAATGAGATTGACCAATCTCAGATCCCGCGCGCCTTTGTTCCAGCTACTGGTCCTGCAATTATAGGACGTACCGAAAAGGGACCGGCTCTTAGAGCCGTTACGGTTAGAAATTTTGCCGAATTTGTTTCAATTTTCGGTGCACCAATGCCCGGAGGAAGAGGCGGAGATGTTTGGAGAGATGGTAATTACTCTGCTCCCACCTATGCAGCATATGCAGCCCAGGCCTACTTGGCTAATCAAAGCCCTATTAACTTCGTCAGGCTCTTAGGAGACCAACACCCCGCAGCGACTGGCACCGACCTGGCTGGGTGGCTTGAGCCCGCAGGAACGAGCGCCTCAGCAGGGGGTGTCTATGGACTCTTTATCGTAAAAAATCCGGGGCAGGTCGAGCAACTCGGCGCCGGCCCGGGCGTATCCTCTGTATACCACACGAGCGGCACTCTCGCAGCTGTTTTCTACGCTAGCGCTCTGGCGGTTCCGGCTCTGTCGGGCGCCGTGCTAGGCGGAGGCGACTCCGGCTCACCTCGCTCTCGAACTTCTCAATATCGTGAGCCCGTTTCGGTCCAAGGTGCCAATGAGTTTAAAATAACGGTTTTCAGTGGCTCGTCGGTTGCCAATTTGGCGGCGGTCGACCCTAATATTGAAGACGAATCATCTTTTAACTTCGAGCCGACAAGCGGCCGTTATATTCGAAAGGTATTCAATACCAACCCGCAACTAACGAATGCAACTATTACTCCAGCTACGGCCCTTAAGGGATATTGGCTTGGAGAAAGCTTTGATCGTAATGTGGCGGACTTCTTAGGAAGCCGGACTAATTTTTCCAGCTGTACCGCGGTCATGCTAAAGATGGGAGATGGCACCAACGTTCCTGGTAATTTCCAGCGCGCCTATGCCACCCCCAGTACACCTCCCATTGTTGCGCAGTCATTGAGCACCAATTTCAGCGGCTATGATGTTAATGAACAACAGGAGTTGTTTACGGTAGGCGCCCTTAATGATGCGGAATGGCCTCAAAATAACATCAAGATTTCATTTAGGGATATTAAACAGTCGCCCTCTCCGAATACAAATGCCTTTGGCACTTTCACATTATTAGTGAGAGACATGGCAGATACTGATGAAAACCCTGTCGTTCTGGAACAGTTCGACGATCTCAATCTTAACCCCAACTCCCGGGAGTATATTGCCCGGCGAATTGGCGATCAGCAACTACGATATGATGCTGCTAATAGCAAGTATCGCATTGAGGGAGAATGGCCCAACCTTTCGCGCTATATTCGCGTTGATATGAACAGCGCTGTACACGCGGGAGCCACGGATCAATCGCTCCTTCCGTTTGGATTCAAGGGAGTTCCAATGTATGTTGGGTTTAATGTGGTTAGTGCGTCCGCATGGACGAACGACAACGGGGATCAGCGCCTGATCCCGACGACCTTAAACAAATATTCACAAACTGCCATCAGCGGCGCCGGAACATTGACCCAGGGAACGCCTAACACTATATTCAATCTTTGCAGCTCATCTCAAGGGACCAATGTTCTGGCTATGACGCCGTCTTTCCCCGGTGGCCACGCCTACGATGTAGACTATGGTAGCGCAATTGACTATCGCGGCTCGGGCTCGATCGGCTTTGGAACTGCAAGTTTCCAGTTTCCCTTCATGCCACAGCGAGTTTCGTCGTCTGACGGAACGCTTCTGAAGCAGTCTGATGCCTACTGGGGACTTTCTACTGTACAGTCGCCAAGTTCGCTGCAGTTTGATGCCAGCATTCGAGACATACTTCGTCGCCGGCCGGCCAACTTGGATACAGATGAGAACGAGGTACAGCGAGGCCCCGGCTTTAGTTTAGATAACCTAGTTTATTCCTCGAACAGCGAGACGGCTTTCAATAGCGGCTCCGTACGGCTTTATGGTCCCGGACGCGACTTTGGAAATTATTTGCAAGGCGTCACCCAGGGCGGCGCCCGTAAAATGGGTACGTCGATGACGGCTCAGAGTTCTTCTTATGTCGAAGTTTTAGACATGAAGTTTAGCCGATTTACGGTACCTATGTTTGGAGGCTTCGATGGTTGGGATATTACAGAGAAAGAGCCTTTGAACAATACGCGCGCCCTAGAGTCAGGCGGTGTACCCAAGACAAATGCTAAAACGTCTTGGGCCTACTATACGGTTAAGAAGGCTATGGATACTATAGCCGACCCGGACTTTACGGACATTAATTTGGCAACAGTCCCGGGCCTCTGGGCGCGGAACGTGACCGATTACCTTCTACAGGTATGTGAAACGCGTGCCGATGCGATGGCGGTTATCGATCTTGAAGGTGGCTACACCTCATCGGCTGAAAACCTGGATTCGTTCGCGGACAGGCGCGGCGATGTAAGTGCATCAGTCCGAGATATTAAAGCGCGCAGTCTTAATACAAGCTACGGCGCAGCTTACTACCCATGGGTACAAATTCGTGACGGCGCAACTGGTGTCCAACTTTGGGCACCTCCATCCGTAGTGGCCTTGGGAACCTACGCGAGTTCAGAATTGCGATCGGAGCTTTGGTTTGCTCCGGCAGGATTCAATCGCGGCGGCCTCTCACAGGGTGCAGCAGGCGTCCCAGTGGTGGGAGTGGTCGAGAGGCTTACTAGCACCGATCGGGATGCGCTATATGAGGTTAATATCAACCCCATCGCCAGCTTCCCTGCTGAAGGAATTGTAGTCTTTGGACAGAAGACGCTACAGGCAACTCAATCGGCTCTCGATCGAGTTAATGTCCGGCGCCTTATGATTTATCTAAAGAAGCAAATCTCTAGAATTTCAGCAAACATTTTGTTCGATCCTAATATACAGGTAACGTGGGATCGTTTCGTGGGTCGCGTTGAGCCTCTCTTGCGCTCTGTAAGGTCCCGTTATGGTCTTTCGGATTATCGAGTGATACTCGATTCCACTACCACGACGCCTGAATTGGTCGACCGCAATATTATGTATGCGAAGATCTTTTTGAAGCCAACTCGGGCAATTGAATTTATCGCTCTTGACTTCATCATTACTAGAACGGGAGCATCATTTGACGATTAATAAATTAGATGGGGAGGAATCACTTCTCCTCACTAATTAACTTGATACTAGGAGTAACACACACAATGGCTTTTTGGAATAATATTAACGTTGAACCGAAACGAACACATCGGTTTTTAGTTCAGTTTAATTTGCCTAACGGAACAAGTACGCAGATATATGCGCGCACGGCCACAAAGCCGGCATTTGAAATTGGTCAAACTGACCATAAATTTTTGGGACAGACTTACTACTACCCCGGCTCCATTACATGGACCGACGTAACATTGCAATTTGTTAACTCCCTGGATCCCGATATGGATGACCAGCTAATGTCTATTTTGGTAGGCTCCGGTTGGGTCTCTCCCAATGATGTTTCGCAAACGCGCAATGTTGATAACGCTGGGACTATTAATAAATTTGATTCAGCCTCAGCAGTTGGCTCCGTGCTAATTAAAGAGCTAAATGGCGATGGCGCCACGGTTGGTACATATTTATTAAATAACGCTTGGGTTAAGCAAATCTCTTACTCTACATTGGATTATGGCTCAGAAGATCTTATGACGGTGGACGTTGTTTTCCGTTATGATTGGGCTCAATACTATCGCGGCGAGCGCAGAGCCTAGAGCGTAATGGAACATGGCGCATGGCGTTAATGATTTTTGGTGGGCAAATGCCCTTAAAGAACCAAAAAGATCCTATAGATTTACTCTAAATTTTCCTTATTACGTACCCCAAGGTAGCGAGACGGACGCGTTCCAACTCGCAGAGAAAATACACTTTGCTGAAAGCCCAGGCAACCCGGGCTCGCCTGCTCAAGGTACTGGCGTACAGGAGGAGATGCACGCCTTACATGCTGGTGTAAATACACCAGGGGGAAGCGCCGCCGGCCAGTCGATTCCGGGAATAGGAAACCAATCAGCCCAGGGAAGCGCCCTTGGTGGTCCCGCACATATTTCCGCCGTGGGCAGTCAGCCTAAGAATACTGCAGCACAAGCTCTCATCGAGTCGATTAACAATCAGAACGCCAAGAACAGCGGCCTTGATATAGCACTTTCTGAGATGAGCCTTAATAGGCGCGCAGTTGCCGCGCAAAATCTCGCATTCCGCCAAGATGAGTATTTTGTAAAATCTATTGAAAAAAGTGGTTATACCGAAACATTAGATGAATTAACAGATTTTGGATTCAAACGGCCCACAGGGGATCTTAAGTCGGCTACGTGGAATCCGATCACCATTAAATTCATAGCTACACTCCAGAGTGATATGGAGTGGTATTTTACATTTTTAACTTATCTACGAGGCGATGAGCTAGAAATGAAGTCGTTCAAGGCGGGCCTCATGGGCGCAGATACCAATTCAGGAATTATGCTTAGAGAGGGCGACTGGCGCACCAATATTAAAAATGGATGGCGCAAAGTAGATCGGCTTATAGTAAACGAATATGCAGGCGGCATGTATATAAAACGAGGATTGAAAGAATACAATGTAAATCCGCCGGGATCCTCGCGGCCTCGCCGCGATGCATACGAGCCTTTTGAACATGTTTTAATAGGAAGATATATAATTCATGAACCTCAAGTGATGAGCTGGAATGTGAGCCCCTTGGCTTATGATAACGAGGGGTTTGTAGAGGTTACATTACAATTAAAGCCTTTGCGTCTTAGTTATGAAGGAGCCAGTAGGCGCTGGAATACTAGCTCTACTAAGGGAACGTATATGGATTATGGAAAGCGCCATGCTATTGTAGATATTCGAAAGTATTTGGCCGAGGACGTTACCTTTCCGGAGACTATTACTGAGGAATATATTGATGAAGAGGGGCGCCGCCGCAATCCGGGAGCGCCAGCTGTTGGGGTACTCCACGCCGATGAGATGCAGCGCTTTGGACACTTGCGCGATTCCCAAGAAGAGTTGGGAATTCAACCTAAGCGCCCCACGCCTCCGACCCGAGATGAGTTGATGGAAGAGGCGCTAGGACTTCTAATGAAGGAGCGAGGACTTACTGACGAGTCCATGGATCAGGCACATCGGGATGCCGAGTGGCGTAAGAACTATGCCGAAGGCGAAGAAGATTTTGAAAATACTGGCATGGACGAGTTTGAGTCACAAAATGCCGCCCGCGCGGAAGACCGGGAGACGAGCCAGCGCATGAGCGACGACTGGGCCGCGTCCGAGGCTGAGAGCGATGCCGCGCTTCGACGCCTCGATGGTGAGAATCAGCTTAACGCAATATCGGAGGAGCCGATGGACGACATGCGCGGTCTGGAGGGTCGCACCCCCGATCCTGTTGGCGAAGACGACTGGTCCAACGAGGGACAGAACGAATTCCAGCAACGATCGCAGGATTATGCTGACGACCGAGCTATAGGTGATGCCATGTCCGAAGATTACGCCGATAACGATGTAGACTGGACCGACGAAAGAAGAGAACAGTCCGAGCGACAAGACCGATCTGACCGTGAGCGCCGCACCGGGGACCTCCTCAACGAGTGGGAAGACCCTCATGTAGCTGGAGAACCCGGAACTCGCGAAGTAAGCTCTCGCAACCTTGGCGTGACGGATGAGGGAGAGTCCATTCAGGATATCACTGAAGAAGTAACTACATCCGAATTATAATAATTTAAATAAAACTTATTTAGTGATATAATTATATCTGAAAGAGAGGTGACTTTTGTCCATCCGAAATAATGAAGATCGCTTCGGCGCACCAAATCCCGATACGGATCCCCCCCTTGAAACAGCAGAAGACAATTCATCCGGCCAGGGAACCCCCCTGACGTTTGTAGTACCAACGGAGTTCGTAGAACTGCCAAGCCGGGGGCACTTTTATCCCTCTAACCATCCCCTTCATAACGAAGAGACTGTAGAAATAAAATTTATGACTGCGAAGGAGGAGGATATTTTAACTTCGCGAAGCCTCCTGGAAAAAGGAATCGCGCTGGATAGGATGCTAGCCAATTTGGTTGTCGACAAGCGAATTAAGCCTCAAAACCTTTTGAGCGGTGACAAAAATGCGATCTTAATTGCTGCGCGCAAGTCGGGCTACGGAGCGGATTATGTAACTAATATTACATGCCCAGTGTGTACAACAGTGGCAGAATATACTTATGATCTAGACGAGGCACCCACCAATTATGGACTTAGTGCCGAGGAACTTAAGGCCAAAGGAGTTACTGCTACTACAAATGGTACCTTTATAGTCTCTCTTCCACGCAATCCAGTAGAAGTTGAATTTAAGCTCCTAAGCGGCCGGGAAGAACAAGCACTGATTAAATCCGTAGAACAGCGCAAGAAGAAGAAGCTCAGCGAACGCCTTATTACTGATCAGCTTAAGCTAATGATAGTGTCAGTTAATGGATATAAAGAAGTAGGCCTCTTAGATAAATTTGTGGAAACCATGACACTGGCTGACACCAGATTTTTGAGAAGCTTGTATCAAGAGGTTAACCCCAATGTGGAACTTAAGGAGGTGTTCGTCTGTGATGACTGTGGTCATACAGATGAAATCGACTTTCCCTTTACAACCGACTTTTTTTGGCCTCAGCGATGAATATTCGCAGAACGTCTATGAACAATTCTTTTTCTTAAAATATCACGGAGGGTGGAGCTTTACGGAAGCGTATAATCTTCCTGTCCAATTAAGAGAGTGGTTTGTTAAACGGCTTGCGCGGCAGAAGAAAGAGGAATCTGAGGCCATGGAGGCCGCTTCAAAGGGGAAAAAAGGAGGAGGGGCATCCGAGCTTGGTCCCAACGTAACACCCCCAACACCCCTTTCACAGAAACAATAGCTTTCTTTTAAGTAGCAAACTAGTTATTTTATACAATTGTGAGGGAACTTCATGAGTGAATTAGTGCCTCTGGTAATTAATTTAAATGCGCAAAAAGACGGAACAATAAACGAAAGCTTTTTGACGATGCTGGGAGGGGCAATAAAATTGCTTCTTACCGATATGTTTGGTAGTACCGATCTAACAGCGTCCCCATTTAAAGCAACCGTTAAAGGAACCCCGGCTCAGATAGCGTCTTTTGGAGATGCTTTGGCTGGCGAGAAGCGCTATATGGAAACTTTTATGAAGCACGGCCTCAACGATCCCCGGAGCTTTAGCAGTCGCCATAATTTGGAAAAGGCTGTCGGTTCTTTTGAACGCGAAACGGGCTTGAAGTGGCCCTTTAAATAGGATAGCCCATGGCCAACGAAGAAGACCCGGCAGTATCTGGACCCTCAAAATCTGAACGTGAGGAAGCCATACGACAACAAGACGCTGAGTTTCAGCTCGCCCAAAGATCTCTTAAGAATCGTAAGGAACAATCCAAACTCTTACGGGAGCAGACTAAAGAGCTTAAAGAACAACAAGGTATCTATAAAGAGTTCAATATTGAACAAACGAAGCTCGTTCAAATGAACCTTGAGCTTAAGCGAAAAGAAGCTGCTGAAGCCGAGTCGGCTTTAAACATCACGCGCGCCAAGCTAGAGGCTCACCGCGACGAAATCAAACTTAACGAAGAAAACAACGCGGTGATGGAGGCCGGGATGGCTCGCGAAGAAGCACAGCTAAAGCTCATGGTGCAACAATATCGCTCCAAGAAACAAGTCGGAAAACTGAATGCCTCTGAACGCCGGGCCGAGAAGGCAGCATTACAGGAGGCGATCGCCGGGGCCCAAAAGAAGCTTAAACAGAACAAGGAAGAACTTAAACAGAACAAGGCCAACACGGTAGCCCACAAAGCGCTGACTGCAGACGTGCATCAGCAGTGGGTAGAGGCAACTAAAGTCAATGAGGAGCAGGAACGATACCTCAGAGGCTCCATCGCGGTTCGTAGCCGTACACAGAATATTCTAGAAACTACCCTAGGCATTAGCGATGCTTGGAGGCAGACCCTCTTGGGAGGACTAATAGAAGCCGAGGACCCTCTAGGAGATATTTCAGATATAATGGGCAGCATGCTCAGCCCCGCCAATATCTTACAGTCGACATTCCAGAAGATTTGGCAGACTTCTGTGGTTTTAGCCAAGACGTGGGACAAGGCACGCACTAGTCTAGTAAAGATGTCCGGTGTTGAAGGGGGAATATTTAAAGCTAATGAAATCTATTCTTCTAATACAGCGATGCTCCAATACGGTGTTACTCTTGAAGAGGCGGCCGGCGCGCATAACGAATTAACGCGAGGCATGGCGGCTTTCAGCCTAGAAACGGACGCAAATCAACAAATTCTACGGCGCCAAGCGGGCCTCTTAGGTGAGCTGGGAGTAAGCGCGGGGACGACGGCTAAAGTATTCAACCTTTTGTCGATGGGGCTAGGCCAGAGTGCCGCCGAGATGAAGAAGACGACCCTCGAATTGCATGCTTTGTCCCGATCGTTGAAGATGCCTATCGATATGATAATGGAGGACTTCGCGGCCGCTAGCGGAGAACTCTCTAAGTATGGCGATCAGATGATAGACGTTTTTGAGGGCCTTGAGAAGCAGGCTAAAAATACGGGATTGGCCGTTAACGAATTATTATCGATAGCACAAAAATTTGATACGTTCGAAACCGCAGGCGAGGCCGTTGGTAAGCTGAATGCTCTCCTGGGAGGACCATATCTCAATTCTATCGAAATGCTCTATGCCACTGAAGATGAGCGAATTCAACTCCTCAGAGAATCAATAAAACTTTCCGGCCAAGACTTCAAAAACATGAGCCGTTTTGAAAAGCAGGCTATTATGAATGCAGCGGGCATTAGCGACATGGCGACGGCAATGAAGCTTTTCGGAGGCACCGATGCTGAATTTCAAAAACATGCCGCAAGCCAAGAAAAACTCGAAGCTCAAGCCAAAGCGGCGCAAACAGCCATGGATCAGTTGAAGATGATGTTTCAACAGCTGGCGATTTCTTTGCATTACGTTTTGGCGCCCTTCCTCGTCTTAATAAATGGAATTACCAAATTTTTAAGTCTAGGCGATGGCTGGATGGGAAGAATAATAGGAATAACCATATCAGTACTCGCTCTTGGCAAAGCCTGGAGAGCCCTCCAGGCCGCTTGGGTGCTGGGGACAGGCATCCTCAAGGGTTACCAGGCTACCGTTAAAACCTTTACGGCTGCAATGGCCGCGAAGAACGCAATGACAGCATCAGGAGTTATTGCTACGCGTTCGGTCGCCACGGCAGAGCAAGCCGCTATGATGGCTGAGCGCATGAGAAGAAAGGGACAGCTTTATAGTATTAAGGTAACAGGGACAGACACGGTCGTTACGAATGTCAATACAGCCGGAAAGAAGAAAAACATTGTGGCGATGATGTGGGGCACCGCAATGAGATGGAAAGACATTGCGTCCGAGAGGATCCGAACCATGTGGTCCGGAAGATCAACACTGGCAGAGATTGCTGGGACAGTTGCCAAAGGCGCTGGGGCTATTGCTTCCGGCATTGCGATGGTTGCCAACTATGCGTTGGCTTCGAGTTTTGGAACCCTACTATTGGCAATGCTCCCTGTGGCTGCTGTGGCTGCTGGCTTAGTTGGGGGTTTCTATTTGGGGCGAATGATGGTTGATAAATTTGGTAAGACAATACCTGCAGTTGTGGCAATGATCATTATTCTAGCAGCTGCCTTGTGGGGAGTAGCCATTGCATTGGGATTTGCTACAGCTTCAACTTCGATGTGGGCCGGCGTCGCAGGGTTGGCAGCTATCGGTATAGGCATGGGTGCCGCTGTAGCGGCCGGTGCTCCGGCCACCGGCAAAGCGCCCAGCGCTCAAGACGGTGTTCCCCCGCAGATGAGAGGCGCCGGCATCGAGACGATGCACGACGGCGGCATCGTCGGAGCGGGCAAGGCACCTGGGACCGAAGTACCGGCTGTTTTAGAAGCGGGAGAAACAGTTATTCCTCGCGGCCAGCAAGGCGCTGCCGCCCCCACGGTTGTCGAGGGCGCCGCACAGCAACAGCTTGCACTACAACAGGCAGATCAAACACGGGCATTGGACGGTATGTCGGGCCTGCTAGGCGATATTAAGGGGTTTTTCGAACGTGCCGACGCCAAGCCGGATCGAGAAATGGTGTTCGACTTGGGGAGCGGTATAGAGAAGCGTTTCAAAGGACTCTCAGAAAATATCTGGGAGAAACTAGATATAAGATGATAGGAGAAAAGTAATATGTCATGGATTATACGAGACGCGTCGGGGGGCGTAACCACCATTCCCGATCCAGCTGATTTCTGGAATGCAAGAATTAGTCTTACTCATGTTGCCACTGGGGCTTCATTTGAGAACCTGCCGATTATGCTAGCAAATGTCGAGGAGCAGTATAAGCCGACTTTCAAAAAAGAAAGTGTATACGGGCGCATGGATCCTATTCCCACCTATCAAAACACTACACGAGATTTAACCATTGGGTTTGTTATTCATAATAAGTCCTATAGTCATCAGATGAGCGCCGCTATTCTTAGTGATTTAATTAAAATGCTGTATCCCTTGTATAGTGCCAACAAAGCGGGCACCGGCTATTTGGCCGCAGCACCCCTCCTTCGAGTGAAGTTACACCAGTATACTGGCGACGGCGGAGTTCTGGCTGTTATTAATAGTTTTAACATATCTAAATATCTGGACAAGGACGCGGCCGCAAGAACTTTGCATACCGAAAATACGCCGGGGGGAGCAATCTATCCCAATTCTTATACAATTACTATGGGCTTAAGTGTTATTCATGAAGGCGGCAAAGTGGGCTGGGTGTATGATCCTAACGATAGTACAATAAAATTCGGCCAGGGAGGGAAGTATCCTATGGGCGAGGATAGTTTCCTGGCCACAAACGGCGCGCCCGTAGTCGCATCCCAGCCGGTGATGCTCGATACACGCGGCCTAACGGAAAACGAGAACATGCTAGTTGAGAATATTGTTGACCAGTTCTCATCACCAGCCTCCGGAACTCCCATGGTCGATCTGACCGGCGGCGGTGCCACAGCACAGGTTATGAATGAGGATTAATTATGGCATCTCGATATAATGATAGAAAAATATTTAGGAATGATGATCCGATTTATAGTGAAATGCTAGAGGATCGCAAATTGAGATATTTTAGACAGTATGATAGCCCCCGGTTTAAAGCCCTTACTCCTGCGCGCTTAAGAAAACTTACACTTATACAGGAGCCTTGGGGGGAATCATCGCGCCTTTCGAATTTGGCAGCAAAGCACTATGGCGATCCTACCTATTGGTGGGTGATAGCCCGATTTAATAATAAGCCGACAGATGCTCATTTTAAGACGGGTGAGATAGTACGGATTCCCATTCCTCGGGAACTTATTATAAAGTACTACAAGGATTAAAAGTAAGAAAGGGATATTAATATGAGTGGTTGGAAGGATGGTGCACGTGAAATTGGACGTATGTGGGAGGATGCAGACTTTAGCCCCACTACGAACCCCGACTTAAATGAATTACGAGACCCTGGTACTCTAGAGTATGATGGACCGTCATTTCTAAGACAGCTTCAACAAAATCAACAAGCATATTTGATTAAAAACATGTTGTTGTTGGAGCGGCAAAATACAAATTTTTGGGGCTCGAGCGGCTACCACAACATTCAGGGTTCCGCCGGCGCGTCACACGCACAGGACTTCCAAACAAATTATCAAACTTTTATCCCTATCGTTTCCGATACGGAAACATCTCCGCCTTTAGTG
>Ga0114908_1000778_pt1 | contig 17222 bp, 17 predicted proteins | sample MalvireepMed_s17_FD_87292 | JGI IMG/M metagenome (GOLD analysis project Ga0114908, IMG submission 87292) | Marine viral communities from the Global Malaspina Expedition - Malaspina viral metaG DeepMed_s17 | ecosystem: Environmental > Aquatic > Marine > Oceanic | place: Mediterranean Sea... | reverse complement strand
GACATCTCTAGTGTTTGATTGATGAAGTCTAGTTAATTAATCAGAGGACTAGTTAGGATAACCCGCTAGCGTGACCGAGCCACTCGTCGCCATTATCAGGTACTTATTTCCGTCGCATACCAGCGATACAGATGCCCCAGCAACAGCTGAAAGTGTCAGTCTATCACCCTCAAGAGATTCAGCAGATCCACTGGATGAAATATTTCCACCCGGATAAATGGTCCCACAAAAAGAGGCTTTAGCAGAGTCAGACGAAGAGCCGGTTAAAATATTGGCCACAGCAGCTGTGTTTCTAAACGTAAATGTTGCACCAGGAACAGTCGAAGCTTGTGGCATCGTCGTTGTGGTTGCGGCTGATCCTTCTAAGGTGTACACACCACCATGGGAAATGGTAGCATCAGCAGATACAGAAATTACATCATACCGAGGGGCCTGATCTATATGAATTCCTCCTCCTGCTGACTGGACCACCCCTTGCGCGCTAGAAATTCTTACTTTTGGCATAATATTTGCTCCTTTGTGTTTATAACTATACTGTTACTATGATCATGGTAAAACAAAAAGGGCGCCTTGGACATGTCCAAGGCGCCCCGGTGGTCAAACACCTTATCTAATTTAGATGATGCTCATATCAGTGACCGTAACCGTACCGTAGAAGTCGGAACGAACCATCTTCTTGCCGTAGCGAGTCATGACACCCTTACGCGGGGTGAAGTCCTCAGGCGCGAAGATCGTCGGAGTGACAATCAGCGGCACATATGGTGCATAGACGTAGCCAGTCTCGAGGTAGCTACCACCCTTGAATCCAACCAGGACCTTATTCCGTGGGAAGTAGGGATCCTTGTAGACCGTGAAGCGGTTGCTCAACGTACCGACCTTTTCAGCACCGATGACCATTCCAGAAGCCTGGCCATCACCGTCGAGGGTGTAACTCGGCTTGTAGAATACCGAAGCCTCCAAGATGGTGGCGACATCCGGTCCGACCACGACGAAGTTAGCCGATCCACGCAGCGTCTTGCGATGGATCTGATTGCCCACGTCGATGATGGTCTCAATCAAAGTCTCATACCACTCACGGACCGTGCCACGCCAGGCAGGACCGGGAGAGAGAGAGTTGCTAGCCAGCACCTCGGCGCCTGTCTCCTTGTTGACGAACTTACCAGGTGCACGGGACCAGTAATAATTGGCCGCGTTGCCCTGCAGAAGTAGATCATTAAGGATCTCTCGATCGATCTCAAGAGCGATCTGCTCAGACAGGATCTGGGTCAGTTCCACCTCAGCGTCTAGGCTGTGGTAGGCGTTCAAGTCCTGAGCGAGCTCAGGCGACCATTTGGCCCGCAGCTTGCGGGTATTAGCCACTACGGCGAGTGCCTCGATCTTGATGTCGATCTCGGGGATAGCCGGTTGTGGCGACGTCGCGAAGTTCGACTCGAAAGCCGGAATCACCAGGTGGTCGCCGGCGGTCGCGGAAGACTGTGCTGCCGCTATCGGGAAGGAAACGTCAACCGTGGGGTTAGGAATACCACTACCCTTGGAGTTAACACCAGAGCAGATCAAGAGCAATGCAGCGTTTGCATCACCTGGCGAGATCAGAGGCTTGGAAATGAACGATGTCCCATCCCAGGTCCCGAGCTGATTCAGGCGGCGGACATTAACGACCGTACCTTCCTGGATCTTATTTCCATCCGTGTCAAGCTTGGATCCCGAGAATGCCCCGGTCTCCTTCATCACGAATTCCTTGACCAACGTACTATCTGCATTAGCAAAAGCAGCGGCCGTGAAACTCACGAAGAGTGCAGTGTACACACCATTACCAGCGCTAGATCCAGGTCCGCCAGAGTTGTTCTCAATCGACTTCACGATCTGAGGATCAAACTGGAGTAACTTGCCATCTGTTCCCGTGGCAAATAGGTTCTTGGCGTTGGTCAGTGTTGTGGTACCACCAAAGGCACCAGAGTCCAACAGGGTGAGAGCAGTCTGGAGCTCCCATACTCGAGAGTAACCAGAGCCGGCCAAGTCGTACTGGCCACCGATGGCGGCGGATCCAGTCTGCACACCCTTGCCTGCGGGGAAACCGTAGATCGAAGAGCCCGTGGGATACGGGTCCGGCGTGCCGACATTACCTGCCAGGGCGCCACCATAAGTGTAGTCCAGATAGAAGAGCAGCCCGGAGGGGAGACTCATCGGCTGGATTGAGACAAGCTCGTTCGCAATCAGTCCACCGAAGACTCGGCGCACGATCGGGAAGGCGATGTTAGTGAAACCGCGGATGTCACCTGAACTAGCCAGGTCACCTGCTCCGGTTGAGATCGAGGAAGCCTCCCTGAGGACCTGACCGGCCTGATTCTCCATCAGACGTGCCATGTTCTCGCGGTGGACTCCCTTGAGGCCACGAAGTAGACCTGTGCGGGCCCACTTTTCGACCAGTTGCTTATTTTGTCCGCCCAGATTCCTCTGTCGGATACCTTCAGTCAACTGATCCAATGAAAATGACTTAGACATTTGTTTTCTCCTTGAGTGTTAATAGATGGTTAGTCATTGCCGTGTAATCCGGCGAGGACTGCCCATCGATCCGCCTCAACGCCACTGGCAGCCGGCTGAGCCGACCGGGTTGATCTGGAAGACGATCCGAGCGTCCGTAAAGCTCCCTCATTTAATTTACTACCACGCGCGCGCCGGGAGAGGGATCCCGACAGGCTCTTGTAGAGAAGCTTAGCCTCACGGAGCGTCTTGGCATTATCTAGGGCCTCGACAATTGCTCGTTGCTGCTTCACTGAAAGATTCTTGTTCTGCATAAGTTTATTGGCATAGAGCAGCTTAGCATTGAAGAGATTCATCTCAACAAGCTGGTGCTTCATACCGGAAAGGGCCTTACGATACTGTCTTACTTGATCAGTACCGCGCCGCCGGCGTGTCTGGCGGCGTGTCTCTGCGATTCTTCGTGAGGATCGTCGGCGGCCTAAGGCTCGCTGACGCCTTCTATAAGACTCTGGCACTGTCGCGTCGTTGCCTGGGCCAACGGATGCCCCAGGAACAGATGGAGTTGATACGCCAGGATCACCGAGCTCGTCGGCCAAAGCATTAAGAAGATCATCCTCATCGATGTCGAGAATGACATCACCTAAGTCCTCACCGCCGTGAGCCAGGGATGGATCGGCCTCGGCGGCACGGCCCTCCTCCTGCTCGCGGAGTCGGCGCATGCGTCGGAGTTCTCTTCGGAGAGTGGTCTCATCAATTTCATAGACTTGCCCCTCTTCGACATCCTCATCGCCGAATGCCAGGGCCTCTTCGCCCTCACCTTCGCCTTCGGGTTCGAACTCATCGAGCTCCTCACCTTCCTCCTCCTCTCCACCAACGAGTGAAAGCTCTACATCAGCTAGAATGTCTTCTAGCGCTGCGTCCACTGCATCAGGATCCTCGGCGGCGGCGAGATCGTCGACCTCCTCATCCTCAAGCTCCAACGAGAGTTCAGCCTCATCGAGCTCTTCTTTGTCTTTCCCTTCCTCGAAAAGAAAGTCGAAAACGTTTTGCCGGTTTGACATATTCCTCATCTCCTTAATTAACTCAGCCAGTTTTGGTTCAAGTATTTCCTGAGTGTCATGCTCACTAAGTATGACGACACTACGTAATTTTAATGCCTCCCTTAAACAATAATTAAAAGAAAGGCTCAATCGATGTTTCTGTAATGCTGTTAATTTTTTCCTGTCAACAGATTCCAACAACTTTTTAATCTTTTGGACCGTCGTCTCTATCATCTGTAGACGCTGCCCCTCTGAAGATTCTCCGCAAATTAGACGTCGCAATGCTTCAGCCATCGTATCAGTGAGCACCAACTCCTCATCCCCGTCCTCTGGTTCAGAAGAATCCATGTCTATGTTGACATCACCCTGCGCAGTGACGTTGACAACAGGCGCAAGGACATCCTCAGATCCATCTTCAGGGACCCCTACGTCAGGAACGCCCAGGCCCATCGGAGGAGCACCTAGCTCCAAGTCGTCAGGTATCTCAACAGAGAACTCGTCCTCCTCATCCTCAAGATCATCAAGTTGCTCTCCTAAGATTCGCCTATTGACTAAATCTCTTATCTGGGGCATTACTGCCTCAACAACACGATTCTTTGCTGTCTCTTCAGCTAACTCTCTTAGCTTTTGAGCATCAGCAATTGCTTCCTCATAAAGTGATTTATTCATAGGCCACCTATCGCATCCTTTTCTAAGTATGAGCCATCATCGAGAAACACTCCCCCAAAGATGGCCGCTGAATATCTGCTAAATCTGAAAGATTATAGAATTCCTCTGGATCCCTATCCTCCTCATACTCATCCTCTGCCTCGACCCTACTCTGTGGAGGCGCCCCGGCCCATCCACGCTTAGTCCCCGTTCGTCTGAAAGAGCCCGCATCATTCGCCTTCCAGGATCTGGAACCTCCTATAGTAGGTCCACTGACACCTTTGCTATATAGCCCTGGTATCGGAACAATTCCTCGCGACACACCTGTTATCTCTGCCAGAACTTCATTGGGTCGTTCAAAACAAGCTCTGAGTTTCGTGGCCGCACCCACATAGTAGAGACGATTCGCCTTCTTATGGGCGAGGTGGTCTGTCCTCTGGAAGTGGGGTACTTTTGAGATCACTGCCTCTTGGGATTCCTCATCAATAAACTCGTCTTCCTCATCATCTAATTGATCCGGCGCACGGAAAGGAAATGTACTTGTTGTTATCCAGGGCTTGTGGAACTTTTGATCTAGTTGCCCATAGCCTAGGCCCTTCCGATCATCACCGTGGGTCGAGATCTGTTGACCGATGTGTTTAGCTATCTGAGTATTAGGCCACATTAGCTAACGTTATCTTCAATCAATTAATCCCACACGGCCAGGCGCGCTGCTGCCCGGTTGTGTTGGCCCACCAACAATTGGTGTATTTCCCCCCAGCTGGGAATTTACAAGATATGCCTTATTTTGTATTGATGTCAAGCTTGGATTCGCCTTACCGTTCCCAGTAAATGGAGGCTCAGCGCTCAACGTCGGAAGAACCGTTCTTTCCATCTCAGTGGTTGGAGTGGTGAGAGGAGGAGGTATCAAGTTAGGCCCAAGATTACTATGGAGTTTTTTACCCTCCCAATCGGGTTCCGGCGCGCCATCTAAGTCCGGGGCGTTACCTCCCCAGCTATAGTCTAGAAACGTCCGCCAGGGAGCAGTCCCCCAATACGCCGCGGCGTCGTGGACGCCACTGGAATCTGGAGCAGCTGGGTCTTCACCAATCTGATTCGTTACAAGCCGGTACCTAAGCAGCGTGACCACGTCCTCATCATACTCATCCCATAGAGGGGAAGCGGGAAATGATGCTTGTAATCTCGTCTCGTCAGATCTAGCCTGGGTACCACCTTCCCCAGTGCTCAGGGCAGCGGTCGAAAACATGCTACGATCAGCTGTAGTTGTCACATGGTTTCTGCGACCCATCTAGATCATCCCGTTGATCGGCCGAGCTGGTAGCTCCCTAACGTTTGGGCGGATATCTGTTCAGAAGTAGTCCTAGGCTGTAAGGCATGGCCTACACCAGATCCAAACTGATCACTGGGCTCCTCACCGAATCCTTCCGGAGCTTCCGCCTGGTCAGTGGCATTCATGCTGCCCGGACCTGGGGAGGTTGGATTTGGCACGTAAGGAGTGGCTGGTAGACCGCCACCGCCGGTGTTTACCCCTTCTGGAGACGTATCGACGTACGCCGTGTCGAATCCATCAAAAAGGAAGCCGGCCGGGCGGACTCCATCCATCACCTCTGCCTGGAACTCAGAAGTGATACTGTCATCCGTCAGATCCCCCGTGTAGATGGGACTCGCGGCGTAGATCCCCTGCATGCGCTGCTGGGAGGCCTTTCCCATTCCGTGACCCGGGTCGACTGCCTCAACCATATTCTGTTTAGCAGTTGGCATTTTTATAACCTCCTAGAGATCCGCTTGCGCAGACGAGCCTTCACCCTTTTGACCTCACGTATACGCCTGGCGAGGCGCGCCTCCTTGATCTTAAGTGCCTTGACAAAATCGATGTCCTGCTCAAGTGTGTTGGCCAGATCATCAGCGTCAACCTCAGGAGCTGCCTTGGCAACCTTCTCAGGATCGTCCTGGCCTGTCTCTAAGACCTCAGTCCGAAGCTTACGAGCCTCTTCGACCACCATCCTCTTAAGAATTGCGGGGGTAATTTTTCTCACGCGTCTCGACATTTTTATCCTCCTACTTACATCTTCTACTTATGTCATTCGTCTAGCAAGTGGACGAAACAAATCAATCGTTAAAAGCCAATTTATCCCAGTTCCTGCTGGGGCCTGAAAAAATGGAATCTAAATTAATTCCAGCACCGCCGGTGCCGGCATCTAGGCCCGGGGCTGAAGACGCCCCTGCGCGACCGGATGGGGTCTCATTGGCGATCTGCTCCTGGAGGGTCGTCCTAGCAGTGTCCTGGAGAATTCCTTGCATGATCGGATCATCTGTCACGTTAGCGACCGTTGTATCGACAGTTGTCTCAAATCTCTTTCGATGTTCCTCTAACTTTCTCTGTTTGATCTGCTGTTGTCTAATAGACTCCCCCCTGTTCTTGAGGCTCGCAGTATTAGTCGCAAGCCCCTCAGCTAGGATCTCAACTAGGCACTCCTTCACTATTGATTTAAGCTTTGATTTTGTTAACCTTGCCATCAACCTATACCAGCAAAGTTTTCCGAACCAGTTAGATTTAAGAATCTTTGTACTGGAATGTTTGTGTAACCCGCAAGAACCGAGCAAGAACCCACTCCGGTATCAGCTCTTACAAAAAGCTTGTCCACCTTTAACTCAAGGCGGCCTGAGTCTCGATCTCCAGCAGCACCTGATAATACGAAAAAATGTGTAGAGGTTGCTGGAACTCCATTTACACCATTCGCCGTGAATCCGACCCTGATCACCCCTGCGCCATCATTGAAAATACGAATCCATCTAGTCACGTATGGAAAATGTACTGCGAGGGGTGTTGTCGTAAGATGTACAGACCCAGTCACATACGGCAGTGCTGAGCCCACGTATTCGTCAGCGTTGTTATGATTTGATGCGGCCCATTGTGCCATTATTCATTCTCCCAAGTTAAAATATCATTGACGAGACGATCAATTCTATCTGTCTTGTTAAAGTGTCTATGTAGATCATCATGCGTAAAATCCCGCCCCTCAGCCATCATGAAAGCTCCCGGTGTGGAGGGTTCAGAGACAAAATCCCAACAGATCAGCTGGAAATCATCTTGGACCACATCGTGATCCCCATCTCGTTGGGTGCTTCCAACCCCGCGGGAGGATATCCCCAGTGTCACACCCGTCTCTATTAGACTCTGTAATATCTTGCCCGAAGGTGTGTCTAATATCTCTACTGAGCCGTAACAGATACCATCATTCATCTTGGCATCACGAACTATGTGGGACGCATTCTTAAGCTCAACAACTGATGAGTCCGGATGGTCTAACTCGCCGAGGGCCCTATTTTCTTGAATGAACTTTTGATAGTTACGAACCTCTCTCTCCAATATAGGCCCAGGATACACTCTGCCGTTCTGATTAAGTGTATCGGCTTTTTGCAAAATTCCATTCATCACTATTTTGCCGCCATTCTGCTCTTTGGATTCAGTAATCATTTCCGGCGAATACTCAAACGCTAGCCACTCAGTCAAAAGTTTTCTATTATTCATCTTCATCCTCTATCTCACTGATGAGAGAAGAAATCACCATCGCCTTCGAGGCAGCATCCTCAATATGGGTATTATCCAACGATGCAATTTTTTTCTCAAGCTGCTCCCGTTTCTCTAGTAGGACCTTATTATCGCACGTCTGATAAAATTTTTCTAAGGACTTCATCGCTTGCTCCTTGATTGCCGCGATTTGAAAGCTCAGCTCATCATTATTGCGCCCTGACAGGCGGTTCTCAATTATCTGTCTCTGTTCCTCATTCAAGAGTGTTCTGTACTTTTTATTAAATTTTTCAGTCATTATCTTCAGGGATAGAGGATTTGCCTCAGATTCTGAGTTAAACTCTGATTCTTCGGGCTCTCTCACAAGCCAAGCCTCCAGAACGTTCTCATATTTAACAATCTCATCTGGGCCTAACTTTTGACCGCCGCGCCACTCATTTAAGAGCGCCTGGACAGTTGCAAATGTCTTATATTTGCTAATTTTTCTACTATAGAAGTTTGAATTGTCAATCTTATGGTTGATCTCCCTAATGAGGTTGGACTTCTCTGATCGTAGTTTATTAGCATCATGATTTAAGCACGCGGATCTGCTCTCTGCAATTATCTGGCGTGCCAAATTTCTATTAGGGACCCTTGTGTGAACCAGTGCATTGAAGAGCCTGAATTCCTTATGTAATTCAGTGTTCTCCCTAAAGTGATGTTGTAATAACTCAATACCTTGATCGGCCCTTTTCTTGTCGCCCGCAACAAGATTCTCACTAGCATGTCTTACCAACTGCTCGTGTAATAGACCGACGTTGCGTTTCTTATTGTGCTTCGCCATTTTGGTCTTCACTCCTCATCTCAAGTTCACTATCAGATTCAGATAGCAAAGTCTGTCTAGATATACCTATCTTGTTCGACATGTGTCCAAGCGTTTTAACTAGATCAAGTGTCAATCTTGGAGGGGCAGTCGATAATTCTTGTGACTCCTGGAAAGGTGAAGTTATGAAGTCATCATCAAAAGGCTTGTTTAGACTGTCCTGACCTCTTCCGGATCGGCCGACTGATGTCATTCTCGAGAAATCAGGTGTATGTGTGGATAAAGGACCAGTTCTCACAACCCTTGACTTCTTGATCGGCTCGCCAAACGCGTTCATGATCGCATTTTGGGCCTTGATCGGTGCATCATCATCATCGATGGAGAGGTTCATTATTACCTCCTCATCCTCATCAATATCGCCCTCGTCCTCATCTCCGTCGGGAGGCAACGCAGTCAATAATGCCCCCACAGGACGGTCGGCTGCGAAGAGTCCGCCCTCCTCGCCTCCGAGCTCCTCGCCCTCGCCTCCGCCTTCGCCTTCCTCAGCAGCTCCAGCAGTTTCTACCTCAGCATCATCGATCTTATCCTGAATTCTGCCCTGAAGAACATCCTTGATCTCCTCATCAGTCAATCCTAACACATTTTTTTGAATCCAGGCCCTGTTGACAGAACCTTCCGGGGCAGTACCGGCGATCTCAAAACGCGTCCGGACGAGCTCTAACTTTTGCTGCTGGGCTATCGTCGAGGGGTTAGAAAGATACAATTCGAAATCAGCCAACTCTTCCCCCTCGTATCCGTGACAAAATAAATGAATCATAGCTAGCTTATTCAACTCAGATAAAACAGTCTTCTGTATTCGTTGAATTGATCTTGAAAACCTGATATCCTCCTGCGCCAGGGTGGCTTTGGCACCAACATCCTCATCATAACCAAGATAAGCACGTGGAATTTTAAGTGCGGCAAATAATTTCTTCTGGATGTACTCTACATCTTCGATGGCTGCTGTGTTCTGACCACCGGCCAATGTATCAATCTTAGTCCCTGATTCTCCGCCACGTACTGGTAAGAAATAATCCTCATCGACACTCAATGGATTGTACCGAAGATCGACCTTTCCGGTATCCTGGTCAATGACTTGATTTCTCTTTAGCGAGGTCTGGGCTTGTTCGAGATAATTGGGAACGTCCTCCGGAGGAACATTACCCACATCAATGTAGAACACGCGGCGTTCAGGAGCCCTAATCACCCTATAGACCAACATAGCATCCTCAATGAGGATCAGCTGTCTCCATATTCGGCGGGCAGCCTCAAGAACTGAGTTTCCATACGGCAAAAAGGCGTCATTACCGAGTAACCTGAAATGTGATACTTGCCAGTTCTCCAAGAGCTGATTGCCTTGGGTCACCCATCTAAATCTCACAGCTAATGGATCTTCTGAGTCAAAGCCCTCCTCACGCTCCATCTCACTAATTGCGATCGGGTAAGCTGCCACGACTCCGAACTCAGGTGACACATCATTGAAGAGAAAGAAATCTCCATACTTGCAGAGGTTCCTCACCCACATGGAGAGATTAAACTCGACATTCAAAATATCCTGAAATAGATGCTCTAGATGTTCCTGAATCTTTCTATTCTCGGAATAGATGTGTAGGACTCTACCGTGTTCATCAGGAGAGACTGTCTCTTCCGAGTAGATATCCAAAGCAGATGCAATCTCAGGTGTTGTCTCCATCTCACTGAAATCGCTGTACCGTGACAATCTATCATACGCGCCGTACGCGCTCAGTGTATTACTGTATATATTACTGTGTGCCCTTTTAAAGACCTCGAGTGCTGACGATGCAGCAGGTTGCTGAAAATTCTTAACACGTCGCTTAACGACGGGGCCAGATCTAAACAGACGGGTCAGTCGATTGAAAAGGCTCGGTTGATTTGGCATCTTATCCTCATTACTAGGTAGGCTGAATTAATCCTAGTCTATAATAACCACCCGTAATCTATTCCATCAATTGATCCGGACTGCGGCATGCCAGGCATCTCATAGGGCCTAAATGGGTTAAACGCCACCTTACTCCATCGATTGGTTATTCTCTTGGACTGATTTTGATTCACTGCAAACCCATCCAGCATTGCCTTATTTAGATCATGTGTCTGTGGATGATGCATTGGACTCGTGTCAAACAACCACACACCAATTGCAGCAGCAATTACGAGATCATCATTCTTGCCCTTTTGGGCCTGGGCTTTGGACCCCTTCCATATAAAAGTCTTTAGTTCATCATAAAGACGCGCTGAGTAAAATCTCACTGAGGTTGTCCTGATGACCTCCTCAAATTTAGTTAGAATTTGCCCGCGAGTCTGGGAATTGGTTTGAAATCCAATTTTGGCAACCTCGGGAACACCCGCTCCATACAGGGCAGCGAACTTATCCCTTTCATTCTTAAAATATAGATTCCGATAGCCTAGATCAACTAATTTTACAATAGTGGCGTATCCGTATGTGTTGTTCTCAGGGCAGATAAGAGCATCCCCGTACCTATAACCAGCTTCCGCTAGCAGGACAGAAAATTGATCCGGTGGTAACTTTCCTTTGTACTCAGCAACTTGCTCAGAGTTCACTATATCAAAAACTTGAAATGTAGAATAGTCAGCCGCATCACCACGAGAAATGTCTGCTGATATCACATACTTGTGATCTGATAGATAGTACTTCCAAACCCACACACCCATATCCGGGCCCCAGCGCTCTAGAGGCATCTGAATCTGCATGGCCATCTTTTCCAGATCCGGGGCAGATAAAAATGTCTCTCCGGAGGCAGCAAAGTCACACATGAGCTCTTGAGCTATTTGCTTCCTGCTCATGTTTTTCGTCTCAGACTCAAACCACTCATTGTCCCGCTCAGGGTGGACGTCCCACAAAAGCTTAATGAAATTGAACTCATTCTCACCATTTTGAGCGCCCATACAGAGCTCATGGTATTTGTCACCCACTCCGTGAGGGGTCGATAAGACGATAGCCCGGCCGCCGGTGGATAGTGTTGAATATAGACCCAACCAAAGTTCATCAAAATTTCTAATGAACGCAGCCTCATCGACGATCAACAACGACAGTGCTTCCGATCGACCGGCGTCGTCAGAAGTCGGTACCGCTTTGATAGCTGATCCGTTACTAAATTCTAAACCCTGCTTATTAGCCGAAGTTAACTCAGGAATCATCAACCACGATGGCATGCTCCGGATCGCAGTTTTTACTTTTTTGATAAAGTTTTGAGCGACTGCGAGCTTCGTCGCAATGACAAGGATGTTTTTGTCTCTATAAAAACACGCTAGCCAAACTGCATAGGCCGCAGTCAACGTCGATATCCCAAGCTGTCTGGATTTTAAAATGATGTTAAATCGGTGCTTTACAAAATCAGAAAAACACTCATCCTGAAAGGCGTACGTGTCAAAGGGAATTAATCCTCTAGTGGGGTGCTGAATCTTTACGTACTTATTGACAAAGTAAACTGGATCCTTTCCACACTTGACTATCTCCTTTATCTGTTTTTGTTTGCTTATTTTGAGCACATCTAATCTTGAACCCTAAAGACATGATTATATCGATAATAAGCGATTTTTCGGGGTCCGGTAGGGGATCGTAACTCCAGATCATCCTGCCCGCCCAGATCCTCTAGTTTCAAAGTTTTTCCAATGGATGCTCTGTACGCGTTCTTAAGGTCAGCGACCCTGGCATCAATGAGTTGAATGGCTTGATTATTTGCAGCATCTGCCTGTAGTTTAAGTGAGTCCTCAGCCGCAAACTGGACTACGGTGGTAAATTTGAGTGTGAGTCTATCCTGATCTAGGGAAAACTTGATTGAATAAGTTCCATCAGCACTCGACTCCCGACCCCACGTATTGTCTAAAACGTCTCCTATGAGACGTACTGTTTCTAAATTCATTACACACCTCCTGTACTAAATATCACGCTTATGTGGTCCTGGCTTCCCTAACAGAAGGGCGCCATCCTTTTTTCCATCTCTCTAGATTTATATATTTGAAATTTGTCACACAATTGGTGCACGCCGCATGATCCTTGACCGATTTTACATCCTCTAAGTCCCGCAGGACAAATTTACAAACAGAACATGTGAAGGGCTGTCGTTCTCCCATAAAGATGATTTTTGATTTAACTGAATATGACATGTGAGTCGACCCCTCTCCTCTCTATCTCTAGAACATTGTCCACATTATCCTTAACAGCATCAACATGGGAAATAATTAATATTGTCTTAAACCACTTCTTAAGAGCCTCTAAGAATCTACCACAGGCCTCAATATTACCGCCGTCCAAGGCACCAAAGCCCTCGTCAATGATTAAGATATCAGACTTAGACAATGCAGAAAAATTAATTAGAGCGACACGAATTGCCAAAGAAGACATCATTTTTTCCATGCCACTGCAACACTCAACAATTCGACGAGAATCTCCATAGTTTACATAGATTGACATCTCATTCGAACCCTCATCTGACTCCAGCTCTACTGTAAACCCAGTAACTCCCTGTAACACACTGGCTATCTCTTCATTAATTGCCGGTAACCTTGATCGGATCACCTCCAGTGGAATGCCATTTTTTGACGTAGCCTGTTGGAATAATTCAAAGACCTTCCACTGTTCAATCAAATTCTTGAATTGCTCTTTATCCTTTTTGAGTTTATCTATATCAGATGATAGTAAACCAATCGTCTCGGAGAGCACTGCGTGCTTGGCATCTGCCTCACTAATTTCCTTCTTGAGATTACTCAATTTCGCTCTCAGCTGTTTTATCTGTGATGCAGCATCATCAGTTGATAAATTGGCACGCATCTCGTCCAAATTGGCCTCTTCGGAATTAAGTGTCTCATTCCCCTTCTTTAGAATATTTCGGTCGGTGCTTAGACTTAGTTCCAGTTGGCCCTTCTCAATTTCAATTTCGTTGTATTTAGAAATAAGTTCGTTATATCTCTCTAGCTTCATCTCAAGATCTTGGTCTAAGAGTTTTTTAAGACACTTCCGTAACGCCTTGATCTCCTCCTTGAGATCCTCTATTTTAGTATCCTGAGTGCGCACCTTCTTCTTAGCCTTTTGAGCGCTCACTATGTACTGACACGTGGGGAATGAATCCCCGCAGGGGACATCCGATAATTTCTCCACCTGTCTTCCGTAACTCCTTAATCTCTGTTTCTCCTTCTCAGTGGTGTGCTTAGCTGAGGCTAGGGCTATTTCAATCTGTCTTTGCTCGTTCAGCGATCTTCGCAGATCATCTGCGGGAAAGCCCTCCTTAAAGACAGATAATTTTTTAGACTTTTCGAGCATCACGGCCAGATCCTGGGTTACTTCCCCTTCTCGTAATTTCCTTCGTGCTATCTCCGACTTTAAATTACCAATTCTTTCCTTCTGTTCATCAATATCCTGCTGTGTCACGAGATTTCCGTCAGATCTGGTAGCGAGAGTTAGCTCAAGCTCCCTCGCCTTGTGACGAAGCTGTTCAAGAAGTCCCCACAAGGTCTCCCGCTCAATCTCTCTGGCTCTGAGCTTGCTTCTCAGATCTATGATCGAGACATCAAAATCTCTATCTGGCACATTCTTTAAGATCTGTTTGACACCAGCACTCTCCTCCTTAGCAGCCTCATGTAGACGTTCAAACACATCAAGCTCCAAAAATTTTGATAAAACTGTCTTCCGGGAGGACGCCTTCTGTTTGAGAAAGTTATTCATTTCCCCCTGTGCGGCGAAGGAGGTCAAGAGGAAATCCTCTGCAGTGCCTACTATTTTTCTGAGTGTCTTTTCTGTTTCTCTCCGTTGTTCACCACAGAGATCCTTGATGACATTCTGATTTTCATCCACCTCAAATAAATTTAAGTGCGTTGTGGCGCTTAGTTTTCCGGCCCTGGACTGACGCTTAACAGTTTGCCGCTCAATCACGTAATTTTTCCCCGCCTTGGTCACAATGGCTCGCGTTCTGCAGTGACCCTTTCTGGTATTGATGACGTATAGATTAGAGATCGGACCTCGATCTGTGGCATTAAATAAATTATACATCACACTACCACAAATAGAGGACTTTCCAATTCTATTTTTTCCAAAAATTCCGACAATACCTTCAGCGGCATCGAAATTAATCTTATTTCCTTTTCCAAACCCAAATATATTGTCAAACTCTAAGGATTTAAGTGACCATCGGCCGACAGGCACAGGATCTGCCTTGATTGCTGATTTCCACAATCTATGTACCAACTCATCCAGTCTAGTATTCATCCTATCACTCAGCCCTGCCTTACTGAAATAGTCTTGTATCATCCGAGAGACAAAGTTTGGATCCCTCAAATTTAGGTGATTGGATGATTTCGCGGTCTCCATCATGGTGTCAATTCTGGACGACTCGTGCTTTATCACGATCTCAGCAGCACTCTTAAACTCCTTGAGAGATGCGTACAACTGCTTTATCTCACCCTGATTGATGGCTGCATTTGTCCTAATTCTAAACCTCGAGTGATCCGGATACATATCAGCCGCATCGATCGTCTCTGCGACTGTCCCCCGCCAGTCAACTGTCACAAAGGGCCTATCATGTGGAACCTCAATATGTCTAGACTGATATTGACTTTCAGAATCAATCTCCCACAACATGAATCCCTTTCCTGGATGCTCTCCAAAATTCTGTTGGATAGTGGAACCACAGTAAGCTATTCTATTCTCCTTGTCTAAATACTGGTATTTGTGGATATCACCCAAAAAGACAAAGTCATACCCCTCAAACATATCGGCATCAACCTCCCCATCCATCTCCCAATCAATATCGGTCTTGCTCCCCCTCACAGCGCCGTGGAAGAGGGCGATGTTCATCTTTTCCGAGGACGGGGCTAGATCTCCCCAGGCCTGCTCGTCAAAACAGGAAAAATTACTAATATCAATCTCATCATTATACGCGACCTTCTCAGTCATCTTGATGAGATGCAGATTAGGAAGATTTAACGCTCGGATGATCGGGCTTATCGCATCCTCTCGATCCTTATTCAAGATTAAACCATCGTGGTTTCCTAGAGTTATGTAAGTCGGTCCAATATTATTCATCTCCCTGAACCACCAACAGAGACTGTCAATCAATTCAGGTGAAATTCCCTGTGTCTTGGAGTGAACTATGTCTCCCACGACGAAGATCGCATCGACGGCGAGCTCCCTTAGCGTCTGGAAGGCCTTTTCAAAAGCCCTACGATACTCACTATGGCGGCTCAGGCCACGCCAATGTACATCGGCAAAATGGGCAAATTTATACTTCATAATCTTCTTATAATAGGGAACCTGAGCTCATCTCACTTATTTTGTGAGATATCCTCATCATATCAGTGTAGGGTTTCGCGTGGGATAAGACCCCAAGGACCGCCTCTCGAGACAGATCCCCTAGGTCCCGACCAGATGGCGCAAATGCGATCTTAACAGAGCACCCGGTTGCAGAGAGCAAATCTGCCAGCTTGAAAGCCTTCTTCTTTAAGTCCGGATCCAGTGATACGATGCAAGGTGTTTGGTGTCGCATCAACATCTTATAGAGTCTGGATCTCGTGGAGAGACTCGAACCCAAAACGGGCACCGAATTCTCAGGACACTTCATCGCATCCAAGACTCCCTCGACCAAAATCATCTCCTTGGACCAGTCTAAATCAACTTCATTAAAGATGATGTCTTCCTTGGCGATTTTAGCGTTCTGATACTTCATTTTTGTGTCGGGATCAATAGATCGGGCGACGTAATAATTAATCTTTCCCTCCCGATCAAAGGAGGGAATAATGGCTCGTCTTCGAAAGGATCCTCGAGAACAAGAGAGTGCTCTCCACCTCAGCATATCCTTACGACTTAGCCCTCGTCTCTTTAAATAATTAGTGACTGCTTTTATATCTGGATCGCCCTGATTACCAGACCCACCGAGGAGGACAGTCCCTTTCGGCAAGGTCACCTCCTCATCCCTTACCTGCTGTTCCTCAGGCCCTTTTCTTAATCTTACATTTCTAGCATCACTTGCAAATCCCGGTCGAAACTTGGCTATTAATCGATTTACGCTCAAGCCCTTGATTCCGCACACCCAACAGTGATACCGTCCGTCATCTAGGCGTACCACGAGCTTTCTTTTCTCTGTCCTAGCATCCTTACATGCTGGACACCTTAGACAGTAATTTATTCCGTCCCTTGATAATACTCCGCTTCCAAGAGCTCTGTCTAGCAGCTCCCTGATATCTCTAAAATCACTCACATCTCAAATGTACGATATCTTGCGTTGTTGTTCAAGTTTTAGGCCGGCCAGACAAATCACGGCTGCGTCTGCAATATCAAAACATTCTGGGGCGTGGATGATTTGATCCTTTCTAGGTCCGGATTTCAACGTCTTCATGGGCCAGTCAAAACCATGAAATTCAGGTATACCTTGCACCCACTTTAAAACTTGTTCCTTAATTGAACTCTCACTCTTCCTATCAATCTTAAGGCCCACAAGGGACCTAGCACTATTCACATTAATCATCTCAACAGGCACGTCGAGGGTGTCCTGGGCGAGAAAGCACACAATTCCATTAAACCTCGCTAAAGTCGATAGAGTCCTAGCAGAGGACAGACCTCGACGGAAGGCTTGCAGATTCTCCTCCACCACGATCTTGTCTATCTTGAACTGATCCCTCAGCTTCCTAAATTCATCTCTTACCATGGTAG
>Ga0114908_1000776_pt1 | contig 17230 bp, 7 predicted proteins | sample MalvireepMed_s17_FD_87292 | JGI IMG/M metagenome (GOLD analysis project Ga0114908, IMG submission 87292) | Marine viral communities from the Global Malaspina Expedition - Malaspina viral metaG DeepMed_s17 | ecosystem: Environmental > Aquatic > Marine > Oceanic | place: Mediterranean Sea... | reverse complement strand
TCCAGTGCTTATTGTACTTGATGGAAATTTGCACTTTAAGCCCATAGCAGGAATTGTAAACTATATGAGTTCTGATGTTTATAGAAGTTGGAAAATTCCAGAGATGATTGTGGTTGCTATTCAAAATGTTGATAGAAGAAGAGACTACACACCAGACAAAGTTATTACAGTTAGAGCGAATAATACAGGCGGTGGAGATCGTTTCCTCAGCTTTTTGGAAGATGAACTTTTGCCTGAGTTGGATCAAAAGTTTAGAACTGCTCCCTATCGAATACTTTTTGGGCACTCTTTAGGAGGTTTATTGGCCACCCATGCCTATATGAAAGAGAAAACACTTTTCAATTCATTTATTGCGGTCGATCCTAGTTTTGGAACATGGGATTCAAGAACGATGGACAAAAAGTTAGATTCCCTATCTGAACAATCATTTGAAAGATTCATTTACATAGCCACCGCCAATTGGGGAAAAAGAAATATAAGAAATCGTGATCGCCATATACGATTGTATGAGGCATTGAATAGTAAATGCAAAGGGGAATTACCTGCAAAATTGGAATACTTTGAGAATGAAAACCATAGCTCAGTTCCCATCATTGCTTTCCATAATGGAATCTCTGCAATTTTTGAAGGCTACGGGATTTCCTATCGTGATGTGGCAAACAAGGAGCAACTGACTCAACATTTTAATGCACTTTCTGCACGACTTTCATGGAATTTTCGACCTCCTGAGCATCTTGTAAACCAATTAGGTTATAGAATGTTACAAAGTGGAAATGACAAAGACAAATCTAATGCACTGGAATTCTTTATCTTAAATGTGAAAAATCATCCTAAATCATCTAATTCTTATGATAGCTTGGCAGAAGCTTATGAAACATTAGGTGATATTCAAAAAGCAACCGAAAACTATAAAAAATCTCTTGAAATAAACCCAAATAACGAACACGCCAGGATAAAAATAAAAGAATTAAGCAAGAGCAAATAAATGCGATTGGTATCATTGCACCATACGTAATGTAGACAAAATTGCTAATCTGATAGCAAATACAATGTTTTTTAGCTAGCATTTATTTTTCAGCAGATAAAAATATAGTAAGCTTGCCCAAAACTAACCATATCGAAGCTACGGTGCTTCATATAGAAAAAGTCCCCCAATTAAGAAGGACTTTTTCCAAAATTTCAATTCTTTGTCAAAAAATATTGAATCAGTAAAAAATATTTGTCATTGAGGAGGGCTTTAAATTAAACGCTGTCTCCCCCCTATTTATATCGACCTCACATTAAGCATGTAGGCCTTTTTAATTTCATTATTACCGAATTGTAATTTCAAGTTCACTTAAAATATTTCTTGAACTATTTCCTAATTTCAATTTATAAGTTCCTGGCTCTACAACCCAATTTTTAGTAGATACATCGTAATATGCTAATTCTTTTACTGGTAGCTTGAGAATAACTGAAGTCGATTTGCCTGCACCAACCTTAACTTTTTGAAAGGACTTAAGTTCCTTACTGGCTCTCTCTACTTTACTATTCGGTTTAGAGACATACACCTGAACCACTTCTTTTCCATCAATTTTTCCGATATTTTGAACATTCAGATTTATACTAATAGTATCATTTTCAGTAAAAGATTCCTCATTAGTTTTTACTTCAGAAAAAGTAAAATCTGCGTAGGATAATCCATAACCGAAAGGATATAATGGCGCTATATTTTTAGTATCAAACCAACGATATCCAACAAGAATCCCTTCATCATAACTTACAGTCTTATCGCCAGGAAAACTATTGGTGGCATGCGCGGGAGAATCTTCAAGTTTTTTAGGCATCGTCCAGGGAAGTTTCCCCGAGGGGTTTACATTGCCCAATAGCACATCTGCAAGGGCATTCCCCCCTTCTGATCCATTAAACCAGCTCCACACTAAAGCATTAGATTTTTGACTAATTTCATCAATATCATAGGGCGCCCCGGCAATTATCACTACGATTGTATTGGGGTTAGCTTCTAATACTTTTTCAATCAGTTCTTTTTGACCAAAAGGCAATTCTAAATTTGCCCGATCTGAAGCTTCAGTTTCATAATCTCTATTTGATCCTGCAAAAATAATAGCAGCATCGGCATTTTTTGCGGCGTTTACGGCTTCCTCTACTAATTCAGGATTTAATTCATTTATAGGAACAGGGCCATTTAGGGTAACGTCACCCAATTTGGCTTTTTCGGTTTTAGAATATTTCTCTTCATAGCCTTGTGCAAACTCAATAGTTACTGATTTTGGAAGTCGGTTTTTTAGACCTTCTAGTGGTGTAACTTCTCGTTTCGTTTTAACTCCGGCTCCAAATCCCCCAAGCGCATTTTTTTTAGTTGCATTGTCTCCAATAACTGCCAAACTCTTAAGTTTGCCAGTAGCTAATGGCAATAAATCATTGTCATTTTTTAATAAAACTATGGATTCTGCAGCAATATTATAAGCATCTTTAAAATGTTCTTCGGTGCTTATGCTTCCTTCTTTTCTTTTTTGATCACCCATACTTTTAACCGAATACATTACGCTAAGAACCCGCTTTACATGTTTATCGATTTCTGTTTCTGAAATTTTCCTAGCTTTGGTAGAGTCTATAAGTGGTTGAGCAAGAAAATATTCATCAAAATCCTTAGGTGTTCCCATCTCAATATCAAGGCCACTTTTTAAGGACTTTACAGAACTATGCACTGCCGCCCAATCTGAGATAACTACTCCTTCAAATCCCCACTCTTCTTTAAGTACCTTATTCAGCATAAAATCGTTGTCACATAAATATTCTCCTCTAAACTTATTATAGGCTCCCATCATGGCATACGCGTGCGCTTCTTTTACCGTTGCCTCAAAAGCCGGCAAATAAATTTCTCGTAAAGGACGTTCGGCAATTTTCACATTTACATAGTCCCGATGCGTTTCCTGATTATTCGCCGCAAAATGTTTTACACAAGCAGCAACATCATTCTCCTGAATCCCTACAACAAAAGGAACAGCTAGTTTCTTATTTAAAAATGGATCCTCTGTAAAATATTCGTATGTCCTTCCTCCCAATGGAGTTCTAATAATATTAATGGCGGGTGATAAAAGAACATCTTTACCTCTGGCTCTTGTTTCTTCACCTACACTATTGCCAAAAATATAGGCCAATTCTGGATTCCATGTGGCAGATAAACCGGCACCTGCGGGATAATACGTAGCATAATCGTCGTCCAGACCCAATGGTGCCCAAGAATCTTTCTCCAATTCTTCTCGAACGCCTAAAGGCCCATCTGCCATTTTTAATTCAGGAATACCCAAACGCTCTACAGCCCTGGTTGCAAACATACTGTTCCCATGTAAAAGTCCGGTTTTCTCTTCCAAAGTCATTACTGATATAAGGCTATCAATTTTAGCATCAAAATCTTTATTGACTGGCTGTCCTTTGTAATTTTCGTTCTGACTTTTTACTGTTACTTTTTCCTTGCTTTTCTCCCGTTCTTTTCTGCAAGAACTAAAGCCAACTAATATCATTAAACTGAATAATGATAAAATTCTTGATATGGTTTTCATCTTAAGAATCGTTTTATGTTAATGATTTTGTTAGATAAATTTTATCTGAATACTCCTCTTATGCACCACTATTTACTTTTAAAATTCTTGAATATTATATAATATTGATATGCCTATCTACACACAAATCATTAGTTTGAAAATCCAAACTGCCCTTGGCTAATCTTTACTATAACTGCGGTAATAAAGCTGATTTTTTTACTGGCACTACAATACACAAACACTAATACTTACAATTTCTTAAATCGCACCGCTGCTCCACCGCTTTCACCTAGTAAAAGGCTTAGCGTATCTGCTGCTGAAACTTTTCTATTTTCAATCCTAACAGCAGTTGGATTGTTTTGATAGCCTGTATCTGGTGCGTCTGCATAAATTTGTGCTTCGTAAGTCACTCCTTTATCAAGAAAGTCCAGACCAACCTCTAAGCTTCTTACTTCTTCATTCGTAATACTTCCCAAATACCAGTCGTCGCTATCAATATCTTTTCTAGCAGTAGTTATAAATTTACCAATTTCACCATTAATTATTTTAGTATCCTCCCAATCTGTTGGCACATCCTTTAAAAACTTAAATTCTGGTTTATTTACATAGTTTTCCGGTAAATCTGCCAACATTTGTAATGGGGAATACAATACCACCATAAGTGCTAATTGTTTAGCAGTGGTACTGTGTACTCTTCTACCAGGATATCCTTCTTTAATTTCTACATCAAAAACTGCTGGTGTAAAATCCATTGGGCCTGCAAGTAATCGGGTAAAAGGTAAAATAACGGTGTGGGAAGGTGGATTACCTTCACTCCAAGCATTATATTCCTGTCCACGTGCTCCTTCTCTAGCCATCATATTAGGATAAGTTCTGCGCTCTCCGGTATCTTTAATAGGTTCGTGGAAATATATTTCTAATCCGTACTCCGCAGCTTTTTGTACCACATATCGGTAATAATTTACACCAAATTGTCCATGATGCCATTCTTTCATATTCAGTTTAGAACCTACATGACCAATTTTCACCGTATGAATTCCACGTTTTTTATAAAGTGCAAAAGCCGAATCTATCTGCTCCAGATAATTGTGAAGATTAGAACCTGTTTCGTGATAACCTACAATTTCCACATCATTTTTAGCGGCGTAATCAGTTACTTCTTTTAAATCAAAATTATCGGCTTCTTCTGTAAAACTAAACTGGTGCATTGCATTTTCGTACCAGGCAGGAGTCCACCCCTTGTTCCATCCTTCTATCAATAAATAATTTATGCTTAACTCATTAGCATAATCAATATAATTATAAGCATTTTTAGTAGTTGCTCCCTGCTTTTCTCCTTCCCAAAAAGTATATTTACCAATGTGCATTCCCCACCAAATCCCTAAATACTTAAATGTTTTAATCCAACTGGTGTCCTTTATTTTATTTGGCTCGTTAAGGTTAAGAATCATATAAGAGTTGATCAACTCTGTAGGTTTTGATGCTATTTGTAAGGTTCTCCAGGGAGTTTTAAAAGAATTAATAGTTCTTACTTTTACCCCATCTGCCCACGGCACCAAATCTGTTTTAAGGCTTGTCCCTTCTATGTGAGCCAAAGTCGTACTTGTAAAGTCTATAAGATTAGCTTCGTGAAAACTTATAGCCAATCCATTATCGCTTTCTATGGTTAATGGTGTATGAACGGTATCTAAAGTACTTACCGGTGAAGCTGTGAATAAATTTTCATAGCGTTGCTCATCATACGCCGGGATCCACCATGCTTTTCCGTCACTGGCCAGATTAAACCTAGTAAGCTCGTCCATAATGAATATACTATCTTTAATTCCCTGTTCTGGAAATATGTATCTAAAAGCAATTCCATCATCAAAAGCTCTAAATTCAATATCTAATTTTCGTTGCTTTTTTTCTCTTTCTTTTAGATGAACTGTAAGCTGATTATAATTATTTTTAATGATATGCTTTTCACCCCAAACCTGTTCCCAGGTATCATCGATTGAGCTTTTCTCTACATCTATGACCTCCAGATCATGATAAAGACTATCCTGATCCTTAAAAACGAAACCCATTTCTGAAGGTGTAATAACTTTTGTTTCTCCGTGATTTACGGAGTATTGTGGGGAGCCTCCGTTTAAATTAAATTGAATACTATTTTTACCCTCGGGTGAATTTAAAACATAGGATTTTTCTTCATTCCCGGTTGTACAACTTAAAATAAGCAGCTGTATTACTGCTATAAGGGGTATTTTCTTATACATAATGTAAAAGCTTGATTATTAATTCTATGATGTTTTAATCTTATTTCACCATAGTTTCTACTTTGAAACTTATTTTTCCCTGCAATGGATTATTTTCTAGTTCAAAACTTCCTTCTTTTCTTTTTACTGAAATAGTCTCTATACTTTCCCCTTCGGGTAGATACACCTTGCCGGTAGCATTATTGGTATGATCATTTGCATATACCTGAAGTTTAAGTTGCGTCCAATCCATATCTCGAGTAGATTGCGCTAATTTTATGTGAGGGAGAATACTTCCGTTTTTCACTAATGCAATAATTGGAATTTCACCGGCTTCAATGGTATGCCATCCTTTTTCGTAAACTTTCTTTGTTTGATAATCTATCCAATTTCCTTCTGGAAGGTATACTTCACGAGAATTTTCATCTTCAAATAATGGGGCAACAAGCATATTTTCACCAAATAGATATTCGTCATCAATAAGCCATGAGCCTTTATCATGAGGATATTCCACAAATAAAGCACGCATCATTGGCAAACCTTTTTCTGAGCTTTCTTTGGCCTGGGCATAGATATAAGGCATAAGTTCGTACCTCATATTGTCTGCTTTTCTAAAAGCCCCTAAGAATTCTTTACTATATTCCCAAGGCTCTGTTGGTGGCTCTCCGTGGCTTCTTACGTGTGAGGATAACATGCCAAATGGCGTCCATCTTCTATAAATATTCTCTGGGGATTTTGTTACAAAACCGCCTACATCATGACTCCAGAAGCTAAATCCGCTAAGTCCAAGTGACAAGCCCCCACGAAGTGTAGCAGACATGGCCGTGTTTGTCGTGGCTGCATCTCCGCCCCAATGCAAAGGATAACGCTGACTACCAGCCCAAGTACTTCTTGCCCAAATTAGGGTATATCCTTTAACTTTTTTTGTAATCTCTGCAACTGCTTTATTGTAACGTAACGGGAATAAATTATGTTCATAAAAACCGGTTTTTCCTGAATTGTAAATTCCGTTATAAGGCGCTGCTTCACCAAAATCTACTTTAAATACGCCTACGCCCTGATCTAATAAATACTTTAACTTATCCTGATACCACGTAACAGTTTCAGGATTGGAAAAATCCAGTACAGCATCCTCATAAGGTATATTCCCTTTACGGTCTTTTACAGCATATCCATTATCTACAATCTCTTTAAAAAGTGTATTTTTAGGAGTAAAGTAAGGTAATTGCCATAAGCTCACATGAAAGCCTTCTTCTTTCATATCTGCCATCATTTTTACAGGGTCATCAAATCGATCTTTGGCAAATTCATAGTTATTTCTCCAATCGACTTCAAACCATCCGGTATCAAAATGTATAACATCACTGGGGATTTTATAATTCCTTAGATTTTTGGCGACTTCACGACCTTCTTTTTCAGAAAAATAAGTAATCCTGCTCATCCAAAAACCAAAAGACCAAAGTGGGGGCATTGCTGCCTTTCCGGTTAGCGCCGTATATTCATCTAAAATATCTTTAGGTTCTCCCAAAAAGAAAAATAAATCGGCTACATCGTCCCCAATCATCATTTTATTCGCTGCGTTAAAATATTTTCCAAAGTCAACGGTAATTGGAGAAGAAGTATGCATAAAAACCCCATAACCACGGCTACTCATATAAAAAGGAATGGGCTTGTAAATCGTTTCGTTTTGAACCCCATTAGCATCATCTGTATATAAAATTACTTTTTGTCCCCTTTTATTGAATTGTGTAAAGGACTCGCCACAACCAAAAATTTTCTCACCCGGCTGTAAGCTTAAGACAGGACTAAAACTTCTGGAGTAATCACTATTTCTTCTTACATACGAAAATGGAAGAACTGGAGTATAGGTGTTTTTAACATCTGTATTATGAATAGTACTGGTTAATAATTTACCATTCTCATCATAAATAGTAACATGCCATGGTTTAGATATAATTTCTATCTTACCATAATCACTAATGTACTGATGCCCTCCTTCAATTTTAGAATAAGCCCATAATTCGGGATGATTTGGAGCGGTACCTTCCACTAACATTAATGATTCTTCAGGTTGATTAAACTGCGGGCCTGATGCCATTTTGATTCTCACGGTTCTCTCTGAAACAAATTGAATCTGGAAAGGAAGTTCGGGAGATTCAGCATATTCTGTTGAAGGAAACTCGTTAGCCGGAACAGCATCCGGCTTCATCAACATATTATTAAACGCCTGCCTTGTTTGGTATTCGTAACGCTTGTATTTAAGTGTTCCTTTACCATTTTCAGGATTAAAGGACACAAGCTCATCGGCAAAGTAAAACGTGTTTTTGTAATCTTCAAAATCTTTACTGATATCTACAGGTTCATTTAAAATATCTGCATGCTGTACCTGTGAAAATCCAGTAAAATTAATGCTGAAGACCATTGCAAAAGCAATTTTTAGAATACCGGGATACATTTTAATATTCATTTTAAAGTCTATTTAGTAAGCTATTCTTTTTCTAATTTTATGATTACTGAAGTTTTCTTTAATCCCTCAGCAGATGCGGTAAGTTTTAAATCTCCTTTTTGATTTCCGCTTTTTATAATTACCAGACACTTTCCATTTAATGCCCTGTGCTCTTTCCCTTTAAAGGATTGGTGGTTGGTAGGGTCTCCACTTGCTACACCATAAATCTCTCCATTTCCTTCCAGGTGAAAAGAAATATTATGATTGGCATTTGGTACCAAATGCCCCTCTTGATCTGTAATTTTGACACTAACAAACGATAAATCTTTATTATTGGCCTTTAATATTTCACGATCTGGATCTAAATTTATTTTAGCTGCGGGGCCGGCGGTCTCCATCACGGTTTCCTTTACTATTTTGCCATTCTTGCGTGATACTGCTTTAAGTTTACCAGCTGTAAACGGAAAACGCCACATTACATGAAGATCTTCATCGTTCTTCTTTCTAACTCCTTTAGATTTTCCGTTAAGAAAAAGTTCTACTTCATCTGCATTATTGTAATACGCCCATACATCTACCGCTATTCCTTCTTCCCAATTCCAATGAGGTAAAATATGAAGAACGGTATCATTTGTCCACTCACTTTTATACATATAATACACATCTTTTGGAAAACCGGCCAGATCTACAATTCCGAAATATGAACTTCTTGAAGGCCATTCGTAAGGTGTAGGTTCCCCGATATAATCAAAGCCTGTCCAGATATAAAATCCGGAGAGAAAATCATATTTCTTAATAATTTTCCAGCTTGTTTCGTGCAAAGACCCCCAAGGCGTTCTTACCTGATCGAAAGCCGAAACAGTTTGATCTTTATTACCTCCGGTAAACTTTTTATCCCATCTCACCGGCCATATTTTAGTCGTATCTGATGGAAATTCGTAATAACCACGAGTTTGCAATCCTGAAGTGGTCTCGGTAGCTATAAAGGGTGTGTTTGGGAAATTAAGTTGATGCTTTTCCCATGTTTGATGGGCATAATTATATCCTATCAAGTCTAAAGCCCCAGATCCTGCCAGTGAATTTGGCTTATCTGCCGTTTCTTCAAATTGAAGTGTTACCTTTTTATCTGAAACATGAATTGGTGGATTCATTCCTGCGGTAACCGGTCTTGTAAGATCTAAAGATTTTACAATATTCGATAATTCCTTTCCTATTTTTGTGCCTTTATCGCTCCACTGCTCCTGGATTTCGTTTCCTATACTCCACATAAAAACACTGGCATGATTACGATCTCTTTTTATTAAATCTGTTAGGTCTTTTTTATGCCACTTTTCCCAGTATTGACTATAATCATTTTCGGTTTTAGCTTTAGTCCACATATCAAAAGCTTCATCCATAACAATAAATCCCATTTGGTCGCATAAATCGAGAAGCTCTGGAGCTGGCGGATTATGGGCTGTACGAATACCGTTTACGCCCATTTCCTTCAAAATTTCCAGTTGTCGTTCTATAGCTCGGGTATTGATTGCTGCACCTAAAGGGCCAAGATCGTGATGCATACAAACACCCCTAATTTTTAAAGGTTTACCATTCAGAATAAATCCTTTATCCACATCAAATTCAAAATCCCGAATACCAAATTGGGTTTCGTAGCGATCAATTATTATTTCATTCTGAATAATATTTATTTGAGCGGTATAAAGATTTGGTGCATTAACAGCCCATAACCTGGGATTATGAACCTCAACCTGCTGTTCTAAATTAATTGTAGCGCTAGTGCCTATTTTTATTTCTGAATCAATAGATTTTGCTATTTCCCGATTGCCCTGAAGAATTTTCACTTCTACTGAAATATTCTGTTCTTGGGAAAATTCATTTTTAATTTCAGTTTGAATATTTACAGTAGCGTTATCTTCTGAAATTCTAGGCGTAGTGACAAAAGTTCCCCACTGCGGAATATATATTTTGGATAATTTTTTAAGCCATACATTTCTATAAATACCGCTACCAGAATACCATCGAGAATTAGGCTGATCGCTATTATCTACTTTTACCAGCATGGTATTATCCTTTGATCCATAATTAAGATAAGGAGTAAGATCATATTCAAAACCTATATATCCATTGGGACGGTTCCCCAGGTAGCGGCCATTTATCCAAACTTCACTATTTTGATAAACACCATCAAACTGGATTCTGTACACCTTCGCACTATCTTTTAATGGAATCTTAAACGATTTTTTATAATATCCTATTCCACCTGAAAGTGCTCCCCCTCCAATACCTGCCGGGCTATTCTTGTCGAAATCCTGGTAAATACTCCAATCATGAGGCAAATAAACCTCTTGCCAATTATCAGACTGTAAGACTTCACTAATTTTACTAATCGTATCGTTTTTATAGAACATCCAATCCTCTGTAAATAATTGTTTACGGTCCTGAAAATTGGGATTTCCTCCATTATTTTCCTGGCAAGAAAAAAGGCTGCAAAAAACTATATTCAGCGCACTTAAATATAGAATATCGATCATGTACTTTTTTAAAGTAATCATAGGTGTTATCTAGAATACCGGCAGCTAATTGCCACCGGCATTTTGTTTTATTCTTTTGGCTTGTAATGAAAAACTATCTGCGCTATTTCTTCTCCTGCCCTGGACTGATCTCTTATAACCGCAAGTCTTAAAGAGTTTTCTGTGATTTCAATTACATTCATTGAAGTCCAATTACTAACATCTCCATAATAATCACCTCCAAATAATAATTGCACCCCACCATTAAAACGAATCTTATGATCGTTAATATTATAATTAAACGAACCCGCAGAAGTTGTTTTTTCGCTAGCGTTTAAAGCAGTTTGAGTTACCTCTACATTATAACCCCCATCAAGATTAAAAGTCATTTCTCCCCAGTCCTTATTTTTCATTACCCATTCATTTCCTGCATAATCAGGAAACCAGTTCCAGTAATCTGCGCCGCTTTCATTATATGGATAGTCAAGACCGGCCCATCCAATAGGACTTGCCATATCTAAAACCCATGTTTTTCCATCAACACCATTGGTTAAAATATCCCACTCGGCTTCGCTAAAATATTCCTCATCGTTAGAGGATACTTCCACACTAACAGGGGCTGCTTCTACAGCACCGCCTTTGGTATAGGCAGTATAAAAAACCTGATAACTACCTGCAAATGGTAAAATTATACTTAAGCTGTCCTCATTAGAAGTTCCTATTTGATTTCCGTTGGCATCGGCATAACTCCAATAAGAAATATAGTCTGGTTCCATGCTTTGCAGAATAACTTCGTTATCGTTACCAGCAGTCTGCGTTACGGTAAAATTTAATTGATCTCCCTGTAAATCAACATTAGGGAAGCTATATTCTTCCTGACAAGAAGTTAGCATCAGGCCAAATAAAGCTATAAGTATGTACTTTATATTTTTCATCTTTTATTTATTTAAAGTTTTGTACTACCAACCTGGGTTTTGCTCTATAGCACCATTGGATAATAAAATCTGAGATTGCGGAATTGGGAACCATCCATTGGTTTCTGGCCTAAACGTCACATCAAACTCTGCTCCGTCACCAGAATTGTCGATAGCCCGTTTTGCTCGTTCTAAACTCCAACGAATAAGATCGAAATAACGTTTTCCTTCTAAAGCGAGCTCTAGTCTTCTCTCTTCCATTATATTCTCTTTATTCACCGCTATTGAATGTGCGTCATCCTGAAATGCTCTGGCCCTAACACGATCTAAACATTCCTGAGCAAAACCGAGATCGCTATCCATATTTAGTTCAGCAGCCATCAATAATACTTCAGAAAATCTTATGACTGCGTAATCTTCATAACCGTCAATTTGAATATCCCCTCCATTGGCGGCAACTACCGCTTCACCAGCTTCGTTGGTTATAGGAGCATATTTTTTCCATGACAATCCAGTATGTTGTCGTTGACCTCTGGAATCATTGTCAAACTCCAATCCTTCTTCTTCGTAATTAATTATCGTCGCATCACGACGGGTGTCACCTATCTCGTAGGCATCATACAATTCAGGGTTTACAGAGGCACCGCCCCAACCATAAGCATAGGGTCCAAGATTGCTTCCGCGAGTTGCTATATTTACCTGAAAACGGTTACCTTCATTAAGATTCCAATTTCCGTTTCCTGAACTGTTATATCGAATAGCCCAAACCATTTCAGCATTCCCTTCACCTACATAATTTTCCATAGAAGCGGCAAGCCAAAGTCTGGAGAAATCATCTATTAATTGATGCCCACTATTATTTACTGCATCATTGATATAAGCTGTTGCTTCTTGTTTTGTGACTACACCGGCCAAATCTGAAGTTTCATAGTAATCGGTGTAAAATAAAAATACTTTAGCAAGATAAGCTTCGGCTGCCCATTTGGTTACCCTACCATAATCAGGACTATTATTTAAACTATAATTTTCGTCTCCTAAATTTTCAGCAGCAAATTTAAAGTCTTCAGCTATTAATGCATAAGTTTCCTCAGCAGACGCTCTTGGGCTTTCAAATTCTTCAGGGCTTAATGTATGATCTAAGGGAACGATATCCCCAAACATTCTAGCCAACTCAAAATGATAATGAGCTCTTAGAAATTTAGCCTCGGCTTCATACTGTATTCTTAAATCCTCATTACCTGCCCAATTAATATTTTCGAGGTTCTCTAATAAAATATTTGCTCTATAGATGCCCTTATAACAAATCTCCCAAACCGGAAGATTCATTTCAAGATCAGATCCAAATTGAAAGCGATCCCATTCTAAAGAAACCTGATTATCGGCAGTTCCAAACCCTCCAAAACAATTATCTGAAGCAATTTCAGAAGTAATTAGAAATCCGCCATAACCTTCTCTTTGTAAAATATCGTAAGTAGCAACCAAACCTTCAAAAGCATCCTCTGGCGTTTGGTAAAAGTTGTCCTCAGTTCTTTCTGTATAGGGATCATTTTCAATAAAATCATCTGTACAGGCAGCTACTAATCCCAAAGAAGCTATACCAAGTATTTTTATATATTTTTTCATAATTCTCTTTTTAGAAATTTACATTTAGACCTACCATATACGTTCTTGGTTGTGGATAGTACCCAACATCTATTCCTCTAGCCCAGGATTGATTAACATTACCAAAACCAATTTCTGGGTCCATACCTTTGTATTTGGTAAAGGTGTATAGGTTGTTGCTGGTTACATAGATTCTAAATCTCGAAAATGCATCTAATTGATCGGTAAGTTTGGTTAAATCTACTCCCAGATTAACGGTTTTGATCCTTAAGAAATCTGCATCTTTTACATATAAATCTGAAAAACGCGTATAATTACCATTTGAGGTTGTTCCCCAGGTTGCTCTAGGCAGTGTGTTAGAGCTACCTTCAGCCGTCCATCGATTTACGATTTCTGTTGTGTAATTATAAAATGGTCTTGAGTAGTCTCTTACCCCATACACATTTTGAAATCCAGCCATACCATAAGTGTATACCGAGAAATCGAATGCTTTATAATGAAGTTGAACATTAAATCCGAAATTCAGTTTTGGATTCGGGTTACCAATTTCTGTCTTATCATCCTGATTAATCTGCCCATCACCGTTAAGATCCACAAATCTAACATCTCCTGGTTGTGCATTAGGTTGAATTAATTCTCCGTTTTGAGCGTATGCCTGAATCTCACTCTGATTTTGAAAAATTCCATTGGTTTTTAATCCATAAAAATAGCCGATAGGATGACCAACCTCAACCCTGTTCATTTCATCAAGCCCCTGAAATAATAAATTACTTTCTCCGTGTATAATCCCTTCGGAATTCGCAATTCTTAAAACTTCATTTTTGTTGTAAGAAACATTACCGTTTACTGTAAGGCTCCAATCTTCTCCAAAATCTGTACTATAGCCCGCATTAAATTCGATACCTTCGTTACGGATATCCCCTCCGTTAATAAACGGAGCATTAGCACCCGCAATTAAGGGTACAGAAGCCTGTACTAACCAGTCTTTAGTTTCTTTGCGATAGTAATCGAACGTCAAAGTAATATCAGAAAAGATTCTGGCATCAAAACCAATATCAAACTGCTCTGAAGTTTCCCATTTTAAATCTGGATTAGATAAATCATCTGGACTAGATCCTACCTCTAAAGGCATTTCGTTATCTCCCGTACCAAAATGGTAGTTTTTATTATAAGAGCTTATCGTTGAAATATAGGCGAATTGCTGACTAAACTGATCATTTCCGTTTTGCCCCCAACTACCTCTCAATTTTAAAGAGCTTATAAACGAATCTTCTGGAAAGAAATTTTCTCTGTCAATATTCCATCCTACTGAAAATGCAGGGAAATATGCATATTTATTATTTCTACCAAACTCAGAAGAACCATCTCTTCTTAACGTAGCTGTAAATAGATATTTACTATCATAGTCATAAAGCAGTCTAGTAAAATATGATTGAATACTGTAATCTACCCTATTTCCACTAACTGTATTTTGTGTAGGATCGGTTGCATTAGATAAGTAGGCATGATCAAAATCATTAAATATTAAATCCCGACCAGTAGCAGATTGATCCTCATATACATTTTGCCTGGCTGAAGTTCCTAATAAAAAATCAATGTTATGTACATCAGCAATTGTGGTTTTATAATTTAGAGTATTCTCCCAAATCCATGACGTCATTCTGCTTGAGCTTTGGGTAACCTGAGAGGTCGTATTATAATCTACATTAGACAGTTCATATAAAGGATTAAAGGCGCGGTAGTTATTATCATTAATATCTATACCAAAGCTCGTTCTAAACGTAAAATCACTATGTGAAGCTTCTGCAAAAATATTCCCTACCGCACGGTTATTTTTGCTTTCATTAAAATTACCATAGTATAAGGAACCTAAAGGGTTGGTGATATCTGAACTTATTTGTGATCTTGAATAATCGCCATTTTCATCATATACCGGCATGCTTGGCGGTGCATTTAAAAAACCTCTGATATCATTGCTGTAAATTCCGGCATCAGAAACCCCTTTGTTATACTCATTGGCAAAAGAGAAATTCTCTCCTATTCTCAAATGGTCTTCTATAATATCATAAGTAATATTGGTATTAAACGTCATACGATCGTATTGGGACTGATCTGTCTGGCTACCAATTATACCTTCTTGCCCAAAATAAGATAAACCGGTTGAATAGTTTACTTTATCAGTTCCTCCGGAAATCAAGGCCGAATAATTCTGTTTTATTGCTCCGTCATTAAAAAGTTCATCCTGCCAATCGGTATTAGGTAGGTTTTGCAATTCTTCCTGAGAATAAAGTGGAGCATAACCCGAGTTTACACGAGCTTCATTCATTATAATTCCGTACTCGCGGCTATTTAATAAATCTAAGGTTCTGGCTACTTCCTGAAATCCTATGTAGCTATTAACAGAAATACTAGTCACTCCCTTTTTACCCTTTTTAGTAGTTACTAACACTACTCCATTTGCTGCCCTGGCTCCATAAATAGAAGCAGCAGAGGCATCTTTTAAGATATCTACCCGTTCAATAACGGAAGGGTCTAAATATCCAATACCATTCTCTACTACAACCCCGTCAACAACATATAATGGCGAATTATTACCTGCTGTTCCCACTCCACGAATGTTCACAGTCATATTTGCTCCCGGTTGTCCCGAAGTCGAGGTAATATTAACTCCTGAAGTTTGTCCTTGTAAAGCACTTGTGGCGTCAATACTGGCTGTTTGAATCAAATCATCAGACTCTACCATAGAAGTTGCTGCTGTAGACACCTTCTTGCGCTGGGTACCATATCCAACAACTACAATTTCATCCAACTCAGCCGTTGAAACCTGTAGACTAATATTGATCTCACTTTTATTTCCTACGCTTACCGTTTGTGTTTCAAAACCGATATAGCTAAAAGATAAATTTTCTGATGCTTCGGCTTTAATTAAATAATTCCCGTCAAAATCGGTGGTCGTGCCTCTACTAGTACCTTCAACCACTACGCTAACCCCTGGAATTGGTAATCCGTCATCGGCAGAGGTAACCGTTCCGCTAATTTCTTTTTGCTGTGCCCATGCAATTGTACCAAACACGCAAAAAATCATTGCCAACAAATAAGGTTTAATCCTCATTTTTAAAATAGTTTGTTGTTCCATATACGTTTCTTTAATGAGGATTTAAAAATTTAACCCTCAATTTTTTTTGATTTAAAAATTAAACACCCTTCATATTAAATAGTAAATAATTCAAACGTTGTAGTAATAGGTGCTAAATTATCAAATAGCCATTCTGAATTAGGGTATCAAATCGTTTTATAAAGGGATAAAATGTTTTTGGGCCGTTCGGCAGCCCCCAATAACAGTGATCTCATTAAAATTTAACAGATAGATCTTATGTTTTTGAGCTGAAATTTCAAATTCTTAAAAAATATATAATAATTCTTAACCGCTAAAGAAGATAATATTGGGCTAAGATTGCTTTTTCTTAAAAGCGGAAGGCAGTATACTATATTTTTTCTTAAAATTCTTAGTGAAATATTTAGGATTGTTGAACCCTGTTTGGAAGGCAATTTCGGAAATGGTAAGCTGACTTTTCTCTAACAACTCCTTACCCTTTTCCAATCGGATATCGGTAATTAATTCTGAAGGGGACTTTTCAAATAAACTTACTGTTTTATTATAAAGAAAGGACCGACTTACCCCTAAATCTAAAGCCAGTTTCTCTACACCAAAATCAGCGTCTTTATAATTTTTTTTAATCAATTGCAGCACCTTTCTCATTAATTTTTCATCCTCACTTTCAATCTTCACTTGATTTATGACCTCTGGAACCTCAATTTTTTTACGATAGGCTTCCTGAAAAGATTTTCTCTGTTGGATCAAATTATCTATCCTAGATTTTAAAACTTCTAATTTAAATGGCTTTGTTACATAATCATTTGCTCCTGCTTTTAATCCTGCCAGCTTATTCTCCTCTGTATGGTTACCCGATAGCAAGAT
>Ga0114908_1000771_pt1 | contig 17260 bp, 23 predicted proteins | sample MalvireepMed_s17_FD_87292 | JGI IMG/M metagenome (GOLD analysis project Ga0114908, IMG submission 87292) | Marine viral communities from the Global Malaspina Expedition - Malaspina viral metaG DeepMed_s17 | ecosystem: Environmental > Aquatic > Marine > Oceanic | place: Mediterranean Sea... | reverse complement strand
GTATATATATTAACTAATTACTTTAACACGAGTTACAATGGTTTCCTTAAATCCATTATATTCATTAGTGCCTTTTATTGTGCATTTAATACTGGCTTTTTTCTCAGCAAAATTTAGTTCAACTGGTGTATTTGATGAAGAAAACCAAGTAAGAAGGTTTCCATCATCTGTTCCCATTTTAATAATATCTACAGGTCCAAATGCGTTTCCAGTTCTGGTAATTTTTAATACTTCTACTGTTGCAGTAATCTTAGTTCCTGTTTCGCCTTGAAATTGCGAATTGCCATATTTATCTGTAAACGTAGCAACCTTTTCTGCTTTTTTAATTTCTTTTTCCATGTGGCGTAGGTAAGAAGCTATTAGCGAGCAGGCTAAGTTAAATTCTTTGTCTCGTGCATATCCTCGCTCGGCAATGATAGAAAGATTTCTTAGGTAATCTTGGTTATTGTCGATTCCATGATTTTTAGCCCATTCTATCGCATCATCAAAGAGCCCATTCTCTTCTGCTTCTAATGCTTGGTTGTAAGGGCTATTCTTGCCTTTTTGTAAATCATTCCAAATTGTTTTTATTTTATCTTTATTCCCTTCATGTGTTATGCGACTCACTTGGCTTGCTGTTGTGGTTTGTCCGATCTGTTGGTTGCCAATAGAAACCCATCCTGATTTCTGAATCATTACATAAGTTAAAAAGCTAAGTTCTTTTATTCTATGAATTAATTCTTCTCCATCACCTTCACCTTGTCCATTTGCACTCCATAAATCCAGTCCATCAAAAAATTCATAAAGATCGGCAAGTTGTTGTGCAGTAATTTCCATATCTCGTGCTGATGTTCCAAGAAAATCTTTTACACATGAAGAACCAATACCTTTATATTCTTCATCTTTTCTTACTACTATTAATGATGCACGAGTTCTGTTGGTGTTGCAGTGATCGCAAAACCCAACTCTTTTTAATAACCTTGCAGGAATATTTTCGTTTGGTGCTGATCGTGAAATCTTATCCGAATCGATCACTCCAACAAAAGCATAACCACCAACTACAGGCACTTCTCCAGTAACTTTAACGATTGAAACTTCTATGTATGCTGTTAAAAGATTCTCAGGTGTTTGGAATAATTGACTTGGGTTTTCTATTTTTTCAAGTCTGGATTCTATATCGCCATTGATGAGCGAGTCATCTGTTGAAGGGATTTGCAATGTGCTTCTATCTATACCAATAAGATCGGAATGTTTAACGGCTCTATTTGATACTTTCACTTCTGCCATTTCGGTTTTAATAATTTCTATTGTATAACCAGATACTCCTAATTTGGTTGCAATTTTATTAACTTTTTTAAGTTTCTTTTCTAAAGCAGGAATAGAATTAGTTGGTATTGAGAAGGTTTTTTCCATTTCTTTTTCCATTTCGTTTTCCATTTTCATTTTAATCATTTTAATCCTTTCTATATTGAACATATGATTATTTTAAGGGTTTAACTTGTATATGTCAATACTAATTATATACTAATTTTATATCTAATTTTTACAATTTTTTGATTTTCTGATAATTTTGTGCTATTTTTTGATTGGTATCATGCCACTCGCTAGATACCTCCTTGTGATTATAGAGGGATATTGTTTTATCCCTCTGTAATCGAAGAGAAAAAAGAGCAATAGAGTCCAAGCGACCAATTGCATTGAGCGACCTAGAGTCCAGTTGAAGCAGATTAATAATCTGTATCGGTGGGCTTTTTTCATTTAGTCCACAGAAAGAATGAGGATAAATGGAAAATAAATTAGGTCCAAAATATCCAAAACGAACTGCTCCTCTTATGCAGTCCAAATATGTCCGACCAGAAATGAAAATCCTTGATGCTGAAAATGGTCGTATTCATGCAATAGTTTCCACAGAAACACGAGATCGGGATGGCGATATTATTCGTGCTTCTGGTTGGGAACTTGACCGATTTAAAGAACATCCAGTTCTTGTTTCATCTCATAACTACGGAAGACTTGACAGCATTATTGGTGAATGGGAAGAAATTTCAGTTAACGGAAATCAACTGGAAGGCGTTGCAAAATACTACATAGGACAAGGAAATTCAGAAGCCGACTGGGGTTTCAATCTTGCTATGAAGGGCAGAGCAGCATATTCCGTTGGCTTCATTCCTGATATGTCTGAAGCAAAGGAAATAGCAGGAAGCACTCGTGGATTTTCTGGATGGGAATTTAATAAACAGGAATTGCTAGAGGTCAGCCATGTAACGATCCCAAGCAATCCTGATGCTTTACAACAAATTAAAAGTATTGCAGCCCATCCTATTGTAAAAGAAATCATAGAGGAAGAACTTGGCGATATGCGACATGAAGAAGTTATTTCAGACGAATGGATTGCTCGTATAGCTGAAAAGTTGGGTCCTTTATTAGCAGAGATAATTATGAACCAGTTTAAGGAGGGTTACATGATAGAGGTTTTAGAACCAACACCTTTAAAAATGCAAGGTGATGATGACGAAGAAGAATCAGAAGAAGAATCCGAAGATTCTGATGATGATGGTGGTGAAGAAGAAGCATCTGAAGAAGAAGAAGAAACTGTAGGTGCAGAAGCTTTACTTGCTCATGTTGACAGTATTATTGAACACGCATTGCGACAGGAGGCTTAAAATGGCTGATATAACAACGCAAGCACAGATAGAAGAATTGGAGAATGATCCTTCTCGTTTTGACGATTACATTAAGGCAAAGGCTCTTGAGATATCACAAGGAAACGAGAAAAATGCTCAAATGCAACGCAATATTTTTCCAGTTGAGGATGATTCCAGTTCAGAAGGATGGAAGTCAGCAGGTGAATTTTTCGGTGCATTACACGCTACAAATCGTGGTGTTTATGACGCACGATTAAAGGCTTTAAATGAAGCTGAAGGCGATCAAGGTGGATTTCTTGTTCCTGAAGAATTTAGAAATACACTTTTAAGTCTTGCTCTTGAGCAGTCAATAATCCGACCAAGGGCAACAAGAATCCCAATGGCAAGCAACACAGTACGAGTTCCATATATTCGTGATGCCAGTCATGCAGCAACTGTATTTGGTGGTGTTCGTGGATATTGGGATAGTGAAGCTGCAACTGCTACTGAATCAGAACCAACATTTGCACAACTCCAGTTAACTGCCAAGAAGCTTGTTGGTTATACTGTTGTCAGTAATGAATTATTGGCTGATAGTGCAATCGCTCTTGAAGCATTATTGCAGGCACAATTCGGAGCAGCCCTTGCATACTTTGAAGATGATGCTTTTATAAATGGTGATGGAGCAGGTGAACCTCTGGGAATCCTTAATGCTGATGCTCTTGTAACAGTTGCAAAAGAAACAGGACAAGCAGCAACAACACTTTCTTACCAGAATGTTTTGAAGATGTATAGCAGAATGTTGCCAACATCCATTAGCAGAGCCGTCTGGATTATGCATCCAGATACATTCCCACAGATTGCTCAAATGAGTTTGAGTGTAGGAACAGGTGGAAGTCCAGTGTTTATTGCCAATGCTGTTGGTGGTGCTCCGACTTCATTGTTCGGAAGACCAATAGTCTTCAGCGAAAAATGTCAGACACTCGGAACTAAGGGTGATGTTTACTTTGCCGATTTAAGTTACTACATGATAGGGGATCGCCAAGCCTTAACAGCAGCAGCATCTCCTCATGTGAAGTTCACAACAGATCAGACAGTCTATCGCTTCATTCAAAGGCTAGATGGTCGCCCTTGGATTGATACTGCTATCACTCCACGAAACGGATCAAATACACTTAGTCCTTTTGTTGCATTAGCAGCAAGAGCATAAGGGGAGGTAAATATGTCAAATTATAGTTTAGCAGAAGACGGAGTTTGGACAATTTTGGAAACTGCCGATATCGGTGGAACGAATACAGGCTCGACTGGAAACTGGGCAACTTATCTATCAATGGCAGGTTTCGATCGTGCAGACGCTCATCTTGAAATTGGTACATGGGATTCAGGAGATGATCTTGATACCTGCAAGTTTCAACAGGCAACGGATTCATCAGGAACTAGCGTAAAAGATTTAACAACTTCAGCATCTGGTGGAAATTACGATACCGATAATCCAGTTGATGCTGACGGAAATACTGTTCATTTATCTATACGAGCAGAAGACCTTGATACCGACAACGGATTCACGCACATAAGGGTATATGTTGCAGAAGGTGGAAACACTGGTGTCGATAATATATCTGGTGCAATTGTTCGGTATGCTGCTGCAAATAAGAGAAAAGAATTAGCAGGTGATGCGAGTAGTGGTGCAACTGTTTATGTAACACCAAGGAGTTAATGTATCCCACTAGATGATCTGCCGACATCTAGTAGATGCTTATTTCCCCAATGCTCTGAGGGGGCAGCGTTAAAAACTGCCCCTTCAAAACTAGCAACAATCGTTAGAACCGAGAAAAGCTATAGGAGGCTAAAATGGCTAAAACGGAACTATTTGTAAGACAGCAGAATGGAGGAATCTATACTGTTGTCAACGAATCATTAACCACTGGAAACATCTTCTTTGTTGATAGTGGTTCTTCAACTGGTGGAACGAGTGCAGGATTTGGGAATAGCCCAGATGCTCCATTCACCACAATCGACTCAGCAATTAATCAATGCACAGCTTCACAAGGTGATATCATTTATGTTATGGCAGGACATAGCGAAACCTTAACAGGTGCATCTGCTATAACCTGTGATGTTGCAGGTGTAAGCATTATTGGATTAGGTCGTGGAACTGATCGACCAACTCTGCTTCTTGATGCAGGAGCATCAGTAACTATTGTCGTAAGTGCAGCGAATGTCCATTTTGAAAATATAATTTTCAGTGCAGGTCATGCAGACATAACTGTTGCAATTGATGTAAGTGCTGCGAGTGCTACATTCCATAAATGCGAATGGAAAGAAAATACAACAGCAGAAAACTTCCTAACCTGTATCCGAACTTCTGCAGTCGCTAATGCTTGTGATGGATTATCCGTTACAAATTCTGTGGTTACTGATGTTGATACGGCTTGTGTCAACTTTATTACAGTTCGTGAGGATATTGATCTATTTGTTATGAATGATAATTTCATCGAACTTGGGGTCAATGATAGTAATGCCGTTATCGGTGTTGCTTCTGGAAAAGATGTTACAAGCTGCCAGATTTTACGCAACTACATTTACCGATTAAATACAGCAGGCGATCTGCTGATTGATTCCGATACAACTGCAAATTCAGGACTGATTGCCCATAACCGAATCGGTCATGCCGATACTGCAGGTGAGGTCCTTATTGATGCAGATGGAGTACGGCAGTTTGACAATCTTGGAACTGCTACCAATACGGCTTCAGGATATATACTTCCTGCAATTGACAGTTAGGTTTAATGGATGAATAAAGATAGAAGTATGAATGGCTCAAGACGCACAGGCAAAAAACCTGTGCGTCAAGCCGTCAAAGAAAAACCAAAAGATGAAAACGAGGTAGAAGATGGCAGGAACAATCAGTGAATCCTTAACCTGTGATGTTGCTCCAGTGAAGGTTGTTACATTTACCTGTACGGCTGATAGTAGTGATGGATCGTATCCTGCTACAACAGTCAGTGCTAATATTAAAGGGCGATTGCTTCAAATAGTTACTGATCCCCAAAGCACAGCACCACAAGATAATTATGATATTACTGTTACCGATTCTGTGGGTGCAGATTTATTGCTTGGTGTCGGTGCAAATAGAGATACATCAAATACAGAAGTAGCAATTGTGGAATCAAATGGGGCTCATTCTGTTGTAGCAGAAACCGATACTCTGACATTGACTATTACAAACAACAATGTGAACAGTGCAGGAATCGTAATCAAGTTGTATTGGTCGGAAGGTGTCTAATGGCTTGGGAGCAATTGCAATCAATTATTAAACAGAATAAAACCATACAGACAAGGGATATGAATACTCCACCATCAGCTTGCCCTATTGACGGAGCAGTTCTTGATGTTCATCCTAGTGGTATAAGAAACTGTCCATTGGGGAATTATAGGACACAATAAAATTTAAGATTATTCCTTTTACAAATCTGGAAAGCAGGAGGAGTTATGGGGAATTGGTACACCTCAAGAGAGCGTGTTAAACGTGCTGCTAATATTAACGGCACGGAAAGCAATGCTCAAATAGATCGTATTATTGAGGCATCAAGCCGAGATATTGACCAATCAACAAGACGTAGATTTATACCTATTACTGCCACTAAAACATATGGTTATCCACGCATAATGCCTATGCCTTCATGGGTGCTTTGGCTTGATGAGGATTTGCAGTCCGTAACAACACTCCAGACGAAGGCTCAGAATACAAGCCCAACAACGATAGCTTCAAGCGATTATTTCCTTGAGCCGAACAACTATGGACCTCCATATAATCGAATTGAAATCGATCAATCCAGTAGTGCTTCATGGGAATCTGGCGATACTGCACAACGCAGTATCAGCATTGCAGGAAGTTGGGGTTATAACTCCGAAACGAAATCAAGTGGAACAGTAGCCAGTGGATTGGATAGTGATAGTACAGCAACATCAATGGTATGCTCTGACAGCTTCAAAATTGGCGTTGGTGATACATTGCTTATTGAATCTGAGCAAATATTCGTTTCAGATAAAACATCAGCAGCATTGGGCAGTATTCTGTTAAATGGAGCATTAACTGCAACCAAATCACAAGTAACTGTAACTGTTGATGGATCACATGGGATTGTAGCAGGGGAAGTTCTGCTTGTTGAATCGGAAAGAATGTTTGTTGAATCTGTAAGCACAAATGATTTAACAGTAATCCGTGCGTATGATGGAAGTATTCTTGCTGCTCATAATAATGATACGGCTGTTCATATATTCAGAACCTTAACAATAGAACGTGGAGCAAACGGAACAACGGCTGCTACTCATGCTGACGCTACAGCAATTTCTGCTTATAAAATTCCACAGGATATTGAATCACTTTGCTTAGCAGAATCATTGGCTACTTACTTTCAAGAGGAAGCAGGATTTGGAAGATCAGTTGGAGTTGGTGATGGGGCAATAGAATTTACAGCACGAGATCTAGCATCACGAAGGATGCACACAGAGCGATATTATCGCAAGGCGAGGACTGGAGTTATTTAATGGATATGATGATGCAGACTTCAGTTAAAGGTGCTTTGTTTACAAAAGGAAAACGCTTAACTGAAGATTTTAATGAAAAGCTTATCACAACACTCATGGAATTGGGTGAGGAGCGTTTATCTAAAACAATGCGACCACAGGGAAGTAAAACATTATCAGCAGATAGTATGCAAGGTGTATTCAAGAGAGCATCTGAAGTAGGAAGCGAAAAAGCTTCAAAAGGAAGATACAGATTAAATATAGAAACCGAAGTTGTTACGCCTTCATTAGGGCGTATATCAGATAGTAATCTTGTTTATGGACCTTGGCTTGAAGGAGTAGGCAGCAGAAATCAAACAACACGATTTAAGGGCTATTTCCAATTTCGTTTAACTGCTGAATATTTAAACAAACGAAGCGAAAAAGTTGGAAACAATTTGAAGAAAATGTATGTAAGGAAAATGAATGGCATTTGATGCTTCTAATACACTGGATGCAGTAGCAGGGCATTTGTTAGCTTCTGGATACTTGCGTGATGTTATGATCGGTGAACCGAAGTCTCCTCCTAGTGGGGATCAGCTTACTGCGTCTGTATTTTTAAACAGCATCAGCGTTGCAGAAGTAACCCTTGGAACAACGATTGAATCTCATGTTTTAACATTGCGAATATTTAGGAATATGTTAGCTGAACCGACAGAAACAATGGAAAAGGAATTTGCAAAAGCAATATCATCTATTCTTTCGGATATTATAGGCGAGTTTGATCTGGGTGGTTCTGTTCGTTCAATTGATGTAGCAGGTATTTATGGATCAGGAATTTCGGTTAATTATGGATATCTGGATTTAGGTGGAACAATGTTTCGGATTGCAGATATTACGCTGCCGTTAATTGTAGATGATAGTGCAACGACTACAGCATAGGAGGATTACATGGCAAAGAGTTCTGGATTAGGAAATCTGTTTTATATAGCAGGAGCAGATTTAAGTGGTGATATTGGGGCATTGGATAATATTTCAGCACCAAGAAATGCAGTTGATATAACTGGCATTAATAGTAGTGCTGTAGAGCGTATTTATACGCATGGATCAGGGCAAATAGATTTCAGTTGTTTCTTTAATGATGCTTCTGGACAGGCGCATCTTGCGTTACGAGCCTTACAGGCAGGTGCAACGACACATGCTATTTATGCCGTCAGTTCTGATCGTGGTGCTTCAGCAGCATTATTTACAGCAAAGCAGACGAACTACGATTGGAGTGGTGGTGCAGATGGAAGCCTTATGGGCAGCATTTCTTGTCTGGGCGATGCAGATGTTCCTATGGAATGGGGCGTAATGCTCACAGCAGCAAAAGAAACATTCTCATCAGCAGGTAGTAAATCAAGCTATGACCAAGGAGCAGCAACCTCAAATGGTGCTGCTGTAATCCTACAGCTATTCGATATTAACTCAGGGGCTCCAACGATAAAGATTGAAGACAGTGCCAATGATAGTTCTTGGTCTGATCTGGTTTCGTTTACTGCTGTATCGGATGGATCAGAACCGACAACGGAACGAGTAACAGTAGCAGGTGCAGTTCGCAGATATCTTAGAGTAACGGCAACAGGCACATTATCAAATGCAGTCGTTGCAGTAGCAATTAGAATAGGAACGGCAAATGATTCAGTCGCATATGCGTAGTACACAAAACCGATATAGAGCAAAACGATTAGCCGATCATTTTCGGAAGTCGAATTGTATAGATGCAGATTGCCCTCAATACTTTAACGGATGGGATGTGTTGTTATCTCCTACGCAAGTTGAACCAACTACTGGTGAATTATATGTGAATATTCTGCGTACTGAATGTAAGAAAACAAAACGATATTTTACCGAAAAACAATTGGATGAGAATCTAATTAAGTTTCATTTTGAAGCAGGTCAACCTTGCTTCAAATCGGGAACTCATGTTATCGCTACCGATAAAGTGCCTGTGTTATATAAAAATGGACAAGGCATAGCAGAACCCGAAAGATGGACAGATAATTTTAACGAGGATATGTATCAATTTAAACGTCAAAACAAGTAAACCAAAAGGAGGGTTACTATGGCAAAAGAATCAGGAATGGGAATGGCTCTAGCTGTTGATGATCATGGTGGATCAGCAAGAACTATTTCCAATGATGTTACCTCACTCGATTTCGGTATTCCACGAGGAGTACAGGATGTTACAGGAATAAATAGTAGTGCAGTTGAAAGACTCTTATTGCTTGCCGATTTTACTATCACTGTGAACGGAGTATTTAATGATGCGAGTAACCTATCTCATGCAGTCTTCAGCACAGTCTCATCTACTTCAGTAACTCGCACAGTAACTATAACAATCTCAGGACAATCGCTACCGAATGAAACAATCTTTACTGATTATGCACTTAGTAGAAGTGCAACAGGTGAAGCGAATTACACAGCATCAGGCAGTTTAAACAGCACAACAGTTCCGACATGGGCATAGTTTGGAGGGGAAAATGAGCAGTAACGGAAAGTTTCAATTACAAAGAAGAACAGCCTTATTGGTATTTGAAGGCGATTATGAAGGCTTGGAAATACGCACTCGCCTTGATGTTCCTCTGGGGCTGTTCCTCGAAATACAGACAATGGTGGAAGCAAACCAGTCAAAAGATATATTGGAAAAATTCGGAAATGAAATTTTATTAAATTGGAATCTTCAGGAAGACGGCAATGATATTCCTGCTGATGCTGAAGGTGTTTTGCAGTTGCCGTTGGAATTATCAACTCTTTTGATTGAGAAATGGACGGAGGTTGTGGCAAAGCCTGACGACCCTTTATCCGAGCAGTCCAACAGTTCAGACATACTGGTGGACATACCAATGAATTAGGAGATATTGAAGGGATGCCGAAGGTGTTAATCATCTATAGGTTAATTGATAATTTATGTCAGAAATACGGAGTTGTTCCGAGTCAGTTAATGAATGAGGATGCTTCTTTACTTCTACACATGAACCGAATACTTATTGAAGCACAGCCAGACGAGGAGAAATATGGCTAATGAAGTCGTAGTAAATATTAAAGCTGATGCGACAAAAGCAAAAGCTGCTATTGGTTCGTTTCAGGATCGGGTGAAAAAAGCAGCAGATTCAGTCCGTAGAATGGGCTTTGCAATTGGTGCTGTGGGAACTGCTGTAACATTTGGATTCTTAAAAGCTGCAAATACAACATCAATATTCCAAGATCGTATCGGCAAATTAAATAAAGCAACTGGAATGAGTACAGACGTGCTTCAAGGACTTGCTCATGCTGCTGAATTAGGTGGCGTAAATCTTGCTGCTGTCGAAACATCAACACGAAAGATGGCTGTGGCTATTAGTGAAGCTAAAGGCGGAACAGCTACCTATAAAGATTTGTTCGATCAATTGGGCGTTAGTATGGCTGATTTGGAAGGCTTATCAATGGATAAAGCATTTGCCAAATTGGGAGATGCTATTGCAAAACTTCCAGAGGATATGGATAAAAGTTCTGTTGCAACACAACTATTCGGCAAATCGGGTCAGGCATTAATTCCACTATTTGAAGAAGGCGTATCGGGTGCTGTTGCTGATTCCATAGAAATGCTAAAAAGATTTGGTTCTTTTACAGAACAAGAAGGCATCCGTGCATCTGAAGAATATCGTGATGCGTTAGCAAATCTTGCTAAAGTTCAAACTGGATTAACGACAACAATTGGAAATGTATTAATCCCAGAGTTGACACGATTAGCAGATTCATTTCGGGAAGCAACTGAACCTCTATTTGTTTGGATAAAAGCAAATCCTGATTTGACACGAGGTATTCTTAAACTCACAGCAATAATAGCTGCTGTAATGATTCCAATCGGTGCATTAATGGTTGGTCTGCCTCTGCTTATTTTACTGATAAAAGGGTTAGTTGTTGTTGTAGCAGGTGTAGGGTTGCCATTTCTTGCTGTTGCAGGAGCAGTTGCTCTAGCTGTTGTAGCTTTCAGACGATTTGAAATAGTAAGAGATATTGTCTCGTTTGTATTTAATGAAATTATTGGATTTATAGAAGCAGGCGTAAATTCATTTGTAACACTGGTTAATGCAATCAGTAGTGGCGTTAATTGGCTTGTTGGAAAAATTCCAAAATTAGGTGAAGTATTAGGTGTTGATTTTATAGAGCCGATGGAAAAAGTAGAGTTTACTGCTGATGGTATGGTTACTGCTGTAAAAGATAAATTTTCAGACCTTGGTAATGCTTTTAAAAATTTTGGAAGTGTATCCAAAGAACATTTTGAGGGCGTAGCAATGTCATTTGAAGAAATGGCTGATGTGCTGCAAGGTGAAGCTTTAGAAGTGGAAAAATCTATTAATAACGTTGCAGGGGCATTTGAAGAAATGCTTGATGTACTTGGTGGTGAAGCCCATCATAAAGGGCAAGGCGTAAAAGGTATTCCTCTTTCAAGAGAAGCAAAAGCTGCTATGTTAGAGGAATCAGGTTTGGGAATAGTTATGAAAGACATGGAGCGAGCATTAGGGATTTCAAAAAGAAGAATTGGTAGTGCTTCATCTACAGGTGATGCTGATTTTAGCAGTGGTACTGCAACTATGGAGTGGTTGGCTAGAAATAACGTAACGCTAATTAACTATGGAACAGTGCAGCAAGTAGTAAAACAAGAAGATTTAGATGGAGCAGTTGATAAAAAAATGAGTGAGGGAATAAATGGCTAATGAATTTCAGCATAAAACAGTAGGAACTTCAATGACTCAAGCCGAGTTTGAAGCAACGGACGGAACAGGGCATATATTCGCCAGTCAGGCAGCAGGGGATATAGCATATGCAACAAGCACTACAGTTCTTTCACGATTAGGAATCGGTGCTGCAAATACTATTCTTACCAGTTCAGGAACTGCTCCTGTTTGGAGTACTGCCCCAATAATCGTTGATGATGCATTGCTGAAGATTGGAACTGATGGTGATTCGGTTATTCTTAACCGATCAACATCATTAAGTGCAGATGCAGAATTATCCAATGTGATTGAAGGAACATCTGATCATCTTGGGGTAGCAGCTAATTCGCTTATCATTAGCAATATAACCAATGACGGAGATATACTATTTGCCGTTTCTGATGGTGGCAATTCAAAAGGATTATTAAAGCTTGATGGAGCAAATGGCAGAGTCGTTATTCATGGGGGAGACGTTCTCGTATCAGGTAGCCAAAAGATTTATTTCAATGATGTAGGTGGTGAATACATCTATGGAAATGGATCAACTCTTGTAGTAGCAGGTGGTAGCGAAATTGATATAACTGCAACGCTCATGGACATAAACGGCATTGTCCAAATATCAGGCACAACCTATATCAACGATACGGCAAATGGTGATGTTACAACTGGATTAACGATTAACCAAGGTGCTGCTGACGATACGATATTTGCATTAAAGAGTTCGGATATCAATCATCCGTTTACTGGTGTTCAGGAAGCAGATACTTATTTCGCTATTAAAAAAGAGCATGACGCATATGGTGGACCTAATTTACTTTTCTTCAGCGATAATGATAGAAACGCTGCCGACTTTGAATTTCGTCTTGGTGATGCAACACCAACACAGCCAGTTGTGAAGTTTGATATGAGAAAAACAGACGGATCAACGGCTGACAGCCCTTTAACCCCGAATGAAGGAGCATTAAAAACACCAGTCGACAGTACATCTCTTGCTGATGATTCATCCGAAATGCTGTTGATTGAATCAGATGGCTATCAAATGATTCACCTATTTCGTGGAGGTGGTTCGTCTGGATGGAGTGCAGCAGCAGGATATGAAGCAATAATTAAAGCAGGATATCGGGCATCACATGGTGAAGCAGCAAATGTTCTTGTTCTAAGTGGTGGACAGGCTACTCCAACAACCACAAATAATATCGCAGGGGGAAATATCGTTCTGCGTGGAGGGCAAGGCAAAGGTTCTGCTACAAGTGGTGATTTTCTTGTTCAGGGTATTGCAGCAGGATCATCTGGTTCTGATTTAAATGCTACTTATGTAACACGTCTTACAGTTGATGGTGGTACAGGTGATGTTACAGGCACACATGGAACATATCACGAATCCTCAGATCAACGTGTTAAAGAAAACATTATTGATTCAGCGTATGGATTAGCCGATCTTCTACAAATGCGACCAGTGAAATTTAATTTTGTTGACGGCTACGGAACTGATAGTGAAACACGAGTCGGATTTCTGGCACAGGATATACAGGCAATTATTCCAGAAGCAGTCCATGAAGGTGATGGAAGCTTTGGTGATATACAAAATATTCTTGCAATTCAGGAACGGCAATTAATACCTGTAATTGTAAAGGCAATACAAGAACTCAATCAGAAGCTTGATGCGAAAGAATAGGATTAATAGTAAACTATATAAAAAACTTTTAACCCCTCGTAAACGGCTAATTAGAAGGCGTAAGGAGCGAATATGGCAACTGGAGATGTAACAATCAGCATAGCAGTAGTAGGTGGAGTAACAAAAACAATTACAATCCCAACAGCGACAAGAGTTTTGAATCGTGCAAGATATCCAGAATATGGAGATGATGCAGCGTGGCAGGTGGCAATGGTTAACAAGTTTGGTGATTTAATCAATACGTCAGCAAGTAAGCAGCAACAATCAGCAGCCGTTGGTGGATTAACAGCACCAACATTTACGGCTGCTTCATAAGGGGAATTATGGATAACGTGGAAATAACATCTGAAGATTTAAACGAATTACGGCAGATTAATCCTTTGGCAGTAGCACAGCTTCATAATATCGCATTAGCAAGGATGCTAGCAGCAAAGGATCAGCAAATAGAATCACTTGCAAAGAATGTTACAAAGCAGATGCCTTTACAGGAAACGGAAGTAGTTTCTGCCACATCTGCTTCTAAAGATAAATGGTGGTTGGCAGATAAAAAATTACTTCAAGATAACCGATCTAAGATTGAAGGATTTGATACATAATGGCACTTGCAACATATAAAGTATTAGTTGACTGGAATAATGATGGGGATTTTTCAGACTCTAATGAAGATGTAAGCGACAATGTTTTTTCTGTCAGACTTTTTCGTGGTGCAAACTTTGCTTCACAGTTAACAGGAAAAGCAGTAGCAGGAACATTGCAAATTTCCCTTAATAACAGCACTGGTATTTACAACAGCTTTTTATCTACTGGAGCATTATATGGCAATCTTTTGCCGTCAAGAAAAATACAAGTACAGGCAGGCAATACAGGATTTGCATATACGTTTCCTTTTTCATTTCTTGATACTCCAATCTGGACTGGATACATAACTAAGATTCTTCCTATGGTGCAATCAGGTCAGGCACGAACAGCAGTTATTGAAGCCAAAGGTCCTTTGGGAAGGCTACAGCAGGCAAAGGTTGATGTAGCACAGGCAACAAGCCAAAGAACCGATCAATTAGTTGACGATATATTAGATGCTGCAGGATGGGCTGCTGATGATCGTGATCTTGACGAAGGAAAGACAACTGTTACTCGTTATTGGACAACACGACAGCCTGCACCATTTGCATTGGATGAACTTGCAGAAACAGAAGCAGGTTGGATAAAAGAAACAGCAGACGGAAAGATTGCTTTTGAGAATCGGCATCATAGATATACTGAAACACATGCTTCAACAAGTCAGGCAACGTTCAGTGATGCAGGAGGGTCTACGTTAAACTATGTTCAGATTGTGCAGAATGATCCATTACCACAAATTTTCAATGAATTCCGTGCAGGTACTCGCATATATACTGTTGGTTCGCTTGCTGCATTATGGACTCATCCAGAAACAGGATCAGCAAGTCCAACAATTGATATAGGACTTGTAAAAACATTTGAAGCACGATTCCCAAATTCAAATAGCGATACAAACGCAGTAGGAGTTAACGCTTGGACAACGACTGCAGCCACAACCGATATGCTAGCGAATAGTGCATCAGATGGATCAGGGGATAATTTAACATCAAGTATCGGTATATCAGTAACAAAAACTGGTGAACGTATGCTTATTCAATTAACAAATAACTCAACAAGTTTAGCGTATATAACGAAACTCCAAGCACGAGGAACACCGATAACGGAATCGAATATAGGAAATATTGTGCAGACGGATGCAACATCTATTACAACATATGGAGAACGAACATATCCAGTTCCTGCAAAATGGCTTCCATCTACAGATGAAGCCAGTGATTACTGTGCGTATAATCTGCAAGTCTATAAAAATGCTTTACCTCGTTTATCAATGACTGTTATAGCAAAAGATGGTGTTCACATGAATGAAATTATCACAAGGGATTTACACGATCGAATAACAGTAACAGCAAATAGTTCAACAGGTGCAAATTTAGGAATTAATAATGAGTTTCAAATAGATAGTATTCAGCATACTATTGCACCAATGACTCATGTCGTCCAATGGGAATTATCACCTATAGATGGTGGCTTTGGATCATACTGGGTTGTGGGTACTGGTGTATTAGATTCATCAACAAGGTTGGCGTATTAATGATAGTACGAGCGAAATTAAACTGGGGCAGATGGATTTGCGATTGCCCTACAGACAATTGCAATAACGCTGAATACGCAATCTGGAATGAGGTTAAGCGTAAGGAAATGATTTGTGCTGTTTGTGGTCAAGGACCTTGGTCTATTGTGCTTCCAAAAAACAAAGATCGCATAGAAGAAATTGTTTCCAGTAGACCAATTGAAAATCAGAACTGGAATCGTGGCGAATCCGTCAGATATTTATTACAGGAAAATAAGAAACACGAGGTGAGTTAAAATGGCGTGGACTGCACCGAAAACTTGGGCAACAGGTGATCTAGTTACTGCTGCCTTATTGAATACGCATTTAAAAGATAACCTGTTGGCTTTATCTACGCATACACATTCTGGAGCAGCAGGTGATGGCAATGATGAATTATCTGGTGTTGATTCTGTAGTCATGGATTCGATCTCTACTCCATCAGCACCAAGTTCAAGTAACCAAATTACGTTATACGATAAAACAGGCAGACCTTATTACCGACCAAATGGAGGAGCAGAAACACTACTTCTTAATTCTCATGGTGACTCTGGCGATACTGTAGGAACTCGTGGTGATGTAGCGTTTCGTGGATCATCAAACTGGCAACGATTAGGAGCAGGCTCATCTGGAGCATATCTTCAAACACGAGGTACTGGTGCTGATCCGATTTGGGTTGCTGTTAGTGGATCGGTTGTTAGGAAAACGTCTAATGAATCGGTAACATCAAGCACCACATTACAGGATGATGATGCCTTAGTGTTTGCAATCGGAGCAAGTGAAAACTGGGCGATTACGTTTCATGTGTTTTTCCGATCATCTACAGGTGGCGATATTAAATTTGGTGTTACTGTGCCGTCAGGTGCAGCAGGATCGTTATCTGGTGTAGGACCTGCAGTTGGAATGACTGATGTTGATGATACAAATGTTCATATAGGAACTCTTACTGAAACAGACTTTTCAAACACGATGTCATTTGGTGGAGAGGAAGCAGGAAAATACTGTTATGTTCAACTAAATATACTTGTTATTAATTCAACAAACAGTGGCAACGTTCAGCTTCAATGGGCTCAAAATGGAAGTGATGGAACAGCCACAACAGTCTATGCTAATTCGTATGGAGTAGCACAGAAGCAAGCGTAAAGGAGTAAATTATGTTGGGAAAACTACGACCACAAATAGCCTTGTCGATTTTATGTGGTACATTATTCGGAATGTTTGGAATGTATATCGGATGGAAAATGGGAGCAACAGAAGTTGTAACAGCAGTTATTGGATCAGTGTTTGGGTTTCTTGGTGGGGTTTCGTTAAAGGTTTTAGAGGCTGAATAAGAGGAAAATATGCGTGTTTTTCGGGAAGCAAGAAATCTGACTTTTTTTGTAGCTAGCCTTTGCCGTTACGAGGGGTTAAAGCATTAAAGTGATAGTAATATACCACTTATATGTCTTTCCTTTTGTTTCATGTTTTTTAGCTACAAAAAACAAGGAAAATTTAGCCCTAAAAATCGGGCTGTCAGAAAAGTAAAAATAGCAAAAAAAAAGGGGATAAACATGAATCAATTGGCAGT
>Ga0114908_1000768_pt1 | contig 17300 bp, 10 predicted proteins | sample MalvireepMed_s17_FD_87292 | JGI IMG/M metagenome (GOLD analysis project Ga0114908, IMG submission 87292) | Marine viral communities from the Global Malaspina Expedition - Malaspina viral metaG DeepMed_s17 | ecosystem: Environmental > Aquatic > Marine > Oceanic | place: Mediterranean Sea... | reverse complement strand
TACCGACAGCACTCCCTGCAAACAGCAGTGTCGCAGCCATCTGTGGGCTAAAACCCAGGCCCCTGAGGGCCGAATACGGGAGCCGGGCTATCCGAAACAGGGTGACCCACCGCTGGCTTTCGGACTGTAAATATTCCACCTTGGCGAGCAGCCAGTTCCTCGCTCTGACGATGCCTCGGTACGTTGCGACCGGTGACCGTACCACACCTATAACCGCTGCCAGGACGCCACGGCACACCCACATGACCACACGACGCAGCAGCCAGAGGCCGAGCGCTATCGCCGCACCAGCGCCAGCGAAACCGAACTCCCCCACTGCGAGGACCTGGGCCACAGCGTACCTGGTGAGCGGCCCGTCTACCATCATGAGATAGGGGGTGGTATACAGGCTGACGTATGGGACCTGTACCTGGGACACGAAAGCGAATGGAGCTATACCGAAGAGTGAGGCAGTGAAGGCAAGCAACCCAGCCGTGACTAGTACAGCCCCGGCAATTGTCGCCAATGTTGTTAGGAAACGGAAGAGATAGTCTAGCTTGAATGGGTTCACCCGCTTGAGTACCCGCCTCATCCGCTCACTCCCTTGGGCCGTGCTGGAGCAACCCTTCAATGGCTGACAACCGCTCGGCTATCGTTTGGAGTCTCGTATCCATACGCTCTACTCTGTGTCTCGTATGGTTCGCGAGGGCGTAGAACCCTCCCGCTGTGAAAGCCAACGCCACGGCCTCACATACGAGAGCCACTGACAGCCAGTCACTCATCTTTCCCTTCCAGCACACGCATACCTAGGGCAGTTATCCCACCTACGCACCCGGTAGCAATCTCATTCATGCCGTACCAGATACCCATGCCACTCAGCATCCCAAGGGCGATGATAGCGAGGAAGATTTGTGGCCGCAACTTAGACATACTCACCTGTCTCTTTTATGGAGCTATGCGCTCCTCCACCTGTATCGTGGGCATACTGTATCTCTCTCCAGCAGTAGGCTCACCTGTTATGCTCTCTGCCATTCCAAGGTTGACCACACGCACATTGAGCGGAGTGTCCGTGAGGACTCCGCCAAACGCAAACTCCACTAGGGTCACGCTGTCCTTGGCAGTCTTCAGTTCACTGATGAGTGTCTCAAGTGTGCGTTGCTCATTGGCCATAGCGATGAGGTCCAGTGGAATCCTATACCCGCGGAGTGGAGTTTGCCAGACTTCGTAAAGGATATCAACTTCCTTTAGCTTCGGGCTTTGGGCAGTGCTCCCGCCGTCGCGCAGCAGGTTTACCCTCAGATTCAGAGTCCGTGCTGATAAGCCCTTGCCTGAACCCCAATCAAGCGCGAGTGTCCCAGAAAGGATATTCCCGAGGTCTGTGTCCCCGTGGCCGTCCCCATCTGTGCCGTAGTCGATGTTGATGTACTCACCGCTTGTCGATGAACTCAGGTCGTCTGCGTGTACTCTGGCTCTCAGGAGTGCCTTCTGCTCGTGCGGGTCGCCACCGTCGAACTCCACGAGGTCTATGTATCCAGGTGTTGCGTATTTCAGCGTAAGACCTGATACCGGTGACGCTAGCGGCTGCTCCAAGAACTGCGTGTCCCCTGCCGCAGTCGCTGTCCTTATGCTGAAGTGCAGTCTTGGAGTGTCGTCGTCGTTGCTGGACACGTGAAGCCAGTCAAGCTCCCTGTCTGCCGTGCCTTCGCGGTACATGAAGTGCCATCCCTGGCCATCGAATGCCCACACCCGTGCGTTCTTCCCTGATACGTGGCCCCCGTATGTACCGAAGAGCCACCGTGTGACAGGGGAAAACCTGAGAAAATGCCCCTGAGCCTCGCTCACCAAACCGTCGTCCCTGTCCGGTCCGACAAGAGCTACTTGGAAACTACTGCCATTCCATGTAAGCCGGTACAGAGAACCCCACCCGGTTGAAACGTAGAGGTCTCCGTTCCATACAGCCATAGCCCGACAATTATCCGAGTGCGCGGTCATCTGGAAGATGAGAGAAAAGGCATTAGCGCTTGTATCGTAGGCGTACACGCCTTCCTCAGTCCCTATGACTGGGGCTGGGTCACCGTTGAGGTCGAAGTAGTGGGCGCGGCCTTTAGGTCCGTTGCCAGAGCCAACCGAACCTTCTTCCGTCCAGTTGTTCCCACTGTTTGTGGAAGCCCACGCCTCTATCTCCCCGTTGTCCTCGTCCCAGACGAATGCGTATATGTCATCACCGTCGGCCACCAAGACCCCAGCGTCTAGGTTCTCACCGTCCGTCGTCGCATCAGCGAGCTTGTTCGCGCTAATAGTGGCAGCAGGAGCGCTCCATGTCGCTCCATCTAGAGACCTGTAGATAAGGTGGTTGGTGTCCCCAACAACAAGCGCCACAAGATATACCCCTACAGTGGCAATGTCCTTAGCTACCCCAGGGCCAGCGCCAACGCCGCCAGTGACGATTGTCCCTCCGCCCGTCCAGCTTGTGCTTGAACCAGTGTATTTGCGTGCATAGAACTGATACCTGTCGTTAGCTGTGACCTTGCCATCGAAGAGTCCCCAGAGGTCGCCTTTGAATTCTACCGATGCGCGTATCATGTTGATGGTACTGCCGCCCAACGTCGGTTCTGTAGAGTCCTGGGCCAGCAACGGCAACGTTATCTCGCTCTCGAAGCGCGTCTCTGCACGTGAGTCTGACAGGCGAAGAAGCGTTGACGCTTTCTCTAGGTCACCACGGCTGAGTCCAACGCCTCCTGGGAAACCCTTGCTCACCCAGTGGTTGATTGGGACATTGTGCGCCCGGAGTTGTGTCGCTTCGGTACTGAACGTAGGGCTGTACTGCTCAACGCGGTACTCCTGGATGTCTCCAATCACCAGGTACTGGTTGCCATTGAGCAGGATTTCTACCATTACGGCGTCTCCACCTCGACGCTGTTCGGGGAGAATTGTGGGCTGCGGTCTTCGTACTGGCGTAGGTTAGTCAACCATTGCTGGTACTTCATAGACAGGCCCCTTGCTTGACTACTTAGCTCTCCAACATTTGGCAACGAGTTAATAAGGAAGACGCCTGCTTGCTCAAGCACCATTTCGTTGTCCACCGGGATTGTGGTCGTCTCTGTGGAAGGTTCCACAGCAAAGCCCTGCCCAACCAGCTTGAGGACTTTCCCTGCGTTAGGAAGGACGCCCTTGTCTAGCACGAGCCTGCGTGGAGAAGACTCCTTGTTGATTGACCACCACCGCTTTGGCAGCAGGACATCGAACACCCCGTCTTGAGACCCCTCGGTGTAGACGTGCTGGAGCCTGGCGAAGCGTGTGGCTTCCGAGTTCGGGATGTCGTACTCATGCACATCCAGACCCATGTTGTCATAGACCTTCTGCCATACTGCGGTTATGGCACCGCCAGTCTCTATGGTAAGTCGCACGCTTAGCTCGGTCAGCGCGTTTGATAGCTCCACATCGTTTATCTCTAGGAAACTATCGCGCTCGTTGTCACTTGCCCCGTTGTGATAGCTGGAGGAGAACGTGGACACACCGTCAGAAACGTTGAGCCTCACTCGGCTTGCGGTTGTGGTGTACACCTTTACGCGGAAGCTGACTGTCTGCCCTGCATAGAGTTCAAGCTGGGTTATATCCTGCTCCAACCGCGCCATATTACCAGCCCCATTTGTCAAAGACGCACTGTAAAGCCCCTGGTACGAGTTGGTAGACCGGGCCACTGAAGCCCCGCTCCCAGTGAGGCTCCAGCCGCCAGGGGCAGATGAAGTGCCATTGGGCCATAGGTGGAACGTGCCGTTCCTGAGTGCAGCACGAGATATGATGGAGTAGTCTTCCTTTGCGGTGAGCATACGGAGGCCATGCTTCCGCATCGCCCTGAAAATGGCGTCATTGTACTCAGACACCTTGAATAGCTTGTGAATCTCCCAGCCAGTGTTCGTGGATGGAGCCGCAGCAAACCCCTGTAGCACATCAACGCGCCCGTAGAGAGACGGTGACGCTGGGCTATAAGGGGTGAAGGCGTAAATGGGGCGTTCAGGCTCAGACGAGCCGCCACCAGTGTAGAGGTACAGGTTGCCACCACGGATGACATCCTGGTGCTGCTGGACAAGGCTGCGGTCAAAGATAGTTGTGACGGTGGGGTCTGCGAGGGAGCCGTTTGTTGCTATCAGGTCTTGGAAGCCCCGCGACAGTTCATGCCTTAGTTGCTGTAGCGTCCTCTCTACTACTGGCATAAGCCCCAACCCCCTTGTCGGCTCGTATCAGTATAAACCCTGCCTTGCGCTCAATGCTTACTTCGTCTGTATGCTCACTTAGCATACCTTTAACGCTCTCTATGCTTTCGGCATCAGCCAGCCATGCGTGCTTGAAGTTAGTAGCGTCATCAGAGTCGTTGGCTCCGTCTGGCACAGTTATGAGCACACGGCCCCTGCTCACTCGGCATGCCTCATACAAGGCTAGCTGGACACCCCATGGAAAGTCCAGATGCTCCAGGGTCTCCGGTATCATCACCGTGTCAAACGACATGTCCGGGTACGGTAAGCTCGTAGCGTCCCCAAGCTGGAACGGTGTGTCAGGAGACAGGAGCCTTGCAAGCTCAACATTCGTAGGTGATATATCTAGGCCAGCATCACCTCCGACTGAAGCCAGCACGTAGCCCCAGTTGCATCCGACCTCCAGTATACGCCCGTCAGTATTCTCAGCGAGCCAGGCCACCCTTTCACGCTGCGACGCTTTCATCATAGTCCTGAGGAGCGTAGGCCCCTCAACACCACCCTCACGCTTCACCCACGACATGAAACGCCTGAACTGTGCCTGTTGCCGCTCCACATGTGTCTTCATATCACTGCCAACTCCGTGGTCCTCATGTGGGATATAGTCTTTGCCAGACCATCCTCTAACTCTGTGCGCCGTAGACCATCGCTGATACGTGCTGCTCTGAAATATGGAGGCACTTCATCGGGCATCATGTCCCCTTCAGGGCGGTAAGGCAGTCCTATAATCCGTGCCATTATGTCGGCGGCACCCTGGAGGGAGACTAGGACACCGCTACCTACATCCCATACCCTCTTATCTCCAGGGTCATCCATGATGGTCTCCAAGTCATCTAGCACGTCCTCTATGAATACGAAGTCGCGCAAGCACATGCTCCCCCGTATAGGGCATGCACTGGGTGCTTTGAGCATTGCTTTGATTGTATCCACTATGAATGTCCCGGCGTAAGTGACTGCATTCTCTTGCCCTGGGCCGTATATGTTGAAGAACCGTGCAACGTGGATATCAAGACCACGCCTTGCAAAGAACCACGCTAGCTGCTCCATGAATGACCTTGATAGCCCGTACAGCGTTACAGGGTTCAACGAGAACGCCGATGACACACATACAACAGGCTTCTTATGGGCCAATGCCATCACGCATACATCTACAAATGCGCCTACATCCGCATCGAGGAAGGAATGATGCTTCTCGAACTCTCCTGCACTAGCGTGCCCAGCGAGGTGGAACACACCGTCCACTTCCGGTATAAGCCCGGACAAAGAATCACCTACGTCCACGCCGTGGACGACGTGCCCAGATGTGGCTAACCGCCTCGTAAGCGCTGTTCCTACAAACCCTTTTGCCCCGGTCACAAGGTATGTGCTCATGGAGGGTAACTCAGTGCCTCAGCGCCAAGAACTGTAGCATTCGGGAGCGGGATGATGAACTTGCCACCACGTTCCAGGTATTGCCTCTCCCGCTCTACGAACTCGTATGCGTAGCTGTACGGGAGTACCAGGAAGGCATCCGGCTGCATCTGACGTGCAGTATCCTCAGATGTAATCGGTATGCCGGTGCCAGCCATACGCTTCCCCCACTTCCTCTCGTCCTTGTCAGCCGCACACTCTAGCTGGTCACTGTTGATACCGTAATACTGGAGCAGCGAGTTACCCCTTGTGCTTGCGCCGTAGGCAAAGACTCTCTTCCCGGCCATGAGGGAAACGAGACGTGCACCATTGTCATCGACACGGGCACGGAACCCACGCCAATTCACAGGTGAATCAGACCAGTGCACATCCGACCCTACCTTTGGGCGAGTACCTATATGCTGGATGTACATCCTGATTGTCCCGCCGTTTATCTGTAACTTCTCAGCTTTGTAGACTTCTAAGCCTACCTTCGATAGCGCCGCGTCGAAGGTACGAAGCGTCCAGTACGTCAGGTGCTCGTGGGATATGAAGTCAAAGGCATTGTTACTCACACAAGACGGTAGGTAGTTCATCTGATTAATCCACACGCCCTGAGGGTGCAGGATGTCTGCTACGTCTTGCATGAAGTCCAGCGGCCTATCCACGTCGTAGAACATGGCTATGCTCGTCACGACCTTGGCTGGGCCATCCAACCCAGCGGCCACGTGCTCGTAGCTGAAGTAGTTCTGAATCTTGGTGTCTGCGCCCTCAGGCTGAATCTGAGATGGCTCCACTCCTATCTTGTACCACTCTGGTGGGAAGCAAGAGAGCAAGTAGCCGTCGTTGGCACCTATATCAACGACCTGTTCTACGCCGCCTCCTTCATGCACTTCGCCTACAGCAGCGTTCGCTATTGCATCGAGCGCAAGGCGCATTGTTCCGCTTGTTCCTGAACGATACCAATAATGGCGGTAGAGTCGTTCGCGGTCCACCGTATGAGCAAGCTGTGCCAGGCCACAACGGGAACACTCAACGATAACGACAGGTGCTGTCACACCGTTGTCGTCGTCATCCACGCAGTCCATGAGATACTGCTCACCCAAGTCCCAGACAAGCTCTAGGGTATTACCCGAACAGAGACGGCAGAAGCGTTGCTCACGGTAGACGTTGTTCACCATTTCTCTCCAGTTGAAACACTGTGCATCAGGAACTCCCATTTAGCGACGACCTCACGGTAGTCCCAGCGTTTGATTGCAGCGTCGCGCACAGCCGCGTTGTCCATGTCCCTACATGACTCCACAGCGTCTACAAGCTCAGCTTCCCGTTTGTATATCTTCCCAGTCACCCCATCATCAACAACTTCTCCCATAGCACCCTGGTCATTGACGATACACGGAGTGCCACAGAGCATGGCCTCGACGAGCTTGTGCGAATGGCTCTCTCCCTGTCCTGGTGGGTATGAGACCGGGTAGAAGAGTGCCTTAGCCTTCTGGAGGAACATCAGCTTCTCTGCTTCTGACACTTCTCCTAGGTACATGATGTCCTGTTGGTCACAGGAGGCAATGACCTCCTTTACATAACTTGGTGGGTCTCCAGGAGTTACTGGGCCAATCAGCCAGAGCTTCTGCTTCAAGCGCTTACATAGCTCGATGGCCTCTAGCGCTCCCTTGCTTGGATGCATCTTTCCTATGAAAATGAGCCGGTCATCCCTGACACCACCGCTTTGGCTGAAGTAGTCGGCGTCCGCACAGATGGGGTTCAACACATAGCAATCCTGCTTGTATCGCTTTTTGAACCTGCTAGCTTGCCACAACGAAAGAGCAATCACGTTATGTATCGGCTGTGGCGGCTGGATGATGTACGGGTCGTGCCAGATGATTGAGATTTGGTTAGCATTTGGGTTGCTTCTTCCAAGGTGCTTTGCATGGGAGAAGTCCACTGCCACATCGTATTCCCCGTAGAGAGAGGCCAGGACGCCTGATACGGCCTTCTCTTCGTAGTCTTGTGGCTGAGGGCCAACAGACGTGAGTTTCGCCCTTGTTGGGAGCGTAGAGTCCTCTAGCGCGGTCACCAGGCATCTATCGAGGGCGCGTGCAAACAGGCCCACCAACTTCTCTACTCCAGAGTAGCCATCCCTGCCTACCGGGTAGATGACTGGCGCAATCAGCAACGGCAGTTGCTGTTTGGTTGAGTGGTTGACGTTCTTGAGCCGCATACAGACTTCGCCTGCCCAAGCGTCGTAGTCCACAGGGTAATCAAAGTAGACCTCTTTCGGCATCGCTTCAGCCAAGTCTTTATCTACAGTCATAAACTTCTTGAGCTTGAGCGACGCAAGGCGACTGGTCATAGGCTTAAAGCGCATGGTAAGTGGGTCAAACGGGTAGAGTAGACCATCTGCACTCTTTGCCAGGGCCTCTATACCAATATCACCTATGGCTTCCATGTCAAAGAAGTCCACTGACGGGTTGCCGATAAGGGCACGGTATGTCTTATGGAGTGCCTCACCGTAGAAGTTATGCCCCCAGCAGTTAGCCTCGTACTCAGTAAGGAAATCAGAGCACACCATCAGATGAGCATCTTCCCTGGCCTCCTGAATCTTCTCTAGCAGACTAGGTAGATGCCATATCCCGTCTACTGACTTACCCAACCACAGGAGATTCAATTTCTACCTCAGCCTTCCATTTATCGTATGTTGCTTCCCATGTGAACAGCTTTGCCCGTTCCTTCCCACGGACGTTGTACCCTTCGCTGCCCATGAACTCGGCGCGGGTGAGCTTGTCTACCAAAGAAGCGAAGGCTACGCCAAGCCATTTCCTCTGGTACTCAGTGCTCTCAGCGCTCCCTGGCACCAGGAAGCCTGCATCGCCTACGACCTCTGTTATAGCGCCAAGCTTGGAAGTAACCGGGAGCATCCCAGCAGCCATCGCCTCAAGAGGTACGAGGCCGAACGTCTCTAGGAATGACGTTGGGTACAACAGAAGGTCAGATTTGCACATCTCCTTTGCGAGTTCTCTCTGTGGCAGCTTCCCTCGCCACTGTATGCCCGGCTGGTCGAGATAGCTGCTCACCACACGCTTGAACTCCATGAGGTCCCGCCTGCCCTGGTTAATCCAGAAGTCTATCCCGCTCCAGCCGTAGAAGACGTGAAGCTCGGCAGTAGGCTCTATGGAACGAATCTGTGGCCACATGTGCAGGAGGTTGAGCAAGCCACGGTCTGGGCTGCTGGCATAGATGCAGCGGTACCGCACACGGTCTTGCTTCTCCTCAAACATTGAAAGGTCTACACCGTTATAGAGATACCCAACCTTGTCCTGGAGAAACGGGTAGGCCATTTGCAGATAGTCCGCGTGCCACTGGCTGATGCCGAAAATCTTATCGAACCCCTGAGCAGCGGTCTCAGTCATGCGCCCTGGGTAGTTCACATCGTGGAGCCAAAGCCACCTGCGTTTCGCGTGTGGGTACTCCTGTAAGCCAATCTCCGGGCTTCGCCACGCAACGAACAAGTCTGGCTTTATGACTTCTGGACGGAACCTTGTCCACTTTGAGTAAAAGACACCGTTCTGAGGTCCTTCGTCAGGCCCCGGCCTGTTATACACAGTGACGTTCCAGCCATCATCAGCGAAGCGCTGTGCTATCTCAGTAGCACAAAGCTCAGACCCATAAACGGTGCCTTCTGAGAGGTCGTTACCAGACCAGTCCTTCGCGCTGTCTCCGCAGAACATCACCATCTTCGGTTGTGTGCCCCGCTCTGATGCACGCAACATCATCGGAACCATGATGTCCCTGATAGGCTCCTCTTGTAAGACCATGTCAGGCTGGAGCATCAGCATGTCATTGAACGCCTGGCCATCCATAGAGGGTGCCACTGTAAGGATGCCTTCAACTATCTTCTGTGTGCGCTGCCTATGCTCCCAGAGCAGCTTGTTCCCAATGACCTCCTCCTGGTTCTCTCTCACCTTCAACGCCTCATCACATGCCCATATAGCCTTGTCGTACTCACCTATCATCCCGTAGCAGACGTTGAGTATGTTGTACGGCCTGAAGTGGTAGTCGAGCATGTTCACGAAGGTCATCGTGTCTGGCACGTCACGGTAGCAGGCAATCTCAGCGAACACGATGGCCGAACGATAGTCTTCCAGCTTCAGGTAGGTCTCAGCAAGCCCAAGCCATGAGTCAGCCCAAGCTGGAATCTCAAACAGCGCCGCTTTGTCTGCCTCCAATGCGGCCTTGAAGTCACCTAACTCCCGGCATGCACGGGCTGAGTAGGTCATGCACTGCCACTTATCTAGCGGCGTGGCCATAGGGTTTGTGAAGAATGAGCGATACCACCTGACAGCTTCTGCCCACTCCTGCTGGGCAAAATACTGGTTCCCAAGGTGCATGAGCACCCTGATGTCCTCTGGCTCCTCACATAGCTGCTTGTGAAGGATTGGCAGGTTGCGTGCGGCTTTGCCTTCGTGTCCTCCAGTGTGCATGACCCTGAAGTCCTCGCACCGCACCCACCCCACAGCGTGGTCAGGCACCAATGTCTCATGGACAGGGTCGTGCCACGTCCAGCCCACGGATGTACGGAGGATGCGCTCTCTGGAGTGGAGGGTGGTGCAGTTGCCGTACTCGTCGAAACCGTAGAGGTACTTACACCAGACGCCGCCAATATCTTCTGGTGTCTCGGATACTATCTTCTGTAGGGCGTCGGCTCCCTCAGCAATGTCGTCATGGTCAAGCCACAGGAACCAGTCGGTGGTTACTTTGGATAGGGAAACATTACGGGCTGCGGAGAAGTCATCAACCCAGTCGAATGGGTATACTTCGCAGTCCAGTTCTTCGCCTATCTCCTGTGCAGAACCATTCGTACCCGTATCTACGATTATGACCTGGTCTACATGGTCACGGACGGACTGGATGCATGCACGCAGGCGTTGTGGGCCAGGATTGCCATCAGCAAAATCCGACCCACCCACTATCATAGTGAGTGCTATCGTAGGAGTAGGCATTCCTACTCCTCTGGATTCGGAAATCCTGTCCCCATGACGTGAAGCCCATCTACACCGTTGTACATGGCTCCACGCCCGTCTGGGCTTGGCACTATCCTGGAAGCATCCGCTTGGATGCTCTCCATAGCTATCTCAGCGATTACGGACGGGATACGAATCCTTTGGCCAGCAGGGAGAAAGTACTTGGCCTTGCTCATCTGCACCTGCATGTCCCGTGGAGCAATGAAGTCCACAGCAGGGAACCACAGATTGCCGGTCTCAGGGTCTATGCCAGACTCCAATTCACGGTTGGTCCACGGCTTCTTCTCTGCCGGTGAATCTGGTGTACGCCTGAAGATAGTCCCTGGGTGGAGGTCGTTGTATGTGACTGGGAGAGGCCCAGTCGGCTCAAGGACTGAATCAAGACTGGGGTAGTCTGTGCTCTCACCGAATGTCAGAACCCCGACTTCCTCCTCAGAGAGGATTGGAGTCCTGGCTGGCTGTCGTATTCTCTTCTTAGGTGACTTCCTTGCCTTCTTGGTCTTGCTAACGGTCTGCACTGCCTCTTCTTGCGTCATGTGTCCTCCAGATAGTTCCGGGTGTAGGGGCGTGGCACAGGCCACGCCCCTACACCCTATTGCCTAGTCCTAGGCTGCTTGAACACCGAAGGCTGCATTGTGCTCGATACGGCCCATGAAGGACTCGTTCAAGCGTACAGCAGCCAAAGCCGCCTTCCAGCCGATGGTTCCGTACTGGCTCAGTGGGTCGTCAGCACCAGCGCTACCCACGGACTTGACGAGTAGCTGCGGTGAATGGGCCTCCCAGTCGGTCACACCGTAGGCTCCAGCGCCACAAATCATCGTGGCGTATACGTTCGCCCCAGACAGCCCTGCCGACGTGAAGATTTTGGCATTCGTTGTCTCGACGAAACGGACACCGTAGAAGACATCCAGCATCCCGGTGAACATCGGGTTGCCAGGCCCACGCACTCCAGCATTCTCAAAGGCGCTCACGATGTCGGAGTCACCAAAGAGGTCAGCCGAAGAGTCTGGGTGGACGATACCGATGTACTTGCCGTCTGCAATGCCCCTGGCGTTGTTCCCACGGAGGGTTGACACCATCTCCCGTATTTCTGCGTAGGTCAAGTTCATGCCTGACGCGACTGCCGCTCTATTAGCAGCGGTTGAGGCGTACTGCACGGTGGTGCCAGCGACGACAACATCCCTGACAACTGTGTCCAGGGAGTCTGCCATGTGCTCGCCGTACATCTCAGTGACGTTCTGAATCCACGGGTCTATGGATTGCGTCTCCAACACTTCCGAATGGAAGGTGAAGGCACCATACTGCTGCACCGTTGCAGCCACGTTGGACACGGTGAGGTTCGTGGAAGCCGGGCGCGTGCCCTCAGTCAGCGCAGAGGTGCTCGCGCTTGGGCGCTCGAACCTACGGAACTCGATGGAGTTACCCCCATTCCTGGGGATACCGTCCTTCCTCCCGTATGACATGTAGACCCAGTTGGGCTTCGCCCTCTCCAGAAGCAGCCTGGAATAGAACTGCTTGTTTTCAAGGGTCATGCCGACTGCGCCGAGAAGCTCGGTGGTAGGCATCAGCGTGTACCTTTACCTTTCTTAGGTTTGCGGGGTTTCTTGTATCCCATCGGGCGGCGACCAACGTACTGCTTGTTCTGCGTGCGCTGGCCACCTACTCCAAGCCGTTGAGTGCTCATCTCCTGTTAGCAGCCTTTCTAAGTCCTTCCTGCTTACGGCGTTCAGCCTCTTGGTTGAACTCTTCGGAGGTCATGCCCCAGACACCCTTCCTTGTCCTGGAACCCTCACCGTTCTCGTAACCAGGTGCGACTGTGGCCGTTGTGCCCTCCTGGGCGGACTCACCAGGCTCGTCAGGTTTCAACTTGCCGGTCTTGTACTGCTCCAAGAGCCAGTCTTTGACACGGCCTTCTAGCTCATCCTGGCTCTCAGCATCTTGGAGAACCTCTAGCGGGATACCACGGGCATTGTGTATGGCGACAGCACTCACCTCAATCTCTCTCTTGGTGATGTCTGTCTCCTTATCGCTGACCGTTTGCTCCCTTCCAGCTAGCTCCCTCTGCTGAGACCTGAACCGTATGACGGCGTCTCGTACTTCGTCGCTGCCTTCACCACCAAGGCGTGCAAGCTGGAGGTCTGTCTCAGCCTTGTCGAGATGCTCTCTCGCCCTCTCAGCATCATCCTTCGCAGACTCCGCTGCCTTTTGGGCCGCTGACACCTGAGCGTTCAGCTTGCTCTCCAGGCGCTTGAAGTCTGCTTCCGGCTTATAGCCAGGCGGCACCTGCTGTTCCTGACCTCCGATACCTTCACTGGTGGTCACGAGCCACCTCCTTTGGCTAGCCTCCCGTGCTTGCGGACCTCTCCGAAGAGTTTAGCCCGTGCTGAGAGACCTCCATCACTAGGTATAGTACCACGTCTGTCTATTTGTCAAGCACATCCTTCAACCTTTTAACAGACCCAACCCGGCGTTCATAGCCTCCGACGCCAACCTCCTCATACCTTCCTTTTCCGCCCTGGAAGTCAGCCCACGCCTTTTTAAATCGGTTCTCCGCTGCGCTTCCTTCTCCGCCAGCGAGCGTGGATGTGTAACCCCAGAAAAATAACAACGCATCAACTTTAGGGTTATCAAAGCGCATGTCCATGCGTGCAGCGTCTATTGCCGCCGCCGCATCTATTCGCTCAGCATCTCCCTTCAACATGAGTGAATCATCACTCAGTGGGTTTTTCGCCATTGCTTTATGAAAATCGTCACGGATTTTCTTCAGGTGCATATTCTCTGGGCGCTCGTAGAACTCAAGCTCTATGTCCCAGTATGGCTGCATTGTTGCGCGGTCTTCAAGGTATATATCACCTAGAGGGGTGGCCCAGTTGTGCAGGTTTTGCATGATGAACGCCTTTGGGTCTTTCCTGACTGGCACCCCATCCTCTATCTCATAACTGGGCCTAAGCGATGCAAAAAACAACTCAACTTCCTTCCTCCATGGCTCGTAATCAAACACTCCAGTTGTTTTGAACTTCTCCATAAGCAGGTAATACTTATGTAGAGCCATCTCCTCAACGTCGTCTTCATTTGGCGAGAAAATGTAACCGGATATCTCATTGTCTTTTTCCATCTCAGCGGCTTTACTCGCTATGTTCGCAAAGTAGTCGTTTATCCAATGCTTGGGCCTGTACGGTTTATCAAGGAACTCGGACTCCTTTAGGGCCTGGTCTCTTTCTATTTGGTCATCATGGTATTCCACGTTAGTCCTTGTTTTCCGTTGGCCATCGTCCTCCCCTAGATGCGTAGGTCTTGCCTGCAAAATTGCAAGTCCCTCTGGGTGCTGCTTCATGGCTGCATGTTGTGCAGGTGTCCAGTCCTTACGCTTAACGCCATACTCAATACCGTTCGTCACCTCTGGCCCAAGTGACCAAGCTAATTCTTCCAAGGCGCTTGTTACTGTGTCAGGGGAAATATCAAGACCCGTGAAACTCAATGCCGCAGCGCCAGCCGCCTCAGTAGGCCCGCCGTGCTCGTATGCTTCAAGTGTGTTCTGGATGGTTATTGCTGCCGTGCTGCGAGCTAGGTGTATCGGGATATTCTCGATTGGTCTATCCCGCCAGTCCTCTCTGCTTATAAGGTCTATGAATGCCTTTGGTACTTGGCCTAACCTGTTCTCGTTCCAGTCATAGGCCGCTTTCAGGCGCTCCTGCCACTCTCCCTGTTCATAGGCTCTGCCCTCATCCTCAGGCAAGCCACCAATTATGCGTGCCACTGTCCGGTAAAGGCTCGCGTGCGGGGATATGGATACCCTTCCGAATGGGGTGGTGATTTTACCATGGTCACCCCTCCGTGGGTCCAAGACAACATCTTCACCAGTAATCACGTTCCCCATTGCTGTAATCCCCATAGTTACGGCAATTTCCTGCATGAGGAGACGCCTGGCAAGAATACCTTTGGGGCTGAACTTAGGAGCATTTATTATTATCCCCACCTGTGCACGGGTCCAGTTCTCAGTCAGGAGAACCAACCTTCTCCAGGAACCCATCCTGGCTTCGTAAGTCCCTCGCTCTACTCCTCCAAGCCAGTTGTTTGTGGCATCGGCGGCTATCCTCGCTAGCTCATCGTTTGTCTTGCCCTGCAAGCCACCAAGTTTCTTGATTCCCGTGCCTAGTCCCGGAATGCTGTTGACCATAGCGCCTACATAGTCTGGCGCAGCTTGTGCTATAGCGGCGGCTTTGCCAACGACGCCAGTACTTGCTCCAAGGGTTACATGAGAATCACGGAGGGCTGTGAGTGCATTAAAGTTCTTTGTCCATACAGCTAACTTGAGCTTCGGCATGTAGTTCTGGAACTGTTGACGGTTTACCCAGTACACACCAGGGATGCGCTCTGCAAGCATGCTGCTTGCCCCCATAGATTCCGCGGCTCCAGCAGCCCTTGTTGTGATTTCCAGCGGGTTTATGCGTAGCTCTAAGCCCATATTCGCAGCGTATACCAAGTCCTCAATGTGGCTTACAAGCCACATTGCATCACCTTCTGGAGAAGCCATAGACCCCCACGCTGACTTGTACGCCTGGGCCGCACCTACTGGGTCTGCGATAAAGCCCAGAAGTCCTTGCCTCATGCCTGCTACTGACACATCTAGGTTCAGCAGCACTGACCTGAACTCTTCAATGGCACGTACCAGGACCTTTTCATCGAAGTCCCAATCAATTGCACGCTGGATGCTGTCCGCTTCTTCTTTGATGTCCTGCGGCAAACGCCACTTTACGTTGGAACCCGTATCTAGCTCGAAAGCCACCTGCCCTTCGCCAATTTGCTCGCCTCCACGCATCCTCCCGCTCTGAGCAAACTTAGAGGATAGCCCATCTGCGAAGACGGTTCGGCCACGCAGCTTAGCGGTCACCATGAACCGCTTCGTCAGCGTAGAGATGATGTCCGTATCAACATGCAAGTGGTTGATACTCGCAAAAGAGTAGAGTTGTTCTACAGTCTTTATCTTCCTTGGCTGGAGTTGAGAAGGTAGTGTCTGCCTCCCTGTAGGGCCATAAGCCCCGACTCGGAACTTCCTCAAAACAGTTCCTGAATCTTCTACAAACTGGTGCCTGACGTATGCCCCATCCACCCACTCTACGTTTACTCCGGTACTTTTCTCTGTATGCAACAGGTCATCGTCTGTCATCTTCTTCCATTGCTGACGGAAGGCTTTCCACCCAGGGGGTGCTGTTGGGTATAATTCTGGGCGGTGTAAGTAATCGAAGGCAGTGCCTATGTACGCCTGGTTAGAGGTGTTGGTTACACCAACGTAGCTGCGCTCCAGACTAGGGACTCTCTTGCCCTTTATAGCATCCTTGAATGCGCCCTTATCTGGCTCTACGTGATGCAGCATTCTGAGGATTCCTTGCATCCTCAGATTGGTAAGGTGTGACTGTGCAGAAATATACCTGCTTTGAGCCTGGTATGAATCTATTACCTCATTTGCGTATCTCTTGATAGGGTCTACAATCGCCCTTGCCATCTTTATGTAAGGTGCCAGTGGGTGGAATGCCTTCTTCAGACCCCTCATGGCCGGGATAGCCTCTCTGGAAAAACCCAGAGCGTACCTGAACAGTCTTTCGTCTAAGCCTAAAGTCCTAAACACCTCTAGGATTTGCTTAGTATCCTCGTCCCATGCGTAACCCGTGCCCTCAGGAATGTCCTTAAGTTCTAATGCCCGCTGAACCGCATCGTTGGGGTCGTCACCATAGTGCCCAAGAAATTCCCAGTAGTCATTGTCCTCAAACGATTGTCCATCCGGTGGTGTGTCTGGGTCCTCGCCGCCCACCGTATTCTTCTTCCTCGGTGGCCCCTTAGGTGGCTCACCAGCGCCCATTGTCCGTGCTGGCAGGGCGATTTTATTGATATTCGCCCTGCCCTGAGCACCCGGTGGGCCATTGCCCCGTGCTATGGCCTGGGCAGCACTCTCTTGCTGAACACCAATCCATTCGTTCACGTCGCTTGAGTTAATCACGTTTCTAGCGGCAGGGAATGTACCTTCAGCGTCCTTTAGTGCTAGGCCAATCTCCTTGTACTCCTGTCCCAGTGGACCTTTACCGTAGCGGAAGAGCGCAGTCCCTTCCATATATGTTGCTTCGTATGCGTCCTTGTTGAACCAGCCTAGCTGTATGTCGTCAGCTATGCCATCAAATGGAACCCACTGCCCTGGCATTGCGTCTTCTGGCACATCCAAAGGTCGCTTGTAGAAGGGCTGCTTCTTACCGCTACGCAGCCTGACTACGACTATTTCACGGTCACTGTAGTTTATGATTTCATCAGCGTAGACAGCGTATGGTTTTTTACCCTCCTCTACGCGCACCGGAAGCTCATAAGGGGGCTTGCCTTGTCTCTTCATCTCGGCTCGCGCCTGTAACTCAAGCCCTTGTTCTGTCGTCTTTTGGTGGATAACGTTATCCGCCATTTTCTCGTGCGCGTTGCCGTCTTGGCCAGGAACCTGTCTTTGGCGCTGCGCTACCTTTCTCTTTTCTTGAGCCTTATCAACCTGAGGCTTATCCTTTGGCTTAGGGCCTGGCTTTCTCCTCACTTTTGGTTCCTCTGCGGCTATTCTTGCATTCCCCGCATCTATAATCGCTTGCATACCCGCTTCGCGCCTTATAGCAGTATCTGCTGACTCCATAGC
>Ga0114908_1000760_pt1 | contig 17390 bp, 34 predicted proteins | sample MalvireepMed_s17_FD_87292 | JGI IMG/M metagenome (GOLD analysis project Ga0114908, IMG submission 87292) | Marine viral communities from the Global Malaspina Expedition - Malaspina viral metaG DeepMed_s17 | ecosystem: Environmental > Aquatic > Marine > Oceanic | place: Mediterranean Sea... | reverse complement strand
GTAATATAGCATAGCTATATATAATATATATATAAATATATATATATAGCTTATCTATATAAATAAGCTATATAGAATAGTACCCGGACTTAAATAGACTACAGGGGCTCTCCCAAAGAGCCCACTGTACGTCGTCGCCTAAAGAAAACTTCAAATACGCTGATACGTCTCCAATGGTGGAGAAGTGTACTTCAGTACTTCATATTCCAAAAAAATTTCAAAAAAATAAAATCAGCATGCGTGTTCCTCTTGTTATATTGCGGGGTACCGGGGCAATCGGTTTTGGGGTTGAGTAAGTCGTATTGAAAAAACGAATTCGACTTGGTTGAGTTGGCGATTCGAGTGGGAAAGACAGGGCAAGTAGGTCAGTCATACCAATGCCCACGTAAAGCACGTCAATTATCATCAATTAATATGGAACTAATCCATAACTGGATCATTGTATCACTAACAAACATATTACTTCTGCCGGTCGTGAACTATCCGATTGATGCGTGAGATACCGGAGCCGAGCAGACAAAGTTAAATGGGTGAGTGTAAAGGTATCCGACTATTCAAGGAACTCTCACAGGTGCAGTATTGCAGACCCCAACGGAAAACGTATCGGTTAACCATATACCGAGTGGAGAATTTGAAAGGGTGATGACTTAACCGATGGTAATTAATCTTAACCGAAAAAAAAGGAAACGTTGTTATGATTAAGACATATCTTAACAAGTTAAAAGAGCTCTCACTTTCAGATATTTTTAACATTCCGGTCGCAATACAGGAATGTTATAAATGTGGAGAGCCAGAACCGGCTTACACTCGTTACAAACACGTTCCAATTTGTGGTAATTGTTATGAAGAATTGGAAATTTGTGGTTATTGTGAGAGACGGCAACTAAATATAACGGACGGCATTTGTGAACCATGTAGAACCAACAGCGCAGTTATTGAAGGTTGTGATTATAAGCCTCAGACAATCTTCCACAGGATACAACCAAACAGACTGGGAAAACCGCCACTCGTTACGGATAGCGGTCATTATCTTTCTGGTCAGTCTGAACGTAAACGATGGTATGAACACTACGGAGTAGAGATCGAATGCGATCACCATTTCGATGGTGGAGAGATTGTTTGGACGGGGAACCGCATCGCTTCATTGATTAACTTAATCGGTAAGGGTATGACGTCGAAAGAGAAGTTGCTTTACACCAAACGTGACGGAACCGCATTAATCGAGATTGTTTCACATCCGTTTTCATGGAATTATTTCACGAGATACGGGAAAGAGATTTTTCGAGTGTTATTCGATAAACTCAAGGAAAACAATCTTTATGCCCATTGGGCAAGAGATTGCGGTTTTCACGTTCACGTTTCAAGAAGAGCCATCTCTCCGATTAATATCTATAAACTGGCATTATTTCTTTATAGAGAAGAAAATTACCAATTTAATCTAGATGTTAGTCAAAGATCGGAAGGTAGACTGGAGCAATGGGCAAGTTTAGACCAGCCCGCTTCAAAAAGGACGTTGATTAGAGCTTGTAGAAATTACGAGATAGCAACCTACGAAATAGACAGATATACGGCTCTAAATCTCCAGAACAGAAATACGATTGAATTTAGGATTTTCCGGGGAACGTTGAATTTTAACACGTTCCGCAAAAATCTTGAGTTTGTTCGATCTCTGGTTAAATGGGTAGACGTTACGTCAATTAGTACAATCGACAAAGATGGCGGTTTAAGTAGTTATTTGGAATTCTTACAACGGAATTACAATGATTACGAAAATCTCTGTTATTTCCTGTCTAAACCTGAAACGGATCGAAAACCCTATGCCAACTTTCCGGTAATTATGGAGAGATGGAACAGGGAACACTCGTCATCCGGTCTTCAACTGGTTTTCAATAGCGATAAAAGGGAGTTAGAACCATGTGTATAGCTATACTTAAGCCCAAAGGTGAGAAGATTGAAAAGAGTAGGCTAGACACCTGTTTTTTCAATAACGATGATGGAGCTGGTTACATGTTCGCCAAGAATGGAGTCCTTCATTTTTTCAAAGGATTCTTCAATTTTGGCGATTTCTGGAAATCCTACTCTAAGAACGTTGTTCGCAATGGAAACCCTATGTCTGCAATTCATTTTAGAATTACAACTCATGGGAAAACCAATGTAAACAATTGTCATCCATTCAAGATAAACGAGAATCTCGGTTTTATCCATAACGGGATCATTGACATGGTCAAGTCGGATGCTAAACATTCCGACACATCCATGTTTAATGAATTGGTTTTGAAGAATTTGCCAAAGGGTTTTATTAAAAATCCGGCAATCTCTTCACTCATTGAAGAATCAATTGGAGCCAGTAAACTAGTTTTTTTGAATAATCATGGAGAGTATCTCATTTCCAATGAATCAGCTGGAAAGTGGGACGGGAATATTTGGTATTCAAACAATACTTATTGTTATAAATACCAATATAGTGTTAATAATTACGTTTATGGTAGTTATAACGCAAACTCGTACTATCTTGACTCTCCAAAGAAGAAAGATAAAAAGAAGGATAAAAAGAAAAGTTCGGAGTTGTATACTTCTTGCTCTTCATGCAGCGAACCGCTTTCAACTCGATACGAACAAAACTCGGGAGTTTGCGAATCCTGTAAAGACTATCCCGCTTATAAGAGATAGCTCATAACAAAGGGGGCTGAGCAATCAGCCCCCACAACCTAAAAAGGAAAAAAAGATGAAAGCAAAAACCAAAGATCAAAGGTTCTATGGAAATGCTTTGTTAGGGACTTGGTCTGTACCCAGTACCGGGAGATTAATCATCCCCCAACTATATCATGGCTCACAAAGAATGGTTTGGTATACTGGACGCGGAAACGATGTAGTGTATGGGATTGAATGGATTGAAGATGAAGAACTGAAGGAACGGCAGATAAAAAACGGAAAGTCCGTAACGTTCACTTTAATGCCATACTACAACGGCGAAAAGTTGGAATACGACGAAGCGGCATAAAAAAGATAAAAATTGGGAGCCGAAAGGCTCCCTTTTTTTTTGCCCAAAATTAATTGAATCCTTATTTATTATGCACGCAAGTAACCATCGAAAATAAGGCTCGTAAAATCAAACCCTTATATTCTTTTTTGTATGCACGCAAGTAATATGCACGCAAGTATGCAAGTAAGTAAGCATATGGGTATATATTCACGTATGCAAGTAAGTAAAGCAAAAACAAGGACTTATATTGTATGCAAGTAGGTAAACATCACGCATTTAGGGGCTATATGTTATTGAGAATAAGTCTCACCTGTCATAAATGGTTTACTGATTTAATTTTAAAAGGTGAATTGCTGTCCCCACAGCCACACCCACAAATAAGTTTTTTTCATTTATTTTCATTTATTTGGGAACTTTCTCGGGTTTGGTGCTTATAAGGGTTATGAAAACAATAAATAACGGGAGTTTTAAGATGGATAAAAAATACTATACGTTACTATCAAAATATGAAGGGTCTTGGTATGTAGAATTTGGTGACTATGATTATAAAGATGTAGAAATTGAAAAAGGGTATATGCAAGATGAAGGTTTGGAATGTAAAATTCTTGTTACGGGCGAATCTCAAAAAGCGATTGATCTTGCCGTTCTCAAGCTAAATGAAAACAATAAATAAAAGGGAGCAAACAAAATGAAACAATCAATAGACATGTACCAATTTGAGAGAGCATTTAAAAACATGGATAGGGGAGAGCAATTTTCATATGAAGGACTACAGGCTCTGTATCTATACCTTGAAGAGTATGAAGAAGACGTAGAATTGGACGTAATTGCTCTCTGCTGTAAATATGCGGAGTATGACAGCCTAAAGGAATTTCAAGCGGATTATGGCAATGAATACGACGATATTGATGAAATTGAGAATCATACGCAGGTCATTCCCGTTGGGAGTGAATCATTCATCATCCAACAATTTTAACAAAGGGAGCAAACAAAATGACACATGACCCTAACATTATATTTGAATGTGATAATTGTAGTGATACTATGGAAATAGAAATGGAATATCGTTATCGCAGTTTTAGCGGAAATAGTGGCTATTATGATCACGTCGTGGCAATTGATCAGCTTGATGACAAAGGTTGGAAAGTTGGCAAAGATGATGAACATTTTTGCTGTGAAGAGTGCGAAAAAGAACACGACAAAAGGGAGTAAATAAAATGACGGAAAACTATTCATTCAGGGAACGGGTTGCCATTACAAAAAAGGTAAGTAATATAATTAAGGCAAAAAGTTGGTTTAATGATTGCATCGACTTGGGAGCGGGTAAAATATTATATTTTCCCGATATTTTGAGAATCTATAAACGGGAAATAAAACCATGAAACAAACAATGAAAACAGGGGTTAGAGAAGGAAAATGATATACTTCATACAATCTTTAGACAAGATAAAAATTGGATACACTTCAAACAATGTTATGGAAAGAAAACGAGGCATGGAAACGGGCAACCCTCACGGCATGGTTGTTATCGGTCTTGTAAAGGGCGACAAAACACATGAGCATAAAATTCATTCAGCATTAGAAAAATATTGCTCATTTGGTGAGTGGTTTTTTGATTGTATTGAAGTAAGAAAGTATATAAGTGATATATTAAACGGCAAAAAAGTTGTCAAGTACAGGCGACACATGATGCATCCGTATGGGAAGATTGACACACCATTACAAGTCAAAGAAACATCAACATCTAATCCAGAATGGTTAGATGATTTTATTTCGAATAATATGAATAAATCTAAAGAATTATCCGATATATCGGTAGAAATAAGAGATATAGAAATAAAAATATGTCACCTATTAGCAGATAAAAAAAAATTAGAACTAAAGTATTTAAAAACAGTAAAAAATTGAAACGGAGAAATGATGAATGATTTTAAAGTGATGAAGGCGTTGTTCTGGCTACAATGCACGTTGGTGACGTTGGGCTTACTGGTATTGTTTTTAATTAAATTAAACTAATTTGAAACTTTTTAATAAGGAGGTCGTATAAATGCCATATCCAATGAAAAAAAAGGAAAATAATGTGAAGAAACTACAATTGCCAAAAGGTTATGGCTATGGCATATATCTTGAAAATGAAGAAAAAGTCAAAAAACTATCAGTTTATATGCCAAAGAAAACGATAAAAAGTTTACCACAAATAAAAAAGTTTGTACAGAGTTTTGTACCTAAAGCCAAGTTTAACATGAAAGGTAATGTTTTACATATTGATGGTGGTGGCAAGAGTATGAAAAGACTTAGCCAACTTATCTACAATGAATTTTATGTCGACAAAGTAAATTGGAATGAATCCATAAATTTGGACAACGTGTGTGAACACGAGGAAATAGAGACTTTTGAAGAATATTACGGAACTGGGGAGAATCAATACTACAAGTATTACAAATGTGCGGAATGTGGGGAAGAAATAGTACCCGATGATGCCGAACGTAATGAGGAGAATGAACAATGATTGAAAACAATAAATTGATAGCTGAATTTATGGGCTTGACCCATTGTTCGGAAGGATGGATAACCATACCTTACGAAAAGAGAGAAGGAGTTATTGCGGTCGAGATTTGTAAAGAGTTGAAATACGATGAATCTTGGGATTGGCTGATGCCTGTGGTTGGGAAAATTTACGAAACGTCTGGGTTTTTCTCGGTTAATGGAATTAACGGAGAGTTGGCGTTGGCGATGAGGGACGGGTTGGCTGAAGCAGACATGGATGAAGTTTACCAAGCGGTTGTTAATTTTATTGAATCTCATAACAAAAAAGGAGAATCAAAATGAAAAAATACGAACCAATGATTGAAATCATGATGGTATGTGGTATCTGTGATTATGACTTTGGTGGAGTACAACAAGAAATAGATAGCATTGACGATGATTTATGCAACGAGCATTATTGTTGTTGTACTGAAAATTGTGATATTGATATGGATGTGCATACTTGCGGAGGTTTGCCATATACAAAAAATGTTATATTTACAGACGAAATTAAAAAATATAAAAGGAGAATGAAATGAATGAAACCATACTGAGTAATGTATTGTTGATTTTATTGCTCATATCATGCACGTATGCAGTGCATTTGAAGATTAGGCTAAACACTACTCTCCATAATCTGGATCAATGGAAAGAGATGGTCGTAATTTTTAATGAAAAATGGAGGTTGGTTGAGAATGTTGAAAACTTTGAGGATTGAAAACGGACAATCAAACTTGCCCGTAGCCGACGTTCACATAGTAAAAGACGATGACGGGAACAAGACTCGCAATAGGTTGGTAACGTTCAACAATGGCAGACTGAGGTGGTTGTTGCTGTACAACGACCATTACAAGGAAAACATTGCTATGGAATTTCCGAATGAGCATTATAATTCGTCTGGTCAAGTACCAGTTTACAAAATCCACGAAGACAAGCGTAAAGTGGGGTGGGTTTTCCCCAGAGCCAAGAATGGAAAGAAGTATCTTTATTTCCATCGCCAACCGACTCGGAGACTCCAGTATCCGCAAAAATACTACGTATTCGGGAAATCGATTGGCGATGATTTCGAGATTGAGAAAAGAACCTACTTGATAAGGCTACTCTAATGCCGTCGTACCCGACCAAATTGGACGAGAGCTACAGGAAGGCACAGGCTGAACTTGGAATCAGCGAGGTTTTGAAAGAGCAGTTTAGGGTAATAGGTGCGAAATCTTGGACGGAGATGAATCCCCGCGAACGCAACAAACTTTTGAACGCCTTGCGTAAATTATGGCTAAAATCAAAAAAGGACAAAAAATGATTCCTCGTCGTGAAAAAAATAAATGGGAACTTTTTGGAACCTGTAGCGTATAAGTAGAAACGGCACACACAAAAAGTGCCACAAACAAAAAGGAAAAACAATATGAGAAAAGCAAAGCGTGAAAAATGTGGCGGTAAAATGAATCCAACTTTGTTATGAAAACGTGTTCCTATAAACCATTAACACAAGGGGGTGAATGATATGAGAGTTCATTACGAATGGCATTTTGAAGAAATAGAGCCGAATGAAGATGTTATTGACTTTAGTTTTGCCGATACTCTTAATGAATTATTTAGGCATACCCCATTAAATAAAATCAAAGAAATGATGGATAAACAAACCCACCGCTTAACAATACAAAAATGGGCTGGAGCAGACGGGGATGAGCAAATTGTTGATTATGCTTATACTGGTTTGGGCTTAAGACCATATACAATAGTCGCCGGTTCTGATTTTGGAATTTTACCAAAACGATTTCAAAAAGAATTAGACAAGTTTTTTAAAGAATAAAATAACTACATAGGAGAGTAGCATAAAACAGGAATAATGCAACGGATTCCAAACCCGTTAGATGTGGGTTCGAGCCCTGCCTCTCCTGCAAAAAATAAAATGGAACCAAATGAGAATAAGAACGTTTAAGTAAGATGAACACAATCAAAAAAAGGAATAAATAATGAAAGAAGAAGATACTTATCGAATCACGAAACAAGGAGTTCAAGATGTTTTACGGTTTTTAGCAACTGCTGAACTACCTACAGATTTAGTAAATACTGAACTACCTAAAGATATAGAGTCATATAGTGAAATGTTTATTTTTCTTGTATTATTTTATGCAGAACTAAAAAAAGATAGTTTTAAAGAAAAAGAACTATATGAACACGCTGAATTATGGAAATTTATTAGTGAATGGGCGACAAAATATGCTGAAAGGCATATGAGTAACAAATTAGATGGAGATATAGATGAAGAAACAAATTAAAACTTTGGAGACCATCAAAGACAAAGTGACGATGATGTACTCCCATACCGAAGGCGTTGGCAGAATCATGAGCCAAAGGGCTTTGTTGGGGATGCTGAAGAACGTCTCAGATGGTATTGAACACGTCAGCGGTTGGATCGACGATGAAATTAAAAATTTAAAACAGGCAACCGATGGCAATAAAATCAGTTAAAGATTTCTTGGCGGACGAATACCCAGACGTATCAATTGCCGAAGGCTTTGATGATGCCATTATAGGCGTTGTCGAAAGATACGGCATGGAACCCGTAGTTCTATACGACAAGGAAAAATGTTTGGAACTTTTAGTTAAAGGAGGTATCGATGACGTTGATGATGCCAATGAGTATTTTTACTACAACGTACTGGGTTCATATATTGGGGAACCGACACCTTGTTTCGCTACAATTTTTTAACCTAAAAAAGGAGAACGAATAATGAAAGAAAGACTATTCACTCACGACGTCAAGTCCATCCCGATTTTTAGGGAAGTCATTACGGAAGACGGGATCATGTATGAGCCGATACCCGATTTCAACGGCGTTGCCAGAATGCCGAGAAACAATCCGTGGAACAGTGGAGACGTACTCTACGTCCATCCGTCCAGTTATTGTCCTATTCAACTCGAGAAGTTGGAAGAGATTGCCCATGAATTAATGAAAATGGGGTATAGAATAACTGGTAGCGGTGAATTAAAAAACAATCGACTTGCCTTCATTGAATTGGAGAATGATGATTTACCTAATCTCTCTTTTGATGGAACATTTTTAGTTCCCAAAATATGGATAGGAACATCTCATGACGGCTCAGTAGCATTGAAATGTACAATAAAGATCGGAGATTCGGTGTGTACTAATACATTTATGCTTAATTCGGCATCAGATCTCCTATTCAAAGCGAAACATACGCGTAATTCTATAATAAAAATTCAGGATTATAGGATACAGATACGATTGGCTAACGATACTATTCTTGAATACTACGACGTGGTAAATCGCCTACAGGATACGGAATGGTATACGATGCGCAACAAAAAGGAGTTCGCCAACGTTCTTGGTGCGGTTATGAAACCTAGAAAGCGGACGTTGAAAGGAAAGGTCTCTTGGACAAATTCCAAGTATTCTGGAAAGCACATCAGCCAACTTGCCGACCTTGATTGGGCTTATCATAATTCACCCGGTCAGGCGGAGCGTGGAGATACCGCATGGAGATGGTTTTCAGCCGTGACTTATTGGGCTGACCACATGATATCGGACAGGGAAAAGGAATCTGGAAGCAACATACTCAATGGAACCCGTGCCAGACAAAAGGCGAAAGCGTTTGACATTGCTAAAGAGTATGCCATAGGTTACTAAACTACAAAAACGATGAAAAAGAACAAAAGAAAAAGGAGTCTGTAATGAAAAAGAAAAAACCTTCAATGGAAGAGTTGTTGAGAGAGAACGAAAAACTCGTGAAGGAGATAAAAAAGTTGGAGTTTGATCTCAACGAACATTCGTTGGTATTGGATCATATGATGAAAAGATTGGGCAACGACCTTACCGAAGTCATACAAAGAGAAGAAAGTGAACCCAGTCGAGCATAAGATACTCCTGTTACTTGGAATGAACGGAATCGACAAACGGCAGATTTCATTTAAGACGAATAGTGCCGGAGACAGATTCTTCTCCTATGGCTACTGGAATCCGATCAAGATGAGCGACGTGGAATATCTTAAACAACATTGCGAACTGGACATCGAGGAAATAAGTTGGCTAGACAAGGATTTTGGTTGGCAATGCTACTATAGATTTGACTCATAGTTATGTTGCAAGTTTATGAGATAATTTCTATATTTTATTGGGGCGACTGCGGGGTTTTGGACATGTTTGTTTTTCCTTTTTTTCGTCAAATCCAACCCCGTGGCGCTCCATATTTACGGATATGAAATCAGTCAAAAGATGTTATCGTTGCGGAAAGGTCAAATCGATTGATCTTTTCCATAGAAACTCCGCCAGAAAAGACGGAAAACAATCATTTTGCAAGTTTTGTCACAACGCCGTAAACGTCGATAGATATTATTCCAACAGGAAGAAGTATTTGTCCATGATAACGATCAACAAAAGAAGAAGGGTATTGAAAAACTATGCTAGAATCGTTGTCGAATATTTCAGCAAACCATGTGCCGATTGTGGTAAGATTCATCATCCGTCCATGATGGTGTTTGACCATATAGACCCATCCAAAAAGAGCAGGGTAAGCAAAACGGAAGGCGTGTTCAGATTCGTCCGCGATGGGTACAGTTGGAATAAGATACTGGAAGAAATAGAAAAGTGTGAAGTCAGATGTCAAAATTGCCATTTCCACAAGACGTCGAAGGACTTTAAATACTGGACTGAATTATCCGTATACGTTGAAGATTTTTACGGCATCATTAAAAAATTGCATAAATACAAAAAGAATGGGAACATATCCGGTTCAAAGGCGTTTAATAGAATAAACAGGGAACTGAAGGACAGGTTTTTCGAGTTCATGAAAGAGGAAATAGAGAACCTGACGTTTTCAAAAAAGAAGGAGTTAAAGTCAAATGAAAGAAACTAAAAAAGAAACCAGACTTGGAAGACCCGTGGGCACGACGAGAGCAAACGGATACAAGGTTGCGGTAGATTCACCGGGATACTGGATCAATCACAAATCCGCTCGCCGTAAAACGTCCATGCCCGTTGTTGGTTTGGACTTTCTGGGTAAGGTGAGCAAGGGATTGGAAGCGTTCTTGAGTCCTTACACGAGTAAACATTAATCCCCTCGGCGGAGGGCGGTGATGCTCCTTTCATTGTTACCCATATACTATCGCGTCATCGCCCTTTGCCACTTATCACATGCCAAACAAACAAGCAAAATCAAAAAAGAAAATGAAAGATTCAAAAAAATCACTCGAACAATTACGATCTTGGGCTAGAACATCGTATCCACACGAAATCACGATAAAAGAATTTAAAACTTTATCTGTAGACCACTTACAACATCTGGTGGTGCAATATGACCATATTGGTGCTGTACTTCATTCAAAAGTGTGTAGAGACATCTTAAATAAAAGAAAAAACTAATGCCAAACAGTAAAGCAAAAATTAGAAAGCAGAAAAAAAGGAAATTAAATGAAACTTTAAGCCGTCAGGGGCGTACAAGCATTCAATACAAAAAACGCATCAAAAAGATAAAAGGCAAAACAAATGTTCAACGTTTTAAGAAGTCTTGAAAAAGACTTGAATGATGAAATATCAAATATTGAAAAAGAATGGGGATCAGACCCCAAAAAAGATTATCTCTTTCATGAGATAACCGGAGTGAAGAAGGCGATTAACGTCGTTAAACAAGCCCAATCTAAAGAATTGCTTGAACTCGATAGGTGGGCGCAAACTGAGATGCGGAACAAAATGTTGATAAAGGACATGTCCCCCGTGGAAGGAGTGCTTTAAATGATAGACATCATAGGTATCTATAACGATTACATAGCGGATGCCAATCTGCTTAATCAAAAAAAGAGATATGACGATTACGGGCAATGGTTTCACGCATCGGCATCTGGTATGTGCATGCGGAAACATTATTTTCAGCATATTGAAAAGGTGGTTCCAAAGCCAATAGACAAAGATACGCTACGACTTTTCAGGCTTGGAGATTTGGTGCATGGAGACATACAGAGTGCGCTTGGAGAGTATGCTCAAAACAACGGGACTAGAATATTCATAGAAAAGGAAATCAGGTTGCCGGAAGTCAGCGTTCGTGGATTCCTAGACGTCATCGTAGCGGACGATGATGCTTTGTACGACATAAAGACGTGCAATTCGTTTAAGTGGAAAAAACTATTTGGCAGATATCCCGATCCAAGTCCGTCCACGAATTACTTTTTGCAACTGGGCACGTATGCTTGGTGGTATGAGAATGAGTATGACGTAAAGATTAAAAAACTTGCCCTGTTGTACTATAATAAGGACACTTCGTTGATGAGGGAATACGAGGTGGACGTCGATTACGTAAACGAGGCGAAGAATTACTGGGCTGACCTTAACGAAAGGTTTGAAAACGGCAACCCGGAAATAGAATTGGGCGTGGCACCCGCATATGCGTGGGAATGCAACCCAAAATACTGCGGATTTTTCAAAGTCTGCGGTGGTGGTCTAAAATCAAAAGGAGACGGTAAATTATGAGCGAAACAAAACAACCCGATTGGGACAAGATAACAGAAGGAAAGATCAGGCACGGTTTTGCCGTTGCCGCTTTTACGAGCGGTATGGAAATGACCGACGATTTATGTCAAAGCATCGAGAGATGGATAAGATACGTCGTAGATGGAGTGGAAATGAAAGGCAATGGTACTCCTCCCATCGAAGAAACGGTTAAGGACACTGGCGACGGAACGGTCACTGGCGTAATCAAGGAGAAAGTTAAGGTTCTTGGAGAAGAAGACAGGAAAAACGTGTTACAGGCTCTCAACGACGGGAACATTACAAAAGAGAATCTTCATGAATGTCTCAGAAGGATTGATGAACTTGCTGGAGCAAATGGAGGGTTATGATTCAATCGGGACGGGAGAACACAATGCCAAGATCGTCGACGTTGAAGTTTCCAGAGACGTTAGGTTCGGCAGACACGTCGCAGACGTCTACAAGCCGATATATGCGCTTGACGAATGGGAAGTTAAGGACAACGGCATCTTTAGGTATAAAAAGGCTGACGGATATTTGTTCGACAATAGAAAGAATTGGGGATATGCAAAGTTTCTCAGGATTATGGATATCGAAGAGAGCAATGATTCGTCAGCCAGTTTTCAGCCTAATGAGATCATAGGTAAACTTGTCGTGATAGAGATATACGAAAAGACTTTCACCAATGAATTTTCCAAGCGAGTGAAGTACCCGGTTGGAAAACTTGTCAAACTATTGGAGTTGCCGTTTTGATAGACAAAACTAAAATAAGCGCAGTGATAAGATACACTCTTCCAGAGATAGATTATCATATAAACGCATTGGAGAACGTGACTAGGCTTAGGATATACGGATTGGAGAGTATGGATTTCATGAAGCCTTACGAAAAACTGTTGAAGGACATGAAAAAGATAAGAACCGATTTGCTGAACAAATACGATGATGCGGTAGCGGACAACAACAAATCGGTGGAACCCATAATAGGCGAGTATTGCAACGATGAAGGCGTTTAGGGTAAACACAAGAAAAACAAGGGTTTACGACAGTATGGACAAGGTTGAATATCTTTACGTATGCGACAAGTGCGATATGAAACTGTGGCACGGGTCAAAGCGGTTGTACGCTCGTTGCCCATCGTGCAGGGATAAGGGAATAAAATCAAAAATGGAGATGCATGCATGAAGACTAAAGACCCCAAGAACGTTCGCCGAGGCAAAAGAAATCGCCGTAGGGGAGCCGACTTGCAGAGATATGCCGTCAAGACGGCGAAAGAATTTGAATTGGAGGCATTCAATCGGGACAGGGGCGGAGCGCAACACGAACTTGGCGACATTGAAATTGAAGGTAAGTTTTTCGGATGCAAGAGAAAGAAGGTCATAGCATCGTGGCTGAAACCTGAAAAGGAAGAAGAGGGAGTGGTTATAAAGGAAGACAGAGGCAAGGCGATGATCGTAATTGATTATGAAAAGTTTTGCTGGATGCTTTCCATAGTTAAGGAAAAGTTGGGCGTATAGCCATGCCGGAATTTGAAGAAGCTCTTGAACATGGGAAAATAATAGAAAAAATCTTTCTGAAAAGATTGAAAAAAAAATACCCAAACTCAATATTGATTGAAGAATATTTTAAGGATTTCGACATATACGTTCCAGAAACAAATACTAAATACGAAATTAAAAGTGATATAAAATCAAATGATACCGGGAATTATCTGATAGAAGTGGAGCATTATGGAAAACCCAGCGCCTTGCTTACAACCAAGGCTGACTATTGGATATTTTATGATGAAGTAAATTGGGTTTGCATAAGACCGGATGAAATAAAAAACTTGATATTGTTGAAAGGATATAGACAGATAAAGACTACTGGCGTTGGAGACGATCATCATAAACTGTGTTATTTGGTTAAGAAAGAAGACATGGAAAAGATATCGAAATTGGTCAATTGCGAAAAAGATGAAAAAATATTTGGATATTTCAATAACCGGGATGCCGTACAAGCGGAACAAGGATGACGTATGAGCGTGGTTGGCATTGCGTTCATAAAAGCTTGTGCGACGTCCCACAATAAAGGAGTTCAAAATGGCTAAAGACTTTGAACTTAAAGACAACACAATGAGTCTATTGAAGAATGGCTACAAGGAAGAAGACGACAACCGCCCGGATTATACCGGAAGCGCAAAGGTTGACGGCGTCGAACTGAAGGCTTCTCTTTGGATAAACAAAACTAAGAGCGGTGCAACCAATCTTAGAGGGCAGTTTCAACCAAAAGAAGGCTCTGGAAGCCCATTCTAGGCTCAATATTGTGTTATGGCGACAAGGGGGGCTAGTCTCCCCCTGTTCGCCGTATGATTCTTAACCTACGTTAGGTACCTATTTATCGAGAAACAGCCGCATTCGCCAAATTAGACGGTGTTTTTTTGATGGTAAAATGAAAAATGAGTGAAGACGGCAAAAAAAGCGAAAGAATGGACTTTATAGGAAAAAACATCAGGGATTTGGCAGTTCAGGATGGAATAATAGCCGACGTCATGGTAGGTAGGACTTCCATCCATTTAAAAACCGCCACGGCAAAAAGCAGGACGTCGTGTTCCAATGCGGACAACAAAACTTTCTTTTGCGAGGATTGCAAAAAGGTGTGGGAGCTACAACTCGACAATCGGCACGGAAGCGTCAAGACTACGATATTCCACACACACGTTCCTTCATATGGTAAACGGAGAAAGAAATGTTCACGTTGCCTAGACAAAGATGGATTGGGTAATAAAGGCTCTTAGAAACGGCTCAATGCCGAAAAAGAGACATGAGAGAAACTCTTACGTCAGGGAGGCTAGACGCCTGAAGTATTGTGAATCCTGCAAACGGGTTTGGGAAAAGACCTTGGGTTACAGGCACATATCGTATGGTCATTTGCCGACTTACGGATTGCCTAGGGTAACCTGTAGGATTTGTGAAGAAGACAAAAAGGAGATAAGCATATGATTTTTATAGACTTAACTGAATGGATAATTGATTTTCTGCTGTGTGGTATCGCCATAGTCGTTTGGTGCATTGGTGTCTTTATGTTAGCCATGCTGTGGTCGATGGCTGAAAGATGTTGGAACAACCGGAAGAACAAATGAAATGCGAATGCTCGATCTTTTTAGCGGAATCGGTGGATTCAGTCTTGCCGCCCAATGGGTATGGGGAGACGATCTGGAAATTATCGGATTCTGCGAAATTGAGAAATATGCTCAAAGGGTACTGCAAAAGAATTTCCCCGGAGTTCACATTTATGAAGACATTACGAAATTAGATGGCAAAGACTTCAAAAACGTCGACCTCATCACAGGGGGGTTCCCATGCCAAGACTTGTCGTCATCGGGAAAGGGAGCCGGAATTGATGGAGAAAGGTCGGGTCTTTGGTCAGAATTGCACCGCATTATTGGCGAAGTACGACCCAGATACGCACTCATTGAGAACGTACCAATGCTCATTCATAGAGGGTTTGAACGAGTTCTCTGCGACCTTACCTCGTCAGGGTACAATTGTGAATGGCAGATTATCGGAGCAGACGACGTTGATCCTCCGGCACCGCACAGAAGGAAAAGAATCTGGATCGTTGCCTACCTACCCGACTCCCCAAGCATCGGATTACATACAAAAGAAGACCAGCAAATCGTGGAAGGCGAAGGGAGGGGTGAACTACAGCCTGTCAAACCCGGAAGTGACTGGAGTGACCAATGGACAGTTGAACCCGGAATTTCTAGAATGGCTCATGGGATATCCCATAGGGTGGACAGAATTAAAGGAATAGGGAATTCCATCTGCCCACAGGTCTCATATGAGATAATGAAACTAATAAAGGAGAGATGAAATGAGTTGGTATTATTTTTGGGAGATAGCGGTTACGGGAGTGTTTGACAATCTACTGGTATGCGCCTTCATCGCCATTTTCTACTTTTTAAACAAATGGGACAGAAGGGTCTATCATAACGAAAAGAACGAATGATGGAATGGATATTTCTGATATTGTATAAAATATTTAAAAAGAAAATACCTAAGGATTGATGCTCTTTTCGTACTTCTTTTCAAGCCTTTCAAAGATGGCGTCAACGCCAATATCCTCATAATAAAAAGCTTCATATGGATTAGCCCTATTCCAAGCCATTATAATTTTAGTGGCTTCCTTATCCTTGCCGTTTATCATGGCGTCAAGTATTCTCCCCCTGATTATACCCCTTCTATATCTGGTATACGTTTCTCTCTGCCCTTCTGTTTCAAATTGTTTTGAAATCCTTCTTGGGACAGTTCCAAAAATTGGCGCCAAGTACTTAGGTGCCCTTTTACCGAACCCAATGCCGTAATCTACGATATCCTTATACATTCTTTGAAAAGCGTCTATCGCTTTCATGGCGTCCTGATATATTGCAGGCTTAACGAAAAACTCAACGGCTCTCAGTTTATTTTCAGCCGCCGCTATGTCCGCGATGAAACCAAATGCTCCGACCGATGCGGCATGGTCAAGAAAATCACTCCAAGTATATTGCGACATGTCCGTATTTATATCATTTCCCATTGTATCCAGAATTGTTCCCGGCGGGATACCCGGAAGAAACAGCCTGTTCTCATCGTAAACTTCTTCACCAGACCAGAAACTATTCAACGCTTTCTTAGACCATGTTACAAATTGAGCTCCATAGAAACCACCAATACCTAATCTTAATAAAGGCAATACGTTGCCCCTCGCTAATTCCTGAGCCATGTTTTCCCTTATCCAGTTAAATTGTTTATAACCAAATCTTTTAAATAAAATAAATGGTCTGAATCTAGGATCATTAAAAAACAACGGGTCATTCAATACGTTTCTTTGTAGCTGTGCATCTCTTGAAAACCTATACATTGCTTCCAAAGTTTGGCGTTCAGTCTGTTTTGCCGCACGATGGTCTAAATCCAAATCGCGTAAGCTTTTTTCCGCCCAATTCCGACGCCACCCTATCTTGCTTTCCCTTGCTTTCATAAGAGTGCCTATGTATTCTTTACCAGCCGCCGCCGCTAAATATTGATTGGCTTTATTGATAGCCTGAAAGCCTGATATCTTGGTTGTCAAATTTGCAAATCTGCCCATTATGGATGCGGACGGCTCAAGCCCGGCAAGCATTTGAAATACGGACAGATTGGTGATTCCAGATTCCCTGACAAGCTTTCTGTATTTCTTGCCTTTCTCTGTTGGTAGGGACAATTTTACTGCACCCTTAAATGTATTCCAAAAACCAGCTTTTACGGCAGTTGATATTCCAGTTTGCGTTATGTTGGGTATTGTCGCATATCCTAATCCAATCTTTGTGCCAACCTCAAAGTCAACAAGGTTTTTAAAAAAGTTACGCGCTCTGGGGTCACCCCAATTCTTTGTTGGGTCTACTTC
>Ga0114908_1000757_pt1 | contig 17447 bp, 15 predicted proteins | sample MalvireepMed_s17_FD_87292 | JGI IMG/M metagenome (GOLD analysis project Ga0114908, IMG submission 87292) | Marine viral communities from the Global Malaspina Expedition - Malaspina viral metaG DeepMed_s17 | ecosystem: Environmental > Aquatic > Marine > Oceanic | place: Mediterranean Sea... | reverse complement strand
GACAATACACATACTATGTTGATAGAAGGTCCGAAAAATACACAAAGAGACTTAAAGGGGAGATAACTCTTGAAGCAAAAACTGATTTAGATTTCGTTAGAATAGACACTTTGACCGGTGAGGAAAAACAAATGAATGGTTTGTCGCGATCAGATACAGATAAAAATATACGTAAAATTTTCGGGACTTTAGACGATTTCTTACTTACTTCGATGTCTTCTCAGTTGAATTCCCTTTCTTTTATCGGCGAGGGTTCTACAAAGAGGAAAGAAATACTTGCCAAGTTCCTTGACTTAGAGATCTTTGAGAGAAAATTTAAGCTAGCAAAAGAAAAAGGTTCTGAATTGCGCGCGAACTTAAAACGTCTGGGTAGTAACAACTTTACCGAAGAAATAAAAGAAGCAAGGAAAGAATTAGCACTTGCAGAAATAATTTCAGATAGAAAGAAGACAGAATGTGCAGAATTGCAATCTGATATAGAGTCTAAAGCAGAATCTCTTAGCGAATTGATCAATGCCATTGAAACAATACCTACGGAAATTATTGATATTAAAGAAGTTTTAGATCAATTAGAAAAACTTGAAGAAATTTCTGTAAAAATTAAAAGTGATGATAATTATTTAGCTCAAAATCTGGTAGAGAACAACGAATCCTTAAAAAAGATCGATAATTTTATAAATCAGTTTGATATCGAGAGCTTACAAGACAAAATAAATATATCTGAAGATAAGATAAAAGAACTGGAAAGTTTTGAGCAAGAGATAGAGAAACTAGATTTCAAATTAAAAACTCAGAATAAGGCAATTGCGTCTCTAGAGGAAGTCCCTTGCGGAACAGAGTACACACACTGTAAATTTATTAAAGATGCACACGAAGCAAAAAGCAGTGTCAATAAAACCTCTCTATCTATAGAAACCCTCTCTTTGGGAAAGAGCAAGCTGGAAAAGGAGTCGAAAGAATTTTCTTTCGAGAAACTAACAGAGCATATGGGAAAGTATGATAAAGTTTTGGAGAAAAAAAACGAAGTTGAAATGGATATTAGCACTACCAAACTATCTTTAGAAAAAAATAAGACAAAGCTCATTAATATTGAAAGAAAAATAGATGAGTTTGGTGAGAAGAAAGAGGAATATCAAAAGAACAAAGATGTTATTAACAACTTAGAAGGCCTGCTAACACATAGAACTCAAATACAGAACAATCTAACAGAAGCAAAGGAGATTCATGAAAGTTGTCAGAACGAACTTATGGAGCTTTATAAAACACACGGTTCTCTGGAAGAGAAAATAAGCACTTTAATATCAGATCAAGAAGAATATGAAAAACTACAAGATGAGTACTCTTCGGTTGATCTTTATATGAAGTGCATGCATAGTAACGGTATATCTTATGATATTATTAAGAAAAAACTTCCAATTGTGAATAAAGAGATCTCAAAAATATTAACAAATATCGTTGACTTCGAAGTCTTCTTTGAAGACGATGGCCGCAAACTTGATATCTTAATTAAACACCCGAAACATGATCCTAGGCCTATCGAAATGGGCTCCGGAGCAGAAAAGACTATCGCTTCAATGGCCATCAGGCTAGCCCTTTTAAATGTGTCCACTCTCCCAAAGGGTGATATGTTTATTTTAGATGAGCCCGGCACATCTCTTGATGAGGAAAATATGGAAGGGTTTGTGAGGATCTTAGATATGATAAAATCTCAGTTTAAAACAGTAATACTAATTTCCCACCTAGACTCACTAAAAGATTGTGTCGACCAACAAATAATTATTGATAAGGATAATTACGGCTATGCCAATGTTAAATATTAGTCAGGAGAAACAAAATGAAATTATGGTTTATTAAGAAATTTTATAAAGTAGCGTATATCTGGTGGTCGAACTGGAGTAAAGTATATAGACTTCTTTATCACCGCAAATATTCAGATGTTAAACTAGAACAAGGTATGACCTTGGGAGAAATAGAAGAAAATCTAGGCCGCCTAAGATGGTCTCCAGATACTTGGAAAGAATTATGGGATGCCTGTGGTAGTCCAAAAAGAGTACAGCACGAACTAGATGAAATGGCTTCGGGAAAGCCCTGGCCACATACACAAATGGATTGTGATGATTTCGCCGTTTGGGCAGCGAATGTAATTAAGTCAACGTTTTATCCTCGTATTTTTACTTTTTCCTGGTTAACAAAAGATGGTTCCTTGAAAGGGCATGCTATGTGTCTGTTGAGGCAAAAGGACGGTAGAATATTTCATGTTGGCAATTGGAAAACTTCCAAGCCATATAATAACCTAAAAGAGGCTTGCGAACATATTTTGCTCCAACGGTCCGCAAAAGAAGCAATTTGTTGGGGGCTTTTTGATAAAGATCTCAATTTGTTAGAGGCCGGCCCGGGCCTTCCGTTAGAAAAAATTAGCTGATCTTCACTCTAGAAATCTACTTATACTAGGAGGTGATTTTTTATGAGCGATGAAACAAAAGCTATCTTAGATAATTTGCTATCTAAGTTAACTAGCAGAAAGTTAATGGTGTGGTTGACCGCTACGGGATTAGCCCTAGCCGGTTCCTTGGATTCGTCTGATTGGGTCGCCGTGGCCCTGGTATACATTGGCTCTGAAGCCGCCGTGGACTTTGCTTCAGTATGGAGGCGCGGCGGATAATGAGTTGGATAGCAATTAAGATTACTTTAAAAAAGATATGGTCATTTATCAAGAATTATTGGCACTTTCCAGTAGTCTTGGTTGCTATCTTTATTACTTTTTTAGTAACAAGAAAAAGTAGTGAAAGGTTTTCTGAAATTCTTAAAATGGCCACGAACAATCACAAGAAAGAATTAGATATTATAAATAATCTTCATGCCGAAGAAATCAGGAAAAGAGATGAATTGCTGAAAAGGCATTCTGATACATTAGCTATGTTGGAGCGTGAATATCAATTAAAATTTGATAATTTAGATAAGAAGAAAGAAGAAGAGATCAATAAGATTATTGATGAATTTGATGGAGATCCAGAGTCTCTAGCAAAAGAAATGAGTAGGAAATTTGGAGCAACGTATGTACCGAGAAACTAAAACTAAATGTTTATCTTTGTTTTTAGGGCTGACTATTATTTTTATGCCCTATAGTGTATTAGCACAAGAAACGGGTAAAATTACTAATTTAAAAAAGGGAGATGAGGCACCGTTTCAAGGAGTTCTTATGGACACGATTACTGCTGGCAGATTGCTAGCAGAAAAGGAATATGAGCAAATTGAATGCGACCTTAGAATTGAATATGAGTTACAAAAGTTTAAAGCGAAACATGATTTGGAAATTGCAATTATTGAAAACAGAGCTACTCTACTTGAAGAACAAAATACTTCACTTCTTTCAATAAAGAATGCAGAGATCGAAAGGCTGCAAAAGCTGGCTTTAAAAGATCCAAATGACAATGCGAATTGGTGGTTCGCCGGCGGGGTGCTAGCCGGTATTGTCACGTCGATAGCCATATTCTATGCTGCAGTGGAAACATCAAAATAAGGGGGTATAGAATGTGGCGAAAGCTAGTAAGGGAGCAATTGGAAGTTATAGTCGCGGCAAGTTAGTAAAAATTATTGACGACCGCGCCGCCGGCCTAGTTGCAGGAGGAGAAGCTAATCAGAACGCTTTTTCAACTGTTATTGTCAAGGGTGAAAACGGCGCAGTCTCCGGTACGCTAGCTGCAGATAGCACCACAGATACTTTGAATATTGTTGGGGGAGATAACATCACTCTAACGGCGGATACTGGTACGGACACTGTAACTATTTCGTTGGATTCTAGTTATCAGGCCGGCTCTAGCAATCCGGGCGGCTCAAGTACACAAGTCCAGTTCAACGACGGGGGCACTTTAGGCGGAGATTCCGGGCTTACTTATAACAAAGCCACCGATACTTTGAGCGCAACTAAACTCAGCGCGTCAAATGGTCTGGCCGTTACCGGAGATGCATCGCTAGATTCATTGTCTGTAACTAATGATGCCACTTTCTCTGGTGATGTGACCCTTGGGAATACTACCGCTGACATAACGACTGTTACTGGCAAACTAACTGCGTCTAACGGGATATCCGTCACCGGTGATGCATCACTAGAATCATTGACTGTATCTAATGACGCCAGCTTTTCTGGTGATGTGACTTTGGGAACTGCCACCTTCTCTGGAGACGTAACTCTTGGTAACGCGGCTACTGATATAACTACTGTTACCGGAAAGCTAACTGCGTCAAATGGCCTGGATGTCACCGGCGATGCATCACTAGATTCATTGACTGTATCTAACAATACCACTCTCTCCGGAGATGTGACTTTAGGCAACGCAGCTGCTGATATAACTACTGTTACCGGAAAGCTAACAGCATCGAACGGATTATTAGTCACAGGTGATGTCAGTTTTGATGATGCCAGCTTCACAGGCGATGTGACTCTTGGCAATGCTGCCACAGATGTGACAACTGTTACTGGCCAATTGACAGCTTCTAATGGAATATCAATTTCAGGTGATGTCAGTTTTGACAACTTGACAATGGCGGGGAGTGTTACTGCATCAAATGGAATAAATATATCAGCTGGCGATTTAATTATTGTCGAAAATATAGAGGTAACGGGTAATCTAGTAGTTAATGATGATGTTACATTGGGAAATAGTCCTCAAGATATTATAACGATTAACGGCGAATTTACAGCTTCAAACGGGCTGGATACTACTTCTATAACAGCAACAAGTATATCAAGCTCCGGAGATTTACAAGTTGGAGGAACTTCAGATTTCGATGGTAATGTTGTTATGGACAACCAGTTAACTATATCTGGAATGACGAGGGCCCTCGGAGCCTTAACTGCTTCTAGCGGCATTAATGTAATCAACCACATGCTAGCCGATGATGGTATAGTTACTGTTTCTGGAAAATTAACAGCCTCTAATGGATTAACTGTTACGGGAGATGCTAGCTTTGATGATGCCACTTTCACAGGTGACGTAGACTTTAGAAGCGATATTACTTTGGGTAGCGATTCTGCTGATACCACAACGGTATTGAGCGCACTAACTGCATCGGCCGGCCTGGATGTATCCGATACTGGCATTACTACGACATCTATCTCAAGTTCAGCAGACTTACAAGTTGGAGGGACTGCAGATTTTGACGGCTCTGTCACTATGGATAATTCTCTAACGATACTTGGGCAGACTCGTTTACAAGACCTTACTGCCTCTTCCGGCGTCGCGATTACTGGGAGTCTAAAAGTCAAAGACGAAGCTGAATTTGCCAGCGAGCTTTCTGGTACAACCATTAGAGCACAGGCAATCTACATTAACGATGACTTAGTTACTTCTGGAGTGGACACATCTGGGAACAATACTTGGACTGGCACAAACACATTTTCTAATAAACTAACTGCATCAAACGGCATATCTGTGACAAACTATCTTGTAGCTACAAACGATAGTATAAGAGTAACTGCCCCGTTGACAGGCACAGCCGGCATGACAATGACTGGCAGCTTAAAAGTAAAAGACGAAGCTGAATTTGCCAGCGAGCTTTCTGGTACAACAATACGAGCCCAGGCGATCTATATTAACGATGACTTAGTTACCTCCGGAGTTGATACGTCTGGAAACAATACTTGGACTGGTACAAATACATTTTCTAACAAGCTTACTGCGTCTAATGGACTGGCGACAACAGATATATCGGCCTCTTCGGACTTACTAGTGGGCAGTACAATTAAGGCTGAAAATATAGGTACAGATACAGACGATACAGTTGTGATTCAAAATTCAACTGGATATCTTAAAACACAAGAAATTGATACAAGAGTCTGGGGGTCGACATTAGTTGATGCTGCGAATGGAGCAGATAACAGGCTCGCCACATTTAGTGACTCTAACTCACTAAATGGAGAGGCAAATCTTACTTATGACGGAAGTACTTTAAAATTAACTGGGACATTAGAAGTCACGGATTCTGCTTATATAAATTTCTTATCCTCCAGTGATGTCGATATAGACGGCGGGTCAATAGATAATGTGGTTATTGGGGGAACAACCCCGGCCGCAGGCACGTTCTCAACGGCAACAATTACCAACCTTATATCTCTTGGAACTGCTAGTTTACAAACAGTAACGGCTAGCAACGGACTCACCGTTTCTGGTTCTTTGCACGCCGCAGACGAAGCTGAATTTGCAGGCGAATTATCCGGAACGGTTATCAGAGCTACGGCGATATATATTAATGATGATGCAGTAACCGCAGGTGCCGGCGGTGGCGGAGAGGCAAACCAAAATGCCTTTTCAACTTTCTCTGTTTCTGGGCAGTCAAATGTAGCGGCCGATAGCACAACTGATACAGTAACTCTTGCTGCCGGCAACAACATGATCATTACAACAGATGCGGCGACAGACACAATAACTCTTACCGCTACGGGAGGCTCGGGCGGCGGAGATGTAAGTGTTTATGGAACACCAGTTGATAATCAAGTTGCAGTTTGGAAGAACTCTGGCTCGATCGAAGGGGATGGAAGTTTAACTTGGAATGGCACGACATTGGATGTGGTTGGCCATACAGAAATGGATACCTTTGCCGCTTCTGGTAATTGCGAGATTGTTGGTAGATTTGATATCGATGGCAATGCGCATATCGACGGAAATTTAGTGGTGCGAGATATTATTTATGCACATACGTTTCAAGTCTCCTCTTCGGACAATCCATTTTTATCCTCCTCCGTTCAAAACAGTATATTAACAGCCCTAACACAGTCGTACTTGGTATTAGCCGAAGGATCGACGGGCTCCGTAAATGATGTTGGTATTATTATGGAGCGCGGTGGAGAAACAAATAGGGCTATATTCTTTGATGAGAGTACCGATGAATTTGCTTTCGTGGGGACAAATGCCAATGAGGCAACAGACGGTGAGATTACTATATTAGATTACACGCCAGTTCGAATGGGGACTGCTACCGTTACAAGTATCACCGCGTCCAACGGCGTTCAAGTGACGGGCAGCTTTAAAGTATACGGAAACACGGAGATTAGTGGAGGTTATATTGGCGTAGGAGTTTCAGAAGAAGACTTGACACATGCCATTACTCTTCCAAATAATAGCGATGCCTCTGGACAAGCAAAGGCAAATGCATTTGTTACGTATTCTTCGTTAAGATATAAGTCTGATATTAAAGAGATTGAAAATCCTCTAGAAAAGATTGCGCAATTGCGAGGGGTTACTTATAACTGGAAAGACTCTGGAAGGCCTGATGTTGGATTGATCGCAGAAGAAGTAGGAAAAGTATTTCCAGAGGTTGTGTCTTATGAGCCCAACGGGAAAGATGCATTTGGCATAGATTATTCTAAATTAACTTCGCTACTTTTGGCCTCGGTTAAAGCTCAGCAAAATATGATCGAGACCCAAAATGAAAAGATTTCTAGGCTAGAAAAACAGTTAGAAAAAATCTTAAAATAGTTCTTGTATGATTTTATATGCTTGCGAGGAATACGCATTAAATTGACATATATCTAGTCAAAAAAGCACTCTCGCGAACTAGTTAAGGTATGCGACGAATTCTCGTCGTAAATTTAACAAATCATATATAGGGGGAAATTATATATGTCTATTAAAATTACAGGAGATGTCCTACAATCGGGTACAACCACGGTTGCGACACTCTCCACAACTTCATTTGCATTAGCAAATACCGCGGCTTTAACAGCTTCGAACGGCCTTGCGGTAACAGGTAGCTCTGAATTCAATGACGAGGTTGTCATCCGTGGCGACCTTACCGTTCTCGGAACCCAAACTCTGGGTGACGCTGAAGCCGACTCTTTGGCAGTTACCGGTCACGCCACTTTCAATGGCGAGATCACCGCTTCGATGGGCGCGCTGGTCAAGGATGACCAAAAGCTTTATTTCGGTGACGCCGGCGACGCTTCGTTCGAGTACGACGAAGACGGAACAGATACTCTGCTTTATGACGGTGCTTCATTAAGAATTACCGATGATACTAAACTTGAATTCGGTACAGGCGGAGATGCTTCTTTTGAGTATGACGAAGACGGAAATGACGTTCTTGTTTATGACGGCACTTCTATGAGATTCGACAGCGCGACCAAGCTTGAATTTGGTGACGCTGGAACGTTTGTTCATCAGTCTGCGGATGGTGTCTTAACCATCGAGTCTGACACAACGGTGGATATCAACGGCGCGGTCGTCATGGATGGAGCCCTTACGGGTCTGACTTCCATTAACGTGGATGGCACAATTACTGGTGACACAAGTCTTACAATTGACGCTGTAACTCTTACAGATACTGAGCTAGGCTATCTTGATGGTCTAACATTAGGTACTGCTGCTGCTTCCAAGGTAATGACTTGGGCTGCAAACAGTAGTTGGACCGCTGCAGGCGGCACATGTGCTAATCTTGGCACGGTTTCTGCTGCTACATCGATTACTGCTACTGATCTAGTTGGTACTAATATCGATGGTATTATTGGTGCGGACACTGCTCGTGCCGGCTCTTTCGCTGCTGTTACAGCCACAAGCCTTAACTGTTCAGACGGTAACATCACAAATGTTGGCGACATTGCTCTAGACAGCCTTACTGCTGACGGTTCGCGAATCATCGTCAATAGTGATCTTACAGCCTCCCAGGGCGCGTCCTTCGGAGCTTCTGTTGGCATCACCGCCGGCGGCCTCGCTGTTGTAGGCGCCTCCTCTTTCGCGGGTAATGTTGCTGTAACCGGCACGCTAAACGTAACAAGCAACCTAGTATGCGATTCTGACATCCTTCCGGACGAAGATAATGCTGGTGACTTAGGCTCGGGCGCCTTACGCTACGCCCAAGGTCACATCTATGAGCTTCACGCTGACCAACTTGGCCAGGCCCTTAACTGCAACAGTCAAACTATGACTAACGTTGATGTTGACTCTGGTAATATCGACGGAACCGTAATTGGTGCCAATTCTGCTGTTGCAGGTACGTTTGCTGCAATTGTAGGTACAGGCGCAACTATTAATGGTAATGCTGCTGTTTCTGGCACACTAAATGTGACCTCTACAGCGCATTTCGATAGTACTATGGACGTTGAGGGTGCCCTAACCTTATCATCTACTGCAGATGCTAAGGCCCGCTCCTTCATCACCTACTCAGATGCAACCCTCAAGCAAGATATCAAGCCACTTGATAGCGCGCTCGACAAGGTTATGTCAATGAGAGGAGTTTCTTATGAGTTCAAGAATCAAACTAACGCGGATGGTGGAACCCATCGCGAAGTCGGATTCCTAGCTCAGGAAATGAAGCAAACTGTACCAGAAGTTGTCTATGGCTCAGGCGATGGCAATCTCGGTATTGATTACGCGAAACTAACTTCGGTTCTAGTTGAAGCTGTCAAGTCACAGCAAAGCCAGATTGAAGAGCTTCGTGCTGCTTTACTCAAAAAATAAAGTAATTTCGGTTACTGATTCGGTTAATTTCGGTTAGTCGGACATTGCCCGCCCAGGTCTTCGGATCTGGGCGGGCTCTGCTAACAAACAAAAAGGGGAATAAAATGCGTAAAATATTTATTGATTGCGGAGCCCACAGAGCAACATCAGTTAAGAATTTTAAAGAAAATTACCCCAGTTCAGAAGAATATGAAATATTTAGCTTCGAGGGAAACAGTGGCTTCGAGGGGCACTTTAAAAAACACCCAGAAGTTAAATTAGAAATTGCTTTAGTTTGGGTTAATGATGGGGAACAAACTTTCTATAACAACAATAGAGAAGGGTCCTCTATATATGAGTCAAAAGGCTATCGCCATGGCGCTGGATATAGATTTAATGACTCTCAGGTATCTGCTGAAATAGTAAGAACAATTGACTTAGACCGATGGATCAAAGACAACTTGTCAGAAGATGACTATATCATATTAAAGATGGACATTGAAGGCGCCGAATATGAAGTATTAAACCATATGATAGAAAATGGCTCGATAAAGTATATAAACAAGCTGTTCCTCGAATGGCATTGTGCCAAGACTAAAGAAATTTCAGTTGAACAACATATCGAGTTGTTAGAAAATTTGCTGCATGAAGAACTAATACCTTATCAATGGAGTTATACAAAGACAGACTTTAATAGTATAGCGATAAGTAAGAGGAATATAGCTCGCAAAGACAAATATGACAACAACGAAAAATTAAAAAGTTTTGAACAATTTGAAGAAAGATATAATAGAATCTGCAAAAGTTTTATAAAACTGCAAAAACGTTTTTAAAGATTTCATTAAAATATTAAACTACTTATGATATAAACTTAGTGAGGCTTATTTGTGACCAAAGACCTAGATTATATTGCTCGCCTCGAACGAGCCATTTCAAGAAAATATGGTAAAGAAACCATATTAAACCCCCAAGCCAACTGGTCGGAGGATAAAGAAAAAGACTACCTTCTCCAGTTGAAGAAGCTGGATAAAAAAGATATAGGCCTAGAAAAGGTTGAAAGTAATGGTGTTTTGGTACCTAAAAAACTAATTAATAAAGAAGTGAAAAGGATTTGTCCAGTTTGCCAAACTTATTCTTTTGATATAAAGGACGATGTATACATGGCTAAATATAATTGTTGTTCGGAATGCTATATACAATATGTAGAAGATCGCGAAGATAGATGGCAAGAGGGCTGGCGCCCAGAAACAGGAGATAATTAAATGTCACAAGAGACTTTAGATATAATAAGAGGGCTAGCCCAAGCAGCTGCCAATAGTTTTGATGGAGCTTTAGATGATAAGGGCGAGAGGATCGAATTAGGCCTTAAAAGAGAAGAGGGCCACCCAGTGTTGGACTCTAGAACGATGGACGGGTTTAAAGTAAAGTTTATGGGAAATCAACTTTGTGTTATTTATCAGTCTGATATCAAGCTTAAAGATGTCCATAGCAAAAAGTTCGAGAATGAAATTGAAAGTACTTTAGGCTCTATTACTAGTCACCTTAAGAAGCAATACAAAAAGATTACGGGCAAGTCTGTAACATTGACAGCTGATGGTGATGCCGACATTATGGTCCAATCTACATCCAAGGTACGCGTATTTGTTAACGCGTATAAAAAATACAATATTGGTGGGCTGAGTACATTATCAGATAGCGAGAAACCTACAAGAGAAAAACTAGATTCTAAGTTTAAAAGCTTTTTAGACTCAGGCGGCTGGGGTAAAAAACCCGAGAATAAAGATCAGAGAGCCCCGAAGAATTAGTTAGATGGCTTACAAGCTTTCAAAAGACGAGACTCTTAAAGAAATCCTTAAGTCTGGTAAAGACCCGGGTTATTTTATCAATAACTTTGCCAAGATCTCTCACCCGCTGAAAGGTCTTATTCCGTTTACTATGTATGATTACCAGAACAAGATGGTAGTGGACTTTAACGATCACCGTTTTAATGTGATTCTGAAAGCGCGCCAGCTTGGTATTTCTACAGTTACTGCTGCTTATATTGCTTGGCTTATGCTCTTCCATAAGAATAAAAATGTGCTTGTTGTGGCCACTAAATTTAAGACCGCCGGCAACTTGGTCAAGAAAGTCAAGGCAATTATCAAAAACCTTCCAGCTTGGATGAGAATATCTGAAATTACTACAGATAATAGAACTTCTTTTGAATTAGCCAACGGCTCGCAAATACAGCCTTCCTCAACTTCTGGTGATGCTGGACGTTCAGAGGCCTTGTCGCTGCTTGTAATAGACGAGGCAGCGCACGTAGAGGGCCTAGAAGAGCTATGGGCCGGCCTATACCCTACCCTATCTACCGGCGGCCGTTGTATCGCTCTTTCGACACCAAACGGTGTAGGTAACTGGTTTCATAAGACTTGTTCGGAAGCACAAGATGATATTAACAAATTCTTTATGACGACTTTGCCTTGGGACGCCCATCCGGACCGAGATCAAGCTTGGTTTGAAGAAGAAACAAGGAACATGTCTCGCAGAGAAGTAGCTCAGGAGTTGGAATGTAATTTCAATATGTCTGGAGAAACAGTATTTCATCCTGACGATTTAGTTTTTATAGAGGCAAACTTAAAAGAGCCCAAATATAAAACAGGCTTTGATAGAAATTTTTGGATTTGGGAAGAATATCGTCCAGAGTTTACATATTTGATTTCCGCTGACGTTGCTCGTGGCGATGGTAAAGATCATTCTGCTTTTCACATATATAAGATTGAAACAATGGAGATCGTTGGAGAATATAAAGGTAAGCCAACTCCGGATATATTTGCTAATCTTTTAAACGAAACTGGTAAAGAATACGGAAATTGTATGCTAGTGGTGGAAAATAACTCTGTTGGCTGGGCCGTCTTAACAAAGCTTGAAGAATTATTATATCCAAACATCTATTATTCTTATAAATCATCTCATGATTATGTAGACCCAATCACAGCAGAATATAAAACAAATACAATCGCTGGTTTTACTATGTCAAAAACAACAAGACCTCTTGTAATGGCTAAAATGGAAGAATTCATTAGAAATAAACTAGTTAAAATATATTCAAAAAGAATATATAATGAAATGAAAACATTTGTTTGGCATAATGGGAAGCCTATTGCGATGAAGGGATTCAACGATGACTTAATTACGTCTTGTGCGATAGGGTGTTGGGTTAAAGACACAGCGTTCACAATAAATCAGCGAGAACTAGATTACAAAAAAGCATTTTTAGATTCAATGGTATATTCAACGAACACAATTAATACAACTATTCCCGGCCAAATTGGGTTTGATCCTCGAAAAACAAAAGAAGAGATGGAAAAGTACCAAGAGTTTGCTTGGTTATTAAAAGGTTAAATAATGGCGCCAAAAAGTAAAGATAAAAATCCCAGAAATCCAGAGAGTGGCTTATTCCGAAAGTTAACAAGACTTCTTTCCGGGCCAATTGTTAATTATCGCAGGCAGATGCCTCGCCAACTTAAGCGACGGCAACTAGACGCATATAAATTTAAGTCGGCTAGCGGCCAGGCGTTTAAGCGAGGAGAATACAACCCTTACGATTCAATGAATGCCAACTTTATGGCAAATCAGAATCGTGCAGAGAGATACGTTGATTTTGATCAAATGGAATTCACTCCAGAAATCGCTTCTGCTTTGGATATTTACGCAGATGAGATGACAACTTCTAGTAAATTGCAGGCCCTGTTAAACATTAAATGTCCGAATGAAGAAATCAAGGCAGTCTTAGATAATCTTTATCACAGCGTTTTAAATATTGAATTTAATCTTTTTGGTTGGGCCCGCACAATGTGCAAGTTCGGAGATATGTTCTTATACCTGGATATTGATGAAGACACAGGCATTAAACACGCGATTGGACTACCACAGCAAGAGGTAGAAAGACTGGAGGGCGAAGATAAAACTAATCCGAACTATGTACAATTCCAGTGGAACTCTGGTGGTATTACTTTTGAGAACTGGCAGGTTGCCCATTTTAGAATTTTAGGACAAGACAAATATTCCCCCTACGGTACTTCTATTTTAGAATCCGCCCGTAGAATTTGGCGCCAGCTAACTCTTATGGAAGATGCTATTATGGCATACAGAATTGTCAGGTCACCAGAGCGACGAGTTTTCTATATTGACGTTGGGAACATAAATCCTCAAGATATTGAACAATATATGCAAAAAGTTATGACTCAGATGAAGCGTAACCAGATCGTAAATGATGATACTGGGCGCGTCGACTTGCGTTATAATCCTATGAGCGTTGAGGAAGATTATTACATTCCTGTTCGCGGGGATACTAGCTCTAAGATCGAAACTCTTAGTGGTGGCTCATATACCGGCGATATCGATGATGTTAAATATTTGCGAGATAAATTATTTAGTGCTTTGAAAATTCCAGCATCTTACTTATCTAACGGAGATGGGGCCGAAGAGGATAAAACCACTTTAGCTCAAAAGGATATTAGATTCGCTAGAACAATTCAGCGATTACAAAGGGCCGTCGTCGCAGAGCTAGAAAAAATAGGTGTAATTCACTTGTTTACACTTGGATATAGGGGAAATGATCTAGTATCGTTTAAACTATATTTGAACAATCCATCGAAGCTAGCAGAAATGCAAGAATTAGAACATTGGAGAACTAAGTTTGATGTCGCCAGCGCTGCTACCGAAGGATACTTTAGCAAGCGGTGGGTATCGGAGCATTTATTCAACCTCACGGAAGAAGAATTCCTTCGGTCACAGCGTGAACTATTTTACGATCGTAAATTTGAGGCTAACTTAGAGAAAGCAGTTGAAGAGATTTCTGCCGATGAAGGCGAGGGCGTCGGCGAAGCCGGAGGAGGTGGCCTGGGTGAACTTGGCGCTTTAGGCGGACCTGACGAAGAACTTGGAGGCGAAGAACTTGGGGATGAAGGCCTAGGCGACGAAGGACTAGGTGGCGAAGGTGAAATGGAGGAGCCAAGTGATGATGTGTTGCTAGCTGCTCCTGCAAAACGAGATGATGTCAAGTCTCCTATCAAGGTAAAATCTAAAAAAACTGGTGCAACTACGACTAGTAAGTCTAAGGGTCACTGGTATATGCCTAAAAAAGATGATACCCGAGATATGGGTGCAAGACAGAGAAGTTATTCTGGCCTTTCTGCTCGTGAGGTAGCCTCTGGTACTTCTAGAAATATTTGGAAAGGAGGCTCAGAAATGAAAAGTCTTTCTAAGGGAATTTATGAGAGTAAAGAGAATAATTGCCATGAAAAAGAAGAACAAGAAATTTTGAAGTTGAATTTCGAAGTTAAAAAACTAATTAAAGATATGGAGTCAAAGAAATAATGAAACTTAGACACAATAAAAAGAGAAACACGGCCCTTATTTTTGAGACTCTTAGCAGAGAATTGACAAAAGCAATTGTCAATAAAGATTCCGAGAACAAAAATAAAATTATTTCAATTATTAAAGAACACTTTAAGAAAGGAACAACTTTGGCAACAGAGTTAGAATTATATAAGGGTATTTTACAAAGTAGAAATATGGATTCTCTTACAGCAGAAAAAGTTATTTTTGAGTCTAAGAAACAATATGACGATTTAGATAAAGAGAAAATTTTCAACGAGCAGAGTAATCTTATCAAGAAAATAAACAAAGAGTTGTCAACTGAAGTTTTTTCAAACTTTGTTCCAAACTATAAAAACTTAGCCACATTATACCAAATCTTTAATAGTGAGTTAGCTCCAAAAAATAAAGTTCTATTGGAGAATGAGATAGTTGGTTATATGTCCGACAAGCAAACTATTCGAGAAGAGAAAAAACAAGTTCCTTCGGATAAGCTAGTTATGAAAACATTTGTTTCAAACTTCAATGAAGTATATTCGAAAACTTTGTGTACTGAACAACAAGAATTACTAAATAAATATATCACTTCTTTTGTGGATAATGGGATTGAGCTTAAACTATTTTTAAATGAAGAAATTGGACGCCTCAAAGAAGTTATTGGAGAGTCCTTAGCAACTCGTTCCGCAAAAGATGATTACCCAGCCCTAGAAAAGACAAAGAAAGTGCTTAAGGCCATAGACGGCTTCAGAGAGAGACAGATTGATACAGCAATGGTAGAAAAGATCTTAAAAATTCAAAACTTAGCAAGCGAGATAACTAAATAATGGCAATTAAAGTTACCGTTTCCCAACCGGAACACGAAAAAATACGAGTTACTGTTCATGAAGGCGACGAACCAGTGGCTACAAAGATCTTTTTGGATTTAAAAGCTCGCAGGACTTTAGACGGTAATGTTTTAATCTTTGATCATAAGGATATTGATATTGTTTTAGTTCCATCAAAAAGAAAGGTTATAGCTTTCGCGAAGGATATTTTAGGAGATCACGTTTATGAAGCGCAAGATCGATTATTTAAGTATCTTTTTAAAAAGGGCATAATTGACATTGAGTCTGTACAGGGTGGAAACGTGTATTCTTCTATGGAAGCTAAGATCGCCGAGAGTAAAGATTATAACGATACTCAAATTGCCTTATTTTCAATTGGTAAATTTTTAGAAAAAGAGAAGCCGTATCTTGAGTTCGAAAAGGCTTTTGATAAGGCTGAAGAAAAGAGGTTGGCAGATCCAGCCCCAGAAGATTCTACAGAGTTCGATGCCGAAAGGCACCACAACCAGAAGGGTTCATTGCGCCCGGGCAACAAGCCTTATGGAATCGCCAATATTTATAGACTTTAAGAGATTTTTTTGTGGACATAATATACTTTATTCTTTGCGCTTATGGCATGACTCAAATATTAGTTTACGGAAAAATATTTAATTTTCTCAGGCCATCTGCCGGCAAACTTGCTGAGTTATTCGAGTGCCCTATGTGTATGGGCTTTTGGGTTGGTGTATTTCTTTTGGGAATTAGTAACTTAACGGAACTATTTAGTTTTGAATATAATTTCACAAACGCACTCCTTTTGGGGTGTTTAAGTTCCGGGACCTCATATATCTTGAATATGATTTTTGGAGATTGCGGAATAAAAATTGAAAGGACAAAAAATGAGACGTCAAAACAGACCAGAAGTAAGACGCTGCTGCAAGGGTAGCTAGCTCACGCAGGTAACGCCTGCTTTTTAGTTTACAACATTTATAACAAGGAGTTTTTTAACAATGAAACTAACGAAAACAACATTAAAGAGAATTATCAGAGAAGAATTACAAAAGAGCCGAAAAACTTTGAAAGAAGGTACAATTGGCGATTTTATGGCCGGCCGAATGCCATCGCAGCCTGAAAATCTAAGCGATCCACACGCCGCGCCCCCCATGCCACCACCGCCAGAAAATATAAAATGGCTTTTAGACCAAGATCTTGATGTAGATGAGCCAGTACCAGGCTCGCCGTTTATGCACTTGGTAATCCCACAAGATGAGATGCAGGGCATTAAGTGGCCCGATTTTGCTTCTCGCTGGAAGACCCACTACGATAGGGAAACGCAAATGTATTTTGTTGCAACTGACGTCGATCATGACGAATTTCTTAATTACGCTTAATTATGTCAAAACAACTACTACAAGAATACTTTCAACTTTGCCCCGACGGCATTTGTGATCTAACCGTATTAACTGAGGACGAAAAACGTCACGTTGATAACGGAGCAGTATATCTTGTGGGCGTTGTACAGCGAGCCGGCACTAAAAATGGTAATGGCCGTATTTATAAAAAAGATACTTTGCAAAGAGAAGTAGAGAACTACCAAAGTTCCATCAGGGAGCGTCGATCACTGGGAGAACTTGATCATCCAGATGATTCAGTAGTTAATCTCAAAAATACTTCTCATTTAGTAAGTAAAATGTGGTGGGACGGCGATAATGTAATGGGCAAGATCGAAGTATTGGATACTCCATCCGGTAAGGTCTTGAAAGCATTACTAAAATCAGGCGTCAAACTCGGTATTTCATCGCGAGGATTGGGGTCTGTAAAGGAATCTAACGGCGTAACAATGGTTGAAGAT
>Ga0114908_1000755_pt1 | contig 17495 bp, 20 predicted proteins | sample MalvireepMed_s17_FD_87292 | JGI IMG/M metagenome (GOLD analysis project Ga0114908, IMG submission 87292) | Marine viral communities from the Global Malaspina Expedition - Malaspina viral metaG DeepMed_s17 | ecosystem: Environmental > Aquatic > Marine > Oceanic | place: Mediterranean Sea... | reverse complement strand
GAATATAGGTGATATTACCAATCCTAAAAAAATGAAAGACATTATTGAAAAAGCCGAAAATACAGGTGTGCAACTAATAGCCTGTGGTTTTTCGCTCAATAAATTCAAAGTAGATCAAGCAAAAATTCCTAAAAAAATCAAAGTTGTTAAAAAATGGCATTCTGTACAATTTTCAACTTCAGAAAAAAGGGTATAAAAGTATAAGCCTTTAAGTTTATAGTAAACTACCTCGGGGCAAGCCCACGAGGCATTCGTTAGAAGCAAATTTTCAATTTCGAGGCAAGCCTCGGGGTATTAAACCCTTTGGCGGTGCCAATAAAACATTTAAAAAACTGATTATAATGAACAATAAGAAAAAAAATAATAGTACAAAAAAAACGTGGATTAAGTATGGCATTTTTGCCATAGTAGCCATTACGCTTTATGCAACCGGGCTACATGCAGAAGTTATTGGCTTTGCACAACGCGGACTCCTTGCTACCGGTTTAATGAATCCCGATGTGAAGGAAATTGCCCAAGTAAGGGGGAATACAACCAATAATAGCAAAGAAGAAACCGCAACAACATCTGATCCTATAAAAGCAGATTTTAGTTTGAAATTGATTGATGGTAAAGGTAACTCGAAGTCCTTGGCAGATTTTAAAGGGAAAGTAATATTTATAAATTTTTGGGCCACTTGGTGCCCTCCCTGTATCGCAGAAATGCCCAGCATCAATACACTAAACGAGGAAATGGGCGATGAGGTGGTTTTTGTAATGCTATCGCTCGATCAGGATTTTGAGAAGGCCAAAGCCTTTAAAAAAAGAAAAGGATACGAACTCCCCATTTATGCACCGGGCGGCAAACTTCCTAAGATGTATCAATCCTCCGCTATTCCTACCACATTTGTAATCGATGCTGATGGGAATTTGGCCATGACCCATAAAGGAATGGCTGATTATAGTGATCCTGAGTTCAAAAAATTCCTAAAAAGTTTAAAATAATATTTAGATAGGTATGGATGGATGTTTATCAATCTCCATCTCTTTAAATCATTAAAATCCAGAGTTTGATATGCGATATTTAAAATTAATGTTGATTTTTATCATTGCGCTGATGAGTCAAATTGGGCACTCGCAGATGATGGAAGCTCCTGAATGGAATGCAGAAGTGCAAGAAAACAATATTGCTTCAGGCGATACCATTACGGTACTTTTCACAGCCAAAATTCCGCAGGATTGGTATATGTATTCCAGTGACTTCGATCCTGATTTGGGGCCTTTAGTTACAGAATTTAAATTCGAAAATAGTCAGGAATTTAAACGAATAGGGGATATTGAACCAATCGGACAAAAGAAAAAGTATGATGAGCTTTTTGGGGGAGAATATACCTATTTTACAAAGGAAGCGACCTTTAAACAGCAATTTAAAATTTTTACGAAAAACCCTGACATTCTTGCAAGCATCTCTTATCAAATTTGTTCGCACGTTGATGGCCAGTGTATTCCTTTTACTAGTGATGTTAGTGTTTTTGGAAAAAGTGAAAGAGAGAAATCCAGTCTAAATGGTAACGTTGAAAATTCTTCATCACCAGTAGATTTGAAGGCTTTCAAAAATGATTTTAAACCTGCGGAGACCGAGCACAAAGGTGCCGGTTTTTTGCTTACCTTTTTTCTGGTTTCCTTTGGCGCAGGTCTGGTTGCATTGCTCACACCTTGTGTATTCCCAATGATTCCAATGACCGTTAGTTTTTTTACAAAATCGAATACCAGTCGTAAAAAAGGAATTGCACAGGCTATTTTATACGGTATTTCCATTATAGCGATTTATACTATCGTTGGCACTTTATTTTCGGTATTGTTTGGTGCAGATTTCGCTAATTTTTTAAGTACGCACTGGATCCCGAACCTATTTTTCTTTGCCATATTTGTAATATTTGCGCTTTCCTTTTTCGGTTTGTTTGAAATACGCTTGCCCAATAAGTTTGTAAATAAAATGGATTCACAGTCGAATAAAAGTGGAGCCCTGGGTATCTTTTTTATGGCTTTTACTCTGGTTTTGGTAAGCTTTAGCTGTACAGGACCTATAGCGGGAACCATTCTTTTACAAGCTGCCAATGGCGAAACCATTCAGCCCATTGTGGGAATGTTAGGATTTTCTTTGGCCTTTGCGTTGCCGTTCACCTTATTTGCTATTTTTCCAAATTGGCTAAAGTCAATGCCTAAAAGTGGGGGGTGGCTAAATACCGTTAAGGTGGTGCTAGGTTTTATTGAGTTGGCACTTGCCTTAAAATTCTTAAGTATTGTTGACCAGGTCTATCATTGGGATATCCTGAACCGTGATGTATATCTAGCCTTATGGATCGTTATATTCGCTTTTCTTGGATTTTATCTTTTGGGCAAAATAACTTTTCCCCACGAGGAAAAAAAGGAAAATACATCTGTAGGACGTATAATCTCAGCCTTACTGGTTTTCAGTTTTGTAATCTATCTTATTCCGGGTTTGGTAGGTGCGCCCCTAAAGACATTGGCTGGTTATATGCCACCGCTGAGTTCGCAAAGTTTCGTGATGAATTCGTCACAAGTTTCAAGTGTTTCAAATAACACGGTGGAAACTTCAGAATGCGGTGCGCCAAAATACGGAGATCTGCTGGAACTGCCCTATGGGATTCAAGGCTATTTTGACTATGAACAGGCCTTAGCCTGCGCAAGAAAGCAGGACAAACCTTTATTTATAGACTTTACAGGTCACGGTTGTGTAAACTGTCGTGAAATGGAAGCGGCCGTTTGGTCTGATCCCAAAGTACTCAAACGACTTAAGGAAGATTATGTAGTCATTGCACTTTATGTTGATGAAAAAACCGAGCTGCCAAAAAGCGAATGGTACGTTTCTGCGCAAGACCAACGCATAAAGAAAACCATTGGTAGTCAAAACTTAGATTTTATGATTCAGAAGCTGAATGCAAACGCACAACCTTATTACACCTTAGTCGATACCAATGGTTCGCTGTTAAGTGCTCCCAAAGCTTATGACTTGGATGTTAGCAATTTTGTTGAATTCTTGGATAATGGCCTAAGCGAATTTGAAAACAGAAAGGCAAGTGAACTTGCTGAAAATAATAAGTCAACTAGTTCAGAACCCAATTCGCTGGTAAATTAATACCATTAATTTCGATCACTTTGAAAAAAAAGAATCTAAAAATATTTACGAAAAATAAATTATGAAACTGAACTTATTATTCATAAACGATGTGCACGGATATCTCGCCCCGCACCCTGAATTATTTTACAATGAATCTGGAGAAATAATTGAAACTGTTGGTGGTTATGCACATATAGGTGGTATAGTGGATTCAATTAGAAAGGAAAATCCAAACACACTTCTATTTGATGGTGGCGATACGTTACACGGAACAAAACCTGTCGTAGATTCTAAAGGCGAAGCTATGATTTCCATTTTAAATGCACTAAAACCCGATGCTTTGGTAGGGCATTGGGATTTTGGATATGGCCCGGAACAGTTACAGAAAATTAATGAGCAGTTGAATTTTCCAATACTGGGCTGCAATGTATTTACAGAAGATGGTGAAAACTTTTTACAACCCATAGCGCTATTTGAAACGGAAGGCGTCAAAATAGGGGTCATAGGCATCTGCGCAATGATTGTAGATAAAGTGATGCCCAAAAAGATGAGCGGTGATTTAAAATTCACATCAGGAATTGAGGCACTTCCCAAACACATACATGATTTAAAGGATCAGGGGACAGCTATTATTATTTTGCTTTCCCATAACGGTTTCCCGCAAGATGTTGAATTATTGAAAAACGTGGAAGGTATTGATATTTGCTTAAGCGCACATACCCACAACAGAATTTATAGTCCCCTTAAAGTTAACGATGCATTAATCGTTCAATGTGGTTGTCACGGTGCATTTGTTGGTAATTTTACTTTGGAAGTTGAAGAAAATAAAATTCAAAACTATGATTACGAGCTTATGAAAGTGGGTGATACAACACCTAAAAGTTCTGAAATCGATACCTTGGTTCAGCAAGTCTTAAAACCTTATACAGCTATTAGAAGTGATGGTTTAGGAACCACTAAAGAAGTTTTGCATCGTTATGATACCATAAATTCCACAATGGACAATTTTCTTTTGAAAGCCATTGCTCACGCAACTCATACCGACATTGCATTTTCAAATGGATGGCGTTACGGTGCTCCAATTCCAATAGGGAAAATCACGAAAGATGACCTCTATAACATAGCTCCTATGAATCCGCCCATTTCTACCGTTGAACTCACAGGTTTGGATATCAAGGAAATGTTGGAAGAAAATTTAGAGCGTACTTTTTGCAGCAATCCACTTAAACAAATGGGTGGCTACGTAAAGCGGGTTTTAGGATTGCAGATAAATATGCGAATAGAAAACCCTAACGGCCATCGCATCCAGGAAATCTATTATAAAGGTTCTCATCTTAAAATGAATCAAACGTATACCGTAAGTTTTGTAACGTCGCAAGGTGTTGCTAAGAAGTATGGAAAAAACAGAAAAGAACATCCTCAAAAAGCTGTTGAAGCGATGAAAATGTATTTAAAAGAGCATCCAGAATTTACTTCTGACCCAGTTGAAAGCTTTAGATTGGTATAAGCAATCTATGGTTGTTATAATGTCTTATTTATTCCCACAAATCGAATCACTTGAGCGATTCCCTGATGATGATTACCTTCAGAAAGCTCAATAGTCTCTTCTTTTAATAATTGAAATTCTAATTCTGCGAACTCGTCCTTGATTTCATCGACTGAAAATAACATCTCTTTATTTTTTGGGCCACCAGAAGCATTTCCCAATTGTGCTTTTGCAAACGCTTCAAAAATCACAATGCCATCAGGTTTTAAAAATTTCATCAAATGCAGATGAGCTTGGTTGCGTATTTCTGCGGGAAAATGGGCATAGCAAAAGCCGATGGCATCAAATTTTATATCGCTCTGAAATTCTAGAACATCTGAAATTTTATAGTGAATGCCAACTTGATTTTCGGCTGCTAAACCCAATGCTTTTTCTTTACCTTTTTCACTAATGTCAAAGGCAAATACATCCCAACCTAATGAAGCGGCGTATATTGCATTGCGCCCTTCGCCTTCGGCGGGCAAAAGAATACTGCCTGGTTTTAACTTGTCAATCTGTTCCTTGAAGAATTTATTTGGCTCTGTGCCATAGATATATTCTTCGTTGCCGAAGCGTTGGTTCCAAAATTCAGCTGGGTATTGTTTCATAGTTCTCTAAATAAATCGTCGTGTTTTCTTTTTATAATCTTCATATTCGGAAAATGTTTGGCCAAGCAACTTTTCTTCATATCCTGACTTGAAATAAAATAAGATTAACAACACTAATGTAATCAACAGCTTAAGTAAAGATTCCTGATATATAGTATATCCCATTGCCGAAAAAATCAAAGCTGTGTATATGGGATGTCTGGAAACCTTAAAAGCTCCAGTTCTAATCAATTTTCCGTTTGAAACTGGTGTTGGAAAAGGCGAAATTTTAGTGTTGAGTTGAAGTAATGCAGTTGTTCCTAAAATTAAGGCTAACCCTATTACAACCAATCCCAAATAGCGCAACCATTCCGGAATATCTATTGAAACTATTTTAAATGGCAAAAAGTAGGTCGCAAATATCAAAAATTGAAGTGCTACGAATAGATAGTCTTGATATGAAAGCTTATTTATTTTCAATAGCTTTTAACTAATAAAATGGTTGGTTTTTATTCCAAATAGGATGAAAGCATCCAGACCAATTTTTCTTGTTGAACGATGTAATCACTCATTAAAGCAACAGTACCTTCATCATTCGCTTCGGAAGCCATAGTTAATATCGTTCGTTCTTTTGCCAATAACGTTTTTAAAGATTCAAGAATTTTATTAATTGCTTCTTCACCATCTTTTATGTTTTCAGTAGATTTTATTTCGGCAGTATCCAGATATTTTTTGAAGGAATGAAATGGCGTTTCACTTAAAGTAAGTATGCGTTCTGCAATTTCATCTACCTTAATTAATGTATCATTATATAGCTCTTCAAATTTAAGGTGCAATTCAAAGAATTTTTTTCCCTTGATGTTCCAATGAAATCCTCTCAAGTTCATATAAAACAGTTGATAATTTGAAAGTAAATCATTCAGATTTTCAGCTACTTTTTTTGATTTTTCTATATTTAAACCAATGTTATTATTGTTTTTAGTGTCCATAATTTATTGTTTAAAATCGTTTATATTTTCACTTAAATCGTACACAGTCACACCTTTCAATTTTTTTTGAAGGATGCTACTTCCCGCCGCACTTCTGTATCCACCTGCACAATGAACAACAATAGGTTTATCTGTAGGTATTTGTCCCGCCGTATCTCGCAATTCATTCAATGGATGTGATATCGCATTGTCGAAAAACTTGCCTTCTACTACTTCGGTTGCATTACGAATATCCACAATGGTATAGCTGTCCAGATTTTTTTTGAAATCTTCTAAATCTAGTTTTTCGGTTGTTACCAAATTTTCGTCTGAAAGCGTAATCACTTTGTTGAGTAATTTTTCATAGCCAATTTTTGCTACCCGGTGCAACATAGTGTCTTTGTTTTCTTCGCTATCGATAACCAGCGTAAATGTTTCTTCTGGCTTGATGATGGAACCTAACCAGGTTTCAAATTTTGCATTTTCAGAAACTGCTTGAATATTGAAACTTCCTTTCAAATGTCCTTTCTTAAAGGTTGCTTCATCACGCATATCGACGATAAGACCTTCGGTTGTTGAGCTTTCCGAAAATGGGATTTTTTCAATGGACGGTTTTAAATTATCAGCACCGGTTTTATTAGTATCTACATCAAACCCGAAATAAGATGGGATAAAGGGTTGCCCATCAAGAATGGTGTTCATAAATTCTTGCTTGGATTGCTTTTTGAACGCCCAGTTTCCCATACGCTCATTACCTAATGTGCTGCTTGCAGCATCGCTTAAGTTTTTTCCACACAGTGAACCTGCACCGTGGGCTGGATAAACCAATGCATCGTCTGGCAAGTCTGTAAACTTATTTTGAATGGTGTTATACATCATTTCAGCCAGTTCTTCGCGCTTGGCTTTCATATTACCCGCCTTTTCACGTAAATCAGGGCGCCCTACATCTCCTATAAATAGTGTGTCACCCGTAAAGAGTGCTGTTTCATTTCCTTCCGTGGCTACCACGGTAATACTGTCTGGCGAGTGGCCCGGTGTATTGATCGCTTTGAGCGTCACATTTCCTAACTTGATACTGTCACCTTCATCAAAGGACGTGTGTGGATAGTCTGCACCCAACTTTTCACTATTGTAGATAGTGGCTCCCGTTTTTTTATGTATTTCAAGATGTGAGCTTACAAAATCTGCGTGCGGATGTGTTTCGATTATTGCAACTATTTTAGCATTATTCTCTTCTGCGAAGTCATATAACTGTTCTGGGTTACGCTCTGGGTCTATAACGGCCATCTCACCATTACTCACAATAGCATAGGAATAATGTGCAAGGGGTTTGTATTCAAATTGTTTTGTAGTCATAATTTCTAAATTTTATATAAAAATAAAAAAGGTTACGGCAAATGGCTGTAACCTTTGATACACTACACCATTTTTTTTATTTTCTTGGGTAAGTATTCAACCCTACAAGTTTGTATAATGGACAAAAGCCCACAAAACTTGTTATCAGGAAAACGGCTCCAACAGCGATTAATACATAAGCCAAGGTTCCTTCTACAAGCCCCTGCCAATACAGAACACCAATTATTATGGCGATGACTATTCTAATTAAGCGGTCTGCACCGCCCATATTTTTTTTCATAATATTCAGTTTAAAAATTCAATAAATAGCACCATAGTAATTATTATAATGAGACATAACACGCATACCAAAAGAAGTTTCTTTATTTTATGCTTATCCAATGCTATACATCTTTACCTTTTAGCATTTTATTCCAGTATAAATAAGGAAGACCGTATTTTTTAAGCATCCACAAACGCCAATGTTCTTTTGAACTATCTGAAATGAACATTTGTTTAAGTTTAGGATCAGGAGTAAAATTATTGTCATAATCAAATTCTGCCAAAACCATTTTTCCATAATCGGTAACTAATGGACACGAAGAATAACCGTTATAAGATTTTTTGCCTATTTTATTGTATTGAATAAGTAAACCAATGTTATCTACTAGAATAGGCACTTGTTTTCTAATGGCCGCACCGGTTTTAGCTGTTGGTAAACCGGCCACATCACCTAGTCCAAAAATGTTAGAATAGGTATTATGTTGCATTGTGTGTTTGTGTACATCCAGCCATCCCGTTTCATTTACCAAATTTGATTTTCTCACAAAATCGGGTGCAATGCTTGGCGGTGCGGTATGCATCATATCGTAGTGAATCCCATAACGCCCATCCTTAACAGTTACCTGTACATCTTTATAATTGTATTGAAAGGTTTTATCAAGATGCTTCCCATTGTCGTCGCCAGACATTACAACACAGCCTCCAGCTGAAATATCTTTGGTCAACTCATACCAAGCAATTTGATTCTCGGCATCCACCTCAACCAATTTATGATTAAAACGCAAGTTGATATCTTTACGGTCAACCACTTCCATTAATGTTTTGGCAATTTCCTTTACGCCAAATATTACGGTACCCGCTGTTGCAAAAACCACATCCGTCTTTGAACGTGTATTACTCTTTGACCAATGGCTTTCTGCCAAATACATAATTTTTTGAGGCGCACCACCACATTTAATAGGGGTTGCGGGCTGGGTAAATAGTGCTGTACCACCTTTAAAGTTCTTCACAACGTCCCAAGTGTGTTTTGGGTCTGTATAGTTACTGCACACCACACCTTTATCAATTTCATCACCCAGCCCTGGCACGAGACTAAAATCGTAGGCAAGACCAGGTGCTACCACAAGATAATCGTATGTTATATTTCCAGAAGTTGCAGTACTCACACTATTATTTTCAGGGTCGAAAGCTGTAGCTTTATCCTTAATCCATTTAGCGCCATTAGGCATTACCTCTGCCATTGGCTTTCCTGTTTTTTCATAATCATAGGTTCCAGCACCTACCAGTGTCCAGGCAGGTTGATAATAGTGGGTACTTGCTGGTTCTATGATTGCAATATCCTTGGATTTATTTTGTTTCAAGAGTTGTGCTGCGGTCATAATACCAGCGGTTCCGCCTCCTATAATTAATGAGCACTTGATGATGCGTTGCCATAATTGTAAAATTTTAATTCTATTAAAAATAAATGATAAACGTTTGAAAGTCTGTAACCTTTGTTACACATTTAAGGATATATGATTCGCTATTTCATAATACTTATAGTGTGAACATTACAGATGTTTCCCAAATATAATTGTTGATAACAATTTCGGTTCTTGGAATATCAATGTGATGATATCCTGATGTTATTTTTATATGATCATTTTCCTGAAGGCGCAAGCCAATAAACATCCAGTTTTGGTCTAGTCTTTTGGGCTGTAGGCTTTTTTCAAAATTTAGGAACACTTCATCGTAGGCCAAAACTGAAATTTTGGGTTTCCTAAAAATTGGCACCTCTGCAATAAATCGATACCGTAACCTATTGGAATAATTTATGCCAGTAATTTCAGCGTGGCCATCTATTGTAGCTATTTTATCTTGAAAGCGTTCTTCAAATCGTACCCTGTGAGATAAGGTAAATAAATGAAATGGCTGTTTAATAAACAGCTGTTGCCAAAGATTGTCCTCGCGATTATTAATGGGAGGAGAAAATCCTGAATAAGAATAATTTTGAATAAATGTATAACCGACGCCAACGGTAATAAATGAATTGACCTTATGCTGGATTGAAGGACGTAGCACAATTTGTTCCCAATCCTGAAGGAAATTTGTACGTCTAAAATTGAATTCAGATTTCACGAACCATTTTTCATTTATATATGCCTTAACCGAAAGGGTATTCCAACTGCTGCTGTGCTCAAATTGGTCTTGTTGTGCTCTCATGGACACTACAAAAAACAAGAGACCTACAAGTAAACTATGTTGCATCTATAAAAGTTTCTTTAACCAAAATTATATTATGCAATAAGAGAAAAGCGTAACCCGTGTTACAGAAGTCAACATTTCAAAAAAAAAGAGAAAAGAAAAAAAGCAGATCGTAATAGTCTGCCTTTTAACCTAACCAACTATTGCTGGCTCGCATGAAGTGCTAATTTAGGTAATGCTCAATTTTCCTGTAGCGCAGCTTATAAACGATTTTGCCTTATCCAAAATAGTATTTTCTGCATCTTCTGGCGGATAACCCATTTGAATAAGTGCGCGCTCTGCCATCGCCAAATCGTTTACCGTCTCGTACGTAAACGAAACTTCAGAAGAGCCGTCATCTATCTGAACATTGTTTATACCTGAAATCTTTAGTAATCTCACCATAATACCGTTTGTGCAGCCACCACATTTTACGTTCTGTAGTTTGAGTGTCGTTTTCATAGTTCCTAATTTTTATAAGGCCAGTTCATATAGCCACCTTGCAAATCATAGATTTGTAGAAATCCCATTTCCTGCAACTTTGCAGCTGCTTGTTGACTTCGATTCCCTGATCGGCAGTAGAGATAGACAGGTTCTTTTTTAACTAACATGTTGACTTCTTCAGTAAATTTTTCCTGCTGAAAGAAGTCTATATTTAAAGCCACTTCAATGGCACCTTCTTTAAATTCTTTCTCTGTACGCACATCAACCAATTGGATGTTATCATTTGAAATGGCTTCATTAAATTCTGAAGCTGCGAGGATTTTTATAGAATCGTTTTGTTGCGCTTTTGCGCCGAATAGACTGCTCATAATTATTATTACGGTTTTTTCATTGTTTTACTCTCTATAAATTTATGAGAATAATTATAAGTTGTTAGTAACCAATGTTACAATAGTGCAAAAAAAGCGACGATTGCTCGCCGCTTTCCACTAACCAACCTTAACCAAAAACTAACTTTGTTGAATTAAAGTGATTTTTTAGCAAGATAGAAATCTACTTTTTCACAGCTGTCATCTTTCATTCTTGCTTCCATTTCTTCTAAAGTTTTCGGCGGAGGCACGATTACCTTGTCGCCCTTTTTCCAATCTAATGGCATTGCCACCTTATGTTCATCTGAAACTTGTAATGCTTCCAGTGCTCTTAAAATCTCATCCATATTTCTACCTACATTCAGTGGGTAGTACATTATCAAGCGTATTTTCTTTTTTGGGTCTATAAAGAAAACAGCGCGTACTGCTGCGGTTTCGCTCTCGTTGGGTTGTAGCATTCCGTAGAGTTTTGACACCTTCATATCAATATCTGCAATGATTGGGAAATCAAAATAGACACCGGTTTTCTCTCTTACGTTGTTTACCCATCCCAAATGCGAGTGTATGCTGTCTATGCTCAATCCCAGCAATTCTGTATTGAGCGCGGTAAATTCATCTTTACGAACTGCAAAGCCACTCATTTCGGTTGTACATACCGGTGTAAAATCTGCAGGGTGCGAGAACATCACAATCCATTTATCTTTTGCAAAGTCAGCCATTTGAATATCCCCTTTAGTAGTTTTTGCTTTAAAATCGGGTGCTTCATCTCCTATTCTCGGCATCGTATGCACTGTAGTTGTTTCCGTGTTTTCCATAATATTGTTTTTATTTGTTGGTATAAAAGTATTAAGATTACTTTCCGAAAACAGTAACAAGCGTTACACAAACAAGGAATAGTTTCGGTTATAATGCAAAAACGTGATATCAAATTATATTTGTGGATTACAAAACCACTTTTGACGCATTAGGAAACGTTGATATTTATGTAATTGACCAAATTTTAAAAGGTAGATATCAAAATGGCCAATCCATTTTGGATGCGGGTTGTGGTAAAGGCCGAAATCTGAAGTGGTTTTATAAGAACGGTTTTGAGATATTTGGAATAGATGCCGATTCTGAATTTTTGGCAAATGCCAAACAAAATTACCCTAAAGCAGAATCAAACTTTAGGGTTGGCACATTGGATAAATTGCCTTACGGCGAAAACAGCTTTGACCACATCCTTTGTTGTGCTGTATTACACTTTGCACAAAGCGAAACTCATTTCACGGCTATGTTTTCAGAATTAATCCGCGTGCTGAAACCTGATGGAATGCTGCTCATTAGAATAGCATCAAATATAGGTCTGGATGGCAATGCACCTGAAATTAGGTATAAGGAGAACGGACAGAAAGGCACATACTACCGAACACGAGAGCGCATTAAACAATTAATAGGGGAATTCAATCTCACTGTGCTCGAACCTTTAAAGACGACCAATGTTCAGGATGAGCGGGCAATGACGACGCTGGTGCTTCAAAAAATGTTTTGAATCCTCTTCTTTTTGAAGCTACAAAAAACAAAGTTTTGTGATGTATTGAAGGGTGTGATATGCTTATCATTTAGGCAAGTGAGTTTATCAAAATTTTTACCAAATAACTCTAGAAGCTCCTGCTCAGAATACTGTTTAATATTTAGTCCGCTGCATTTTTCAGGCCCATCTTTCGAAAAGGTTCCAATAATCAAGAAATTGGAAGCATATTTTTTTGCGATTTGAAAATATTTATCACGTTCCTTTGCGTTTGTAAGAAAGTGAAAGGTTGCCCTATCGTGCCAAACATCATACGTTTCAGTAGGTTTAAATTCGGTAATATCGCTGACTATCCATTTGACTTGTTTGGATTTATCTCCAAGTCTAGACTTTGCTTTTTCCAAAGCTTTGGCCGAAATATCGAGCACGGTAATATCACTATATCCTTCCTCAAGTAAATAATCCACCAACTTACTGTCTCCGCCTCCTACATCGATGATTTTTGCATCTTTATCCAACATAAAAGAATCTAAAAAATCCAGGGATATTTTGGGTTTTTCCTGGGTCCAGCTTACCTGCTCTGGATTTTTAGTTTCATACACCGTTTCCCAATGTTGCTTGCGATTTTGTTCTTTTTCAGTCTTCATTTTTCTTTGATAATTTGATAAATGGTGTTTTATTTCAATGTTGATGGACACACATATTCTGTAGTTTCAACACCTGCATCTTTTATGGCAGTAAAGCCACCCTGGATATCAATTAAATTATGTATGCCTCGGCTTTTTAATATAGAGGCCGCGATCATACTGCGATAGCCTCCAGCACAATACACATAAAAAGTTTCGTTTTTTGGATATTCTGCCAAATGGTTATTTATATTTGATAAAGATGTGTTGGTTGCATTGAGCACGTGTTCGCTTTGGAACTCGGAAGGTTTTCTCACATCAAATACCGGAACATCATTATTAGTATCGTCCTCAATCTGTTTGAATTCACTTGCGGTAATGGAAGTGACTGTATCATATTCCTTTGCCGCTTTTTTCCAAGCTTCAAAACCACCTTCTAAATATCCGATGGTATTATCAAAGCCTACGCGCGATAATCTTGTGATTACCTCTTCGATACGGTCCTTGTTTGCAACCAACAAAATGGGTTGCCTTACATCTTTGATCAAATCGCCCACCCAAGGTGCAAAACTGCCATCAATGCCTATGAAGACGGAACCTGGGATATGCCCTTTTGCGAAATCGTTTTGGTGCCTTACATCCAGCACCACGGCTCCTGCTTCATTGGCAACGGCTTCAAAAGCATCTGGTGCTAGCGCATTTTCGCCTTGAGCGATTACTTCGTCTATATTTTTGTAGCCTTCTTTATTCATTTTTACATTCATTGGGAAATAGGCCGGCGGTGGTAACAGACCATCGGTTACTTCTTTTACAAACTCTTCCTTGGTCATATCGGCGCGTAGCGCATAGTTCATTTCTTTTTGGTGTCCCAAAGTATCGACAGTTTCCTTCATCATATTCTTCCCACAAGCAGAACCTGCACCGTGTGCTGGATACACCGTTATATCATCTGCAAGGGGCATAATTTTGGTACGCAAGCTTTCGTACAATGTTCCTGCAAGTTCTTCCTGTGTCATATGTGCCGCCTTTTGGGCTAGGTCTGGACGTCCTACATCACCAAGAAACAAGGTGTCCCCTGTAAACAATGCGTGGTTTTTTCCTTCTTTATCCCTCAATAGATAAGTGATGCTTTCCATTGTGTGCCCGGGTGTGTGAAGCACGACAAATAAGAGTTCGCCCAGTTTAAATTTCTGTCCATCTTTTGCTGTAGTGGCTTCAAAATTTGGATTAGCATTTGGCCCATAAATAATGGGCGCCCCCGTTTTTTCGGAAAGGGTAACGTGCCCCGATACAAAATCGGCATGGAAGTGGGTTTCGAAAATATATTTGATTTTAGCTCCAGCTGCTTCGGCTTTGTCAATGTAGGGTTGCACTTCACGTAATGGGTCGATGATAGCTACTTCGCCATCGCTTTCAATATAGTAGGCACCTTGTGCCAAACACCCTGTGTAAATCTGTTCTATTTTCATAATTTTTATGCTTTAAGTTATCGCTATATTTAATTATACTTTCGCACTTGATCTGCATCCAGCTTAAACTTTAGCGAGAATTAAGGATTTAAAATTATAAGAGATTTCTCTATTTGTTAGTAACTATTTTTACGCTACTCATCTTTTTTGAAGGGGTACTTCATTTGTTTTTAAAAAGTATTAGGAAAGTTTCCGTCATCTTCAAACCCTAATTCTATATCCCGGCCAATTTTGGGTACGTAGGCAGTCCTGAAGAGGTAATCCCAAATGCTCAAGGTAAGCCCAAAATTCATTTCGTAGGGATGTTGGCAATGCTTTTGCGTGATGCCATATATGCATCTAGGATTGTTCAATACGTAACCAAATTTCCCATAGCTCCAGTCAAGGTTTGCGTGATTAAGATGCCCTACAAAAACAGTAAACATATGTACAACAAAAAATTGTTCAATACCAAAACCTATCATTGCCAAAGGAATGTATTGAATGGATTTATACACGATAGTTTTCAGAAAATGGAATCTAAATTGTGCGGCAAACCCCATTTCCTTAACACTGTGATGCACTTTATGGAATTTCCACATCCACGGAACTCGATGCAGCATTCTGTGCACATTCCATTGCACAAAATCTGCTACTATGAACATTATCAAAATCTGCATCCATACAGGAAAGTCCTGCACCTCTACTGCAACAATATTTTTAATACCAAAAATGCCTAAGAAGTCATTAAACAATTCCACTCCTACATTTGATAACGCGTTGTACCCGATTAATGAAAAAAGAAAGAAATTAAAGAGGATGTAAAAAGTATCGAGCCAAAACCCTTTTCTAATGATTGGCTGTTTCTGCCGCCAAGGAACGATGATCTCCAATAAAAACACAAGTAGAGAAAGTCCCAGTAACCAATAAAAATAATTAGTCCAAGAAGGATTGGAAATTTCCTGAACCAGGTAATTCAAATAACCTGAAAAAGAACGCTCTATTATCTCAATGTATTTTTCCATTACTATTGATTGGCAAGTTCTTTATAAATAATATAAATACCCATTACAAGCACAAACCAGCCAAATCCCTTTTTAAGTCTTTTGCCATTGATAAAGTTATTCAACCAAATACCTATGAATATACCCACAACTGATATTGATGTAAATAGCAGCAAAAACAACCAGTCTATATCATAGTTTTGCACATCTCCTAAAAACCCTATCAACGAATTAATGGCAATTATAAAAAGAGAGGTGGCCACCGCTTTTTTCATCGGCAATTTGGCTAAAAGAACCAAAGCCGGAATTATTAAAAATCCACCTCCTGCGCCAACCATTCCAGTTACAATTCCTATAAAAAAACCTTGCACCATTAACAAGAGGTGATTCGATTTTTTTTCAACTATTTCGGTATTCAGTTGCCGATCTCCATTGCGAATCATAGTAATAGATGCCAAAAGCATTACAATGGCAAAAAATAGCATAATGGCCAAATTTTTTGTGACCATAAAATCATTAACCTCAAAAAGTTGTTCTGGAATTACTGGGATTAAATAAGCTCTTGTTAAATATACTGCTGTAAAAGCGGGAACGGCAAAAATAATAGCGGTTTTGAAATCTACCTTACCCTTTATCATATTTTTAAGTGCGCCCACAAGTGAAGTTGCGCCCACTACAAATAATGAATATGCTGTAGCAATTACTGGATTAAATGATAGCGCATAAACCAAGATGGGAACAGTCAGTATTGAACCACCACCACCTATCAATCCTAAAACAAGACCTATCAAAAGGGCACCAACATAACCAAAAATTTCTACAATGTTCATTTAAACTAAATTATACGACAAATGTAGAGGGATTAACAAACAAGTTTGGTAACTGATGTTACAGGACTTCAATAAAACTACGATGTAATTTTATTTTTTTATTGATCTCCATCTTTTTGAGCAGTCTGGAAACTACAACTCGGCTCGTATGTAAGTCTGAAGCGATTTCCTTATGGGTGGTGTAGATATGCCTACTGTTAATTAACGCAATTTTATTTTGGATATAGTTTTCCAAACGTTCATCCATATTATTGAATGCAATATTATCAATACTTTCAAGCATTTCCATCATACGTACGTGATAGCTCGAAAAAACGAAGTTTCGCCAAGACTTGTATTTTCGGGACCATTCTTCCATCATTCCTACAGGAACCATCAGAAGTTTAATATCTGTTTCAGACACAGCGTGTATTTCACTTTTGGTATTTCCTATGCAGCAACTCATCGTCATTGCACAAGTGCCTCCTTTTTCAAGATGATAAAGCAACAATTCATCGCCATCGCCATCAGGACGCATAATTTTAATGCTGCCGGACAACAGTAACGGTATTGACTTTATATATTGACCAGGTTTCATTAAGTCTTGTCCTTCCGGAACTTCCATAAAAGTCCCAATTTGGTTAATTTCTTCCAAAAGTGCAAGTTCAAATAGAGAACCGTAATATTTTTTAAGTTCTTGAATCATTGCTTACTTTTTTAGCGATTTCAGGATTGTATTTTAAAAAGAAATGTGCCCAAATGGATTTTGAAACAGCTCCTATGTAGGGCATTAATAGTAAGAGTATCAAAATTATACTTAAAAGTATACCTGTTGGTCCAAAATCAAGACCAAAAATAAGGCTGAGCACATAAGTAGCCACAGCAACCGCGATACCTACGGCATAGGAAACATACATAGACCCCGTATAAAAGCTGGGCTCTATATGGTATTTCAACTTGCATTTGGGGCAATGATCCTTAACCTTATTCATATTTGAAATTTTGTAAGGATGGGCCTCCAAAAACGTCCCTTGACGGCATCGCGGGCATTTTAGGAATAATAGGCTGTATAAATAGGTTCTTTTCAAAAGAATTTTTAATTTTAGAAAAAAAATACCGATAATTGATTGGTCTCAAAAATGGGATTTAAACCCTGCAATTTTATTGCAGCACTTTAGTAATGCGAAAAAATCTATATTTTCGTATTATGAGTTATCAAAGAAAAGGCTCTCATACGGTTAGTTAT
>Ga0114908_1000753_pt1 | contig 17507 bp, 30 predicted proteins | sample MalvireepMed_s17_FD_87292 | JGI IMG/M metagenome (GOLD analysis project Ga0114908, IMG submission 87292) | Marine viral communities from the Global Malaspina Expedition - Malaspina viral metaG DeepMed_s17 | ecosystem: Environmental > Aquatic > Marine > Oceanic | place: Mediterranean Sea... | reverse complement strand
TGTGTTATACCACAAATAGCAGCCAACGCATATCTTCTACCATATGTTACAGCAGTACCTACTTGTTGACCTGTTAAATCTTGTATTGGAATTTTCATCCAAGTTCTAAGCCATTGACCAGAATTATGCATCAATGTAGTAGTGATATGAAATTCTCCAACACCTTGATTACTGCCTTGAACTAAAGCTATGCCATTCTTATTTAAATGTGGTAGAGTTGCACCTAATACTGCATGCAAATCTGCATATTTCCAATTATAACCTTTAGTTTTTCTAGCTACATCTTCCATCTCATATTGAGCAGAAACTAAGGCTTTGGTTAATTCATTTATGTTGTCTGATTTCCATTTTTCAGTACTCTTTTTTACGATTTGGGGGGCATTATCCCCTTGTGGAATTTTTTTCTCTTCCATGGGTTCTCCTTATTTAATTTGAAAATCTATACATTCTACGTTGAAGTAGTTCTTGCATTCTAGACTTTATAATACTGATAAATCGATCAGGACGTTTATCATTTAATGCTCTAAGATAGATCTCTAAGTATGTTTTGATAACAGCGTCATCAATTTCAGCATTTGTAAGCATATATTCCTTTATTTTGTAGTAAACTTGTCTCTCAATATAAGGACATATAAACTTACAAACAAGTTGAAATTAAGCTAAATTCATCTTTCTTGGTTTAGTTTTTGTATTGTTCATCCATCTCTGTAATCTTACATTGGTAAGCCAATCTTGAAGTGAAGGAATGAAGCTTAGATCTTCTAGAATATGCTGTTCAGCAATAGATTTTACTATTACTTTTTTTCCATCAGAATTAATTATGTATATTCCAAAGGTTTTCTCACATTCTGCTACACCAAGTGTATGATGCCTTAAAATTCTATGTCTTAAATCAGCACAATGAATTTTACTTTCATCAAACCAAGAATGGATAGCATGATAATCTTCTTCAATGCCACCAAACTTTTTTACACTTGATTTACAATGATTAAATGCCTTCAAAATTAAGCTTCTTATGTGTTACATCAGTAGAAATATCTCTTACATTTTGTTCATGATGTACTTTAACTTCATTTTCTTTAATATCCCACACAACATAACCTTGAGAACCTTCATTTATTTCCCAACCACCAGGAATTAATTGAAATAATCCATTCCATACAAGATCTTCATCAATATTACTTATAACATCTTTAAGTTGTTTTTGACAATCACCTTGACCAGGATATCCTGCCCATTTATGTTCATTCTCATTATCTACCCAGCAGTAAAATTCATCACCATCATCACCAGAACCAGCATATTCAAGAACTAATCTTTTGATATCAGTACCTTTTCTAAGACATTGAGTTCTCATTGCTTTTAATCCTTCTAAAGCTTTATTATCTCTATCAATACTAAGGTATTCATACCAACCACCATACTCACCTTCTTCATCTTCCAGTCTTTCACTACCATATCGACTCTTTGGCCAAGTATCTTTTGGTCCTAAATCTATGTATTTTAATTCTTCCATTATTATCTCCTATTTAGTTATAAAGGCTTTGATTTCTGAAAGTTTGACTTTTAATGCATCTCCATTCTTTAACCTACATTCAAAACCTAGCCCCATATCTGTTAAAAACATATATTCCTGTTTCTTTGGATTATAAGTACCTATTTGAAACGCATCTTTTACACAGTAGGTTTTTTCTTTAACCTCGTACCACTTGTTATCGCTTAATAGAATCTTTTTAACTTGAAAGTCATCAGATTCATAATCAATAAATATTCCCATTACTATTCTCCTTCTTCTTTTCGTGGACCAAAATCACTCTGATCTATATGATCCATTATTTGTTTAATAGGTTCACTAATATGTATTGATGTGTCTTTATAATTATCATGCTCACATGCGTGTCTCTGCGTAGCACAAGCATAACATTCTCTCATTAACAGATAATCACCATCATCTATACCATCAAGTATCTTTGTTTCTAACTGCTCTTGAGTTAATTCACCATCTTCCCATAAATCTTCTTGTGGAACTTCTTCTAGATCTATTGTCTTACATAATCTATCATAAGTAGCATCATCCATACCTTCGGTATTAAATAATATACTCTTAATTAGCTTTACATTGTCATATCTTGACATTATTCATCCCCTCTACTTAATACAGGTAATGTTTCTTTACCAACTACTAATGCACCACCATCATTACCTTCATCGTCTCTCATAGGATATACCCATGCGCCATTATCTAATTGAAATATTACTGGTTTATTATACCACATTGAATCTTTAGCCTCATCATCACTTAGATAGTCTACTTTAATAATCTTTTTACCTAGTAATTGTTTCTCTGCAAACTTAGTCCATTTATCATTTAGATTTTCTTTTTTTACGTCTTTTCCTTTTTCTGTCATCTTTCCCCCTTGGCTTATAGCCGAATATCATGTTATTAATTCTTCTTGCTAATCCCCATAGTATGCGTAATTCTTCTTTACTACCCATTATAAGACTCCATTTTCACCCTCTTCATGAGGATGTTCAATTATATTACCTTCTTCATCTAAAGGATTATAATCTGCGGTAAGTTTAGAAGAACAATCTTTAAAATTTTTATTATCTATATATTCTTCTAACCAATCTTCAAGTAACATTGTAATATCATCAAATAATCCTTCTATATCATGTAATTTATTATAGTTCATAAATACAGTAACTTGTTTTCTATGACTTTTATCTTCTATTGTTACTATAGGTTCTTCTTCACATAAATATAAACTATCTAATTGTTTCATTGCGATACTACAAAAACTTTTTATTAAATCTTTTAATGTTATTTCAGCTTCAAATGCTCTTACTTGATGTTTTGTTAATTGTTGTTTAATCTTTAGTATAATATTATCATCTATAGACATTATTTCTCCTTTATTTAAATTGATTCCTTCCACCACCACTGTTTCTACCATAAATGATCAGGCACAGTTCGCCTAAAGTGTAGGGGAATATAGAGTGTGAGGATCCTGGAAGAGGTTCCTGTGTGCTTTATTTTGGTGAGCATTATACTCCCCTAATAGTATGGGAGAAGCAACCAAGGCTTAAAGGAAGGGTCATGTATGAACCCAAATAGCCAAACTCCTCCCAATTTGGCTAAAATCCTAATTCTTTTATTACTTTTTCTACTCCTCCTTTACATTTACTTTTTATTATAGTTCTTGCTGCATTTCTACCGATTCTATGTTTAAAGCAAAAATTATCGAGTAAATGTTCAGGAATTTCTAATCTTTTTACAATTTTAATAGCTATCATTTATTTAACTCCCTATCTAGAGTAGATTTAATTGCAAAATAGTTAGCTTTCCAAGATTTTGCTGACTTTTCTAAGGCTTTATTTCTATGTACAGCCCAAGCTAATAACATAGCTTCAACTAATAAGAATATTGTTAAGGCAATTAACATTATTTATCCTCCTCTTTGTATATTGAGTCAATACTGATATTTAATTGTAACACATATTTCACTTTATCAGACATAGTATGTTTATCATGTGTTTCCCAATTTGATAATTGTGTTGGCTTATTAGATATAAATGTTATTTCTGGATGATCTTTTTCCATATTAAGAGTAACATGTTTTATTTCTTTTAACCCATAATAATTGCGAAGATCTTCTAATGCTTGAGATATTTTATATACATCACTCATTTTGTCTCCTTATATATTACTTCAGGTTTAGTTTTTTTCATCCAGTCTAATATCTCTTTAACAATACTATCTGGTGCTCTTCCTTCAATAATTATCTTTGACACTAAATGTCTAAATTTTATTACATTCATGAATTCTCCTTAAAAGTTGCCATCTGCTACTTGCAGACAGGTTAATTTACAGGCATTACGCCACATATCTACTACTTGATTTCTATCATCAAATACATATTTAACATCATAATCAGGTTCTATACATTCTTTATATATATCATATTTGACATAACAATCTTTTCTGTAATCACCTGCCTCTCTCATAATTAACTGATGATATGTACCATTTAAATCATTTTTCATAAATGTATCTAACCATGCTTTTGTTAATTCATATGTAGTATAAAATCCGTAATCATTGTCATCATTGTTTTTTAAAGCTTTATTTTCTCTTGCTGATAACATAATTAAATGTACTTCTACAAAAGGACTTTCATTTCCTGTTAATTTATTCTCTAACATATTTTTAACTGCAAAAACAGCATCTATAACAGGATAATTAGGCCTATCTTCCATTGCTTTTTCATATTCAAAAGGACTTCTTTTTCCCATCATTAATGCAACTGTACCATCTACATCGCATAATATTGCAGGTCTTTTATCTCCCTCATATCTTGCTTTTGTTATTCTCTCTTCATTGACTTTATCTTTATTCATGTTATTCCTTTATATTTAGATTAGTGGAGCTGGTGAGAATCGAACTCACATTACCTTTGTGCAAGGCTTGTCACCAACACGCAGGTCGAAACCTATCAGCCCCTAAATTTCATACATAGATTGAGATTACATCTATGGAAGATGATACTTTCAGAACATTATCACACTCACGTATGTTCTTTCCTTATCCACCAATCTTGCGACTAGTATATCATCAGGTTCAGCGTACACAACACGAAGTTGTCTCTCATCGCCATTTTACATCATATCTTTATCTGCAGCTTCAAACACAAATAGAACCGCTAAATCCCATATATATTATCTTACTACAAAACTAAACAACCCTTGCAGAGTTATCTAGCACTTTATTCACCGTAGTGTAAAGTATTAGAACCCTTTAGGACATGACGTGCCAAGTCTTTTGCATTTCGTATGTTCATTTTAGTTTGTCTGACATTAAAGGCTCAGACTGCCTTAATACAAAATTAGGAAATTAGCACTACTGCTCGACAGATGGCTTCATAACTATTGCTAGTCACGAAATACCACAGTTAGCGCCTGTAATGAGTGGTCGCTCACTACTCAATATTGCGTGTATATCTTATGTCACCACAAGACTATTACATAATACTATAAACCTCGCTCTAATACCTAACCATAAGTATTCAAGCTTTGAAACGAAATTCTGAGGTCCTTACACATTTATCTTTTAATGTCACCATCTCAACCCGATTTCCCACTCAGGTATGCAAATTCTCTCAGCCACTCGACCGTTGAGATTCTACACGATATGTGCTTGTGTCTATGAGCCATTTCTGGTGCTACTCACACTGTACATGCTTTCACTTTTACATATTACTATGCTTATTCTTATGGATATGACACTATCCAATTCTTTACTACTTAGTTACGGAAACTGGAGTCGAACCAGATGTCTCTAGCTTATGAGGCTAGTGTTGAAACCGTTTTACCCTTCCGCATTATATTACTTATTTCTTATGCCTTATAGACTTTAATGATCCTAATCGTTTCATAGGATTATCATCATATTTAGTCATAGCAAATGTACCAAATACTTGCTGATAAACAGGATATAATCTATCCTCTTCAATCATTGTATCAATCTCAAGAATACCACATTCACAACTAATTATGGCACTAAAGGTTGATGTAGTAACTATAGCTAACTCTTTACAATCAGGACAATCTATTAACATGTTTCTCCTTTTAAGCTTTAAGTTGTTAAATAAATAAGCCAAGCATGAGGCTAGATGAGACATTATAGAGTTACAAATATAATTCATACTAACCTCATACTTTCTAGTCGCTAGGCCAAGAGTCTGGTATAAGTTGGTATATATATCTCGTACACACGCACCTCTTATACCTTACGAATGAGAATGGAAACAATATGTGTGGCTAGGCAGTAGGATGCTCCCTATTATCGGGGTTTCCCTACTGCACCTAGCGACTACCACACTACTACACTATTATATGCCCCAGAGGTTTACTGATAGCTCAGCTCTTGCGTCCTCTAGCATTTCAAAGGCACTCTTCAGCGTATCAATAGGTTTAGTCCAACCTTTCGATGCGCACTTCATCTGCACTTTCTTAATCTTGGCAGTACAGATTCTAATCTTTTGAGACTTTCCTCTAAGAGACTGACTAGCTGTAATAGCTTCATCAATTAATTGCTCCGCTATTATCATTGCAGACTTCTCATCAACTAAGTCTTCGATTCTAAATAGATATATCATATGATCTCCTTTTATTTATCCATTTAAATAGATTAAATTTAATCTAAATCAAAAATAACGTAATTACGTTATAGTAAATCCCTTTTAAAGGGGTACGGTATCTATGAAAGACCACACACTAAAATTACACAATTTTTGAAACCTCTTGGTATTTAGATATTTAATATATTATATTAGCCTATTGGCATTCTAGCGAATATCATCCTTGAGGGCTTTGCAAGCAAGTAAAGGATCAGACGTTGGGTTATCTCCTCAAATAGAGGTAAGATTTGTCCCCGATAGCTAATAAAACAGACCCTGATATAATTCTTGATATGGGAGTGAATAACTGGTCAAAGATGAAATTCAGAAGTTAAAGATTTAAAATTGCTACTAGCTCTCAGGGGCTAGGTGTATCTAAGAGAGGCTTAAATGATAAAAAAGTATGTACTAAAGATATATTATAATACAGATACTGAGGAAATTACACATCTATCAGAACAGTTCTCAGATTGTGATGAATATAGATTAGTGGTTAACGATGAAGAGGTTACTATACCAGAAGATATGCAAGAATGTTTAAGTAAAGTAAATAGTGATGAAATTGGAGTTAGTTAACCAAACCCCTTACGGGGATTTGGAGTTTAAAAAGGGATAATTATGGCCAAAGTAGAACAAGATTTAGTAGCATCATACAATAATGATGAAAATTTAATCCAGAGAACACTCAAAAAATGGGAAATAAAGAAGCAGAGAAAGGCCCTTGAAAACCTCTATCCTGGCCTATCTGATGATGGTTTAGATACTGCTATAAAAATTAAAGATATTGGTAGAAATCTGCTGATAGAAGGCGGTTATGATGATTCTGATAAAATTACAACATCAACAGCTGGAAATTTAGGTCTAAAAGAAAATTATTATACTGTTGCTGACATTCGAATTAATGAGGAAGGTAACGCTATGTTATATTTATTTGGGGGTTTAGAAGGTGTATATAGCCCTGAAACAGCTGATACCTCTTATTTCTATGTAGATCCAGAGATGTCTGAAAATCTTAAAATTGGAGATAAGGTAAAGGGATTTTCAATGTTTAATATAATGTATCATGCATATAAATTACGAAATGAAGATTTAAGATAATAATGAGACATTATAGAGTTAACGGTATAAATCATACTGTATTTGATTCTGTCGAGGAAGTGCCACCAGAGATAAAATATCTGGAGGACTGGAGGGATGGTCATATAAGTGATTGGGTAAAGACGGACGATGATTGTGTAGTACAGATACTAAGAAGAGGCAGTATGATGAAGCCTAAAGGAAAGGTTAGGGAAGTTGGTTATATAGGGACATGTACTGGTACATTTATAATATCAGATAAGAAGAAAATGGATAGTTCGAAAAGGGTCAATATTTATAGTATAGGTGGACATATAGATAGAGACACTAGAATAGAGACCAGAGAGAACCTTTCTAATAGAGAAGCATTATTTGTCCAATACCTGGCATCAGGCATAAATGCACGTACAGCGTATCTAAAGGCGTTTCCTACAAATGACCCGCACTATGCAAATGTACGTGCTGGACAACTTATAAAAACAACGAGGGTTAGGACGTATATGAAAGAAGAATTAAAGCCAGTAATGGATGAATTAGGGGTAGATGAGACCTTTGTAATTAGTGGTATAAAGGATGAAGCAGAAACTGCAGAAAAGGCTGATACTAGGTTAAAAGCTCTCTTTAAACTCTCTGATATATTAGATCTTGAGGATAAAAATACAACTCAAGTTACCCAATTAACTGGTGCTATGTTTCAAGGATTTACAGATGAAAAATTAAAGGAAGTTGAAAGGCCTAAGGAAATAGAATAATGACAATAGAACAACAATTAATAAATAATATGAACTACGATGGAACTATGACTCCTCTGGAAAGGGAAGTTCCCAATGCTCCTGAACAATGGACTGGGCTTAAATTTGTAGATGATACCGACTATGGTGATCAGGATCTTGAATATGGTGATGATGGTTATTCAATTGATGAAAAGTACGGTGGGCGTGACGTTAATATTGCAATCGAGGAGCATGCTGCACGTCAAAGAATGAAGGCCGAATATAGGGAGAAAAAGAGAATTGAATTAGCGGCATATACTGCTTACCTTAAATCTATTGAATCTAATCCTAATTTAGTAGAGAATCTCTATAACATACCAGGTCTTGACTATGAATATAACACAAAATCAGGATTAGCCTTAGATGCATTGGATTGGTTTAATACTAAACTATATGATGCTATGGACTATGGATTATCTTGGAGGGGAGAAGGTATGAAAAGCTTTTATGGCGAAGGTGGTACTGGACGATTCCCTGGACTCCTACCTCTTATATATAAAAACTGGGATAAAATTGTAGAGACTTTTACTTCAGATACCCCAGGAGACCCTGATCCAAGGATTATACATGAACCATCAGGAATGGGTGTAGAAAAAGGTTCAAGAGGTTCAACTCCAATGCCGATTTTACCAGATGGGAGACCTATGATAGACACAAGGCCAAGACAATAATGGCATTCGATTACGAAAAAGATTTTCAAGCAGACCAATGGTATCCAAAAGCAGATAGCCTATATAAGGAACAAGTATTTGGGCTTGGAGGTGAGATAGACCCTAGATTTCCTAATACTCAGATGTTTAATTTTGATACTGGAGACTATAGTACTGAATATTTAAGTACAATAAAAGATGCAGGGATAAATTTTAGTTATCAAAATCTAGGCCAAAGTCCACGAGATGCACATTATGCTAAACTTCAAAATGAAGCTATCTTAGGATCTTGGTCAGGAGATCAGAGTTATCTAGCTTTTCCAGGAGAGGGACTATTAGATGATATAAAAAGGTCTTATGGTAATGATCCAAGATTTTCAAAAGGTGGGAAATTAATATCTCCTTATAAATTTCATCAGTTTATAAGTGGAGAGACCTCTGGTATTGCAAATATATTTGATAAAAAAGATGCGCAGAATGAGATGATAAGTACAATATCTGGGTTTACTACAGATCAACCTGTAGATTATAATCCTTTCCCTGAAAGTAAATATCCTAATCATCCGCAGTATAAAACAACTACAGAATGAGTAAAAAAAAGAAAAATAGAACCTTTAAAAAAGCTCTAGAAGCTATTCCTTATCTTATGAGTACACAAGATAGGTATCTAGAGGTTTTAAATAGAGTATCAAGAAATGAAGCATGGCTAAAAGGTCATGAAAAAACATCAAAAAGGAAGTATTAATATGGCTAATGGAATAGAAGAAGCAATTATAAATGATATGCAACAATTAGATAGACGAGATTTACCTTTGCTATCTCAAGAAGAGATGAATAGAAGAGGGCTATTTTACGATGAAAGTTCTGGGACCTATAAACGCAGGGGTCAGGGAAATCTCTCAGTAAGTATTCCTGGCCAACCTCAAAAAACCTTTGCTGAAGATCCAGCTCAGTACATTAGAGTGTCTGAAGACGAGTTGAGTGGTCAGTCTGTAGATCCATATACAGAAACCGTTATAGGTGTGGGGGAAAATATTCCTACTGATATTTATACACGAGGACCAGGATATAGTAGATATAGAGATCCAGATGAGCCATTTTATCCGTACGTTAGAGGAGGCGACAATATCACCCCTCTTGCTAGTAGATTCGATACCCAAGCTGACTATGATGAATCGAGCATTAATTTAGATAATTATCGAAACTTAGCTAATTATTTAGATCAAATGATACAGATGCCTGAGACAATTGGAAAGGGAGGTTATTATGTAGACGACCAAGGTAATTTACAGGAATCTTATACAAATTTAGTTGGAGATGAAGTCAATTATGCCAGAGATAGAGGGGTAGACATGGCCACAGATGCAAAGCAAAAAGCTATAAATCAAATGTTGGGTATTCATCTAAAGGGAAAAATTGGTAAGGTTCTCCCTTACCCCATATATAGCGACAAGGATCTGTACTATTCTGGTTATGATGACTCAAATATGGCACTTGGTGGAGGTCAAGTCAGTCTTGATTATGGTGGAGACGTAACAGATATAGTACGAGGTTTAAAGGAAACTAGAGACGAATCTCAATATAATGTAGATGTAAGAAATCCTGCAGAAATGAAGAGAGTAATGGATCGAGACGTAAGTGAACAAGCAAGAAAAAAAACAGCCTATGAAACTCAAGACGAGGGGTGGTGGTTAGGTAAACTTTTAGGTAGAAATAACCCCAATGCTGGCATTAAATTAAAGGATAATAGATACTATGAAAAGGGTGATAGAGGATACTATGAGGATTAAAAATGATATATAAAACTTTACAAGAGCTTAGATTACTTCCAAGTGAAAAGAGTGAATTTAAAAACATGAAGCTTCGGTTCAGTGATAAAAGAAGACAAACTCTTACTGGGATTGCACAACAACAAGAGTACGCAACTACTCTAAGTTCTATAAATAAAAAGAAAGATTTACTATTAACATAAGGAATTAAAATGGCAAATATTAATCCTAAACGAGATCCAGATAGATTTACAATTCCTGAAAAATTAGATTATTATAATAATAAGAAGATTGAAAATCAAGCTATTATAACAAAAATAAATAGCTATTCTCGAGAACTTGTAGATCCTCATAGCATTAAACATCTTCAAGATTTATTAAATAAACATGTAATTGGGTATAGAGGAGATCAGACTGAATATTTAGAATTAGACGGAATTCTTGGAAACGAGACGTTGAAATATTTAAAAGAGTATCAAGCTCTGCGTAGAGTTTATGGCATGAAAGCTGCAGGCTCTGATTTTACTTTAAATAAAAAAATATATGATGTTCGTAATCATCCTAATAGGGAAGCAGTTATAGATAGTATTTATCAACATAATAAAGATATGTATGATGGAAATATCCATTGGGGAGATTATAAATATATGGAAGAATATCAAAAATATCTAAAATAGTGGCAAACATAAATCTACATGATGTTTCAAAAGCAGAGGAAGATTTAAGGTTAGCTAATAAAGACTTAATAGCTTTTGGTAAATTATTTTTACCTGATGATTTTATGAGGTCAGAAACTCCATTTTTTCATTATGAAGTAGCTGATACTTTAATGAATGGAGAAGAACGACAAGTTGCAATTATTTTACCCAGAGGACATGGTAAAACAGTTTTAACTAAATGCAATATAATGCATGATTTTTGTTTTACAGATGAGCCTTTATTTTATGGTTGGGTTGCTGCTAGTTCTAAAATATCAGTACCTAATCTAGATTATATAAAGTATCATATTGAGTATAACGAGAAGATAAGGTATTATTTTGGGGATTTAAAAGGAAAAAAATGGACAGAAGATGATATTGAACTTAAAAATGGCACTAAACTTATTTCTAAGTCTAATCTTTCTGGTATTCGTGGTGGTGCCAAGCTACATAAGCGTTACGATCTTATTGTACTTGATGACTTTGAAGATGAAAATAACACGATCACACCTGAATCACGCTCCAAAATCAGTAATCTTGTCACAGCAGTTGTTTTCCCTGCACTTGAACCAAAGACAGGAAGATTGAGAATTAATGGAACACCTGTACATTATGATTCTTTTATTCAAAGGATATTAGTTGGATACGAGCATGCTAAGAAAGAAGATTCGCCCTATAGTTGGAAAGTGATTACATATAAAGCTATACAAGATGATGGTACTCCTTTGTGGCCTTCATGGTTTGGTCATAAAGAGATGACAAGAAAAAAGAAATTTTATCAAGACAGTGGTACTCCTCAAAAATTTTATCAAGAGTATATGATGGAAGTTCAAAGTGAGGAGGACTCTATTTTTACAAGAGATCATATTAAATATTGGGATGGAACATTTACAAAAGATGAAGAAACTGGAATTACATATATTATACCACATAATGAAGATGCTAAGCCGTGTAGTATATATATCGGCGTGGATCCCGCTACTGATTCAGCTAGGCGTAATTCGGATTTCTCTGTTATTATCGCTGTTGCAGTAACGCCTGATAATAATATATATGTTTTAGATTATATAAGAGATAGAACTTTACCTGTTTTAGGAATACCTGGGACAGAAAAAATTGGAATTGTAGACCATATATTTAGATATGCAAAATTTTATAACCCTAAGCTTTTTACAATAGAGGATACTACAATGAGTAAACCTATATTCCAAGCTTTAAGGGCAGAAATGAGAAGAAGGAATGAATTCATCATTCCATTTAAAGAAGAGAAACCTGGAAACAGAATGAGCAAAAGAGATAGGATCCAAGAGATTATGGCTCAAAGATTTGCTGTTGGTCAGGTTCATATAAAAAAAACACAGTACGATTTACATAGAGAAATAATGACATTTGGGCCTAGAATGGCTCATGATGATACAATAGATGCATTGGCATATGCATGTAAGTATGCACATCCTCCTCAGGGGTTATCTGAGAATAGGGATGGTTGGTATAAAAAGAAACGTGAAGCAAAACATTGGATAACAGCTTAGGAGAATTATGAAAGACGATTCAAATATGTTTCAAGAGCTAAGGAAATAAATGTTTAGTGCAGAAGAAAAAAAAGAAAACGTAATGAGAGAACAAATTCCACAAGATTTATTAATAGATCTTGTTAAAGCAGGAGATCAAAATTTAGTTGATATTCTTTTTGAACAAAATTATAGTCTTGACACTGAACTTGCACGTGAAGATTCGTGGATAACTTATGCTGATACTGCTCCAGGGCTAGTTAAAGGGACTTTAAGAGAAGATAAATGGGATACTCCACTAGATGAAATGTCTGCATATTCAGGATCATTTGGTGATGAGCAACTAGAGATGGATTCTCAATGGGCTGTTGGTAATCTTATTGATATGCTTGAAGATGAAAAAATTAGGGCTTTTATAGAGCCATATGAGGAGAAAGGATATGGTTACTATACAATTCTTGAAGAAGACGAAGGAATACCTGATTATCATTCGGCAGTTGTTTATGGAATAAGTGAAGAGCTGGCAGAAGAAGGCTATGAAGGAGATATGAATATTCGCAAAGGAAGTTTAAAAAATCAAGAATACGGGGAAGATGTAAATCTGACAGAGCATCATTTAAATACATTAGTTCATGAATTAATATTACATGGAACGGGTGGTTCTCATGTTAAATATGGAGGAACTTGGCAAGGATACGCACCTGAATATGATTATTTATCACGTAGATATATCGAGGAATTAGAAGGTAATCCAATATTACAAAAAATGAGAGACCAATTGAAGGGAATGATTTAAGTATGGATACAACTAGACGAAAGGATTAAGGAGAAATATGCCACGATTTGGAAATAAATCAAAAGCGAATTTAAAAACTTGTGATAAAAGATTACAAAAGATTTTTAATGAAGTTATAAAATATGTAGATTGTTCTGTATTGGAGGGACATAGAGATGAATACAGACAAAATAAGTTATTTGAAGAAGGTAAAACAAAAGTTAAATTCCCTATGGGGAGGCATAATAGTAGTCCTAGTCGCGCTGTGGACGTCACGCCTTATCCAGTGGACTGGGATGATAGAGAGCGACAAACTCTTTTTGCTGGTTTTGTGCTTGGGATTGCTAATAGCATGGATATCAAGTTAAGATGGGGCGGTGATTGGGATATGGATTTTCAGGTGATGGACAATAGATTCGATGATTTTCCTCATTTCGAGATAAGATAATGACTTTAATAACAGAGACTCCTAATAAAAATTGGAGAACTAGAGAAGCAGGATTTGATGAGTGGATAAAGGATAATCATCCTAATTATAATTATACTGGTACTTATGATTTAAATTTACATGAATTTCCTATGATTCAAGATTTTATAAAAGAAGGTGATGTTTCAAATATATTTACTAGTTATTATAGTGGAGAAGGTGGGGAAAATAGTCCTCCTTTTGAATTATTCCCCACTATGTATAAGGGGAAATGGAGAGATCCTGAAGACAGGAGACACTTTGGAATTTATGAAACTAAGGATGAACTAAATAGAGCTGATAATATTATTCATGAATGGTTTGGAGAGTTAGATAGACAGCAAAGAAAGTCTGTACCATTGGAAAAAACTTTGATAGAAGATATGAATAAAATAAAATGATAGGAATAATTATATGAATTATGGAAAAAAAAGATATCCTACGGATCCAGAAGGTAACATAGTTGAATTTAAAAAAGGTGGAAGTGAAGAGGATTGGGTAAGATTTGCTTTAATTGGACGAGGGATTCCTAAGGATAAGATTGATATATTGTCTCATGAAGATAGATTAAGATTATTATCATTTAGAATGGGGATAGAAATGAAAACTCACCAAGAAAAAATTGACAAAATAAAGCATGAAGAGCGTTTAGGTGAGCAAAAAAAAATAATAGATTGGATGAAAGAAGAATAAAATGACTTTGATAGCTGGAATAGTGGCGTTAATTTTAATGGTTTCATTCTTATTATATAATATAGACAGATGATATGCCAAATAAAAAAGCAAAACAAAGAAAACAAGACAAGAAGAGAAGACGAGAAGCTATAAAAGCTTACAAAAGAATTAAGAAAGGAAGAAAAAATAATGGCTAAAAAGAAAAGAGCTGATGAAATAAGGCAATTATATGATCTAGCAAATAGTTGGACTAGAAAGCAATGGGAATCTGTCAACCAAAAAGGTTATGAATTTGCTCACGATGAACAACTTAATGTTGAGGAGAAGCAATCTTTAGAGGAACAAGGAATGCCTACTTTTACAGTGAATAGAATTCTACCTGTAGTTGAAATGCTGAATTTTTATGCTACGGCAAACAATCCTAGATGGCAAGCTGTAGGTGTTGAAGGCTCTGACACAGATGTAGCAACTGTTATCTCAGATTTAGCTGCATATGTTTGGGATGGTTCCAATGGGTCGACTCTATATAATAATGCTATTAATGATTGTGTTACTAAAAGTATTGGCTATATGTTAGTAACGGTTGATAGAGATGCAGATAATGGTATGGGAGAAGTTGCATTACAACAACCCGAACCTTTTGATTTATATGTAGACCCTAAGTCTAGGGATATGCTATTTAAGGATGCTGCTTATATAATGATAAGAAAAGTTCTTCCTAAAAATCATTTGATAAGGATATTTCCCGATCATAAAAGAAAGATAGCTAATAGTAATAGTAATGAACAGCAACAAAGAACTTATTCTCAAAGACCTTTAGGGGATGATGATCAAGCTTTATTTGCTTATAATGATAGCAATGAACAAATTGGAATGGGAATAACTTCTAAAGGTGAGCAAGATCAATTAGTTGAATTCTTTGAAGTCTACGAAAAAATTAAAGTATCAAATATAAATCTATTCTATAGAATTCCACCAGATCCTAAACAATTGGAAGAAATTTCAAATCAATGCCAAGTTATGGTAAAGGAAGCTGAGCAGGAAATGCAAGTTCAATTGATGGAACAACAAAATGAAATGCAAGAAGCTGTTCAAAAGGGAGACATGCTCCCAGAAAGAATGCAATTAGAATTAGAAAAAGCTCAAAAAATGGCTCAGCAACAACTTCAATCATATCAACAAGAATGTATGAGTAAGTTGCAAACTGAAGCATCAAAGATTGAAAATCAAATTATATCTGAAAAAGAATACAATATAATACTTAAAAATGAAGAGATTGCTAAGAATATTGTAGATAGTGTTCAATTCTATACAATAAGATTAAAACAAACATGTGTAGCTGGAGATAAAGTTTTATATGAAAGTATTTTACCAGAAAGTGTCAAAGATTATCCAGTAGTTCCTTTTCACTTTAAATGGACAGGAACACCTTTTCCTATGAGCGCTGTAGCTCCTTTAATAGGTAAACAGCAAGAAATTAACAAATCTCATCAAATAATGGTTCACAATGCATCACTAGGAAGCAGTCTAAGATGGCTATATGAAGAAGGTGGTATTGATGAAGAGTTGTGGGAAAAATATTCTTCTAGTCCAGGAGCTTTACTTCCTATTAGACCTGGAATAACTCCTCCTACACCTATTCAACCTATGCCTTTGTCTAATGCTTTTTTCAGTATAGTTCAACAAGGTAAACAGGATATGGAATATTTAGCAGGAATATATAGTTCTATGATGGGAGATACATCTAGTGGATCAGAGACTTATAGAGGCATGTTAGCTATGGATGAATATGGAACACGAAGAATTAAACAATGGATGACCACTTCTATTGAACCTGCTTTAAAGCAATTAGGTCAATTAGTTTTTCAGTTTTGTCAAGCTACTTATCAAGCTAATAAAAGATTTAGAATACTGCAACCTAATGCAATACAGGAAGGAAAGACTCAAGAAATTAATGTACCTATATATAATGATATGGGAGAAGCTGTTGGTAAATCTATGGATATATCATCTATAAAATACGATGTAAAAATAGTATCAGGTTCTACTTTACCTGTCAATAGATGGGCTTATTTAGAAGAATTAAAAGAATTAATGCAGCTAGGGGTAGTAGATGACATAGCAGTATTAGCAGAAACTGATATAAGAAATAAAGAAAATATTGTTAAAAGAAAATCAATATATTCTCAATTACAAGGTCAATTGCAACAATTACAAGAAGCACTAAAAGACAAAGAAGGTACTATTGAAACCCTTGAAAGACAATTAGTTCAAGCAGGTATTAAAGGTAAGGTAATGCAAGCTGCAGTTGAGATAAATAAAAAGAAAGAAGAAGTAAAATCTGGACTAACTAAAGCTGGTGTTGTAACTAATGCTAAGATAGATAAAGAGCTATTAAAAACTCAAGCTGTGATGGATACAGTTAAAGGAAAAGCAGCTAATGATAGTAGATTATTTAATGCTAGAGCTGGTGATGTTTTACAGAATCTTAAAAATAACTTGGAAGTATCAGAGGAATCTGAGTAATATACGCAAGGAAATAACCGTAAATTAAGGAGGGAATATGACAGACCAAGAACAGAGTGGCGGTAACCCTGAAATCGGAATGACAGAAGCTGATTTAGTAACAGCTTCTGAAAAGGTGGAAGGCTCTCAAGCTTTTTTTGATGGACTTGAAAATCAAGTAAACGGTGCAATACAAGACACTGAGGCAACCCAAAGTCAAGCAAGTGGCCCCGAACAGGTAACCCACAACATAGAAGACTATGGCTCCAACAACGTGACAGAGCAGTCTAATAACGGCACAGACTGGCAAAAAAGATATACTGACAGTAGTCGGGAAGCCGTTAAGTGGAGAGAAAAGTACAAAGAGATGGAAGCTTTTGTGCCTGTTCTCGATGCAATGAAACAAGATAGTGGATTAGTAGATCATGT
>Ga0114908_1000750_pt1 | contig 17528 bp, 7 predicted proteins | sample MalvireepMed_s17_FD_87292 | JGI IMG/M metagenome (GOLD analysis project Ga0114908, IMG submission 87292) | Marine viral communities from the Global Malaspina Expedition - Malaspina viral metaG DeepMed_s17 | ecosystem: Environmental > Aquatic > Marine > Oceanic | place: Mediterranean Sea... | reverse complement strand
TCATTTAATAAACCATCAATAAATGTTTGCGGAATAGGTCTTAATTCATGCTTATTAGGAGTAATTCCTGTTGCCTGAGGATTAAAAGCTCTTGCACGCTGAATTAATGTTCCTGTTCTGGATAGGGTTTCCCAACGCTGCCATTCACCCAATAATTCTCTTGTACGTTCATTTAAAATAAAATGAAGCGCACGTTGATAATCTCCAGAAACTCCTAATGCCGTCATTATCCTTTCGTCTTCTTCTGGAAGAGTGCTAGGAAATGATGTTAATGTCAAGTCTGAAGCTTCTGTAGTTACATCGATATCTGGATTAGACAGGTAATACGTATTCATATTCAGGTTAGAATTGATATAATTATCTGCTGCTGTACCCGTATTTAAAGAGTTATTTTCAAAAGCCTGAGATCCATCTACATAATAAGATCTATTCTCTCCACTTTTCCATTCTGCTCTTTCTCTTACGGTATTAAGATCGGTCATGGCGTTGGCATATTGCCCTAATCTGGCATAACATTCTGCTCTAACTAAATAGGTTTCTGCAAGTCTTGCCATGGTAACATCTCTGTGTGCGTCTCCTCTTTCAGCAAAACGAGAACCATCATCGGTTTTATTAATCCCTGCGAAGAAGTTAGATATTGCAGTACTTTTAAAGTTAGGAGATACATATTCACCATTTTGATAAAGCACTAAAGAGTTTGGTACAAATTGACCAACTTCGTTAGTTAAAGAACCAGAAGTAGGTGTTTGGCGAGAACCTAAATCCCACTCTGCTAATCTCCCGGCATCATCTGTCCAGTTTGGGTTTTGTACGTTAGCGCCAAAAGTATAGTTGTTGTATGTGTTATCATCCTGAGTATTTAAGATCATTACAACACCAGGGTCACCAAGTTCTAAACCTAAATCTGGGTTTACAATATTGTTAATTCCATAAACGGTTTTAAAAGTTTTCCACATTCTAGAATCATTAACATGATCGAAAACTGCATAACTATATTCTGTAGGACGGCATCTTTGAAAATCCATACTTCCAATCCAAACGCCTCTTCTTACCCATCCGCCAGAGAATGCAGAAAATTGTGGTGTAAAATAACTATAGGTACGGTTACCAAATCTACCGGTTGTAGAGGCATCTCCGTTATGGGCTGCAGCCATTAAGATTTCGTCCAGTTGTTCTGCCTCGCTATCTATACCCGTCCAGTTAGCATACAGGTCACGGTAATCGTTTGCTAAACCGCCTCTTGCGCCAATAGCATAACTTGTAGCTTCGATAGCTTCATTAAGATCTGATTCTACATAAGAAGAGTTCCAGTCGTCATTTCTTTCTGATGCTCTAAATAAAAGAGCTTTTGCCAGAAAGTGAGCAGCGGTAGCTTTTGTCCAGGTTACCCCACGGCCATAGGTGAAATTTTCACCTTCAAAAAGTTCGTAAGAATTTCTGAAATCTGAAATTACCTGAGCCCAGGATTCTTCTTCAGTAGATCTTTCAAAATTTCTAACAATACCGGTTGCAGGTTCTAGTTGAAGTACCACTCCGCCATATTGAGCAACAAGACGATAATAGTTGTAACCTCTTAAAAAGTAGGCATGCGCTAGGCAACGATTACGAATTTCAGTGTTATCTATAAGATCTGCATTGGCAATTATAATATTAGCAGAAGAAATTCCGTAGTATAACTGATCCCAAAGTGCAGCTGGAGAAGTAGCATTACCATTGGCGGCTCCGGTTTCTGGAGTGGCACCCTGTGGCCCTAAGCGGCTATCATAGGTGTTCCACATTTCGTTAGTTAAGTCGTTGGCATTTGTGAATTCATCTGTACCATAAAGAGTGATACCATAAGCCCATTCATATCCAAAGTGCCATCTAATATTTCCGTAAAGGGAAAGGGTTAGATCTTCCAGGCCTTCAGCAGTTTCAAAATATTCAGTAGAATATTGGGTTCTTAATTCTTCTTCTAAAAAATCGTCTGCACATGATGCAAAGGCAAAAGCCATAAGTATCGCAGTGATTTTATATATATTTAAAGTTCTTTTAGTTTTCATACTTGTAAGATTAATCTTCGACATTTTTCAAATAATAATTTAGATTCCCAGGTCTAAGCCTATAGAAAAGCTTCTATTAAAGGTCATTGAGTTTACATCAAAGTCATACCAGTCTACCGACTGATAGATACTACCTGGGTTTACGGCCTGGGCATATATTTTAAGATTGCTTAGTCCTATTTTTGAACAGAAATCTGACGAGAAATTATATCCTAAAGAAATATTTCTAATCTTAACAAAGCTTGCATCTCTAACACCTAAAAGACCAGAAAAATCATCCTGAGATCCTGATGTAGCCTGTCCTAAAATTGGTTTTTGAAATTCTGCATCTGGATTATCTGGCGTCCAGTAATCTATTTCTCTTTGATTGGCATGAGCGGTTAAAGCTTCGCCACCTAAGGATGCTGTATAGCCTAGTCTTGAAATTATTAATGTAGATAGCTCGATACCTTTGTAGCTAAAGGAGTTGTTCCAACCTAAAGTCCATCTAGGGGCAGTATTTCCTAAGATTACCCGATCGTCAACCGTCATATCATAATCTCCGTCCTGATCTTTTGGACGTACATTACCAGGTGAGAAATTATAGCCATTTTCATTCCACCTCGCCATTTCTGCCTGATCCTCTGGTGTATCCTGCCAAAGCCCATCATTATCATATCCAAAGATTACTCCGATAGACTCTCCAATAAACCACCGGTTATCTACCATATCATTTTCACCATAGGCTAATTCGTCGATTTCGTCTTTTTGCCAAGCGGCATTTATATTCGTCTCCCAGTAAAAATCACCAGAATGTACCGGAACTGCATCTAAGGAAATTTCAAATCCGCGGTTATTAGTTTTACCAATATTGGCAATTGTGGAAGGGAATCCTGTTAGAGTTGGAATATTTACAGACATTAAAAGATCTGAAGTAAAGGATCTATACACGTTGATACTACCTGAAACCCTGTTTTTCCATAAACCAAAGTCTACACCTAAGTTATACTGTGTGGTTTTTTCCCAGCCCAAATTTGGGTTGGCCATAGAAAGTTGATCTCTGGAATAATAAGGTTCGTTTGTGGTATATCCCATTTGATTAGACATCCCGTTAAACGGAAGGAAAATTGATGTAATATCTCCCAATGTTTGATAAGGTCCAACGGCCGAGTTACCCGTAGTACCAAAACCAAGTCTTAATTTTAAATTACTTACCCAATCGCTGTCTTGAAGGAAGTTTTCTTTGTCTAATTTCCAGGCAAAAGCAGCAGAAGGGAAGAAGTCCCATTTATTACCTTCACTAAGCTGTGAAGCTCCATCCCAACGGCCAGAAACAGTAAGCAGGTATTTATCATCAAAACCATAGTTAGCTCTTACCATGTACGAGCTTAATTGGCGCTCGCTTAAACCAGAACCTATACCTACATTATTGTCTGGGTTACTAATATCTATTGCACCAAAGTTATACCATTCCATGGTATCTAAAGGAATGTTATTTGCGCTCATGCTAGAGCTCTCTATATCCCAAGAAGATGCAGTTTGTAATAATGTTAATCCCAGGTTATGTTTCTCAGCAAAAGTGCGGTTATAATTAATAATGTTATCTAAGGTCCAGCTAAAATCCCTACGGTTATTTAATCTTGCAAAGTTTGTACCTTCACTACCATCTGAATTTATGCGGTGAGATGAGGTTCCGTCGATATAAACACCTTCTCTAAAATGTCTAAAATCGGGACCAAATCTAAATTGATAACTTAAACCTTCAAGTGGAGATATAATTTCGCCAATATCGAATGTAGCAGAAATGCTTCCTAATGCTCTTAAGGTTTCAGATTGTTGTGTGCTTTTATTCCATTCATCTATAATTGTAAAAATGGTTGTTTCTCCTCCAGGATTTATTACCAGATTACCTTCAGCATCATAAGGTACAGCGAAGTTATAAATGCTTTTCGAAGCTCCATAAATTGCATTAGGAACAGACCCACTTCTACCTCCTAAAGTAGAAAAACCATAATCTTGTTCGCTCCAAGAAAGGTTAAGATTAGCATCAAAAGTAAACCAGTCTACCGGAGTAATGCTTGCACTTAATTTTGTAGAATATCTTTCGTAAAATTGACCTTTTTGAGTTCCTTCGTTATTAAGATATCCAAAGGAAGCGTAGGCATTCATTTTTTCAGTTCCTCCACTTGCACTAATAGTGTGCTCACTCAAAATCCCTGTTTGGGTTACAAAATCTGTCCAATCTGTATTTCTAACTCTTGAAGCATCAAAACTTCCGTTCTGCCATCCTTGTAAAACATTATCTCTTGAGGTTTGCCCATCTAATGGGCTATCGAAGATTAAAGCATCGTTATCTCTTGTTGGTGAATTAGGATGTGCATAAGTAGCAGAATCCAGATTATAGGCAGCCCATCTTCTAAATTCAATAAAATCTGTAGCACTCATAGAAGGTGATCTGTCTACAATATTCGAAGTAGTAACAGTACCTGCATAGTTTAATGTAAATCTACCAGTTTTTCCCTGCTTAGTGGTTACAATGATTACCCCATTAGCACCTCTGGATCCATATATTGCTGTAGAAGATGCATCTTTTAAAATATCTATAGATTCGATATCCCTTGGGTTAATTGTTTCTATTGCCGAAGCAGAAAGCAAGGGTACACCATCTACCACATAAAGTGGGGAGTTACTTGCGGTTAAAGACCTGTTACCACGAATTCTAATAGAACCAATAGTACCTGGCCTTTCACTACTGGTGATATCTACACCGGCAGCTTTACCCTGTAAGGCCTGAAAAGCATTACTAACAGGTTGTGTCATTAAGTCTTCAGAACTTACATTGGAAACAGCACCTGTTAAATCAGATTTTTTCTGAGTACCATAACCAACTACAACAACTTCTTCCAGACTATCTGTGTCATCTTCCATAACTACATTTATCTCGTCTTCAGATCCTACAGTTCTTTCAATCGTTTTCGTTCCGATAAATGAAAACACGATAATATCGCCGGGAGAGGCTGTTAATGTGTATTGTCCATCAAAGTCGGTTTGTGTACCAGTATCCGTTCCTTTTATAAAAACATTTACACCCGGCATTGGGAGATTGTTAGCATCTCTGGCAATCCCACTAATAGTTTTTTCCTGTGCAAAACTTATCGCACTGAGGAAAAGCATCAAAACTATTAAAAAGCTTTTAGCATAGTAATTTTTCATTTTGGATAGGTGATTTTTATATTCTCTTATTTCAAATATATTTTTCAAATAAAGTTCACGTATCCTGTACTGTACTGCGATATATTTAAGAAATCAGGTGTAAAAATGTGTTTTTTACAATTAAAAATCGGTACTATTATTAGCTTAAACCACTAATAGTACCGATTAGAGAATGTTTCAAAAACTCATTTTACATAAAGAGAATCTGCAATAGAAACCCCTGGTGAGTTCTCAATTTTAACTTTTGAAGTATCATTTGTCTTTAAACTAACATCATTTAGGTGCCAGTTTTTACTGTAATTTATCTGTCCTGCGGTTTCTGCCTGTATGTGTACATTCTCCATGCTAACATCTGTGATATAAGAATTTTCTAAACCGTTAACATTAATTGCTCTTTTTGCATCGCTTACGTCTATGTTTTTAAGAGTGATATTCTTAAAAGTAGGTATCCCTTTAGATGGTTCAACTTCTTTTAAAAGTGTTCTCCATCTTTTAGGAACTGAATCTATATCGTAAGCTTCGGGAAGTTTTGAGTAACTATAACTTGGATTCCAGTTCATGGAAACTTCCACAAAAGTTCGAACACTATCCATTTCAATATTTTCAAGATGAACATCTTCTACTGTACCACCTCGGGTAATTGCAGATTTGATGTTTAACCCGTTTTTAGTACCTAAACCTTTTATGTTTGAAGCATAAACGTGACGAATATCACCAGCGGTTTCACTCCCTATGGTAAATAATCCAGAGCCTGCTCTTGCAATAGAGTTTCTAATTACAACATATTGGGTTGGTTTATTTACGCGCTGCCCATCCCAGTCACGACCAGCTTTTAAACAAAAGTTATCGTCATTACAGTCGATATCGCAGTTTTCAACTAAAATCCATTCAGACGAATCGATATCTATACCATCTGTACTTGGGCCATGCCCACCAATATTATTTCTGATGGTTAATCCATCTACTGTAACATATTTTGAATAGAGAACCTGTACCGTCCAAAAACCGGCTTTTTGAATATTTAATTCTTTAAGAGTTATATTTTCTGAATCTGAAATTAGAATTGTTCTTGGTCTCTTTGCATCGTAATCTACAATCCAACGTAAACCTTTTGGCTCGTATTCTTTTCTAAGATTCCAATAATAATCCCAAAAAACTTTTCCCTGGCCATTTACAATACCGGCGCCGTCTATAAGAACATCTTTTTGATTGTTAACATTCACTAATGCAGCAGGCCATTTCATTTCAATTCCTGCAACTCTGGTATCAATTTCAGGGTAATCTTCTATATTTTCACTTCCTCTTAATTCTGCACCTTCAGGAATATTAAAATGAACCCCTTTTTTAACGAATATCGATCCAGAAAGATAAATACCAGGTTTAAAAGAAACTTTTCCGCCTCCATTGGCAGCACATTCATCAATTGCTTTTTGAATAGCCTCTGTACTCAATGAAGTAGAGTCGTTTTTAGCGCCAAAATCGTTTACCCAATAGGTTTTATCCTGAAAATCTACATTTTTAGCCCCAACCTTATCAATCCAGGCCAGGGGATCACTCGTTTTTTCTGATTCAGTTTTTTTATCAGCTTCTTTACAAGAAAAGATGATAAAAATCGATAATATGAGTAACTGTTGTAAAGTTCTTAATGTCATAGTAGTGAAATTTACACTAAAATGCTGTAAAAATTAAGTTTTTGTGTCCTGTACTTGCCTGAATTTAATCGTCGTTGGTTTCCCATCTAAAAGGTAAAAACCAGTTTTGACGACTCATTAATCTGGCTCTTACCGAATTAGCTTCAGGGTTACCTTCTGATGCTAATTTTTCGTAAACCTTGTCAGCTAAGAAAGAAGCATCGTTACGGTGCATAGCTACACGAAGTAAATCACCCCAGCGATTACCTTCAAAAGCCAATTCTAAGGCAGCTTCTTCTATAATATTATTTTCGATAGCGATAAGGCTGTCTCCTAAAACCTCAGCTCGTTCTACATAAGCTCTTCCTCTAATTCCTCCATTTCTATACCATGGACCTCTGTAAAAAGGAAAGTCGCCTTGTCGTGCATCAAAATTGTATGGAAATGGAAGGTTAGTTTGCTCTATATCACTTACATCTTCTACCCCAGCTACAGTATAAGCATTTTGGATTCCATAATTAAGTAAAGCATCAGCTAATTTATGGTGGCCATCACGGTTTGCTGCCTCAGCAAATCTTAAGTGTAATTTTGCTGCTCTATAAAGAAACCACCTGCCATTACGATTAAAGACATCTACTGGCATTTGTGTATTTCCATCTAAGAAATTATATAGATATTTTCTAACGATAGGATCTTCTCCCTGTTTAAAGTAACTAAAAACTTGACCTCTAGCATCGTAAGGAAAACCGTTTAACTGATTTTGGCTATCCCATAAATTAATGGCTCTTTGGGATGGTTTTAAAACATACTCACCAGATTGAATTGAAAATAGATCTATAAATGGATTTTCTGGAGCAAAATTAGAATCGAATGGGAGCGACCATATCCATTCGTGATTCCATCTATCATCTGGATCTCTTGCAAAGATACTTCCCCAGCCATCTGTGTTAGAATTTATTAATGCTCTGGCATCCTGTTCTCTGTAACGTTCGTATTCTACACCAAGATCTACGGTGTTTGGTGAATTATAAATAATTCTATAATTATCGTAATAATAACTTCCAGATCCGTTACTGGAAGTTTCCATAATAGTTTTATAATGAGCAGCTGCTTCTGTATAATTAGCATTCCATAGTTGTAAATCTCCTAAAATTACATCTTTATTTATAAAGAACTTTGCAGTATTATAACCATCTACATCTACTATTAGTGAGCTATTGGAACTGTAAGGATCTGTATATGGTAATCCCTCGGTAAAGTCTACCAATTCATCAATCAACTGGTCTAATGAAAGTCTAGGATAAAGATTTTCATTTTGTAAATCATCCAATTTCTCGATAGGTTCTGTAACGTAAGGAACTTCACCATAATGTATTCCTAATTGTAAATACAACCAGCTTCTTAAGGTTCCTATGTCTGAATATCTTTCATTAAACTCATCAGAATCAATTCTGTTATTTTCTAACATTATCCTGAAGTTTTTAAGCGCATCGTTACAGTTATTGATTACCTCGTAGAAATCACGCGGATTTGCATATGGGTTATCTTCTGTAACAGTATGAGTATTTAATTCTTCCATATCTGGAGAAGAATTTCTGGTAGGACTAACAAGGTCTGCACGAAGTTCGTTTAATATAACGTATTTACCAGCAAGCCCCATAAATTTCCCATAAATTCCAACAACAGCGGCATCTGCATCATACAGGTCATTATATACCTGTTCTTCGTTTAATGTATCCTGTGGCTGTACATCTAGATAATCTTCGCAAGAAGTTAGCCCTAATAAAATAGCCAGGGCACCGCAGGTTAATATTTTTGTATTTATTTTAATCATGTCTTTACGTTTATTTCTGAAAAACAAGCTATTAAAGTCCTAATCTTAATCCTAGTTGAATAGTTCTAAATTGAGGCATTAAACCTATGTCTGCTCCCTGACCAAAAATTGATTGGGTGGCGCTAAATTCGGGATCGTATCCCAAGTAATCTGTTATGGTGAACAGGTTGTTGGCTGTTGCATACAAATTGATGTATCTTAAAAAGTCCATATTACGAACATCAAGATTATAATTTAGAACAAGCGTTTTTAATCTTAAATACGAACCATCTTCTATCCAACGGTTAGAAAAGGAAGAGTTACCAATAGGATCATCCCAATTTACTCTTGGAATATTTGTTTGCTGGCCTTCAGCTCGCCATCTATTTAATACTGCTATACTTTGGTTTTCGTATCCACTCATTCTTTCCATATGGTAACGTACTCCATTATAAAGATCATTGCCAACTGAGAAATTGAACAATCCAGAGATTGAAAATCTTTTATAAGTGAAATTAGCAGAAATACTTCCGAAGAAATCTGGATTAGGATTTCCTATGATAGCTTTATCTTCTTCATCGATAATATTATCACCATTAAAATCTGTAAATATCATATCACCTCCCTGAAAAGGTTCTAAGTCTCCATTAGCCATACGTTTGGTAAGTCCAGACGCCTGTGCCTGTGCAGTAGTAGCATATACGCCATTGGTATGATATCCATAAAAAAGGTTAGCATCCATACCTTGGTAAGTTACATAAGAAGCACCACCAAACTCGGTTACGATCTTGTTATTAGGAATACTTAAAACTTCATTTTCGTATCTTGAAATATTCACTCCAAGATCAAAACTTGTACTTTCAGTATTTATCAATCTACTTTCCAGACTTAACTCTATACCTCTGGTTTGCATGCTACCGGCGTTTGAAACCACATAATCAAAACCTGTAATTTCATTAGCAGGTTGATAGGTAATCATATCTGTAGTTTTATTTTCAAAAACTTCGACGCTAGCATTCAACCTTTCGTTAAAAATAGAAGCGTCCAAACCTAAATTTATTTTTCTTATTGTTTCCCATTTAAGGTTAGGGTTGCCAATATTCCCTCTCACAAGCCCTTGTAGTCCTAAAAGATTTTGAGAAACATAATATTGCTGTGCTGTAAAATTGCCAATATCATCATTTCCGGTAAAGCTTATTCCTGTACGTAATTTTAATAAATTAATAGCTTTTACATCTTTAAGAAAGTTCTCTGAAGATAATATCCATGCACCTGATAAAGATCCTAAAACAGACAAAGCATTTTCGCCAATATTAATGGCACCTTCTTCAACCTCATCACCAAAACGGCTAGAGCCATCTACAGATCCATTTAAAGTGATATAGTACTTGTTTAGATAGTCATATTCTGTACTTAAATAGGCGTTAACCCAGTTATATTCTCCTAAATGACCGCCAACATATCTTAAAAGGTTACTTCCGGCCCCAACACTTGTAAAGTCATCTGTAGCAGAGTTATAACCTAATCCAAGATCGCTTTCTGTTTCTGCATTTTGGCTACGTAATCCAAGTTTAATATCTAATCCATGTTTATGTTGAAAACGTTTATTGAAATTTATAAAAGCGTCTGTATATATCGAATATAACCTTTGTACTTCACTACCACTTCGGTTTCCTGCAATGGCTAACGGAAGGGTAATGTCTGCCACTCCAAAATCTGGGATAAAGAAGTTTTCTCTCTCTTTATTGTATGTTAGACCAGCTAAAAGATTAGCATTCCAAAATTCATTGATGTCATATCTAAAATGAAGATTACCATAAAATCTGTAATTTTTATTTACTCCTGTTCCATCTTGTTGTATAGCTAAAGGATTACTTACATTAAATATATCTACATCTGCAAGGTTAGGAGAAACTTCCCCACTAGCATTAATTGCATTTATAGACATGAATGGAGACTTCGTAAGCGCTAGGTACATAGGATTGGTTTTATAAGCAAATCCCTGGTCTCTTTGATTTTCAGTATTATGAATAAAAGATAAATTAGCATTTACATTTAAACGCTCAGTAAGTTTTAAGGAAGCATTTAAACGAGTATGATAACGTTGTAGATCTGAGTAACTGGTTATTCCTTCAGCTTTCACATAACCAACAGATAAACCATATTTAGCAATTTCGTCACCCCCTCTAATTTTTAGGTAGTAGTTTTGGTTTGCAGTATTTTCAAAAACCTGATCTTGCCAGTTGGTTTGATTATTATATAAATAATAGTCTGCACTTTGCATATCACCTGTCATCCACGGCATATTTGATATTTGCTGCGGAGAATCACCTCTTGTACTTACGGCCTGGGATAAATATGTTCTATATTGATTAGCGTTTAAAACAGGTAAATTATCTGGACTCGTATTTACGCCACCGTAAACTGTAAAGTCTATTTTAGTACTTAAATCTGTAGCTCTTGTTGTTGTTATCTGGATAACTCCATTTGCACCTTTTGTACCATATAGAGCACTACCATCTTTTAAAATTGTTACATCTTCAATGTCCTTTACATCTATCATTGATAGGGGAGAAGATATATTATTCTGAATAATACCAGAACCATAATCCTCATCATCATAAATCATCCCGTCAACAATAATTAAAGGTTTGTTTGTGGCGTAAATAGAGGTAAAGCCCCTAAGATTAATGTAAGCTCCAGCTCCTGGTACGCCAGATTTTCTAATAACATTTAAACCAGCGACTTTTCCTTGAAGAAAATCTCCAACAGATTCGTTAATAGGATTGCTCCATTGATCTTTCCTAAAATTCACTACAGTTGTAGCTTTAGAATTAGTGTATTGCAATTCTTCTCCACCAGGTAGTTCTGCAGTTTGATAGAATGGAGAGTAATTATCTTCATAAAGAAAGATTTCAATATTCTGATTTTGATTATTTAATGGATATACTTTTGTTTGGAAATCCTGCCCACTTAAATTTAGTAATGCATTTAAATGAGGTACATTAATCTCGAAAGTACCATCCTCGTTGGTAATCGCAGCAGAATAACCGGTAACAGCAATATTTATTCCCGAAATTCCTTCGGAAGTTTTTGCGTTTCTAACTATACCTGCAACTTTGATTCCCTGAACTTCTTCAGTAGCTACCTTTGTAGAGTCTGAATCTTGGGCATGGACTTTTGCAGGAAATCCTGAAGCAACCAATATACCGATAAGAAAGGTTAGTGGTATTATTCTTTGCATAATTATTGGTTTAATATCTTTATTTAATTACAGGTACAAATTTTAAATAATCTAGCGTTAAGGTATTTTGTCCATTAACCGCCGTGTTCGCTGCCAGCAATGTTATAAGGTCTAATCTTCCGGCTTCTTCTAGTGTAAATTCACCTATAAAAATTTCACTATAATCATCTGGAGGAACATTAGTATACGGTAAACTAGCTATTGGATTGGCTACAGTACCATCTTCCTGGAATTCACCTCCTATTCTTAAAGACTGTTGAAAGGTATTTTCCTGAATATCATTAACAGCTCGCCAGTAAACACGATAAGTAGTGCTATAAAGATTATTGGCATTATAATAAATTCCGAAAAGAGGTACTTCATGGTTCTGAACCATAATGTCTGAAAATGGTTCTCCAGAAGGACTGGCTTTATCTCTATAAAAAGTATTGTTTCTTTTGTCTCCCTGGCTAAAACCTGAAGGATTTTCTCCTTGAATAATAGTAGTTAGTAATCTTTTTTCTAGAGGTACATCAACTGCACTCATTCTAAATAGCACACCATTACTAAGTTTAACTTCCTCTAAAATCATATTCGGGTTAATAGGAACTTTAACTCCAAATTTAGAAGTTAGTGTGTCTGGTAAATTTTCGCGAGAATAAGATTTGTGAAAAGCCATATCTCTAACTGTAAAATAGCTAGCATAGGTATTAGTAGAATCTACTGTACCTTTAATTAAGTATGGCTCTAAAGTTTCTACCTCATCTTGATAAGCATCGTCCTCAATAAGAAAAAACGTGTATTTATTTCTTTCATTATTAAGGTTGTAAACATTTAGTAAGTATGAGTTGGTTAGAGAATCGGCAAATATAATTTCTTCACTGTTTTCTGCTGTTGCTTTAGCCAGGCTGTCTGAAGGATAAATATCAAAATCATCCAAACTCATCATAAATTGACTCATATCGTTAGATGGAGCTTCTTCTTGTAGATATTCCCAGATATTTAATCGTGGTGTTAGAGCTTCATCAATAACATGATACAACCCATTCTCTGCATATTGATCTGCTTCTATGATGTTAGATTCAGCAATCATATTACCATTTTTAAACTCTAAAAACTTGTCTGAAAGCATAGCCACCGAAACTGTGTCTTGATCACTAACAGAAGAATAGGAGGTAAGGGCTATATGATTAAGAACAAATAACCGTTTATCTTCCATGTTGGTTAATACTGAAGCGTCTACCTGAGCCATCGCATCGTTGGTTGGTACCCAAACCGTATAGGTTTTAGAAGATGATAATATGCTGTCGTAACCTGTTTCAGTAAGTAAATCACCAAAATCTGAGGTTTGTGGCATATTTTTAATTCTAGCACTTAGGTTTTCATTGAGATTTGAATCACCCGCCTTGGCATGATCATCCCATGGATCTGAACATGAGACGATCATAGCGAAAGCAAATAGAGCTAAAAAAGTGAATTTATGTTTATAATTTGATATCATCCTTTTATGGATTAGTTTTTAATTAATATCTGATTCATAAATAAGTCCGTCTCCACCAGACTCAAATTTAGGGTACAATTGGTCCATATCTACCGGACGGAATTCGATCACATCTAGCCATGACCAATAGCCGGAATTATCCATTGATTGAAGCATAATTTTATGTCTACCAGTAGTTTCTACATTTATAATACCCATTAAACGGCTATAAAATGCATCGTCATATGGATGAATATGTCTTTTGTAACCCTGAGATTCTAATACCCTTTCAGGTAGCTCAGTATTTCCATATTCACTAAAATTGGCTATTCTAGGAAGTTCTTGCCCATTAAAGAATGCTTTTACTCTAGGCTGTCTTGAAGAAGCTCTATAAGAAACCCAAACTTTATATTGTCCTTTAATGATAACAGGCGTGGTAAGTTCAAGATTATTTATGACACCAGTTCTAAATCTAAAAATTTCCAAGACGTCACCATGCCAACCTCTTCCTGTTCTAGATCCTATTTCTGGTGCGGAATATACTAGATCATAATTACCACCCTCATAATTTACTTCACTTAGTTCGTCTCTAAAAAGAGCAGCATTCATTCCTGGTTTTCTAAATACAGAACTTAATTGTCTAAATTCAGGTTGATCTGCAGGATCAAAATAAACAGGTGCAGGGAATCTTTTCTTTATAAAGAAATTATCATCTACAAAATGTAGAGCTCCATTTGATGCAGTAATATCACTTAAGCTTCTATCTATTGCAACTCCTTCTTCAAAAACATCATTAAAAGTTTCTTCATTTAACACAATACTATCACGTTTTAATTGAATACCTATAACTTCTAGTGGTGCTTTTGTTAGTACAGTGCTTGTTCCAACTAGATCTGCCAGATAATTTAATCCTGGTACAATTCTATATGCCATAAATAGATTTAAACTATCAGATGGATTCATTGGATCATTAAGATGGCTATACCTGTTTTCTAAATCGGCATAAGAGTTTATGCCGTTATCACCAAAAACTTCATTGGTTTGTGCAATTACTGTTAAATAGGTGGGGATGCTATCTTCGTCATATGTAAGTGGTTCGTCTAGTAAATCATACCAACCTGTTTCTTTTAATGCAGTCGAAAAAATAGATAGGGAATCGTTTGCATCAATCATCTCTGCAAGTGTTTGTTTAGCCACTTTAAGCATTTTATCAATCACATGTATAATTCCATTACCAACTTCGATATTAGAAGCAGTAATTCTGGCATCTTTATTAATAGTTATGTTTGAAGTTCCTCCTACATTTGCAGCACCTGTAATTAAAAACTGACCTTGCATAGATGGAGTTGCTATTTTTCCGTCGTTAAAACTTACGGTTTCAATACGTTCTTCTAGTATATGTAATTTTGCAAGATCTTCCAGATCTTCTAGAGGAATATCACTAATAGATGAAAACCCTTCTTCATCTAAATAATTTTGTACAGCTTCGTTCGTAGGAAGAAATAGTGTATATGTACCATAAGTATTCATAAAAGTTGAATAATTTGTAGTTTCCAGTATTTCCAAGAACATAGAGTATTGTTCCTGGTTACTTTCTAAGTAACCAGTAATATTTACTGTTTCATCTGTAGATTCTTTATATTTTTCTGAAGTACAATTGATAATCAAAATAGCCAGAACAGCTAACAGGCTAAGTCTCCAAAAAACGGCAATGTTTAAATATCTATTCATGACTTAAAATTTTTAGTTGTAAAATGGGTTCTGGATTAATTCTTTATTGGTATACAGTTCATATTCATTTATTGGTAAATAATGACTGTTAGGATCCTGTAATTTGTTTACAATAGATTGCTGTTGGCTTGGTGGAGCACTATTTATCGCAACTGCGATTAAAATGTCTAGCCTTTCGTAATTATTTCTTCTTGCATTTCTAAGAATATCAAACCATCTTTTACCTTCAAAAGCAAGTTCTCTTGAGCGCTCGGCAAGTATATAATCTGTAATAGCTCTATTGTTATCTGGACTTACATTTTCTGAAGTAGATGAAATAGCTTCTCTATTTTCTCTTATTTCTTCAATAATCTCTAGAGCTTCTTCTCCTCTTCCTAGCTCATTTAGCGCTTCAGCCTTTAAAAGTAATACGCCTGCATAGCGATAAACAAACCAATGTGTATCTGAATTTTGAAGCGATTTTCTTTCATTTTCGTTTAAACCTGTGTATTTGTAGATTTCATTAGTTCCTGGAACCATGGAGGCTCTTTCTCCTCGAATATCTTTATTTTCGGCATCATCATAATCTACGCCAAATACATCTTCTAAGACTGATGGTGCCGCTAGAAATTGTGGGCGTTGTAAAAAGATACTATAGAATGGATTAAGGTTTTGGGGAGTATACTGAAATTCAAAAATGCTTTCCGAAGAATTACCTTGTGCGTAAACAGTATTAAACCAGTTATTAGTTGCGGGAATTAAACTATAATTTCCAGAGTTGATCACTTTATCTGCTGCATCAATAGCATTTTGAAATTCATTTGTCCATAAGTAAACATCAGCTTGAATGGCGTTGATTGCATGTTTAGTAATTCTTCCTTTATTTTCTGGAATATTACCATAGTCTTCAGTCGCTAAGGATTCAGCTTCCTCAAGATCTAATTTTACCTGTTCCAATATTTGTTCCTGTGGAGTTACGGGTAATTGAAAATTATCCTGATCTGATAAAGTAGCTTCCAATTTAAGAGGCACATCCTTAAAGCTTCTTGTTAGGGTGAAGTATAAATATGCTCTAATGGTTAAGGCTTCGGCCAGATAATTATCTAATTGTTCTTGTGTTAAAGTTGGATCTTCATCTATAACTGCCGGAGCAAGATCAATAACAGTATTACAATAATTGATAATTCTGTAGAATGCAGACCATGATGTTATAGAGTTTGAAGGTAGAATATTAGAAGTGATGAAATCTGTTTGTTCATCGATTACATTAGGTCCCGGCGCTACCATATCTGCTCTTAATTCACCGTACATAAATAGATACTCGGGTAAAGTTCTATCACTAACAGATGGAGGATTGTTTAGCATACTAGAATATATACCTATAACTGCTGCCTGTATATCTTCCTTAGTCTGCCAGAAATCCTGTCTTACTGTACCATCTTGTGGTCGTAAATCCAGATAGTCATCGCAAGAAAAACTTGCGAGAGAAAGGATGATTAGTAATGTGTATGTTATTTTGATTCGCATAGTTAGTAAGTTTTAAAACCTGGTTTGTATCCCTAAAGTGAAACGTCTTGTTGGTGGTGTTCTGGAATAATCGATAGCTATTCCAAAAGGATCTCCACCACGCATATTTACTTCAGGATCCTGTCCACGATATTTTGTGAAAGTCATGATATTATCTGCTGTAACATATACTCTTAAATCATCTAATTTTAAATTTTCTAAGGCAGATTTTGGTAGATTGTAACTAAAAGTCGCAGATCTAAATCTAAGGAAAGACGCATCCTCTACATACCTGTCTGAACCTAGCCAGTTATAACCACCCTGGTAAATAGCTCTTGGAATATTAGTTTGATCACCTGGATTCCTCCATCTGTCTAGAACAGCGGTGCTTTGGTTATCCCAACCATACATGTTGGTTGTAAGCATGTCTGTACCATTTACGATATCATAATCTAGTCTGTAGGTGAAAAATGCTAATAATTTAAACTGGTTATTAAATGTGATGGAAGGACCAAAACCACCGGTAAATTTAGGGTTACTGTTCCCTAAGTATACTACATCACGGCTATCGATATTTCCGTCTTTATTGATGTCTTCGTATATAGCATCTCCTGGTTGAAAAACGTAATCTGTATTCGGGTAATTAAATCGCATATAAACAATTTGCCCATTGGGACCTGTAATAAGATTACCATCTGCGTCTCTAGCCTGTGTAGATTCTAAGTCTGGGTATACCCCTTTAAACCTATAACCGTAAAAGGATCCAAATGGATTATCAACTTGTAGGAACCTCTTAAATTCTCCGTTACGATCTATGTTTCCACTTTCACTAGGGAAAAACTCTGATATTTCGCGAATAATGTTTTGGTTTCTTGAAATATTAAAATTAAAATCAACTTTCCATTTATCGGTTTTGATAGGTGTTGTATAT
>Ga0114908_1000749_pt1 | contig 17532 bp, 23 predicted proteins | sample MalvireepMed_s17_FD_87292 | JGI IMG/M metagenome (GOLD analysis project Ga0114908, IMG submission 87292) | Marine viral communities from the Global Malaspina Expedition - Malaspina viral metaG DeepMed_s17 | ecosystem: Environmental > Aquatic > Marine > Oceanic | place: Mediterranean Sea... | reverse complement strand
TTTGCGTACTTAATAATAGAGGATTGAAATCCAAATGCATATGACGTTCTATCCTCACTAGAATCTGCTGCAACAGAAGCCCGCATAAAATTATCTATATCCGAATGAGTTACAGCCGTATCTTCGAATAAGTTATTGTTATCGTTACTAAAGTTATATTCCGATTCATCAACCCGCATAGCGTCATTGAATTCCTTAATCCATATAGCATTTGGATGAAGGGCTGTGATGTGGATAGAGGTGTCAATACGTTGACTTTTAGGTAATCCCACCAGTGTCCTAAAGACATCGGGGTAATAATCACCATACAATGTCATTACCTCTCTTAACTTGGGGCCTATGTCATTCGGATCTGCACCATTCAGAAAGCCAGCGATCTCTTCAGCTCTATCCAGCGGTATAGGAGCCCTAACTCCATCATTTATACCAAGATGTTTTTGTATGCCGTAGCTTGTCTCAATCATCTCCTGCATGGTTGCTAGGCGAAGTGCTTCATTATCCTCAGATATACTATCAAATTGTTTAGCGAGGCTGCCCATTACGGGGGACTGCATAGTATATGCATATGGGTCGGTATTAAGAAGTTTTTCCTGATTATTTCTAAAAGTAGTAAGCCTTGGTATCATAGCGTCACGCATATAGGATAATCGATCATCTCCTACAAACTCAGCTAGTATCGTATTCATCTCATTGGGTGATTGCGCTCTCATAGATTCCTGAGCGGCATACAAATCTTTATTAGTCTGGATCTCTCCTTCAGCTTCTTCAACAGCTGCTGGTGTCATTATATCTGCGTAATCAGCTATATCCCAGTTAGGATCTTCTTTACCATTTTTTAATATAGAAACTTTATTATTCTCTAGGTCTTGTTTGGCGCGGAAGACTGCAAGATTTCCAAGAGTACTAAGTGCTCTATCTATCTTACTTTGTATCCTGGTTCTGACCGGAAGAGAAAGATGTTTAGCATCATCGAGGATTCCTTGAGCCGCCCTTGGATCATCTCCCACAAGGTTCTCTGCCAGTTCAGCAGACAAATTATGAATGCTGTCTATATACGACCTATGTACCTTCTCGTCTATTGCTCCCTGTCCCCTGGACGCATTTACAAGTGTTATAAGATTCTGCTGCTGCTCGGCTAGGGTTTCAGCGCGGGGATCCTTAGAGATAATATCGGAAGCATTGGTGAATATTTTATTTAGGCTTGTAATATTTCGTTGGACATTAAGTCTAGCTTTTATTCCCAAGCTAGCCCCTAATAGAGTTTCCCTAAATGAATTAAGATCCCTGGTAAGTGCATAAGTTGCTTTATCAGAAGGAGAGTCTTCCAGGAGCTTACCAACATATTCGGTATAATCGGTATCGAGCTTGGCAATTATGTCATCGCTTGGATTTTCTCCAAGAGCCTTAAGGTGACCAAGGTACTTAACTCTAGTTTCTGAACTATGGTCTTCCACCCACATCATGTCTGAAAGATCTTCTCTTTTCTTCAGCCTATTTTGAAGGCTCGCCCCCACTGTCGAAAGATCTTTAAGGAATGGAGCAAAATTTATCCCCAAGCCATCACCTACCTCAACATCTGGAAGATTAGGAGCTCTTGGAACTGATGCTCTAGGGGTTGAAATAGCTGTTGATACTGGGGATACTCTTCCACTTCCGCCTTGAAGAGCAGTTGAGCTTGCTGCCTGTCTAAGAAGTGTTGGAAACTTTGCCATTATACTACTCCTCGGGGAAGAAACTTGCTCCAAATCGTAATCCACCAGAAACTAACGATCCTCGTGCTTCACCAGTATAATAGGAACTACGAGCTCTACCAGTATACAAAGCAATATTGCTTCTTGCCTGACCAGACCATAAAGAAGTTAACGCCCCTGTCTCCCCTTCCCAAAGTGCCGAATTAGCATTATTTATACCGGTTTGCAAAATAACCTCTGAACTATGATCATAGAAATCTGATTGATACTGAAGACCTCTTGCTCTATTAGCTGCGCTAGTTGCTTGTATGCCGCCTATATATAATTCATTAAGAACATTTAATTCCCCTTCAAGAGCAGAATCAAATACGACATCAGCCACACTTCCTGATATTGTAACACTGGCAGCGCCTGCTTTTGCAATTTGAGCTCCTCTCAATAAACGGTTTCTTTTTCTCAATCTATCGGCGCTATAAACAGAATTATCTCTAGCAAGTTGTGCTGATTGTGTGGCGATTATAGCATCATTTTTAGCCAGAATAGCATTGTTCTTAGCAACTGCCGCTTGATAATCAGCCGTCACCTTTATATTAGCAGCTTGACCTTCTCCTACAGCTTGAGCAAGTCGCGCCGAGTTCTCAGCTTGCATTCGCTGCATAGCTGCGTTCCACTCAGCAGTAGCCTGGGCTTGATCAGCCATGCTAGAGGCGTTGGCATAACCGATTGCCGCACTTGCAAACGCTGCTGAGGCAGTTAGGAATGTGCCTACACTAAATGCTACAGCCATTTCGCAACCTCGCCATTCTTATATAAGATACTTTATTGGAATCGTAATCAGATAGAAGACCTTCAGCCTTGAATCCTAAATGTTCTGCCCAATGCAAGGCTTTAGAATCTCCCACAAGAACTACACATTGTACTCTATGAAATTCATCCCAAGTATTAGAATCATTCATAATCCGGTAAACTGCACGGTGCATCGACAGGGCTTGTCCTCTGGCTTGGTCAGTAATCAATGCCCACGCTTCTCCTACTCCCGGCCACATCGTCATGATACCTGCCATACCTATAGGCTCTTCGTCAATAAACCCTGTATAAGCTATACTTGTTAAGCAGGCCTTATCCAAGCTTCCAAAGCCAGTCTCAGGATACCTATCCTCAAGGTATTTAAGATGCCATAATTCTGTTTCTACTATTTTCAATGTGCCACCAGTTCAGGCATTAAAGCTATAATAGTTAGTGGGTATGCTTGATCTTGAGCAACGAAATAAGAACCATCGCGTTCATAATCTTGGTCTAGTTCTATTCGTATATCTCCTGTAAATAGATCTGGAGAAACATCCATATCATCATCAGATGATCTCATGGAATGCAATGTAAGATCAGAGCTATCAACGCCATAACTAAAGCCAATAGAATTAAGTAATCTGAAAGTGACATGGCTAATTCTTTTAATTTTTCCTTGAGCTGTTCCAGCATTTCCACCTCCCTCAGGAGGCATTGTTTTAAGTAAAGAGGTATACGCTAATCCAACATGAGCTTTAGATATAGGATTAGCAAGAGTTATAGATCCCCCAGAAACAACAGCATCAGGAAGAATAGTTTGATCTCCAACAATTGAAACTGTTTCTCCTTCAAGATGATCAAGTCCTGTAAGAGTAGAAACCGCTACACCATCATAACTGAGCAAGCTATCCATATATCTCATATCATCTTTATCTGTAGAAGCTAGCGGATCAAAACTAGGTGAGAGGTATTCGACATAACGCTTAGTTACACCATTAATAGTTCTCTTAACGATCATATATAGAACATGGGCTGCATCATCACTTGCAGGCACAGCAGCGATGCTTTCTACCACAGCATTACTAGCGCCAAAAGAACCACCGAGAATATGACGATGCCAGGCAACGACCTCTTGTTCCTTAACATAGGTAACTCCGACTAATTGTCCATCTGCTCTAGTAATCCATAAAATACTATTAGGGGTTTGCTGATATGCCATATCAGTGGCTCCCTGCCCATCTCGAAGTATATGCTCACTTACAATGTTGAGATCATGAGCGATATAAGAATCTATCTCAAAATCGTACACTAATTCCCTAAGAAGATTTTTAGACCGCTGAAGAAACAATACTGCACTTGCAACTCTTTCAGGTTTAATAAATGTAGCCCCATGTGTCGATTGCTGACGAATATTTAAATTAGTGGGTGTGATAGGTTCATTTACCGTAGAAGCTTTAGCCAACCATTCAGATCCTATTGTACCTATCAAAAGTACGGGGCCAGAATTCATCCATTGAACATAGTTAACTTTATTAGATGCAATTGTATATGTTACAGCGTTGCTATCAACAACTGTAGAATCCTCTTCTGATGGGGCAAAACTTTCATAATTAGCAGCTTGACTCATCCAAATTGTCTGGGGCTTATTAACAGGGGTATTGGCAAATACTAATCGTTCTTCATGAAACGTTACAATAGAAGGCCAACCAGTAGTTTCAGACCAAGCACCAAATCTCCATTGCTGGGTCATTCCATCATTCAGGTATTCACTAGAATCATTGGTTTTCAAAGGAAGATTACGTGAAAGAGTAACATCTACTTCGGTAGTATTTGTAAATGCGGTAATATCTGCCCATATTTGTTCTGTATCAAAAGTTAATCGTAAATGTCTTCCAACGTCATCAGAAGTAAAAATAGCTGAAGACGCTAAAATTGTGGCGGTTACGACTCTATTCTTATGGGTTAAGTTTCCGTATGTTGGATCAGTATCAACCATTGTAAGGGCACTACCTACTTCTACTTGATCCCTATCCTGCCCATCATATCCTGTAATTCTCCTCCAAGTATCATCAAGAGAGGCATCATCTCCTACAAGTTTTACATAACTGCCAACATTGCCTCTATGAAATACAGCATGTGACGCTGTAATAGTAGAACCATCTTTCTCTTCTAATGTTACTTCTTTTTCAAAGGCCGCAATTACATTATCAAAAGGTTCTATAGTAATTTCAGTTGTAGATACAAATGTTTTAACCTGTCCTATCGTTCTCTCACCATCTAACTTGTATTCAAGAATATCACCAACATCTCCAGCAACAAATTCAGCCAGAGAAGAAGTTATAGTCATTCGATCTACAATAGACTCAACTGTTAACGTAACATCATTTTCATCATAATCCAGGTATGGGCCATCTTCCTGTTCCAGCAGTGACAGGGTCCAGTCAGTATGGCTTGTTCTTGATAATTTACGGGGCTGAAAAACCGGATGGCATATATAGAGAACATCGGCTGATTGTGCAAAATACAAATCAGTAACAGCAAATTCTCCCCAAGGAGAAACGATTTCTACTGGAACTGTAGGAGCTGATTCTACTATACCACCATCTTTGTATACACGTATATAAAGATGCCCAAACTCCAAAATATATGTTTGAACTGTAGAGAATTCAAATTCCTGTAGACGAGAAGCTTTAGAAGAATCTTTAGTCTCATTAATGAAGATAGAACCTGTTCTTCTATCTGCCCCGCCTTGCGGACGAACTATAAAATTCTCTAAAGTTTGAACTCCGTTAAAGTAACGAGTAACATCTACACGTCCTTTCATCAGAGGAGATAACTCGCCTGACGTAAAGTTAGTTTGAATTAGATCAGCTTGACCCACTATCTGTTACTCCGACCTATAGGTTCAGATTGACGAGCACCTATCCAAGTATCTGTTTCTATAACTACAACGTCATCTTCTTGAGCGTCATGAGTCTTAGCTCGCTTAAAGGTTTTTTCGAAATTCTTCTCAGCAATCTGTTCCACAGTAGCTGATTCAGTTAAAGAGAAAGCTATCTTCCAGGCTAAGTAAGCTCCAATAGATTCAGCTGCTCCTTCGTCAAGCTCAGCTGAATTGACTACTTGTCTAATGTATTTAAGATCTAAAGATGATTCATCAGCAAGGATCTCATTGGATTCTATTCGATATTCAACGTCATCTTCAGGAGATACAGTAAGAACCCTAAGACAATCGGAAGGAATTTGAAATCGAGCGTCAAAACCAAAAGCAGGGGCCCCCACTAATGGAGAAAGAACCACACGTTTAATCGCGCAGTTCCATGGGTGCATTCTAAGTACAGCGTCTCGGCAATGCTCAAAACGATTCTTACAGAGACGAGCCGTTTTCACATTATCTGATAAAGACATAATTGGCTTGGCGCCTATAGCGATCAAACCAGCATTACAAACCTCAACATCACTATGCGCCATCGTCAATTCTCCTTAAAAAATGCGGACGGTCAACCGATGGTCGACCGCCCGCACTGAGGAGCGGGAGGTGTGGGGTTAGTCGACCACGTAAACCACGTGGCCTGTGAGATCCTTATCCGCGTCCCATGCGTCTGTCTCGACGGTGGCAACGAGGTATACCTCCTTATCCGTTTCGTAGGCGTAATTCTGAGCAATTGTATCTGCCACAACTGCTTCACCGGCTGACACAACACTTAATGCTGCTGCAAAAAGGTCGTCGTCATCTGCAACGGTATCGGCTTCATCAATGAAACCGGAACCATCTGTACCAGCCAGACCGAGATCCAGAACGGAAGATCCGCCCATAGCCTCAAACGCGAGGAAGACTTCAAGGATGCGAGCACCCTTAGGAATCTTGCAAAGCGCAATGTTCTGACCGTCAGCATCACCACTTACCCCATCGTCGTTGGTGTTGTGATTGAAATGCTTAATACGCATTCTACCACCATCAACATTGGGGGCCAGTTTCGAGTTGCCTTCAGCGCGAACTGTCGTCAGCTCCTGGCTGTATTGATCAATCGTAATAGCCATAATTTCTCTCCAGTTAGAGCACTAACTAGAAACTACCGTTTAGGTAGTTTCGTCGCACAGGCACTCGATGACTTTTTCTTCCCACATGCGAACGGCACCGAATGAACCGGTAACGTACACTTGAACTGAATTGCGCTTATCGCGCCGCGGTCCGATATCGACCGTTAATTCGTCTGCCAGACCCAGGGTAATAGCTGAGCGAGGGTAAAAGAGAACGGAACGATCATCGCCGGTCTTCGTTAAACGTTCTGTACGCTTAAACTTGAATCCCATGAATGTATCGATCTCACCTTTTACCAGGGCACGAACTGTATTATAATCTGCACTTGTAACCTCGGTAGTGCGAAGCAATCCCTGCAACTGAGATGCCGTAAGGATGCAGAACATTTCTTCTTCATCTGCTTCACTTACAACTTCTTGGCTCAGCATTAGGAACTGTGCACGACGAAGTTTACCAATCGTCAGATTGGAATCCGCTGCAACACCACTTTCTACATAATTCACAGCAATCGTCTGACCTGCTGGGAAAGTAACAGTTGTGCTACCAGTCTTACCTGTTGACGCCGAACCTACGGCAGCAGCGATGATTACATCATCAACTTTTCTACCGAGAGCATATATGGCGTTTATAGAATAAGACGATGTTGGATCTGCCAACATACGAATACGATCACGACGATCGATCATATCAGCCCAGTCATAATCAGCCGTCGAAATTCTCCGACGATCATGAGGAGTGGAAATCAGAGGAGTATCGCCGTGGCGACTCGTGACCTCAACAGCCTCTGTCTGGGTAATACGATCGTAGAATTCAAATTCAGCGTTCTGGGGTTCCACCATCACTGTATCACGGAGGCGGGATCCCTTCTGCTGGAATTGAATCTCGATGTTGCTCTTATACGCTTGTACCAGAGCGGTTTCTACTTGAAAGGACATGCGAGAATCTCCTTAGTTACTCAATCAAGAACACACTTGGAAGAGCTGCCCGTCTTGCGGACTCAACCTTGACCCTCACGTGGGTCAGGCGACGGATTCACCGCGTGAGCTGGACTAGTGACCTAGCTGCCCAACAAATCGATAGTATCATATCATATAGTGCAAGTAAACAGGAAAATTAACCTTGATCTTCCTGCACACCTGGGTAGCTCTTCCTATGGAGCTCTGTCCAACGAGCTACTGCCTCAGTATGGCCAGCAACATCTCTATTATTAAGTTTAATCATGAATTCAGTATCAAGTCTTAAAGTAGCAATTTCTTCTTTAGCTGAAGCCTCGCTACTAATATCAAGATTTCCACCGCCACTACCTTGAGCAGTATCTTCAAGCATTGACTTACCAATCTTAACCATTGCCTCGACAAAAGCAGGGTTATCTCCCAATCGACTTTCATCTAAAAAAGTTCCAAATTCCTCATTACCAAATTTACTGATAACTGATCTAGCAATACTGATATTAGAATCGAAATCCTCCTTGAACATATCCTTAAGTCTAGTAACAGAAACCGCTTGTTCCGTCCTGGCAGCTTCTTCTTCCGCTTCTGATAATCCTGCCAGGGTCTCATGATATAGCCCCATAACACCTGTTGCTTGGGCAGTGCTTAAGCCCAGCTCATGAAGTCTCCCATTAGCCGCAGAAAGAGAAGATTCATCAAGTGTGATCCCCTTAGCCTGCTCATCAGATAATTTCGGATAATCAGCGGCTGACTTGGGTCGACCAGCTGATTCGTGGAATTCACCCCACTGCTCAGCAGTCCAGTTCTCCTGAGGCTTAGCTATACGATCGACACCTACAAGTTTCTGAGAATTAAGAAACTGTGTTGCCATATCTCCGACACCTTGAACATTTTCAAACACCTTCTCACCACGAATAGCTTCAGGTATTTGTGTTCTCCAAGCTTCTGGTTCTTGCGTCTCATTGCTCCCTTTGCTATCATCTCCTCCATCTCCGTCAGCGAATCCGAGTTGAAACCCCATAATAGGGAATACTGTTAATAGTAGTTCTAACCAGTTCATTCTACTCCTCCTCCTCAAGTATTTCCTGAGGTTCTGTATTTATAAGTTTAAGAATTGACAACACTATTCTCCTCATTCCCTCATTCAGACTTGTCTGATGAGGATCTCCAGAAACAAATGTTGATTTATCCACGTACCCCACTCGACATAAGTGCTTAAGAACCCGCTTCCCTTGCGGATTATCAAACACGGCCAAGTAGTCCTCTCTCCTTGACCTGCGATTCACCTCTCTCCTTTCTATCTACTACCACCTAATGCTTTCTCAGCCATTGCGAAATCCTTAGTTGCTTTAGCTGCCTCAACACCACCGGTAAGCAATTCTTGCTGCTGTTCTTTCATCTGACGCTGCTCACGTAATTGCATGATCTGTTCATCAGATCTCATAATGGTTTGTGAAACATCTCTTAATTTACCAAGTTCCTTTGCCATGGCGTCAAAATCAATACCATCAAGCGCTGTAGGATCTATCTGTGCGAGACTAGCAATATCTTGAACATAGGCCTGCATCACAGTAGCTTTACCACTCATCTGAGCTTTAGCCGCCGGAGAAGTATAAATGATGTCTATCTTCGCACCCTCAAGTTCTGGCGGTGGTGGAACCAAACGACCCGCTCGATCTAAAAGTCTAATTGAACGTCTAATCGTAGGACCCATAAACTCAGTCTGTAATCTACCAAGCATGGGAGCTAATTGTTGGAGCATTTCATTACGTTCATCCATTATCTCCACAGTCGTCTGACGTTCTTTCTTCCTTTGACGTATCAACCAATCTGTGAAAAATGTACGACGTATTTGTTCACGACGTTGCTCCATAAGTTCTAATGAGAGCCCAGGATCACCACCGCTAATCAGGGGCTTGAGCTCGTCTTGTAATCCTGTTTCGTGGTAAATAAGACTCGCAGGGGCTGTCTTAATAGGTAGCATAAATCCGTCATCAGGTACTAACAGGGGTGGATCAACTGCTTTCTCAGCGGCCTTGATCAGCGTCTTACTCATTGCATTCAGCATCCTAATATCAGGTAGGCATACCATGCCGGGGGAACGGCCATATGTTTCCCCTGAAACTTTTGTCCAACGCGGTGTAGGGTACGGAAATTCCATGAATCCTGATTCACGAATAACGTACTTAAGTTCCTTGATTACCCAAATAGAAGCGAACTTCATATTAGTTTGAGTAAGTTTACCAGTATCACGATTAGCTCGTGGAAATACGGCATGAATAACTTCGAATTCTTTCCCCTGTTGTTTCTCAGCGTCTTTCCTAGTCTCAGGAGGAATCTCGCCGAACTGCTGTTCAATCTGACGAAGATTCCATTTAATTCGTCTGAACAAGGTATCGATAATACCTTCATCGTTCTCCTCGACCCATGCATCAGCTAATGGTATAGAACGAAACATTAAAGAATTCGTCTTAAACGAATAACCTTCAAACATAACTGAGGTTCCGAATGCACCGATATCCAGATACATCTCATGAACCATAGGATTGAAGTTCACTGTTGGACGGGCGTATTCTTGGTATATAATGTCACTATTCAATTCTAACCAGAGTCGTATTGAATCGGTTAGTGAATTTGGGTCCACCCCTTTTAATGTAAGACCAAACCATCTATCAGTAGGAGATGTAAGATAACTATGAAGACCTGATGCTAACTGCTCCAAGGACCAAGGAGCAGTACCATCAAACAACCTATCTGTATTGCTCATCCCGCTTCTTGTAGCTGTGCTTGAGAAGCTTGAAGTATCTGGTCGTACAAGATCTTTGAGATCACCCCAAATACGTTCCCATACAGATCGGGTAGCCTTAAGTTTATCATATTTTTCAACAACACTCTTGGCGAGTGGTGATACTGGGCCTGCCATGATTATCCTCCTAGCAATGTACCAACGGAACCTGGATCTTCCATACCTAAAAGTTTCCTACGCTTAACAGCACCGCTTCCTGCAGCTCCTGCGGCTGATGTAAGAATTGTGCTTGATCTTCCACCAGCAGCCGATGGAGGTTGCTTAGCTTCTGTCGATCGTATTTTCTGGCCTACATTTGTAGCAAACCCACCACGAGGCGGTGGAGGCGCTGGCGGTGGAGGTGGTGGAGGCGGCGGTACGAAAGCCGCCGGCTTCGGCCACTTAGGAAAAACGATTGGCTCTGGTTTTGGTGGCGTTCTTGTATTTCTTCCCATAATATCTCCTTTTATTTAGATATACGCATGTCCATCTATCGCAAATTCTGGGCGCTTTTGTTGTTTTTTACGCTTCTTACGCCCCCACGAATAAGTCCTAAAGGCATCCGCGGGGTGTGAGGCCCAGTCATGGACTGGGGACGACTTAAAAAATTCAAAATTTCCGTCTGCTCCTTTTTGCTCTTTTGATTCGTCGCGTTCTTTCCTATAACTTCTGAGCGCTTCAATTCCACGAGAACAATTTTCTTCATCAAAATAACACATTGGTAGAAGATTTCTGGTAGCTTCAATGCCATCCTCCACTTTATGACGATCAACCACGATAAATCTCATACCTAACGTTTTCGCCACTTCGAGTCGGCTCTTACCAGTACCCAACTCGCGCACAGTAATATCGTGAGGACCATAATGTCTTCCGTAGGTATATCCTCGATCATTGAGAACTTGTTTATAATGAGCCAGACCTTCGCCAGAGTTTTCATAGTAATCAATCACTCTTATTTCGAAGCCATACTCTTGAAAGAACCAAATACAAGTAGTATCCGACATACCAAGATCCCAACCAGTATGCACTACTAACGCTGGATCATATGGAACTTTAGTGAACCTCTTTTTATTCTCGAGATCACGCAGTTGCTTAGAATAGTATGCTCCAACAATAGGAGCATCAAAGTTAACGAAGAATTCTTGAAGGATAAGTTCAGGGGGCATTCCTGATAAACGTTCCTCCTCAACAGCTTCTTCTGTTATGACACGTCCACCGCCAGGCTTGAAAGTATCCTCAACGGTAAGAGTAGATGAAAACCATGATTCCCGCTTCTTTGACATTTGCAGAAGAGTATATCCATGATTTTTACCTCGTGCCGTATATATAAAGAGAGCCCATCCACCATTCTCAGAAAGGATTGGACGAATGTAATCCCAGGCTCTGGGATCATGGAGAGAGTACTCGCTGAACACGCAACCTATAGGATTCGTACCCACCAGACGATCAACCTCATCTGTACCGACAACCTGATAAATAGATCCGGTTGTCATCTCGATACGCATATCAGTATTGTTTTGACGTTTGATAAGCTCCTTAGGAAAAGCATCACGGAATTTCTTACCATCACCGGTAAATCCATCCCACACAATTTTCCGCCCTTGATTGTATGTGGGAAGAAGGTGCCAGTACAAACCAGTGCGTTGAACAGCTTTCGTTACAATAAGATTAATTGCTAGTAAGTCTTTACCAGCACGACGATGCCATACACAAACGCCACGCTTCCCACCTTCCATAAAGAAATTCCAAGCCGGAAGTTGGTATTCTCTAGGTGTATAATCAAGTGGAAGCGCAATATCCATAATCTATTCTTCTACTTAACCTTCTGCCTCTGACGTCTAAGATTTCTAGCCGATACGGTTTCTGCCGGGGTGGCATCAGGTTTCGTTATCTTCTGTTTTTGCGATGTTGAGCGCTGTGCGGGCGGCGGCCGTTTTGGCGTTGACTGTTTCTCCGTCGATGATTTTGCCATTTTCTTCTCCTTCGAATGTACGTATACTTATATTTAGATCTGTATCTACTTGACCACTCACGTCTAGAGACCGAAGTTGAGGAGCAAGATACTTGAGGATTTCCTTATGTATACCGATAGCTTCTTTGATATCAGGGCCAAGAGCTTTACACATCAGTGCAATTTCTTTAAGTCGAGCAGCTCTTGCTTTACCAGGCATCTTTTCCGCCATCTCCATAAGCTCATCATGAAGATCATTACCCTCGAACTGAGCAACTGCAATTAACTCGGCTATGGGATCATAACCAGCTTCACGACAAACGCTAATTATTCGTTCACGCATCTCAGTTGGCGTTGCACCAGACCGTATGGCCAACAGACGTTGTCGTAAGTCGCTAGGACCTTGGATCGCGGTTGTCATAACAGGGGCTATCATAGGACACGTGGGTATACTATGTAAACGGGATAATTTACCTATTGTTGTTATTAGTAGGTTATTGGATTCGTAATATGTCTTAAGCCCTTACTATGTATATGCATATGAGGACGAAAATAATAGATTATTGAGGTATTGACCCTGGATATATCTTCAAGGATGATCATTCGTATATAATTTGAGAGGTGTCAATAGCCAATAAAGCATTGTTTAGGAGTCCATAAGTATATACTAGGGATATACTTAGAATATATTGCATATAGAATATAAGGTCAATACCCCGTTAACATATGTATAAGGGTGTATATAAGCAATTGATATTGCGGGATAAATACTCGTTTCATCATTGGCTCAGGATTCCAGCGTGGGGGATGGTGTATATACCCCGTCCATACATCTCCCCCCTATGAGCATATCTTCAAGAAAGTTTCGCAGACTTCATCACCTGGTAATATGTGTGAGAAAGCAGAATAGAGTCAGGACACGAAAATTTGTAACCTCTTATCTACCAACAGCTTACAGCTACTCGATTCGGCGTGGTTTGAGAGTCGATTGGTACCAATAGATCTGATTGTAACCTCTTATCTACCAACAGCTTATGGATATTGGTACCAGTGTGGCATTGTCTCACGTTTCATATCGTATTGAGACACGAGACACGATGATATGATACAGTGAGACATGTGTATAAAAATGTTACAGTTGTAAAGTGTTGGTATTAAACGACTTATAACTATTTTCACCTAAATTGATACGTTGGCACACTTAATTCTACATACAACCTGTTATTTGTTACATGTTCTTTGAAATCTGAATATAGAATCTTGTGTATAAATCTTACACATGCACACAGCATGTGTATTAAACGGAGGTGTCAATATGACATCAAAAATGAGCAACGTCATTGCGACGTTGCAAGCTAACAGCAAGGTTCGTGGCAAGAGAGTCATGAACAGAACGTTCACTGTCAAATCTGATGGTGACCTGAATGTAAAGCTCTCACCACAGGCAGTCAAATGCCTGGAGATTATCTGCTCCTTGGAGCAGGAAGAAATCTCTGAACAGGGGCTCGTTGACCTGTTCGTGGATGATTGCGGGTTGGTTACAAAGCAAGATCCATACAGAGTGTTCCAGTATTACAGAAAGAGCCTGATTGACGCTGGCTGGATCACAATGGAATAATGTTACTGGGGCGGGATGAAAATCCCGCCCTTTTTTTGTGTTTTTATCCGAGGGGGGTTATTTCCGACACAATTTGAAGAGAGTCATACATCTCGCCCTAGTACCTGAAGTGAACATGGTCAGTGCGGCTTTCTGGAAGATCTTGCAGTTAAAAGTATGCCAAATCAGTTAAAAAGGTGTAACAACCCGTAACATTATATTGGGTGTTATTGGCTATGTATTGGACATGACAATAACCAATATCCTTATACACCCTTAAAATTATGTTTTATACACCCTTGATTACTTTTGTTCGTGATGTCAGTACGTTATTGGGGTTATTGGTCTTTGATAAATCAGGGTCAATCTCAAAACATTTACACAAAAAAGTACAAATAAAATACCACAAAAATACCAATAACCCAATAATATGTTATTTACAGATTCCTAAGTATATAGTATTATGACACTTATGACATATTACGAATCCAATAATTGGCCAATAACATCTAATATCCGCGGTGCCTCTCAATTAAGCCCTGTTCTGCGTTGAAAGTCAGGTGTATCAGGTGTATCATCAGTGTATCACCGCGAGATGAGACACTTGATCAATGTGCCAAAAAGCATGACGTGCCTGGTATTTATAAGGTGTTGGTAGTAAACAAATTACAACTATTTTACGGGTATTGACTGCCTTGGCACACTTAATTCTTCTATTATATATATACACACACACGAAGGAGACAGTATGGGTAAAATGACATTGAAAGAAACGATGGAAGAGATGCGGAAAATAGATGAAGAGGACGTAAAGTTACTCCGTAACCTGGATGACCTCACTAACCTTGCAGATGTTCTTCGTAAGATACGTGGAAGAGCGAAGAGCTACTTGGAGTTGGAGAATCATGGCAACAGCTGTTAAGTGGCAAGGGACCCCTGTGAAACATTTGGACTGCCAGTTATGCAGCCAGATGATATCCTCAGAATCTGTGACTGTATTCTATGATGTGCACGTGCCTGCGTATGACACATGGTGCATCACATGCCATCCGTGCTTTAAGAGCTATGGTTGCAAGCTTGGTACTGGCCTTGGTCAGAAGTATGACGTTAAAACGTTGGAGAAAATTGATGGATGATGAAGACAGATTTCTGTTATTAGGATTCGTAGAAAAAGACTGCGAGAAGCTGGGATTAACCTATGACCAAGCAATTACTGCCTGGAACTTGGGTAAAGATCTAGTGCTTGCAAATAAGGAGAAAGAAGATGACGCGTAGAGAAGCATTAAGAGTGCAGCCAGGGGATGAGCTTAGTTTTAATGCTGATCCTAAGATCCATACAGTGGAGAGGATCATTTATAAAGATAAAGATCCCAAAGTACGTTGTCCGTTGTTCAAGTTGTCAGGTAACGATAACCTGATAACATATCTACTAATAAGGAGACCTAATGTTACCACCACAACATAAATCATTAAGAAATAGATGCAAGGCATTGCATGATGCTGCTGCTACTGTTAAACCCTGGATTGAGCCACAAACCGAGAGAGAACTATTCGAGATTGTTAGTGAATGGTTAGATTCTCACTTAGAACTTCTCACTTAGAATTGTGATCATGAATAAACAACCTTGGCATACGCCGCATATATCTACACCGCTAACTAATAGAGACTACTCTGTTATCAAGTTAAAGAAAAATGGGTATACTTTTTTAATGTTTGATGGAACTGAGCAATTGTTTGTGAAATCTGGATATCGTACAAAAAGAGTAACAAAAACAGGAGCAGTATATACATGCGGCTAATGATAAAAGTTAGTGGCGGGAGACCAAGAATCTCCGTTAATGGGCTCGTTAAGAATATTAACAATACGATAGCGTTTCTGGACGATTATAAGTCAGAAGCCTTTAGAGATGAAAGAAAAGTAGCTTGTGCGTTTCTTATGAATACTGATAATCGCACCGAAGAGGGTGGTTACAAAGATACTGATTGGGTGGTGCTAGGAAAATGAGTGTAATAACAGGATCATTACAAGGGTATTGTACTAAATGTTCCATGATGATAATGGAGCAAGATTTACAAAAAATTCGAGGTTTTCGTCTTGGGCATCAAGATGAAAGCTGTGATACTATTGAAGCAAAATTCATCTCCTTGCAACCAATATGTCCTCGCTGTAAAAACGTTATGTGGACCTCAGAGTTGCTAAAAGACTGTAATTTTAGTAGGCCCTGGAAAAAAAATATGCATCAAGGACATGACCACCAAGATCTCGTAGGAAACGCTGAGCCTAGAAACTGGAATACACAACATAGAAAGGAATAGATGATAGCTGAAAACCCAGCGCCAGTATGCAGTATATGTCAAAAGACAATACTTCCTGATACAAGTAACGGAGTAATTAAGGATGATAAGGGGGAAGTATATTGGGATGGAACAAACAATGCCTCGCCTATTAATGATGGGCGTTGTTGTAATGAGTGTAACATTACAGTAGTAATACCTGCTCGTATTCAAAAATGCATGGATTTCGCTTAAGGTCTGGAGAAAGAAGATGGATAAAGAACCGACAAGCAAAAATAACGACAAAGACATAGGGTTGGAACTTATATGTTGGTTGCAAGGAGATGAATTTGGCACAGAACTTCTTGATTCTATGTGGGATAAGAAAAAGTTTAGTCGTCTTATTAGAAATTCGTTAATGATCGCGTTAATATATCCAACTAATAAGAATCGTATATTGATGTGTCTTGGTGCTTGCTGGCTGCATATAAAACAAAAAATGCATGAGGATGAGAAAGAAAATGACGACAAAATTCAAGATCGAGACCTTGTTAAACAGAGCTAAGTGGCGCCTTGAAAGTACTCGAGGACGAAGGATCTGGGTGCTAGATACAGAGACGGGACAATTGGGCGTAGCATTTGTTAGGGAGTATACACAAGTATTTAAACGTATGACATTAGGTGATGCGTGGGATATATTGCTAACAGTGCCTACTGAAAAAATTAATTTAGAATCCGTGTTATATGTTACACAGAGAGCAAGGAGGACGAAGAAAGAATGAGCGCAAATATAGTCATAGTTCTTCCTACGGTAGCTGATCATACAATCACCTGCCATAAGGGGGAGCAGATAGAATTAAGTAGAGAGACCCTGTTACGGTCATCTAAGGGTGAAGTCAAGATCTTCATGAATGTTGAGGATATGGCAAGTGCCCTGTCTTTGAAGGAGATGAAACAGATCATCTCTGACAGGGGACTTGAGTGCGACATTATGAAGAAAAAGTTTGATCAAGCGTTGAGGTTGTGGGACGCACTATTAGATCAGGCGCGTGAGGTTACACTTTCTTCTCAGAGGAAGAAGCCTGGTAAGTTAGCTAACCGTAAATATGTACTCGTGGATAACCTGAATGAGAGCCAAGAAGAGTTCAGAGATATTCATACAGCCAACTTAACACCACAAGCACAGGCGTGTTTGAGGCTATTTTTAAGTGAGGGCACTAACGAGGTGTCTGAAGCTCGAATGAAGGAACTCGTAGAAGAGAGACAAGCGGACTTAAATACACGACAAGATCCATGGCGTATATGGCAATACTATAGGCCCCAGCTAATAGAGCTGCGATGGATAAGGTTAGTATAACATGTGGCGAATATTTGAATTATTTATGTGGCTAATAGATAGAGCAGATGAGTGGACTTGTAAGGTATGCTGGAATCTTCTAATCTGGGAGGCCATAA
>Ga0114908_1000744_pt1 | contig 17600 bp, 7 predicted proteins | sample MalvireepMed_s17_FD_87292 | JGI IMG/M metagenome (GOLD analysis project Ga0114908, IMG submission 87292) | Marine viral communities from the Global Malaspina Expedition - Malaspina viral metaG DeepMed_s17 | ecosystem: Environmental > Aquatic > Marine > Oceanic | place: Mediterranean Sea... | reverse complement strand
CTCCTGAATTTGGAGATACAAAGTATCAAAATAGCTCGCCATTATTTGTGTTAATTTTTTAAGTGTCTCATCCGACTCTGCGTCCTCATCAACAATCCATGCTGGAAAGGAGCGATATAAAGCTGCATTATTTCTATGGTCATACTCTTTTCCATTTGCGACAGAAGATGTTAAATATGCATTAACATCTGTATGTGATGGATAAAGAATTGGATCTCTAAATTCAAAACTAGCGCTAGTTACAGAAGAAGAAACAATTGCAGAACCAGTATTTCTAGAATTTGCTGTATAACCTACCCAAGCGCCATTACTAATTCTACCAGAATAATCTAATACTAAACTATCTAAAGCTGCATCGGTGGTAATGCCTTCGTTAAATTTATAATATACACCTAAATCAGTATTCGCAGTATCTGTATTTGCTCCGGCGCCGATTTGTGTAAACCAATGTCGCCCAATTTCTTGTGCGTTTCTTTCAGTTTTCCAAAATCTAAACTCATCTAATGATCCTGAAAGTTTTCCCCACCCTAAAGCTGGTCCAGTTGATGCCGAAGGCATAGTCGCCAAGGCGCCAATTGTAGCAACCATTGCGCCGCTAACATAATCAAGTCCATCTCCTCGCTCAATCGTGTCATTACATTCACCATCAATATATAATCTTGTAACAACATGCCCATTGCTATCTTTCCAGTTTGATTCGCTAGAAATGCCATAAATACCTGTAAAGTTTTTCATTTGGCCGTTATTAGAGCCGATTTCATCAATAATGATATGACCAGGGGCAACTCCGCTAACCGTTTCGCCCATTTTCCACCAATGAATTAAAAATCGTCCTTCACTGTGGTTTGCTGGACTATAATATTTATTGTTATTGTAGAGTTCTACAACATCTGCTTCGCTTAATCCTGTGTTCCAGATAGTCACTTCATCGAGATAGCCGCCAAATCCATATCCCTCTGGAAACTCATCTAAGTCATCTTCACCGACAAGCCAACCAGCTTTACCAATGATAAATTTACTAGGAGTCGTATATGTTCCAGGTAAAGAAGTTTCAGACTTAATTTCGCTGCCGTCGACATATGCTTTATATTTTGCGCCACCATTTTGATAGACTACGACAACCACATGATGCCAGTTTCCATCACAATAGTTCACACAATTCGGCACACAATCGTCAAGATAATGATGCGCAGTAGAGAACTTCGTCTTTAAAAATCCCATCTGGTCTAAGTAAAAAGTGAATATTGATTCTGAACCTTCGGCCACATTGGACATGATATAATTGGTCGTATATGCTCCTGTGGCGTCGCATCTAAACCAAAATGAAACCGAGAATTCATCACTATTGTCCCATGGGTTAAAGTCTATAGGTGATCCCATGTCGATATAATTTGAAGGATCGGGCGCTATGGCGTCTCCACCGTCAAAATATATTGATTTTGTATCTAGTTCGTTTTTAAATGTCAATGCATAATGATGCCAGTTTCCATCCGCTATAGTAGTTCTTGTAATTCCAGAACCTATTGATGCGGTGCCATAACCAGCAGTTCCGGACATATAAGTTACAAGAAATGGTGACGCTGTGCCACCTGGTGTTGACCAATCGGCGCCATGGCCGGTTAATTCAACTCGTAACCGACCATATCCAGCATCTGTATAAGCAGCATTCGCGGTGTATGCATCAAATATAACTTCTTTTTTTGTTAAAGTTGGTAAAAATTCATCCTTCTTAAGCCAAAATTCTACTGAATTTCCGTCAATGCCTCCAATTTTTAAATTTGATTCTCTGTTCTCTGCTAAATCAAGAATGTTTGAAAATCCACTTTTATAATCACCAGTCGTATCAGTAACTTTTTTCCCTTTAGAGCGCAAGCTTGGGTGCGGACCGCCTTTAAAGATGACATACTCACCCAAAGAGCTGCTTGAATATCCATCTACCTCAGTACCTTTTGTGCCCCATCCATCAGTATCGCCAGCAGAAAATATGGCATAACCAGTTGATCTTGGATATTCTTTATCAAAAACATGATTATCAAAATATGACGAGCTATTATGCCAAGCAGTTTTTTCATGCAACGAACCATCATAAGGATATGTTTTATAGATTCTCTCAATTGCATCTCTATAATATTGTTCTGCAGAACCAAATTTAGCAAAATTTGAAATTTTAGAAAAATCTACATGCGGGACGAACCGATTCTTCTCCTCAATATATGCTTTCATATAATTGAGCGACTCTACACCATCTCCTAAAGCTTTTAAGTCTGTTGTGGTTAGGATTGTTGGAGTTTCTGTATCAAAATATTTTTTAGTGTCATCATACATAGATTCTATTCTACTCTAAATTTAAATGTATCTGGCTGTTCAGTGTATTTGCCATTTTCATAAAAAACAAATTTTATTCCATACATATAGTCTTTTTGCAACATTGACATGTCTAAATCAAAATAACTTCCACTCACATCATATGAAAGTCTTGTATGATTTAAGCTTCCAGTTCCATAATCTACCACTATGTAATCATCTTTCGTTCTATAAATCTTATAATAACCATCTTCAATTATAGTATTTTCAATTGCTTGCGAAGCTTTTGTATAAATGGCTGGATTCCAATCTTTTTCTCGGACATACAATCTAAATCTAGCAGTCTCTTCGTTAGAATATACGGATCTTAAATTTGTTGCATCAATAACATATTTCTTATTTGGATTAATATTTGAAGATTTAAATGTTTTAACAGAAATCGCAGAGCCTGTATGAAACTCTGTAGCAGTATAGGGATATGTGGAACCTGTTGACCAAACGTCATAAATTGTAGTATCAGCCGCATTATATGCAAAACTAGCACTATACACTCCTGTCTCAACCCACGAAGCAGTTATTACTAAATGATTATTAGTTGTCACACCTCCGGCTAATGGCAGCGTCAATGGGTCAGCGCCAAGTGTTGAATATACTTGAACATTTAATTGTGTTTTTGTAACATCGCTTTCCGAAGCTGGGCCACCCAAATCTGGAATATTCTTTAACTGACCTCTAACATAATTGTATAAATATAAAGTATTTAAATTTTCTGTGGATGCCAAGGAGCTGCTTAAATAAAAACTTCCTCTGCTATCTTTTTTACTGCTATTCCATCTTGCTTCAATTATTGGCCGCTTAAAGAAAAATTCTGAATCTCTTGCAAAAAACTTCTTTGTATAATAAGATCGCTGTGAGCCTGTTGGATTGTACAAGCGACCATTGGTTTGCGATCCGGTCCAATAAGTTTCTTGACTGCCTGTTAGAAAGATTCCTATACCATATCGTGCGCTTGATTTGTCTCCAAAAACATTGCCAGCAGAATTGACCCACTGTTCAACCAATGGTGTAATATTTATTTCTAAATCTTCTGTGCCTTCGCTTAAAGTTTGCTGGAACGAAGAAGTGATAAAGCCTAAGTCATAATCTCCGCCCGGGCGTGCCCATGGGCCGTCGCCACCGGTAAAAGTAGTTATGAGCAGTTTGGAACCTTGTGCGAAATTGACAACCGCTGCGAGGACGTTGGCCACGTTTCCAGCTGTGCCTTTGTCGTCCATTGTAAGTGTAATTTGAGTATTGCTTGAGCCTTCAGCAGCAGTTAGACCAATCGTTCCAGCCGTTAACGTGGAATCGGCGCCGAGGTTGTTAGCGCCGTACTTGTATTTGTTATCGGCAACGCCGTTTATAGCGTTAATTAACACGGCGGCAGCATCGGCATCGTCGTCCCAATTCGCAATACCAAAAGTGTTTGCCTCTTCGTTGGCCTCGACATCAGTGCCACTATCAAACAAAAACTTGTAAGTGACACCATCGCCTCCGGCCGAGGTGGGGACCGTCATCGTAAACGCATCATTCTGCGCAACACTAGATACGTCAATCGCGTCAACTAACGTAGCTGCTGCAATATTTCCATTTGCGTTCATCCAATTGGCGCCAGTGCCATCTCTTGTTAAGTCTGCGTAGGTCTCCATATCAAGACCAAACCCTTCTTCCCAGTCTGCAGTCACAGCAGATGCAGATAAAGTAAAATTACTCGGTACCGTGAACGGGTGTTCTGCGTTAAACATTCTTAAATAAAAATCAACACTGCCAGATGCAGGAATATCATTATTAGTTCTATCCGTCGTTATAGTTGTAATTGGAAAATTAACTAATATGCGAGATAATTCTGATGTCTTTACGGCTGCTGAGCCGCTTATAGTTTGGCCATAAATAGAAAACACTTCCAGACTATCGGATGCGCCCATGTTTGAGCCTGTTCCTCTAGTTGTTAAATTTGCTTCATAAGCATTCGTGATTGTAGTATCTGCATTCGCAACATATCTTTTAATAGCCATTATTTGATAGTTCCTTTAATGTCAACACTTGGAAATTTAAGTTCAAATATTCCATTTTCAGGCATGGCGACGTAGCGCCCATCTGGAGATGTATAATAATCTATACTAAAATAAACTTGTGAATATTGTGATGATGTTTTTTTAACAATTTTTACTTTAGTTGTATCAGAAACTCCCTTTACTCTATTTAATGTCGAATAAACATCCGTAATAAAAAATGGCTCTCCAATACTAAAAGGCCTGTTTCTATACTTCTCCCTAAGAACTGAAACAGCCAATTCTAAAACATCAAATTTATTTGCAGCAACTGCGCTGACCATTTCAAATTCTATTCCAATATTAATAATATGTGCGTCTAAAATATCAATTGTATCATTAATCATTTTATATTGGTTAACCCATGTTTTAAGATTTTTCTTTAAAGTGTTGTTTGCTGTTGTTAAATTCCCATCTGCGCCTTCTGACAATATATAAAAATTAAGATTTCTTTTAAAAGAATTGACATCTGGTACTAAATTACATTTTTTGATAGCTCCAAATTGAGATGGCATACGATAAACTAAATTTGAATAGTCTTCAATTGTTACTGCTCGATTTTGAGTTGCAAAAGTATTTTTAATTCTATGTTTTATTTCGTCAACAGAAGGTTGTGAAATATCTCCAAGAATGGGTGTTTCATTATTGACTTGCAATGAAGTAACCACATCATTAATTAATCCAGGATTCAATGTCGCTCCTTCAATCGCCGCAGGGAATTCAAATCGCGGATTAGAGACTGAAGTTAGTGTGTTTACAGCTGCATTGGAATTCGATGAGGTATTAACGCGATAAACAATTTGTAATGTAGTATTTGAAGGGCTTATACCAAGTTTGTCCGTTCCTAAAAGATTTGCGGGGTCAAATGTTTCATCTTTAATATGGTTTTTGCCGTGCAGTTTTAATATGACTTCGCTCGGATCTTTTATGCTTTCTGTTTCTGCGGTAAGTTGATTTTCTGAACCAAACCCAAATTGTAGAAACGTAGTTCCAAATTCTTTTACAACAACAAACCTTCTAGGTACAGAAAATGTTTTTAATATTGAGGCCACGGTACTTTTGTTCGCTCCAGTATTTGGGACTGGGACATAAATTACATCTTGTGATAGATGATCAACTTCATAATATACGTGACCTTGCTTATCAGTAACTGATAGTACTTCCGTTATTTTTCCTCCGCCGGCCAATTCTGTTTTATAATATGGTTGAGACTCTCCAACGTCTACAAAATCTATTATAATTTCACCAGAAATTACTTGCCCTTCGGCTTTAATAGCATAATGTGTCGTTGTTGAGGTCTCATCATTAAATTTAGCTGCAATAATTTCTGTATTTTCACCAGAAAAATCAATCTGCTCATTTAATAAAAATCTTCCGCCGCCTTGAGAAGAAAATGAGCTTCCACGTTTCAAAATTGGTACATAGTTTGTATCGACCCCAACTCCATTTGCGTTCGCGGGGACAAGAACATAAAATGCCGCTGTTCCATATGAAGAAGCAAACGGATCAAAATGATATCCTAATTGTCTTCCTAATCTAATAACATTGTTTGCTTCAACTGAAGTGTCTAAAAAAGATTCGTTTGCTTGATAATCTAAATAAAACGAAAGGATGTCACCAACGTAAGATACAGTGTCAAGCATTAATGAGCCAAAAGAAGCTTCATTAAAATCTCTAAATGTGTCTGGATAATACTTTTTTACATACGAAATTAAATCGTTTCTAATTGAAGAATATTCTCTATTTGTATATTTAATTGGTATATTTTCTTTTTTCGCCATTCAGTTATTTCCTTGTTCCTACTTTAAATAGTTTATCCAACGGATATCTTCAAAACATCTTGGATACTTAACGGCTTAATAGTGTATCTAATTTCTATTTTAATTTCATTAAGATCTGATATGTCTTCTACTCCCTCATACGGAGATATGATAGCTGCATGTATTCTTAAAAATGGCATATACCTAGCTGCTTGTCGTTGAATTCTGCTTAAAATTTCTTGATGGGTTATAGCCGTATTTTGTTCAAATAAAAAATTTCTAATACCAACGCCAAAGCCCGGGATCATCATTCTCTCTCCAGGTGAAGTTAAAACTAGATTTTTTAAATTTTGAGAAACCACCTCCTTATACGTTTTAGTTAAGGCATAGCCGTCTATAGGATCGATTGTTAATGGTAGTTGAGGTGAAAATCCTTTCATTATTAGCTCCATTGTAATTAGCTTTTAAAAAAATATTCAATTAAAGTAATGCAATGTTTTTAAAATCTTAGAACAATGTGTACCAATCTTCAGCATGTTGGTTCCACTCATCGCCATAAGCGCCCCAGCCATTCGACCTTTTCTCCCAAGCGCTCGTGTCGTTGGAATTCATGCCCCAATTAGCATTATAATAAAGAGGTAGGCCGAAACCATGGAGCCATACATTATATGATTCTGGGCTGCCGCCGATAGTGGATATTGGCGCGGCGGTGCCATCCGCTTTCAGCAGTTTGAAGTTCCTATCTCGATCTGGGCCCTCGTGCCATTGGCCGGATGTCCGGTCTGCGGGAAGGATTTCGCCGAGCGCCGGTTTCTCGTCCAATGAGGTGAGCGCGCCGTGCGTTGGAAACCCAAATTCTCTGGGTCCGCCAAGTGCCCATGCATACCAAATATATTCAGCAGCATCTAGGCCGCTCAAAGTATTCCTCCATGATTCTTTAAAATCTTTATGCTTAAAAAAGCCATAATGGCGATTAAACATATATTGTGTTGGCAAGAAGCCATAAAGATGAGAGTACCCTCTTTCATAGCCCGGCCACATGTAGCCCGGGCCACTGTGGCCCATGAATTTCGCGTTCCAACCTTGCCAGAGAATCATATCTTCCCAAGTAGGCCACTTCTGCTCTCCTGTAGCGCAGGGATGTACATTCGAGTACACGGGATGGACTTTGCCATGATAATATTTCTTGTCAAACCAGCCGGATTTGCCGGCAGAGGGCCCGCCGACATCCTCTACTGCGCAGCCTGGCGACTGATCAGCTGCCGATGGGCCTTGGCCTTGGCTTGTTATTAGCGTTGTGCGGTGCACCATGTATTTGGTCCAAAAATTTATTTGGCCGGTTTTAGCATTATTCGAGTTCCAAATCGCTGAACTACCCCAAGACCTATTTTTGTCTACATCGCCCTTCCAATCATTATAATATGGTGGCGGCTCCGGAAATCCTAATAATCTCTGTTTTTCAAATTTCCACCATCTTTCTTGTAACTCTTGTGGCAAATGAATCCAACGATGATAGCGCCAGTGGCGCTGCACATAGCCGTGCGTCGGCTGGACTGGGTTATCTTTCCACCAATAGCTAAACAGGCCTCCATGGCCATCATATGATGGCGGAGCTTCAAATCCTGTATTGCCAATAATTGGCACTGCTTCTATTGCTTTTTCTTCTTCTTCAAATTCGACACCCGGTGGGCAAACTTTATCTTCTGCCGTGCTGTCACTATATGGTGGAAGCCAATTAAAATCAAGGCCCATTTCTTTTATCGCCTTCATAATCCACCCAGTAAGTGTCCATGGCCACTTGCACCATCTAGGATCAATTAAAGTGACCAAACCTTTTAAAATTAATATTGGAGTAACTCCAGCAATTTGACTAACATTTGGAGGGACTGTCGCGCCCATCGATGCAGCAAATCCGCCTAAAGAGCCGCATTTTCCACCTGGCCATCGAAGCCACTCTAAAAGACCCATAAGATCAAACCACGATGAGTCATGAGTTGCATTTTGAGCTAAATACACGGTATAAAAATAAACCCTTATAGCCTGTTTTGTACTATCAAATGTATTATAAGTTGATTGTGTTGTGAAGGCGCCGCCTAGAAGATCTCCAGCTTCAACAGATTCAAATATATTTGTAGCATATGAATGTTCAAGTGTGTACAAAGTAAAACAACCCAATACTGTTTCTAGATCAAAAATCTTCTTAAAGAAACCTTCATCGGTTGAGCCACTTTGTGATTTAATGTTCTCTATTAAAAGTTCGAACAGTTGCTGTTTAATCGACTTGCCCTGTGTTTTACCTGGTTCTGCTTCCGGGTATGGTGCCAGGCCCGGGTCTGTATTAGTGAATACGCTTACAACTGGCTCAGAAATATTATTAAAAGGGTTAGCGCCATAATTATAAAACTGCAATAAAGGAACATTTTCTGGCTGCACCGCATTCCCGGCCCAAAAACTAGGTACCGGGATGCTTACCTCGGTCAATGGTATACAATAAATTGGAGGAGACTCTCCTTTTGCCTTATCTGAGTCTTCATTTGCGTCAGGATCAAAAACAAAATCATCCGGGTCATCCTCCGCTTCGTCTTCTAGGTCGAAAGAAAATCTTTCTTTAACCACGAAACTATTATTTAATATTGTGTTAAAGTTGCCATCTGGCGTAAAGACTTCTGCTAATTTTTCAACCACTTCTTGATTTTGTGTTAAAATTAAATTATTAAAGACTTCTTTTTTCTCCTCTGTCCAACCCACTCCAGACCATGTTTCTTCGGGCGGGGTGGTTACATCGAAAAAGTCGTTTTCAGCAACACCTGGTGGCAGGCCTTCTACTTGGCCGCCTAGTGGGAAAACATATGTTAATCTTAGCCCAAATTCCCATGGATCAAAAAATTCAGTATGCGATATTAATATATTAGACCCTTCAAACAAACTCCCCAGGTATTTTTTTGTTATGCCTTCTTCAAACTCTTTTAAACTTATGTAAACAGATTGATTAAGTGGGATTTCTTTAACTTCTCCATCCTCGGGATCTCTATATTTAAAAGCTACATAATCATTTCCATCTTGGTTTTTAATTTCTTTCGTCTGTCGAATTTTAACATATGGCTCCAATACAAAATTGCCTCTTTTATAGTTGTATTGTGCCTGTGTGTTTAATGTAACTTGTACATTGTTTTCCGCATCAAGGTGTGCTTTATAAAATCGGCCGACGCCATCAGTATAACTTTTATGATTCATAAGAGGCATATAATCTTCAAAGTCTAAAGCTTCTGGGTACCCGGCAAGAAACCCTTCGATGCGCTTAAGCCACCATAAATAAAGTGGGTTGTTTTGCACATCAAACGACTCTAGGCCTTCTTTGTAAAATTTTGATATATCTACAATATTTTCTTTTAAAAGATATTTTAAACCATTTCTACTATATAAGTCCTTAAAATCTTCTGGCGTGTAAGTTTCACCGTTAAGAGGGTCTATTACTTCTCCGCCTTTTTCGGCCCTTGTTAACATTAAGCTATTTGCAGTTTGTATAATGTGAGAGTGATATTTTGGCTGAAACTGCTCGCCTAAAGGCGGAATTGTCGCAGGAAGCGGAGGATTTTCAACATAATATCCACCATATAATCCATCTTTAGAATATTCTATTTCTGTTTCAGTAGGCTGCCATCTATTTTTATATAAAGCCTTTTGCGTAACAACTTGGCTTTGTCTGTCAGTTCTTGTAAGATCCTCGATCATCTTGTCTACGATATAAGTGACTGTTGCGTCATTCCTAAAACAATCTTTTAAATCAACATGCCAAACAAGAGGAAGAATCCTTAGAGAGGCTTCTAGAGCATATAATCTAGACAATGTCAAAACTAAACCTTCTGCCGAAGATATCCCAAGATTTGATGGTTGGAACGCTTTTTTTGGTGAAAAATCTGCACATGCCAATTCGTCATTTCTTTTTTTGGCATAATCTTTGGCTGCGCCAACCTTTAAAATACTTGTATCATTTTTTGGATGGCAATTGTCTTCTAAGGTATAAACTGTTTTAGGGATCATTTTATTAAAGAGCTTAGATACGATTGTATAACTGCTCCAAAAGCTCTTCCCCACAATAAATTTATCGTCTTCAATCGGCACTGAAGGATAAATTAATGAAAATGTTTTTGCCATACTTTCTAATACATTTAAAGTCATCACTGAATCATATAATTCAGACAATTTTTCGCGGAAATCATCCCCGATGGCGCCTTCGGCATGAAATCCTAACATTTGGTTAATTAATATATCTGCAAAATCATCGACTACTGACGACTTTAATAATTTATCAGGGATTTTGAACATGAGCAATCGTGTTGGAGGAAGGCCGTATATCTGAGTGGCTTCTGTGAACGCAAAAGAAGTTGGAAGGTCTCCTTTTAAATATCTATTTATTTCGGATTCGCGAAAATTAATTAACTTCCCATTGTCAATATGATACCATAGGCGCAAATCAGGCTCAACTGGCAAATCAGAAACAAGAGTGCCGGCGTCGGTGAAGCCTAAACGTGCTCTTTTAGTTATTACCTGCATAAAAGATCCTTCTCCGTAGAGACGCGGAACTAGTGATAATATAATTTTACCTTCTTCCGGTTTTGGACCTTTTTCTATGGCTTTGTGCATAGTCGTATCAGACCAATTAAATTCATAAGAATTCTGAAGAAAACCACCATAATGGTCAATGCCTGTCATCTGTCCGATCTCGCCTGCAGTATGCGGCCAATGACGAATGTTTGCTGGATCTACCATCGAATCATATAGCGTTGCAAAAAAACTTGATTTTTTGGGGGCGCCCACTGTCCCATCCGAAAGATCTTTCAAGTCTTCTATGGATTGGGCTCCTTGAATTGCATCATTAGTTCCTGATGTATTACCTCCTCCCATGTAACGGCCCAAAAATGTGCCAAGCTCTGCTCTAAAACTTGCTTCCAGCGGTTCAAATATTTGATCAAAGGCCATATCATTTAAATAATCAATAGGGTGTGGATCGTGCGGCAATAAGCCTTCTTCTTGTGGGGTACAAAAAGCTGCAGGTGGTTTAGGCGGATCTCCAACTGCCATATCAATGGCCCAATCAAGTAAGTCATCATAATCCATTGCAGCTTGATTTAACGTGCCTGCACATTGTTCTGGTGTTGCAATGCCGGCACACAGATCTTCTTTTAAATTTAATATATTTGGTAAAGGAGGGCAAACACCAAAATCTAAATCTTTAGCAGAAGAGCCTCCTAAGTTTGCACAAAAATCATCGTCAATGTAGTCCTTAAAACTTGAAAAGAAATCTATCACAGTTGCATCTGTAATGCAATTTCCGTCATCCTGTTTTAAAATATTAAATATGCCTACATATCGAACTCGTATTAAATTCTTTATAACATTCAAAACTGATGATGATGGTTTTCCGTAAAACAGGCCACATAACTCAACTTGAGAAAATAACAATTCCATATCTTTCATCAAGCCTAATAAATCGTTGACATCGGCGGGGCCTAAATCATACTGATCTAATGTTTTAGCCATAGCAGCTGCTGTGCTGTCTGGATTTTCTGACAATAAATCTTTAAAATCAACCAGGCCTGGAATTTTTGAATCACTATCTCCATCATCCAATACTGCGTCCCAAGCCATTTGTTTGTAATATTCACATAACTCAATCAACTCTGTCAATATCTTCTTAACAAGGAACAACACTACCGTTGCAGCTGCTTTTGCAGCGGCTTGACGTAAATATTCAGTAATTTTGTCACCAAGATCTTCTGATGATTCTTTTTTCTTTTTAGCTTTGTCTTTGTTGTCCTTTGTTAAACGTTTTCGTTTTCGTTTTTTTGGTCCTTCGTCGTCATCGGCAAAAAGCTGTCTTAACAATTCTAATGCTTTGGCGCTATATTCGATTATGTTTTTACAAATTTTATCTTTTAATTGAGGGTCGTTAAGTGTGGCAATTGCTTCTGACATTTGAGAAGCTACTTTTTTCATAGCCTCTGTATCTCCCTCATCCATTGGCATTACCGAGCCCGCGCTAGCGTTCCATTTGGTTGTTGTTTCATCTATATAAATTAATTGTTTTTTTCCTTCCAAATGGTCAATTTCTGCTTCTATTTTTTTCTGTTTTTCAAGGTCTTCCGTTTCCAACAAAGCAATTTCTAATTCTGCAATTTCCTCTTCATATTCTTTTCTTTCTAATGCTAATTCTTTATATTCAGAGTCTTTTATTAATTTCTCTTTTTCAACAGATTCCGCTATTTCCTTTATAAGCTCCGGCATAGCAGCAGACATTAAATCCAAAAGACCAGTTTTCTGCATGCCTTCAATAATAGTATCCATGCTTGGAGTACCTTGTTTAAAAACCCAATGGCATAATATTTCCAACCAGCTTTCCGGATTTAAACATCTTATCAATTCTATCGCCAATCTTTGCACGTCTGCTTGGTTTAAGACCTCTGCATATACATCTTGAAAATATGGCGCGTCATCGCGTAAGCGCAATCTTTTTGGTTTTTTTGGCAAATTTTGAAAAAAATCAGAAGCCGTGTTTTCAGTATATTGTTTTCTCCAGTCCAAATAAGATTGATGCCAATTTGGCTCATTAAAACTATCTTCTAGTGCTTGAAGCTCCTCTTCAGTCTTTTCTGGCTTACTATCTAGTTTCTGGAGTTTTTTGAAATGCGCCTCTGGGTGGTCGGACAATGTCTCAATTTTTGTAATCTTCGGAAAATGAGTGTACTCTTCAACGAACGCTTGCCATGGCTTCGTTGGTTTTCCTATATCTGGTTTTTCAAATTTTGCAAATTCGAGTTGTGGATCAAATCCGTTCGTGCCACCATGAAGCTGTATAAGATAATGAAGCGTTCTTTTAGGGACCGATGGAGCCTTCGCCGGCGGCAGTAGTTCTCTCCTAGTAGTGTATCCACTCTCCTTTTTCGCCGGCGGCGCAGAGTCTAATCTTTTTATGACCGAAATCCCAGCTGGGGTGCCAAGTGACTTTCCTTTTGTATTATATTCTCCAATAGGTTCATATTTAAAAATATGAGAAATTTCAGACTTCTTTGTAAGCATGATTTCAAGTAAATTGTTGCCAGCGGCGGAAGCGTATCCTTTTAAATCTTTTCCAAATGTTATTATATCTTCTGCTTCTTTCTTTAAGTCTACATCGCTAGGTTCAACTTTATATTTAATTCCACTTTCAAGACGTACTTTGTCATAATAATTAAAAACATCTGCAATTCTTTGAAAATCATCTTCTATATCTTCCACTTTAACAACAATTGACTTGCTGAAATCCAAATTCTCGGAATCTATTAAAGAAGGAGATCCGCCGAGCAAGTGAAAATCATCAGGAAGCTCATTTAACACACTTGTTCTAATTCCAATAAGAATTTTTAAACCTGGGCAAACATCCGCCGAAAGATCACTTGAACCTCTATAATCCATCGTATAGCCGCCAAACTGAATCGCATGTTTGTTGGTGTTTATACCAACGCCTTGGGCAGGTGCATGTTTTGAATGAAAGTCCTCCACCGTAGAGGCGTCAGTTCTTTTACCTGTCAATCGAAAAATATGCTTTTCTGCAACGACCTTAAATGAATGAAAGAGCCACCAAATCGGCAGTGCTTTCTGGTTTGGCCATATCTGGTGTGGTACGAGACCCTGTGTTAAGCAATAATTAAAATAATCAACAACGCAATAAGACCAATCTGTTCCAGGCAATTCTTTAATTTCGCCGCATGAATTATCAGTGCCATCTTCTATATGAACCCATCGTGGCATATGAATTGATTTTTCGTCAAAATGCCACGAAAATGATAATTTCTTATCGATAACTGCTTGCACAAATTCTAATGGTTCATCGTTTTCAAAATCATAAATTGCACTCCGCTTCTCTGCAAAGTCATGAACCAGTGCATCTCCGGCCCATTTCTTGAACCATTTTTCGTGTTTATATTTATTTAAAATTTCTGTTTCGCTAAATGCCATATTTTACCTAATTTGTTTTATTATATCGACTAAGAATAAATGTTTCACTATCATCATCAAGGAACATCTGCTGAATATCGGCTATCGCCCCTAAATTCTCTTTTGCAGCGGCCACTGTTTTTCCAATTATGCGTTGATTTGAATGTATTGCTTGCATGTGCACCCTAACTGGCTGTCCAGTTGGTAGGCCAAAAAATGGAGAAACATGAGTATGTTGACCTAAGACCTTGTTCATATTAGAGACTTCTGTGGCGAGGCCCAGTATCATTCGGTTCAACACTGTGATTTCGGCTAGCATATGAGTAAGGAGCCAATGAGTATTTTGACCCTTCACTAATGGCTGTAGGTCGCTCAAGGCGGCAAAGTCATTAGCATTTGCAATTAAATCGATACCAACATCCGTAGTTGGACATCCATATGAATTTATACCTTCCACGTTTGTTACTAGCTTTATTCCTTCATTGGCTATGATTCGAATTGCATCTGCCTTCATGCCAATTCCAGATTTACCCACTGACTTCCCTTGCATGCTGCTTTTAAATGAGGAGTCTAATTTAAAGGCGTCATCAATATCTGTTTTTTGACTTATATAAATTCTAGCAGCATCACATACAAATCTATCTGTTGATCCAACTTTTACCTTTTTTGGAGTAAAAAGTGATTCGACGCGCGGTTTTTCATCTGTCCATGGATGCCTTCTTCCCACAACAAGATCGATCATGCCACAATGACTATCGCCTGAGCCGCCGCGGCCATCAGATCTCGACCCGACCCTGTCTCTTCCCAAAACAATCCAAGAATTATTTGAATTTCGAATAATTTTCTCGCAAGGTGCTTTATTAAATCTTGGTACGGCTTCTCGTAAAATTCCGCAACGTATTCCCTTGTCTTTAGGTCCGGTCTTATTTTTCTCCGCTTTAGCATCTTTTGCAGGTATACCACCTGTATCTAATGCTTGTTTTTTACACGGATCTTCACTTGCCATATTGTTTTCCTTTTAAATCCTTTACGAAGAAGGTCGTTGCGGAACGCTTCGAGAAAACCTTCCAACGCCTTTTGCTTCTACGTTTGATTTGCGCATATAATTTGTAGCCACAAACCACATTCTTTGGCCTTGTTGTAATAGCTTATTCAATTCTGCGTCTGTTGGTATCGATGAAGGCCCAAACCCAATTCCGCCAAATTCAGAAGAATAAGTCTGAGAAGCCGATGCCAATGTAACATACCAGGCATCTTTATGTGCAAGGCCCAAGCTTCTAGCTAACAAATAATATTCTAAAAATACTCCCTCACTACTTTTCCATCTAGCCTGCGCAACGATTCCTGAAGCTTCATTCTGTTCTCTAACAAAACCCGATAATAGCTTTTTTGTCCACCACTTATAAGGTTTCAAAGCCCCTCGTTGCGGAACACTTCCTACGTGTCCCCATGGAAATCCTGGTTCTGTTTTTTTCCCGGCTGGTGAATTAATTATAAAATTACTGCTTGGGTAAAGAGCGTCTCCTCCGCCAACTGCTGGAAAATTAAATTTAAGCATATGCTTCGTATCTGGCTGTTTAAACCCCCAAGAAAATAGGGAGGTTGGAGGATTGCTTATTATGCTTGAAACTAAATCATATAGCGCCGCGGCTTGTTTCATGCTGGGAAGGAAATAATGGCCCCATTTTGTCCAAACTAATTTCCCCTCCCAAAAAGCTTTATTTGTTATGTCGCTTACTTTTAATTTTTGACTTGCATTTGGACCAGTCCTTAGCCCTGGTGTGCCATATGGCCCTAAAATAAAAGCCTCTGAGTTATCTGGCAAAGCCTTGTTCTCGATCCAATTATTATATTTTGCTTTAAATTTTAAAAATGCTGAGGAATTTTCCACCTCCGAAATAGATGCCACTCTATTATCCCATCTCGAACTCTGATCTAAAAAAGCATCGCCATCTAATGGAGACGATACAATACAACCAACAGCGTTATTTGAAAGAGGATTTTTCGTATTGCCAATAATCATTCCATATGGAACATTTACATTGATCACACATCGAGAAGTTGAAGCAACGTTGCTCGGCAGATTTACAATATTGTAATGCATAATAGGATCTTTATAAACATCTAACGCGTTGAACGCATCATATGCTACATGTTGCGAACCTCTTGTTTCGCGAATGATAAACATTCTTGTGGCTTTTCTTTGCCGCAGCGGTTTATCTTCTGGCAATAGATAGCCAATGTTGTCTTTTCTATACATTACTTCATTTTTTGAATCTATATTTTTTGTTATCGCAGATGCAGGTAGTATTTTTATCTTTTTAATATCTGGATAGTCACTTTTTTGATCAACATATATTTCATGTTTCGATTCAATCTGGTGTGTTAATATACCCATAATTCTTTTCTTTGTCATTGGGGCGCGCCAATGTGACGCATCTCCACTTAATTTAGGCTCATCTTGATCGTTGTCCATCATTTTCATTGGTATCAAACCATCTTCTTCAGTTACTTTTCTAAAAGCGCTTGTCGCAGAAACTCGTGATGAGTGATGCCACGATGCGACCCTAGGATGTTCGTCGTTCCATCGGCCTAAATAAACCCCTCCTTTGAAATCTCCAGCGGATCCGCCCTGATATGTATATCGCACCCTAACAAGCTCTCCGCATTGTGGCTTCGGTGTATTTGGGCTTTCTGCTATAAAATACCCATAAGTATCTGCTCTCATTTCAATTAAATCATTATTATCTTCGCAAAGCTTTTTAAGCTTTTTTTGTGGCAAAGGGTCGTAAGGAAGAGTGACAATTAAATAAAATGTTTTTCTAGGAGATAATCCCAAATTTCTAGTCATATAAGCTTCGTGTGAATATTCTGGAGGATAGCCATCAACAACTTTTAAAACTATTGCTGGATACTCGCTTTTCTTAATTTCAATTTTTGGAGTGGCTTCATTCACATCACGGCGGAATGCTCCTTCGAGAGGGTCTTGATCATGAAGAGCGTTGCTATGCTGTTTATCTGCGGCGAAAAATCCGGCAGAAAAAAGATCGTCTTTCGTCGACATTAGTTTTTTACACCCTCTTGGATTAGGTCAAATAATTCATCTTTGTCTTCACTTGTAAAGGAAGTTATATCTGCTTTAGATTCTTTTTTCTGTAATAGTGTTGTAATTCTAACTAACTGATCATTGGATCTTTGCAGCGTTTCAACGTATTTCGCAGCAATCTGTCCTAGTTCTTTATGGGAGTCGTATAGAGAGCCGGCTCTCTTAATCTCCACCATTAAATCAGTTAATAATGTATGTGTAACGGCTCTATCATTTTTAATGTTTACTATTGCTTCCGTTAAGCACTCGTCAACACTTTTCAAATCTCTTTGTCCCATTCTTTTTTAAACTCCCGATATCGCGATCTCATTTTATTAAGATTGTTTACAACCTGTTTTGTATTTAATCCTGTAATCTCTCTTAAGT
>Ga0114908_1000742_pt1 | contig 17612 bp, 16 predicted proteins | sample MalvireepMed_s17_FD_87292 | JGI IMG/M metagenome (GOLD analysis project Ga0114908, IMG submission 87292) | Marine viral communities from the Global Malaspina Expedition - Malaspina viral metaG DeepMed_s17 | ecosystem: Environmental > Aquatic > Marine > Oceanic | place: Mediterranean Sea... | reverse complement strand
GATTCATGCCGGGAATGAATCCGCCGGGTGCTCCACCCCATGGGTTGTTAGGATCGAAGGGGGCTGGCGGGACTCCACCGGGCTGAGAGGGGTCAGCCGGGACCGATGGGTAGGGATTCATGCCGGGAATGAATCCGCCGGGTGCTCCACCCCATGGGTTGTTAGGATCGAAGGGGGCTGGCGGGACTCCACCGGGCTGAGAGGGGTCAGGCTGCCACCCCGGCATCCCCGGAGAACCTCCCGCTGGTCCAACAGGGGAACCGGGGACGGGTGCCGCCCATGGATCTTCTACCCAGTCTCCTGTGCCTGTGCCTGGCGGCTGCGCACCACTAGGCGGCGGACCTTGCCCAGCGTACCTTGTGTTCTGGAAGAACGAAGGATGGGACTGACTGGTCATCTGTCCCGGACCTTGCGGACCGACAGTCTGAGGCTGCACTGAGCCAGTAAAACCGAAAGTCTGAGGCTGCTGCGGCGCACCCATGGACGTTTGCTGAGGAGCACCCATGCTCATCTGCGACTGCCACGGCGGAGGCTGTCCCCCTCCACCCTGATTGGGGGTGGGTGGTGCTGCCCACTGTTGACCCGCTGGCTGCGGGGCCTGCATGGACATCTGCGGAGCACCCATGTTCTGGGCGTTGCCGGACATCGACTGGTTGGCAATTCCGTTCTGCCTAGAACGCTGTGCGGGCGGGGTATACGCCATTGTTCACCTCGTTTCGAGGAGCTTACCAGAAGCATCCACTTCGTTCCAGATGTCCTCGATGTGCTCGGCCTCACAGGACCAGTCCACCAGGAACCTGTATCCAGTGTCGTCGTTCAATCGCTTGTAGATCGCTGAGTCCACCCAGCCGTTGCAGCATGACGTGTCTGCTGACAGTACCTCGTTCGCAAGGCACGACCGGCGGAAGATCGTGCAGCCGAAGCCGTTTCCACCAACGCGGACAACACCCTCTCCCTGTTGCCGGCACAGCTCCCGGCGTTTGTCCCAGTGACAATAGGCGTCGGTATACCTCTGCCGGTATGGGGCAGCGACAGACGCAACCCGCGAGGAAAACGATTTCATCAGTCGTAACCCCACGTCCCTGGGAGGAATTACGTCGTCCTCAAGTATCCACACGAACTCGGTTGTGACGTCCCGCATCATCCGGTTGTAAATTTTTCCTACCTCAAGCGTCACCTCCGCTTGAATGTCCTTCTTGCGCCTGTCCATGTCAGCCAGACCAGCGCGGCTGGCCTTTCTCTTGACGTAGCGGACATCCGGGTAGTCGGACTGGTACAACCACTCCCTGATTTCTTCACCAAATTCCACATCGTCACTGCCGTCATACATCAGCAGCTTGATCTGTTCCTTTGGCCACGTCTGCTCCTCAAGGAACTCACGCATCCGGGGCCATGCCCAGTCCCTGCCTGACAGTGGAATGAACAGGGTCAGGTCTTCCATCTCAAGACTGGCAGACTTGTAGTAGGGCACGCTGCCGTTGTTCAGGTGTTCGTTTTTTCCGTGCATCCGGTACAGCAGCATGGAATCCTGCTTGCCCACCGACCAGCCGGCACGAAGAACCTCTCTCCAGATGTACCAGTCTGCCATGGGTGCATACCCGATGGCGTCCTTCTCGAAGGCTTCGGTCAGATTCAGTGCGTGCCTGCGGACAAGAGCACTGCAATGGATGTAGTTGTCCCTCTCCATCATGTCACGGTTGAACGACGGATAGTGCTTTGTCTCGTACCTGTTACCTATGGTGTGCAGGTCTGACGTGACAATCCCCACCCTGTAATCAGAGAACAGGGGCATGCCCCCGGACAGGTAGTCACGCTCCATCATGTCATCGGCATCAACGAAACAGACTATGTCGCTCTTGGTGTTCCTGAACCCGAATCCCCGTGACAGGTACACGTCCCGGTACGCCACCCGCTCATACCTGACCCCGTCACGCTTGTAATCCTTGGCGACCTGTGCGGTGTTGTCTGATGAGGAGTCATCAACAACCAGTATCTCCCGTGGACGCTTGGTCTGGGCCAGAACGCTCTGAATGCACTCCCCTAGAAACCTGCCGTAGTTGTGAGACACGATGACCACGGAGACCGTGTTCGCTCCAGGCACGCCCTTGGTGAGCATGCTGCGAATCTTCCCGCCCAGCTTTCTTTTCTTTCGCTTCATGATGCCACCCACTCCCTGGCATCCACGTTCAGGTCTATATAGCACACGGGACTGCCACCGCTGTCTGTCACCCCCGTGCCGTTACTGACCCACCGGATGTAGATTTCTGACCCATCGACATACGCTGTCTCCACGTCATACGGAGGGTCAACAACCTGCGACTCGCTGACTCCCCCTGACGTGGCAGTACGAGCTTGGCTGTCATCCTCTACGTCCGTGTAGGAGATACCACTGATGGTCTCATCCTCGTAACTGCTTGTCCTCAAGACTGGAGGCTTGGCCACGGTGACCGTGTCTCCGATGATCTCCCGCTTCACTTCCAGGTATTCTTCGTAGACGGAAGTCACTTCACCACGGTTGACAGCCCACCCGTGCAGGTTCTTTATCCACCACAGGGGGTTCCCGTTGAGGGTCAACTGGTGTGCTGTATCAGGTGGGTGGCTCCCCTGAAGTGTCGATGAGTCCGAGCAGTTGACACGGGAGGACTTCTGCAAGCTGGCCAGCATCTTGCCATACCCAGCCATTACCACGAACGTCGGAGGGTCTATGCCCACCAGTCCGGGTATGCCGGTTCCGCTGTTTCCCGTGTTGTATCCGCTCTTGAGGTCAGCACCCCCCTGTGTCTTCTTGTCTATGCCTGGACCAGCAGGCGACCCGCTGGGGTTCTCCGTACTGTCAGGAGTAAGAGTCGTGGCACCACCGTGACCCCCGGTGGAAGAATACTTCTGGTGAACAAGATCAGGGTCCAGCGCGTAGTTCACCAAGGGGACGAACTCGTTGGCCACGATCCCCTCTGACCCCATCCCCACGCCCAGTGTTGACTGCTCACCGTTGTCATTGATGACTGACAGGCCACTGTGATTGCTGTCGCCCGTGTTGTTGATCCTGATGGCTGGCCCGTTGGTCTTGTTGTTGAGCACCAAAGGCTCGTCCAGCGTTATGCCATCGGATGACGACAACGCTGCAACCAGCGCCTCAACGAACTCCTGCACCTCGGGAGACCACTCCCTCTGTGTCAGGTTGGCAATCACCCCACCGAATAGAGACTTCAAGCTCACTGCTGCACTCCATGGACGGACACCTCAAACACCTTCTGCCTATCGGTGGATGGTACACCTTCCACCTCGATACGCACATACATCGGTGACTTTGTCCGTCCCTGACGCACCCCATCAAAGAAGTGCTCTACAACACCAGTGGTCTCTGTTGTGTCTACTACGATATCGAATGAACCCTTCTCAGTAGCTGACCCGTCCCCCTCTGACTGGGCACGGTCGTACTGCATCAGGTCTGCCTCTGTCGAATGGTCCAGGTAACGCCTCACGGAGAGACGTGAGCCGTCATCGGGCTGGAACACCAACTCAAATCCACGCACGTCGTTACTGTCCGTCCAGACCCAGCGGAGCATTCCGCTTTTCCAGCTCCAGCGTATGCCACCGAGCTGGTACTTGCTCGTGTTATCCGGCCTCACCAGCCATGGCCGGTCAACCGTAAGCCTCTCGCCGCTTGCTGCAACCACAACCCTCTGTTGGCCCTTGCCCCTGCCGTCTGTGATCTGGATGGGTGTGCCGATCACCGCTGTGTTGAACTGTGCCGATGGGTCACTGGCTGTGACCTGTGTGGCTTCACCCAGAGTTCCGGATATCTTTCCGTCCGTCGTCCCTAACCCGTCCAGGGAGCCGGTGTTTGGTGCTACCACCTGCCTGTCGTCAAGACCCAGATACAACTGCCGGCTTCCGTTCAGCTCTCCCACTGTGGATGACGTGACGGGCCTGGAATACTCCTCGACCCACCATCGTGCGTGGATGTAGTGGTAGCACAGGGCGTGTCTAGGATACCTCATCCCAGAGAGGCAGACAAACCACTTGATTGTCTGCTCGCTGGGGTAGTGTGCCGCATGGAAGTTGTCCGCGTTCTGCCAGTTAATCGCCAGCTCACCCCTGCCGGAGAACAACGGTTGCAGGTCTGATGCCAGCTCCTGGGCCTGCCTGCCGTCGTAGGCGTATATCCCCTTCCGGTCCAGCAGGTAGGCATTGCCTTCCACAGTGACCCAGCACTTCTGGTTGACACATCCTCGCCATGTACCAAGGAACACCCTGCCGTCGTCCTTGGGACTGGTGACGTATTCCAGTCGATACAGCCTGTGCTCGAACAGGACGAACAGGGAGCTGGACAGCGGCATCAGGCCAGTCATGTCTCCAGCCTGCGGGTCCTCGGTGATCGTCAGGTAATCACCGTCCGCCTCCTCCTTGTTCCACGAATCCGGGTAGTCCACCATACTGTAGAAGATTCTCAGAGCACTCTGCCCGCCAGGGGCAATGGCATAGTCAGCAAAGGGTGACGTTGTTCCGTCGTATTCTGATGACAGCGTCAGCGTCTGGTTCGTGGTGTTCACTGATGAGATCGTGTAGCTCTTGGTGTTGCCGGACACGTTCGGGTACAACACTCTCCCCGCCATGCTCGACGTCCACCCGGTTCCGATCCCGGTGACGGTGGTCGAGCTGTTCGTCAATACGACGCTGCCCTCCGTATACGTCATGTCCACGGCAGCCCACAGGCGGCTGTAATGGGAGATCAACACCTGCTTCAGTCCGGGTGGCTCTCCATGAACAGACACGGCAAAGTCATTGCCGTTGTCGTCCATCAGGGTCACCTCCTCTGCGGCACCGAGGTCGTCGTCCGTGTTGGTTGAACTGAAGCTCGTGTCCGTCAGGTCTGTGTCAGTGACGTCTATGTAGAAGACATTGACTGACCCGTCCTTTGATCTGAGGATCTGTCTCGTTGTGACACGGCTGTCCGTGGGGACTTCGACATCCGTGTAGTTGATCGTCGAGGCCCCGCCTGACCACTCACCACCGCTGGTGTAGTCTCCCGTGCCCTCTGATTCATCCAGTGTAAATGTCGTTGTACCCACCACGGTAATTGCCCAGCGTCCATTTGCGCCGTAGTTCCCCCTGACTCCACTGATCTTGACAGACGCACCCGTGGACAGGCCATGGGCCGCGTTCGTGGTTATCTGTACAGGGCTGGCGTTGGTGGCTGCGGTGGTTGACCCGCTGCTGACAGCGATGTTGTACGAGGAGGACAGTGGAGACAGGTTGCTCTGGCGACCATCGGCATCCAGGAATCTCAGGTAGCCATAGATCGTGCCAACGATTGAACCCGTCCCCGATGCTGCTACGGTGACAGCCGTTCCGGGTGCCGGTACCCCCGCGTCCACAAAGTCTGACGCCAGCCCGTCCCATCGCTTCACAGGCTGGTCGCCACGGGACATATAGATATTACCGTCCGCCGTCTTGGTGAACGTCGGGACTGGAACCCTGGCTGTGAAGCTATCACTCATCCGCTCGTCCTCGGATTCTTCCTGAATTCAAGAACACCAGAGTCAAGATGGCCGACTATGTGGCTGGCCTGTGGGCGCTTGTAATGCTGCATTGCCGTGTACGCCCCGTCCTGGTGACCACCACCCACCACCCGAAAACGCTTCAGCTCCGCCCCACTGTGGCTTCCTGCTGACCACTGGAACAGAGCGTGATGCACGCCCTCGCTGAATCCTGAAGCCAGCCTGCCCTCGATCTCGAACATCCCTGTCCTGTTGCTGACATCCTTTGCCGGCAGTGTCTTTCCGCTGACTACGGAAGCGAAGTCCCCGTCGTAGACCGTTACCGTGGGGGCACTGTCCGGATCGACAGCGTCACCGCTGGCATCCCTGCATTGCACGGACAACGGAACCCACTCGCCCAGCTTATAGCGCCCCAAGTACATCCGGTTCTTCTTCCTCTGTTCCTATTAACGGACGCGACATCCTGAGAGAAGGCGGGATAACGGGTGCGATGTATGGCATGATCTTTCCGTACATCCCCGGTTTCATCCCGGCCACTGCTGCCCTCGTCCTTGCCCTGTGTCCCGTCACTGCTGTGATCGGGTCCCACAGCTCATTGATGGCTTGTACTATCTTATTGCTGATTGGCCTGTTGCTTGTGATATCGACGACAGTCGGTTCATGGAAGGCTCTACCGGCATACTCCTCTGGCATCATGGTCTCTCTCAATGCCCCCGGATCGTTGGTCACTGCCCGTCCGGTATCCGGGTCCAGCATCAGGTTGTGCATTTTTCCGCGCTTTGCCCCCAGGTCCTTGACGTCCCATGGCTCCAGGTCCTGCATTTCTACTTGGGTCTTCCATGCTTCAAATTCTTGATTGTGTATTGCTCTCGCTGCGTCATCGCTTCCGGCGTGAACCTCGGCTTGCCGTCTCACATACGCCGCCTTCTCGGCATCGTCCATCACTTGTGTGACGCCCGACCCTTGTCCAGCGGTTAGCTTCCCGCCGGGTATCTCCTCCAGCTTGGGGGAATGCGTGATCTGGATAACCTCGTGGCCTGGGGTTGGAGTTGCTAGATCCCTCCTCGCTTCATGATACTTCTTCATGGCACGGAACATCTCGTCATCGGTTGCCCCCAGAGAATGACGAATGTCCTCAACGCTTATGTTTCCTATTCCAGCCTCGACGTTACGCATATGTCCTGCCGTGGACATGTCTCCGCCCTGCCCCATCGCTGCATCTAGAAGTGGGGCAATTATCCGCCGGTCCTCAACATCCAAATGACGCAAGACGACTTCATCCGTAGCAGGCGTAGCGGGCCAGTTTTGCCGCCTAAGATGCGACCTAACTCCGTGACGTTCTGCTTCTATCGCCGCAGACCTAGAAAGTGGAGCGGAAGAAAAGTCTGATGTATGCGGACCAGTCCAGGGGATATCGCTTGATCTTATCTGGCTTGGCGCCTCCTGCGCTCGCAACCAGGAAGATCGAGGACCAGCAGAATGCGGGCTAGACAGTGCTTCCGCTCTCAACCTGGAGAGAGTGGGCGGCGTCAACTCAAGAGAGGGGAATTGACCAGGGGGGATATCTAGTTGCTCCATCGCGGGGGTGGCAGTATCAGACCTGATAACCGCATGTCGCCTGATCGGGACCATTTGCTCTACGTCCGGAATCCTCATGCTTTCTGCAATCGCTGATTCAGGCATATCAGTCGGATGTATGTTCCCCTCGTCTAGAGGAGATCGGGCTACCCGAACCACTCCGCCCTGGGGTGTTTCCAAGGCCATGGCTTCCACGCCCTCATCAAGACGCTTACTTCCCGGAGGTATTTCCCGCAGAAGTGCTCGCTCCACCGGATCGGACGGTGGAAGAATCTTCATGTCATTGGTAACCCGGATGCTGCCTAACTCATCAAGGTTTTCTATACGCTTCCGGAACATGGTCCGGTATCGGGGACCCAGCTTGGCGGACATCTTCGCACCCTTCAGTGCGCCCAGGCCCCCTATCAGGTTCATGGGGTCCAGCAGCATCTCCACCCCCATGCCGGACAGCATTCCGGGGTCCTCGACCCCGTATTTACGGAGGACATCAGCACCCGTAGCCCTGTCCTCGTGGCCGAAGGGGTCAGCCAACTGGTCCAGGGGGTTCTCAAGTGCGAAGACGTCCCTGACCATTGACCCCGGAAGGTCAAACAGGTTCATCAGCCCGAGGCCAAAGTCCTTCCAGAAGTCCGTCATCGACATCAGGTCACCATGAACGTGCCAGTGGCCGCCCTGTCTTGGCTGTCAGCCGTGTATTCGTAGATCACGGTGTAGAGCTTGTTGGTCTCGTACCCCGTTGATGACGTTGCCGCGATGCTGCCCGTCCGGAACCCTACCTTCGAGTCCTTGTCGCTGTCATCCAGTGACCCCGTGGCGATATATGCCGAGAACCCAGGCGGGTACACCGTGTAGGTCGGTGCTGAGGACGGGGCTGACACGACACCTGACGAGTTGCGGCACTGGATAGCCACCGGCAGCGTGTCGTCCAGATCAATGAAGCCGATGAATCCAATATCGTCCATTACTCACCCTCGAATTTCACAACCGCGTACCCGGTACGGGACTGTAGGATGCCCACGTCCTCGCACACGGCATTGATCTGCTTGTCTGATGCACCGGGGGACAGGTCCCTGACATCCGTCTCTCTCTTGAGACCAGGAAAGTCCTTGATGACGATGCTTGTTGATGGTGCGTCTGCCATTATTCCGGATCATCCACTCGGGGTCTGAGGTTGTCTTCCAGGTCCGATCTCTCTGGTATGTACAGTCCTGACTTTCCGTCGATGGAAGGCTCTGCTGTCGGCGGAATGACATCATCATCTCCTCCGCCCGTGGCGCTGGACGGACTTGATACTCCTGGATTGGTGGTGGGTATTGATGGCTCCCCGCTGGCCGAATCCCTGTCCATCCCAGACGCCCAGTAAGCCCTCTCACCAGTCCCCTTGCGGGGCATCACAGGCTCAGACGCCTGCAACCACCAGTCGCTCACGTCCGGATATATGTTCCCGTCTTCCTGGCTGTAAGCCCGGTACGGCGCTCTCCTGTGCTCGCGTGGGAGCACAGGGACCTCTGGTGGTGAACCCCAGTCGGTGATATCCGGCACATCATTGAACTTGTCATTTAGGAATCCGGACCACGAGTAGTCGTAGTTCACGAATACCGGGTTGGTACGCTCCGGGGTGTGATGCCTTCTATGCAGGGCTTCCAAGGAGCCGGTTGAGAGCCAGTCCAGGTCTGAACCACCCTGCACCGTAAACGGATATGTCGTCCCGGCTCCTCCGTTATACAGGGACTCCACCTCTCCGTCAGACAGGTATCTGTGCCAGATTCCTACCTCGTCAATCATTCCATCATAAAATGGGCCGCTGTCGTTTCCGGCACCCAGCCTGAATGGGTGCGCGGTGTCCGAACCCCCGCGTTTGTCCGACGCGAGAGTTCCGTAAGTAAACGCAGGGACTGACCCATCCATGTAAGGGAACCAATATGTGGGTGTGTATATGTCGCAGGTGCTCCACGGACCTATCGCCCATCGCCATTGCCCTGTCGTCTGGTTGAGGCTGAAGCAGCCAAAAATCCAGTAAGGGTCTCCACTATCGCAACCTTCCTTCCACGGGAGATAACCTGTCCCTATCCCCGCTTTATCGGACCAGTGAACAGCATACTGAATCTCGTATGTTGCGGTCGTAACACCTGGAGTTCCCGACTTGACAAACTGGGTAAACGTATACTCGTTGCCGGATGTATGTCCGATATCCGCATCGCTGCGTTTCGATATGAGAGGTGTGTACCCTGTGTCCCCGGACTTGGCCCAGAACGCTACCGTGAACGCATCGACACCTCCCAGCGACAGGTCTGCGTGGTCGTTGACTTTCAGAAACTCACTAGTGGAAGCAGCGAATGACGCAGCCCGTCCCTGCTTTCCGTTTCCGTAAGTCACGGTGTTGTTGTCTGCCAGGCTATGGCCTGCCACCTCGTCTACACGCGCGCCGGAAACTTCATCCAGTTTCCAGTACGCCTTGAGATCAGTCAGCAACGACATAGGTCAGCTCCCAGGTGTCCAGAGAACTGATGCAGACACCTCGGTCCCGTTACTGGAACCTTCCATGATCTCAAGCTGGCGTTCCATGGGCACACACTCAGAACACTGTGGTCCGCAGACCGGGCCGTTACAACGCGAGCAGAACCCTCGCAGCTTTCCGCTGCCGGGCTGTACCTGCCAGTGGCATCCACAGTGGACGCACTGGAGCGTGTCGGCCTCGATCACCCCGTCAGGACCCGACAGTATTGACGTTCCCTTTGGTCGGAGTGCTGTCCACTTCTTGTCGGACATCCTTACTCCTCATGGAACATCACCACTTCGTATGCCGTGGTCCCCGTGCTGACAGACGAGGTCTTGCAACCCAGACCGTTGTTCGCCGTGGCCGGAGCGATCAGCTCGCCACCCGGAGCGGCAACCCAGCGGAAGGTGTTACGCTGGTTCATGGAAATCTGGAGCAGCACGGCGTTCGACGTGTAGGTCGGCTCACTGGAGTGGGCCACCGCGTAGTCTGCCAAGGATGCCGGGTCACCAGGATCGAGAGCAATCGGGGTGAACCCGCTGCCCTCGGTTCCCACTGCCGTGGTCCTCTGGACGTGCCACTTGACAGCAGCGTCAGCCGGCGTGGCCACGCTACCGATGACAAGATCGTAGAGCGCCGGACGAATCGTCGCTGCCGAGATCAGGTTGAGCGCGGTCTTGTTGGCACCACTCGCTGCGGAACCGTTACCTGTGTATCGTCTACCCATCGAATTGTCTCCTACGAATTCGGTGTAACTGTCGCAAAGTCCCGCAGGTGGTGGACGGGATAGTTGATCGAGTCATCCTGGCCACTGAAGTCCCTGTTGTCAGCCTGCATCGCCAACCGTAACGCTCCGGCATAGATGCCCTGTTTCATCCCCACGTCATCCGACTTGGTCAGGATCGACAGTCGTGCCTCAGCAAGCGCCAGGAACGCCTCGAACATGGCCCCCTGCTCGATATCCAGAGGGTCTGAAATCCTGTATTTGACGTTCGTGTGGCCATCGTCCAGAACCTGGTCCACCGTGATGGACGTCGCGCTGTCCACCGATGTGATAACCCTCTCCTCCTGGTAAGGATTCAATCCGTCGATCCCGTCCGGGTGATCTTCAAGGGTCCCTATCCTGACAATGGAACCCACCATGCTCTGGGTCCACGTTGCGTCTTTCCCTGTCAGGGTCGCCACGCCAGCCGTGCCGGTCAGCGTGCCATCCTTGTAGTCCGTGATCCTAACGGGGTGCGGGGTCCGCTGGTACACGAAGTCGAAGTTGTTGGCGCTGGACGGGGGTGGGTAGAAGAACACCGCCATGGCCCCGAGATAGTCAGGGTCAGCCATGTAGGTGTAAATCCTCGGGTCGTTGGAGGCTTCCTTGCTCTCGTGGTGCTTCAGCCACTCACCGGGAGCGACGTATGTGGGCCACGCCCAGTTCTTGTCAGCGTTCCTGAGCTGGTTGGCCGACTGGAAGTCCAGAGGCAGCGTATACGAGTCCCTGGCAAGGGTGTACGACGAGGCTGTCGTGACGTCCTCGCCTGGGTTGTTGTTGATGCTCAACGTGACCACCGTGTCACTGACACGCTTCGACACTCCGTAGTCGATGTTGTTGATTCGGATAATCCCTCGGGCAGCCCACGACGGGAATGTTCCCGTTACCAGCGTCACCTCACGCTCGTTGCTGCCCCCGGTGTGATCGTAGGTCACGGTCCCGGTGTCATAGGCTGCCACGGTCGTCACGCGACCACGCTTGTAGTAGTACGACCAGTTGGTGGCAGTCGAAAGGTTCCGGTAGGCGGACAGGATGGAACGCTTGGACATGCGGACGTTCCTCCCCTCGCTTGTCCCACCCATGTGGTCAAGCAAGTGGTCGAGAACATCAGAGAATGTCCAGACTACTTGTGTTGCCATGTGTTACCAGGTCTCGATATAGGAAATGTGGCCTACGCCATTGCCAGACGCGATGGTCACATTCAGGGCCTCTCCGGCTGCCGTCTCAAACCAGCCATCCGGGTTCCATGGTCCCACCACCGTGCCAGTCGCTGTCACCGGGATTGCCCCGGACAACGCAGTCGTTCCGCTCTTAAAGATAGCCGTACTGGTCTCACTGCCACCAAGGACGTAACTGATGACGTTGATCTTCTTTGCCGGAAAGTCCCCTTTTGCTGTGGCGGCAATGGCTGCGACGATGGCAATGGTTCCCGAGCCGCTGATCGAAGCGTACTTCACCTCTTGTCGGGACATATCTTTCAAGCCTACTGGCATCAGTATCTCCTCCGAATGTTCTTTATCTGTCCGGGAAACTGACCCTGTGGCGGCCTGTTGAACTGCCTGAAATCCCTTTGAAACCTGTCAGCCATGGACTGCTGCCTCAACTGCCGAAACAGCCTGTTCATCATCTCCGTGTGTATCAGGCTCCTGGTATTCACACCCGCTGGAACAGACTGGAGCGGCTGCTGCTGTAGCCCAGGCGGACGAATGCCAGGATGGTTGCCGGCAAACTCACCGCCGTGAACCACCGCTGACAGGTTCGACGGAATCTGTGGTGACAGGTGGGGCTGGTACATTATTTCCCACCATGCTTGTCCGTGATATCGTCCTTCAGGTCCCTCATTTTCATGCGGGCCTTGTCAGGATCATTCTTGATCGCCTGCTGCATCTTTCTCAGTGTCAGGTCCTTGCCCAGCTTCTCCCTGTCTTCCCGTGGATCGGTCTCTGGCTGCCGATGCTTCACGTTCACAGAGCCTGAGCACTCCCAGCCCCTGCGTTCACAGAGGTCCTGAATCTGACCCCGTCCTCCACTGCCAGAAATGAAAGCCTCCGGGTCTCCAGGGAACTTCGCCAGCCCTCCGATATATACGTCGTTGTAATTCGGAGTAAATCCCTTGGCCCGAGCGTTCGCAACGAGAGTATCCAGTGCGCGCTCATCCCCCTCGAACTGCTTGGCAAGGGTCCCCTGCCCCTCGAAGAATTCCCTGTCCGTCATGGACCGGGGACCCTCACGAAACGCCATCATCTCAGCCATCCGATGGCTGTTGCCATTATCTCGCAGCCACTCGTAATCCGACTGGATTCCTTCGTTGCTGCTAACTGTCGGGTACGCCATGCCTAGCCCTATGCGAATGGTGTTGCGCAAGCTGCCGCTGCCTGAAGCGTTCCGTTCACCACAAGCATGTTCGCGGCAGCAATCTCTACCCGGAAGTATCCACCAACCATTTTTCCGGTCGTGGCATCACTTCCGCCCATGACAATCTTGTCGTCATCGGACTGGTCCGGGAAAAATATCTTCCCCGTGGAGGCGTTGACGACTTCCAAGTTCAGATGTCCGTAGTACAAGTCGGCTGCCCGGCTGGCATCAATGCTCAGGACATTGGAGCCTGATACCGTGGTCTTGATGACGAAGTCACAGTACCAGCCCACGTTGTCTGCGTTGGCTTCGGGAAGCGTGACAACAATGCCGGCGGCACGGTCGAGCACAACGAGAGAACCGCTCTGGGCGGCAGTCAGGGTCGCGGTGGCGTCCGTGACCGTGATGATGGGGCGATGCGGAACCTTGCTCCCATCGAGAAGATCACGCACCTCGTCGTTTGTCGTGTTGTCCGCAACCGCAACCGCCAACTGGTTGAGCGCTTTTGAGCTAAGTGTAGTAGTCATCGGGACCTCCGTGTGTACCTGACAGTTACTGTTGGACTATACTCTCTCGCCCATCTCTGGGAAAGATCACTATTTTTCGTCCTTATCCTTCTCGTCCTTGCCATTCGACTTGGATGCCTCCTTCTTGAGACGGGAGCGTTCTCGCTGCTCTGCCTGCTTTATCAGGAGCTTCTGAGCAGCCTCACGCTTGCGAATGCGCTGCTGTGTCTGGTGGACGTCAGCCTTCTGCCCCAGATCCTGCTGATGTTCTGTCTGGCTGAACATGATCTCCTGTAGCTGCTTGGCCCTGTCAGCCATGAATCCCTGCTGCTCCTGCTGGGCCTCTCTCACCGCCTTGGACTGGTCCATCTGATGGCCCATGGCGGCTGCCTGCATGGCCTGCTGCGTCTTGGCAGCGTCCAACTGCATGGACTGCTGTCCTTGAGCAGCACCCAGTTGCATGTCTGTCTGCGCCTTCATCATCTCAAGCTGCATCAACTGCTGCTTGAGCTGGGCTTCCATGGCAGCCATTTGCTGTTGCTGCTGCATCTTCATCATTTCAGCCTGGGTCTTGACCTGCATGCCCTGCTGCTTCATCGCCTCGGTTTGCACCTTCTGCTGAGATTCCTGAGCGCCCATCTGCATCTTCTGCATTTCCATCTGCATCTGCTGCTGCTGCACCTGCTGTTGCTGCTCCAGTTGTTGCTGTTGCTGCTGTTGAGCCTGCTGGTTCTGCTGCTGTTGCTGCTGCTGGAATTCAGGCTGGAATTGCAGCGGCAACCGCTTGTCAAGCTGCAACTTGGTGACATCCATGTCGATGGCCCGGCCCCACATCTGGATCAGGGCATTGAGAGGGTTCGTGTCGGTCGTGGCGTCCGCGTGCTTGGAAAGCTCCGGGAACAGTGCCGGCATCACGGTGTTGATGTTGACCGTATCCCGTGCGCGGTTGGGCTTTCGGGCACTTCCAGCTTCGACCGTAGCGTCGATCTGTCTCACCACCAGCTCCGGGTCCTGCTTGGATACGAGCTGATCCCACAGCATGGAACCAGCCTTGCCAATCAAAGGCTCCACGTCCGGACCCTTGATGAAGAATCGACAGCACATCTTCTCCATCTGCGCCACCTCGGCCTGCCACTTCTCCACCTTGGAGGCCATGTGGTCTGGCCGAATGTTCATCTGCTCCCGCTTTGTCGCAATGTCCTCGGCGCTACGGGATTGCGTTGCCGTAATCCCTGACATCAGCTCCGTCAGGCCCGTCCGTCTCTCGAACAGGTGCATGACGTGATCGAGGATTTTCCAGACGTCATAGTTCGTCTGGGGCTGCTGGAGGAACTGCACCACCTGTCGAATATCGCTATGCACCTCGTTGAGCGGAATGATCGCCTGGTCGTCTCCGCTCTTGATTACCCTCTCGACTTCCTTCTCCGCCGACTTGAGGACGGCAATGAAGTCCCGACTGCTGCTCCAAATCCTGTTTGCCAGGTGGGATATGATCACGTTCATGAACACCAGTTCGCCCAGTCCGGGGGCGATTGGTGCGATTGGCCACGCACTGCCGGGACGCGAGTAGAAGTCCAGAATGGCTACCGGCCAGCGGGCATCACGCCAGTACGGAGTCGGCCACGAGAACATCTCAGCGACTTCTTCGTCCTTGGCACTCTTGATCGTGGGTCCTGGTTCTTCGAGGACGCTTGAGTCCATGGGGGCGTTGAGCGGGAACGGGACGTCTGGACTGACCACGATGTAGGCGTAATCTCCCACGACCTTGTCAAACGCATCCTTCAGCGGGGTCTTGACATCGGTCATCCGCGCACCCACACCGCCCTTGCTCCACACCTTGTAATACACGACAAGGTCAAACGTCTTGCCCTGCTTGCGGTGCATGCTGCTCATCTCACTGCCGAGGGATTCGCCCTGTGACTCGGAACTCTCCATCGACCCCGTCAGGGTTCCCTTCTTCAGACCGAAGTCTCTCTCCACCTGCCACACGGGATGAACGTGCTTGCGGGCGATCCACTTGGCATCCTGAAGGCTCTCGGCGTCAGGGTCGATAATCAGGTTTTCAACCTTGTCGTAGAACGAGCCGGTCAGGGTCGTGTCCGATCCGGGCATCTGGTAAGGCTCTACCCACAGGCAGCCCCTGCCCTTGACCAGGGCTTCAGTAATCGCCATCTCGGCGTGATAGGCCAAGCCACCACCCGGCTGCTCACCCGGAGTGTAGTTCAGGTACGACTCCACCAGGTTGGCACGAGCCTCGTCCTTGATGTTCGTAGCCTTCTGGTCCATCATCGCTTCGTTGTAGAGGTTCTGTGCTTCCTGAACCTCCTGGACTTTAGGCGCAAGCTCCTGCATCTGCTGCTGGAGCTGTTGCTGCTGCTGCTGCATCTGCATCCCCTGCTGCTGCATCTGCTGGGCAGCCATGGGGTCCTGCTGCATCTGCTGCTGCATCTGCTGCTGGAACTGCTGCATCTGCTGCTGGGCCTGCTGCATCTGCTGCTGCAACTGCTGCTGCTGCTGCTGCGTCTGCTCCATATCATCCGGGCCGAACAGCTCCGGACGCAGAAGAATCTTCTTCCTCGGCCTGACGGTCCTCTGGGGGTTACGCCAGTACAGGACAGGACCGAACAGTGCCACCAGCTCAAACGCCTTGGACATCGTCATCCGGAAGCGAGGGCTGGTGTTTGTCTTCAGGTACTTATTCTTGAACTTCGGGTCCCACATGAACCCGCTGGACGCACTGAAGAACGCCATGCACTGGTCAGAGATATCCTGAAACCACTTCTTGTGCTGGATGCCCAGCTCGATCTTGCCGAGCCAGCCAGTCACAAGTGGTCTCAGATAGTCGTCAATCCTGCCTTCTGGCGGCATCAGATTCTGGCCTCAACTGGTTTGTCCAGGACTGCACGGACTTTAGCAACAGTCCATCCCGCCCCCATGTCGCTCGTAATCTCGGCGTGAGTCAGTCCCTTGTCGTAGAGGGTCCACACCCTCTCCTCCAGGCGTAGTTCTCTGGCGAGGGCCTCATCCTTGTCACGCTTCTCCTGGTCTATCTTCGCCAGCTTGTCGGCACGATCCTGTGCCTTCTCCATTGAAGCCTTACGACGCTTGGCAGCGTTCGCAATCGTGTCCCAGCCACCGTAGTTGGTCGCCATTCCCGTCTTTTCCTTCAGGATTTGCGAATCAACGTGGTGGACGTTCCTGTGGAGTGACGAAATCCCTCCGCCACGGGGGAAACAGGTCAGGTAGAGCACACCCAGCCCGTTTGTTCCCACGACAACAGCCGCTTCCGGCTCCTTTGACGTGTCAGCCTGCGAGTAATACACACAATTCGTGCCAACTTCCAAGTCCATGCCTTTTCTCCCTGTTGTCTAGCCCCTGCCGGGTCCCATGTGAACGAACTCGTTTTCTTCTTCGCCGTTTTCGGCTTCCTGCCACTTCTGAAACGCTTTCCAGGCGGGTGACGGGTGTGCCTTGCCCGGTATTGGCCTAGCATACTCGATATTGTGAGCTGCCAGGTATCTCAAACAGTCCATCAGGTGGTTGTTGCGGTCCACCGGCTCCTCTTTTGCCTCTGAACCCACCACCCGCTTGTGGTATCTGTAGAATTCCCGCTTCAGGTTGGGTGTCCTGTTGACAATAACCTTCATCTTGATCGTTCCATCCGGCCTGACAGACATCCACTCCCTCACAAGTCCTATGCCGGCCTGGATGTTGTCACTGCCTGGAACAAAATTGTTCGCCGTCATCTCGCTTTTGACGTTGTAGCGACCGAATGCGTCAGCATACTGCTGCTTGACCGTCCTGTTGAACCCCATCGGGGTCTGGCGACCGGCCCGGTTGTCGATGATGAACGTCTGAAAGGTTTTTCCGCCCACCTTGGCAGCAACCATCCTCGCTGTTTCAGCCGCGTCACACCGTCGAAGATACAGCTCGTCATACAGGACGACGTGATCCCCCAGGGACGGAGGGGGAACGGCAACAAACAGGACGGCACAGACGACGTGTCCGGGGTCAAGGGCGAGATACCGACACCAGTCATCCGGGGGGACCCCGTTGTTCTTCCTGATCGCCTCGTCCACCTTGTCCTCAAGCTCGACAGTTTCCTTCGGCGTCCCGTGGAGTTCCTCTGAGAAACTCGGGTACACCAGCACTGTATCCGTGATGAATTCACCGAGGTCTCTGGACCGAACTTCCTCCGGACTTCGCTTCGACCACGCCTCAATACGCTTTCGCTTCTCATCCTTGTCAATGAAGGGGTTGTCACTGTATCTCAGCGTGACCTCGAAGACGTCGGGGTCCTTCCGCTTCTTCTGGTCAGAGGCACGCTCGCTCATCTCGATAAGAGCGTCGTTCTTGGAGTGAGGCCACACTGACCAGATCATTCTCCCTTTGCGGTCGGACAACCGTGCCTG
>Ga0114908_1000738_pt1 | contig 17656 bp, 17 predicted proteins | sample MalvireepMed_s17_FD_87292 | JGI IMG/M metagenome (GOLD analysis project Ga0114908, IMG submission 87292) | Marine viral communities from the Global Malaspina Expedition - Malaspina viral metaG DeepMed_s17 | ecosystem: Environmental > Aquatic > Marine > Oceanic | place: Mediterranean Sea... | reverse complement strand
TTTAATGTTGAAAGGGCAAAAAGAGACCGTAAAGACGCTTTAAGAAGTCAAATTAGAATTAGACCATTTATGGTTGGTGATACTGAAGTACCGGGAGCAAGTTTTTTTTACGGTGGTCAAAACGTCAGTGCTAATGAATTTGATGAAGGTCTTAAAACTGCTTACGTTAGAGCAGCACAACATTTTCAAATAATTAAAAATAGCGGCATTGCTCCAGAGCAAGCACAGAAAATATGGGAACAATATTATGCTCCTGCTCTATCACGAGCAACAGGCAGTTTGTACAGTAAATACGCTGGAGATAACGACAAGAAAAACAAAATGCCTCCCTCTGCTTCTAACATTTTAGGATTGGAAGTAGGCCGTATGCCCGAAATACAAAACCTTTGGGAACAACAGTATTCTTCTAACTTTAGCCCAGCAACAAGAGAGAAAATGGAATCGTGGGGAAGAGCAACTCGCGCGTTTGGCGTTGACGCTGAAAACCTTGGTGCATCTCCTACAAGGAACGCAAGTTTAAGTGCTAGAATAGGTAGTGGCAACCTAGATCAACTTGCCGAAAGTGTCATGTTAAATAAAAATTTTCTTTCTGCTGCACAAGCATTTATTAATGCTACAGAAGAAGGAAGCGGTGCAAATTTAGATGAGGCTAGAGCTAATATGATTAATGTTACTCGCACAGCACTCGTTAATGGCAATCAAAATCTAGACCCCAGTATTGCACGGACTTTATCAGATAGTAGAGTACTTCAAATTGGTTCGGACGCAACAGTTTTAGTACAACGCGCCCGTAGGAGAAACCCCGACAATCCTGAATTTGTAGAATTAAATCCTAGTTTTAGAGAAATAAAAACTTCAGAAATTAGAAATCAACGCTATCAAACTGGAATTAATCTTTCTAGGGGAACAATGTCTCTAGTAAAAAGTTTACTTAGCGACAATCCTCCTGACGTTAGTAGACTAGGTGGAGAAACCCGTGGTTTTGTTGCTCGTGTTCTTACAGGCACACAAGAAGTTGGGGGATTTATACAAAACTTTGTTAGTGGTTCAGGCGACAATTTACGTTCTGGTTCATCTCTTCTTGAAGAAAGAGGAGACATTCAACTTTCTAAGCAGTTGCTTTCTGAACTTAATACTGGCACTTTAACTGTAGACGATAAGAAACAACTTGAAATAATAGCAAATAAAATTGAAGGTATACAAACAGAAATAGATAAAACTGTTTCGGAGCTTAAAACTTCGCCCGACAACATAACAGCAATGAACACCTATAACTTCCATATGGACAGACTTTATTTAGCTTACGCTTACTCTAAGTTTGTTCAAGGTGGCGGTGGCGGTAACGCTGTTTCTAATGCTGACTTTCAAAACACTATGAATGCTTTGTTTGGGGAATTTGGTAATACACCAGAACAACAACGTGCCATTCTTGCTAGTGGAATGATGAGGTTACACCATCAACTACAAAAAGATTTAAAAGGAATGGAACTAGAACGACGCTACGGTTTTAGCCTTGATGACAAACTAAGAGATACTTCTACTCCTTTTGCAAAAAGAGTTGCTGATGTAGAATATCGTAGAAGGCAAGCTATTGTTGATGCAAGACCCGATGTAGGAGGAAACTATTACGAAAGTACAAACCAGTATTGGAAATTAGAAGGTATTAGTGATGCTGATTTCTCCGGTAGAACTGTTGGGGAAGAAGACGAAAGTCAACTTAATACAAGGGCAGGAAAAGCAGGATGAAGACTCCTACAGATATTACAAGACCTGATGGTCGTTTAACTCCTTCTGGCAAACCGTACACCAGAACAGGACAATTTGACTTAGGTGTAGCAGTCAGAGATGATGTTTTGGCGGGGGGACGTTTAACAGGTAACGTAGACACTGTGTTTGACTTTCCTATGCAGGAAGGACAGAGCGGCCTAGAAGGATACTTTTCAGCAGAAAGAGCGGAAAATGTTGACAGGGAACTTGCAGAGTTTCCGGTTAATCCTGAAGGGTATACCCCAAGTAAGTTTTTGACGCAGCTTGAAATGGTTATGCAAGACGCATACACGGAAACAGGTATGAAAGTACTTGACGACTCCTCAAAGTACAGCGATCTTGAAAGAAGAAATTTTCGTTCCCAACGAATTTACGACACTATGGTGCAAAACCCACCTTTGCTTGAGTACTTTGAAGAATTTTATCCTACTTTTGTAGAGGAAATGTCTGAAAAATTTGTTCAAGATGAGGTTGTTGTTGGGCGTGGAGACATGGGTCAAAAAATTATTGCAGGTAAAGAGTATACACAGCCCTTTAATTTAAACCCTCTTATTAAAACAATGACCCTTCCCGGTCAAGCTGCTCCTTTTGACTTTAAAGATATTGAAAATAAAGTTGACAGAGCAAACAAACTTATGTTTGGTTTGAGAACAGCTTATGGTGTTGGTGAAGCTGGTGGTGCAGCCATTGATTTTGCTGCTTCGCCAGAAGAACGTGTATTTGAAATGTTGTCTACATACGGTGAGATATTCAAAGCAAACCCCTCACGTATGGCTGAGTGGCACAATTGGATATTTAGAAATAATTTAAGAGAAGATAGAGGTCCGCTGTTTACACAAGAAGAAATAGAAAACATGACTTGGGAAAAACTTTCTACTTCTCCAAATGCTGTAACTTTTAGTGACTTGTTATTTAATGACATGGGACGCGCGTTGTCTGCACTTGGCGTTACAAATGAAAACAATTATAGTATTAAAGTAGCTCCTCAAGGTATTGGTGGTAGGCCAGCTACGCCAGAAGCTGCAACACAAGGTCCGGGTGGTTTTCCTGTTGGTGGCGGTCCAAGTGGACTTAGCGAAACAGCATTAGGAATGATGTTTGGTGTGGGTGCTGTTAGGTTTGCTATAGAAGCTGGCAAAAGTGGTGTAAGAAGGTCTAGTAGGTTTTTTGATAAAGAAACCGGCCAGTACGATTGGGGTGCTCACTACAGCGAACTTGATAAACGAATGAGAGAGTCCGCTACTGTTTTTGGTAGGGGGTTTACTGCAATGCGCCGTGGAAGTTTGGATACCAGCCGCGCCGTAGGTAGAACGGTAGCTATGGAAGAAGCCTACTCGTTAGGTTCCTTATACTCAGTAGACCAGTTTACTAAATTTGCTACTGACGCTGGTTATTTTGAAGACCCAACAAAAATGATGCTTGCAAGTTTGTTTGTGGGTTTTATGGCTCCAGTTTTGGGTGTAGCCACAGGAAAACCGCTGGCAAATCTTGGGTACAGGCAAGTACAGGGGTATGTAGATAGATTTCTTGATCCTCAGTTTGCTGAATTAAGTGCAGTTTTAGCACAAGGAAGAGGAAACACTACACTTGGCAGAAACATTGAAAGAGATTTGGGTAAAACTTTAAGTAGTCTTAAAGTAGAAGACCCAGAAGTATTTGAACTTTTAATGAGGGGACATGTAGCTTTTAAACAAAACAGACAATCAATTTTAGATGGTCTTACAGAAGCAGGAGTAGCTTCCGAAACTGTTGAAAGATTTGGAAAACTTATTTCTGGTTCGTTTGCCAGAGGAACTACCCTTTCGATTATTGACGCTGCCAGACAAGCTGCTTCTGCTCAAGGTAACTTTGGAATAGGGCAAATAAAAAGAGGCGCATTTAATTACTCTAGGGGCCGACGTTGGGGAAGCTCAATAGAAGATGATGTCAAAAGAAGCGCACAGTTGGAGTCTCTTCATAAACAACAACACGAAGCTGTAAGAGGGTATGGTGAGATACTTTCTGAATTAACTGTAGAGTTGACTAAGTTAGAAAACAGTGGCGCAGGTGTTCCTGACGCAATGCGGAAACTAGCAATCACAATGCGAGGTGAACACGCTCGTATCTTAGGTTTGCCCGAAGGAATGCTTAGAAATGTACAGGATGCTTTGCTAGATGTTTATGACATCAATAAAAGAATGCAACTAGGCCGCAACAACCCTGACAAGTTAAGCACAGGGGACGCTGAAAAACAACTTCAAGCAGCTTTTGATAGGTTGCCAGAAAGAGAACAGATACTTTTTGCTGATGAAATAAACGAACAATTTTTTTCTGGTGCAGACAACCAAGGATACGAAGGTGTTGTTGGGTTGCTGAGAAAAACTGAAGGCGTCCAAAAAGTTATTGACGAACAAACACAATTGGTTGATGATTTAAACGGGACGTTGCGACGGGCTGGTATTTTAGATTCAAACAGTGAGTTATCAGGAAGTAGACCACCACAGGGTAAGTCAAGAAAAGGACAAACAACCCTTATGGATGAGGTTTACGCTGACAACAAAAGGCAGTCAGACGATAATTACGCGGCAGTTTATGATGCTGCGGGGGGCGAAGCGGCTGTAGCTTCACGAGAGTTGGTAGTAGCTATCAACACTAAAATACAAGAGTTGGGCTTTAACTACGGTGCTGGGGGTCTTCAAGTTGCTCAAGACGCGCTTGGTGACCTTTCAAAAATGAACCCTAGAGCTTTTGGTGGACTAGTTAGGTTACTGGGAAGGGCAATAGATGACCCCGAGGGCGAAGCACCCGATGCAAAAACTATTGACGATCTTTCTGCGGCACTGGAACCCTTAACTCTTAAAGAAGCAGTCCAATTTAGGTCTGAACTTAACAGCGAAGCCTACAGACTTTCCAAACTAAACAACTCAGATGCTAGAAGGGGCGCTGCAATACTACATGATATCTCCGGTATCGTAAGCACTAGGATTGAATACGCTGCTCCAGAAGGTAGTGAGTTAGCTGGTCTTTTAAACAACGCAAATAAATACTACAGAGAAAACGTAGCAGATTTATTTTTTGATCGTTACGTTAGAGCCTCTTTACAGGCAGATCGTAATGTATACAGCCCATTTGAAACTGCCTTTAGTCAGGCTACACTTAGGCGTAATCTAGCTGCTAGGGAAGATGCACCGGACGGAGAAATTGTTGAAGATACAACGCAAACACGCCGTGATATGTTTGACAGAATGTTTCCAGAAGACAGCCTTTTACGTGAGAGAGCAGTTAAAGAAATGCGTGATCTTATGCTTCGCAGGGTATACGGAGCAAGTGAATCAACCCGCCCAACTAGTGTTGATTTTGTAAAAAGGCTTCGTACCCTTACCAACAGCGGAAATTCTCCTTTGTTTGAGATGCGCGAAAACGGTGGTTTTTTAGATATTCTTCTTGGAAGTGACGTTGAAGCCAGAGAATTTTTAAGGCTAGAAAATATTGCTGGTACTGTTTCAACAGATGCACGGGGTAACACCTTTATATCTGGTAACATGAGAAGGATGCTTGGTAGAGCAGCAGGAGATACTTTCAACAATGATCCTTTGTTTAATAACTCTACGTTAGAAGGAAACAAAGAAACTATTGGTAGAATTTTTGAAAAGGTAATTACAAGAGCTAGAGAAACAGCCGAAAAAGATATGTCACCAACATTAGGTATTTTTGCTGACCTGTTTCAAAAGAAGGATTTGGGTGCAGTTGCTGATGATCTCCTTGAAAAAATTCTTTCAAGGACAGATAAATCAGGGGCAAGCTTAAATTCCAGAGACACGTATCTAGGACTTCTTGACGATGTTCGTAAAGTAGTAACAGAACAAGAATTTGATGTTTTTGAACAGGCCATGCGAGCTAAAATAGTAGACGCAATGGTTCAGAAATCAACTGCTGTGGGTGCTATTGATCCTGAAAAAGCTGGCGTTAAAGTTCAACGTGTCGAAGCAGTAGGTTTTCAAGACTTACGCGGAGAACTTGAGGTTCACGGTGAATTGTACAGAGAAGTGCTGGGGCAATCAAATTATGAAGGTGTTGTAGGACTTATTAAAATTGCTTCTGTTTCAGACAATGCCACTGATTTGTTGGAGTATTCACAAGGTCTAAATAAAATGACTGAATCTGCCGCCCTGTCTCGTATGTGGGGTGTGGCTCGTGGTGTTGTCAGTTTGAAATACGTTGGGTCGGAGTGGTTGTTAAGATCATTAGCCTCTAATAAAAACAAAGCTTTGGTTGAAGTGCTGTCTACCCCCGGTCTTGCAGAGTATGTGCTTGATGGCGTAGACGCTGGTAGGGCGCGGTACAGTCCTTACGCAGCAAGGTTTGTAGGTGGGCGACGACTAATTCCTATTATGGTTGGCATAATAAGTGAGGGTCAATCAAGAGAACACCATGAAAAAACAGCTCAAGCTTTGTATAATCTTTTAAAAGTTAGCAACAGCACAGAGGATACTAACCTTCAAGACTTTGTTCTTAATGTTGTTAGTTTAACTATGGCTGTCAGGAACGAAGGAGAGCAACAGAGATTATTTGAAATAGCTGGGTCCGATCCTACTGGTACTCCTGAAACAGCACTCTAATGGTTACCAACAACGGGGCTACCGACACAGAGTTAATGCTGGCTATTGGCCGTCTTGAAGGAAAAATGGACGCGCTTATTCAATCCCACGAAAGACTACAGAGCGACATGAAAGCTTTGTCTCGTAGGGTTAACACCCTAGAAAAAGAACGCTCCCGACTATACGGTGCAGGGTTTATCCTTGCAGTAATCGGGAGCGCAATTATGTGGATGGTATCTACTTTTAAAGGATCATAATATGTTAGGCGGTCTTCCTGTAGAATTAATTACAATGCTTGGTTCATCTGTTCTGGGTGGTGTGATGTCCATTTGGGGACAGAGCATCAAGTCAAAAGAAGCCAACAACAAAATGATGATGGCTATGATGAGCAAAGAAGCTGATGTCATTGACAAAGCTCGCCGGTATGAGAACCCTCACTTTGCTTGGACGCGACGGCTTATCGCTTTGAGTGCAATAGCAGCTATCATTGTTTGGCCCAAAGTAATTGCTGTCTTCTACCCCGACATTGCTGTCACGGTTGGCTGGACAGAGTTTAGGCCGGGGTTCCTGTTCTTTGATGGCAAGGAGATATTCCAGTGGAAGCAGATGACCGGCATGGTCATAACGCCACTCGACACACACCTTGTGTCTGCAATTGTTGGGCTGTACTTTGGTGGATCACTGGTTAAAAAGTAACACTTCAATTTAACCTAGTCTTTTTAATAGCCTCGTATACCTCTTCGACTGTACCCTTCTTTTTGTCTAGGGGTTCTTCTATAACTTGTTCTGACGTAGGCATACCGCAATACGTTTCTACACTCTGCACGATAGCCTCAACTAGTTCTGTTGCATAACCAATCAGGTTGGCTATGTCGTGTGTGTAGTCAAACTCCGGTAGGGCTTCATCCATAAACTCTACAAACTCTTCTGTGTCGAGTTTGCTAACTTCAATAGCTGGTGACAAGGACAAGTCTTTATCCAGCATCAAAGAAAAAGAAAGGACGTTGATAAAGCGTCCTTCTTTTTTTGTGTCCTGCTTATCAGACATCGACTACCTCACAGACATCACCCACGCAACTAAACTCTTGGGTGCCCTTTGTGTTGTCTTCCTTCTCGTACTCTTGGAGTTTGTAGAAATCAATCTCCTCTGGCATCCTAGACAACAGATCACTGTAGGTAGTCTCGTCTATTTCTTCATACGGAGCTTGCGTGTAAACAGCGTCACTGTGTGGGAAGAAAGAAACCCCCGACATGAAGTCAAAGTTTTCGTATACCCACGCTGCAACAGCAAGCCACTCGTGTTCCTTAACCGTAATAGTAATGCTGGGTTTGTGTTCGCACCAATGCTTTTGGTACGTAAGCCAGAGTTCAAGATGTTCCAAAGGTGTAAGTTCATCATTAATCATCGCTCCTTCCGGGGCTTTAATAGGAAAAGAAAACACAGCAGTGTTCTTGCTCTCGACATCTCCAACAGCATCCTCACATGGAATACCGGCATCTACTAGGAACTGTGTCAATGGGTCTTTCTTGTCCCCACGAACGCGCCTGATGTAGTGTTTGCTGTGTCGGGGGTGGATACCACTGGCAGCGTCTACAAGCTGGCTAACGGTCCCTGATGGCTTCACACAGGTAATGGCTGTACTCTGGGGTACGCCCAATGCCTCTGCCCACTTCTTGTTTGTGGTTACAGCAACTTCCCGCAAGCTTTCTAACACAGCAGCAAGATTACCGTTCTTACCATTAGTAAGAGTGTTGTCCAGAATGCCAGTCATGCTTACGCCCAGCAGTCTCTCTGCTTCTGTGGTGTCCTTCCAAATCTTTCTGAGGTATTTAAAATCAGTAAGAGTAGATTGATATGTACCTAGAATAGTAGCAAGCTGTACTTTTTTAGCTAGACTTTCTTTTGTGTCGTTCTTTTTAACCACTACCTCTGTAAGATTACAGAACTGGTTGGGTCGTAGGATAATCTCACAACAGGGGTTCGTACCAAACTCAAACTCTGGATCGCGCCTACCATTGACAGCAACCTGCTTCTTGGCAGCAGCACGACTGAACATGCCTCTCTCACCTGACCGGCTCTCGTACAGTGAGTGCCACTCCTTCATAAACACGTTCATGTCAGGCACAGACTTATACACAGCAGAGTTGTTAGCGTAGGACCGATAGCTGTGGTTGTTCCACCAGTCACCAGACTTGGATGCCCGTATCAGATCGTCGCTAAGATTGCTGAGAGAGATAAGGGCTGAACGGCGCACACCGCCTACAACTACTACTTGTGCCGTCTTACAAACGAGATCGTGACACTCTATGCTGCTTAATCGCCGTCCAGCCGCTTTAGTAAACATGTTAACTGCAAAGCGGAACAGATCATTCAGTGGCTCTGGGCCAGAGGCCCGTCCCCCAAAGGTCTTTAGCCGCGCACCGGCAGGACGTACAAGCGACATATCCCACGTTGGGATTTGCCCTGCGTACAACAGAGACACCAATTCTTTAAATGCTCTTGCCCAACCTGACTTGCTGTCTTTAACTTTAATTATTGTTGTGCTGTCTTCAAAGTGTTCCGCTACGTCTGGAAGCTTCTTGATGCACTCACGCTCAACAGAAAAGCCCACGCCTGTGCCATTCATAAGGATGTACAACACCTCATCAAAGGCTCTTGGGCTGTCGATAGGAACGTAGCTACAGTTGTATGAAGCTACATTGCACCGCTCAACAGCAGGGCCAGCAGTCATTAACAGCCGCATAGACGGCATGATATCTAGGTTCAGCACAGCACTCTGTAGTTCTGTACGCAGACTTTTGTCGAGACTAAAGTCATTACGTTCTTGGAGCCGTTTTTCCATGTAATTAAAGTATCGGGTAACAGTCTCGTCCCACGTTTCTCTGCGCTGTTCATCGTCTATCCAACGGGAGTAACGAGAAGTATGGATGTACTTCTGGTACGGGGTTGGCAGTTCAGTCATATTGGTTGCGTTCATTTATTATACTCCGTTTGTAGTGTTATTTATCTGCCGCGTATTGTTCCGATGTAATTTAATAATTTTTCTGGTGCTTTTCTAACATCATTTAATTTATCTAGCGGAGGATAATAATTACCTGATATAGATATTCTTGTTTTATTACTACAGTTTCTTGCAGTCATGTGAGGAAGATATGTAGGAAACACAACAAGATCACCGGCTTTTGGTTCAATCTTATGAAAGTGTCTGTACCTATCTACTTGTATTATTCCTATTAATTCCCCGCTTTTTTCTGGCACAGTTACCCAGTATACAAAAGATAGTCCGGGTGGTCCGGGGTCTTGGTGTGTATGAAACATTGTAGACTGATTTGGTTCTACCAAATGTGTCCACGCCTCATCTCCCATTACTAGGTGTTTGTTAATAGACTTTACAACAATGTCTATCTTATCTAACAACTGTGTAACAGCGGGTGTCTTAGGTAAAAGAACATCTTCAACGCTGGAATCTTTTGTGTTGAAGTTCATTCTTGCACTATATGCTTTTGCATTACACTGTTGCAACACATCTTCTTCAATCTGACCATTAGCTACTTCGTCTAAAAGGTTGTGTCTTGACATACCAATTAAGACAATAGGCGAAAACTTTCCCGTAATGTAATCCATTACAATCCGCTTAAATCTGGTTCTTTGTAGTTAGACGACTTCAACACTTTGCCGTCCTCCCTGTAAATCGGTTTGCCGTCATCCCCAAGTTTTGACATGTTGGACTCATGCACCTTATCAAAGATAGCATCCATGTCCCAGCCGTAATCAACGAACAACCCAGTCAAAACGTATAGTAGATCAGCCGCTTCTTTTTTAATTTTATCGGAAGGCATAGGCTCAACGGAGGAATATGAAAATACTAAGGACAATGGAATTGCTTCCATTAATTCTTGGTGTTCTTCTTTAATTAATTTTACACGCCTGTGTATGGATGGTGTTTGACCAAAGGCTTCTTGGAACTCTTTGACGGACTTATAGAATTTGTTCACATCCCAACTCCCTTTTCAAATTCTAGGTCAACGTCATATTCTTTTCGCTTCCTACTAAGGTACTCCAAGTACCACAAAGCTTTATCTAAGTCTTCCATAGGCTTTCCCTTGTACTCATAACGAGCAAGGTACTTTATGACATTACCTTTGAGGTAACCTAGAAACTCTCTCTTTGACATAGACTCTTCTAACAACTGAATTGTTTCAAGATTACCTACGTTGTAATGAGCAGGGCTGTTAACATTGTCATTCGTCATAGTCATCTCCAAACAACCACTGGTCATTAATAACTCTGCTGTGGTATTTAAAACTGTGCTTGTCACACCAATCACCATAGGTTGTTTTTGATCTTTTGTTTATCTTGGTGTTAGCATTCATAAACACAAAGCGAACGTCAATGCTAGGATGCTGCTTACGAAAAGTCAAATGTTTTGTCCTGTCTTCAGACGTAAAAAACCCTTTAGTTTCTACATAGAAGTTATGTTCTGGTATGTAAAAGTCTGGGGTGTAGGTTGTAGGGTTTGGTACATACTCGTAGGAGTCTGGTTCGTAATCAAAGCTAACACCGCGCTTTATAAGATCACTTGCAAACCCAACCTCAAAATTACTTCTGTACTTTGTGCCCATTGCATTTCGTGTCGAGCGTTTACGTTTTGACATGAAAGGGCCTGTATCTGGATTGCATCAATTGGATGCCGTTTAAAAGAAACTCTTTAGTTTTGGGGCACTCAGTATTCATTGGGCTGTTAGCCTCGCTAGATAAAAAATTCTGCTCAATAAAAACACAGGCACCATACTTTAATACATTGATTATGTTGTGTAAATCGTTCTGTATTTTTTTACAGTTTGCTGCGTAGTTGTCGTCACTCCAGTATGCTTCTACAGACATAGCAGGAACCCGCTTTATTGTTATTGGCAAACACTGATCGTTACCACGCTTCCAGCTTTCTCCCCCCTCTCGCTTTTCATTCTCAGCGTAAACAAAAAAACATTCTTTGTTAAAGTTAACATCAGAATTAAAAACCCTGTTGACTACTAACACCGGCATCAAAGTTCCTCCGTAACATACTTGGAATACCAAACCATCGGTGGGTTTGCTCTGGCAGAAGCAACCTTGTACTTCATCTCAGCCTTGGGCCAGCAATGTTCTTTGAAGTCACAGAAAGAACAGGTAGTGCTTAACACTCGGTTGCCTGTCTTTTGTTTCCTGTACATCTCAGGTTCATCTTCTAGCTTCTGTATCTTAATCGTAGGGTCTTGAAGCACTGTCATGTTGTACTCTGCCTTAGCCAGAGCCGCTTCACGCTCTTCATCCTGTATGGATGGGGCGTTACACACCAACAGTTCACCGGAAGACTTATTCATAACAATCCAACCACCGAAAGGTTTGTCTACGGCTGCGCTGTACAGGTAGCCCTGTAGCACATAGCCAAATGGATCGTTGTCTTTAACCTTGTTGTAGTTTGCAAACTTGTTCATGTAAGCGTAAGGGCTTGCAGTTTTAATGTCCCACACCTTACCATCAATGATTACATCAAGGGTGCCATTAACTTTAACACCAGCTATTTCAAGCGATACCTTTTCTTGGTATGCCTCGACGTTTATTCCTGCCTCTTTCATTTCGACGTACAGCAATGACTCAAGCCAGTCCCCAAATAGGAACCTGTTGACAGCGTTGTAGTCCATCTTCTTGTTGACCTTGACGCCATCTCGTTCTAGCTGCTGTTGGCACAGAGGCTTGCCCAGACCAGACATACGAGGTCGCCACTTCTGTGTAGCCTTCTCGTTTGAGAACTGCCGTTCTGCTGACGCAATTAATTCATCTGACAATAGAGCAATAGAATCGGGGGAAAGTTTCCTCTCCCCCGAAACGACACCCTGCAAATAAATTTGCAAGTATTCTTTGATGAGGTTAGTCATCAGCATCCATTGATTCTACAATCTGCGCGTCAGCAAAGTCCCCACGGGCTTCTTTGTATTCTGACTCGATGTAAGCATTGTGAGAGTTAACAGACTCAACGAACTTCTCAAGAATAGGCACATCAACCTTTGGGTCAAACTCAACGTAATCCTTAACGTCGATCTTTGACTTGTAGTAGATGTTCCCACCGTACTTCTGTCGTAGCGTAGAAAGCGTTGCTCTCGTATTGAACAGCAGCTTACCTTGCTTCTCAAGAGTCTTGATCCAATCCGCGACGGGCATGAAGTTACTGCCACGAGCGTACCAGACAGCGGGTGTAGCTTCGATAGAGTCAGTCTCGACCATACCGTAGACTACTTGGGCGCACTTGATGTTGGCTTGCAGTGTCCTCTCTGGATCGTCAGAAGACAAGCCTTCCAAGTCACGCTTGTTGAGCTTGCCACAGCGGATTCCGCCAGCAGTGTCAAAGAACTCATCACCAAAGGATGCCCCTTGGATCGACATACTGCCGTAAGATTGCTCCGCATTGTCCCAGACAGTGTACATGTACCGCCGCAGGAATGGTCGGAAGGTTACTTCTTTGGAGTGTTGCCACTGCCCAGAAGCATCCCTGAACTTCCACTGTCCTCTTGGAAGGGTGTTACCTTCTTCATCTTCAGTGTTGTGTTCAATGGCAAGCTTGGGTAAAAAGTCAACGCTTTTTGTAGACCCCGCCTCACTAGCTTGACCCAGCAAAGCCATGATCTTAGCATTATCTGCTTTATCGGCTGTCACTAGATCAGTCAGTGATTGGGTTTCAACAACAGCTAAGTTACTCATTCATTACGTCCTTTCGTAAACGCCGACTTCCTTTAAGTCGGACCAGTTAGTTCCAATTTTTAACTCAATGCCAACAGGCATGTTGTACTCAACGCCAAACCTCAGAGAACACTCGTCTTTAAGACTTAGCATTGCATTCTTCATTAACTCTATACAGGTTTCCTCTTCATCAGGGTGAACATCCATGACAATACTATCATGTACTGTGTTACAAATCAAGCTTTTTATTCTACTTTCTTTAACTTTTTTATGTAACATTACCAATGAGATAGGTAAAAGATCAGCCGTTGCAAATCCCTGAACAGGATAATTTTTTATTTGGGTTGAATTAGAGTAACCGCCACTGGGGTACTTTCTAACATTAGGAAACATATATTCTCTGGTTGACGGTAAGGTAACCTTTTTCCTTACCAATGCCTCGTTGCATAGCCTCTGTTGCCATTCTGCAACACCAGAGTATTTCTCAAGAAATGCGGTGTAGTATCGACGTTCCGCCTCAGTGCCTGACGTACCACCATAGAGGGGTTTAAATGTGTGTGCCTTTGCGTCTTGTCGAGATACACCGATAATGTCCGCAGTATAGGAATGGACATCAATCTTATTCTTAACGTCTTCAAGAGCCTGTTTGTCTTGAGAAAGGAAAGCAGCCACCCGAAACTCTAGCTGACTGTAGTCCCCCTCAAGTATCTTACCGTTTTCAAAACGGCTCACGATAGCAGCGCGGACAGGAAAAGTACCACTTCTAGGCATGTTCTGAAAGTTAGGGTTGCGCGAAGATAAGCGGCCCGTTGCTGTTATGCACTGCATAAACTGTGGATGTATGTATCCTTTCTTGTTTGTATTAATTTTAATATTTTCTATAAAAGTATTGAGGTATGTAGAAAGAGCATTGTACCTCATGTACTTTTCAAGAAACTCTCGTTTGTCCCCATCAACCTGTAGAAGCTTGTTGCGGATAGTTGTCATGTCTGTCTTGAAACCGTGAACAGACAAGTCCTTCTCGTTCTCTGGGCGCAAACCAATGCCAGCCACATCTGGTGTTTCGTTGTAGACAGAGCCACGACCGAAGCAAATCTTACACTTGCGTGGCATACCGTAGCTACCGTCCTTGCGTACAAACTCAACGCTGCCCCTGCCACCACAGTTGGTACAGTCTCTGCGCCTTGTCTTCTTGACAGGCTTGACCAGTGGGATGTACTTCATAATGAACTGTCTGTGGGCTGTAGTCCTGACAAACTTCTTCTTACGCTTGCCGTCCTTCAGCACAGTGCCGAGATCAAACTTTGCCTTCCAGACCTTCTTGTCCTTAACAGCAAGAGAGTAGAAGAACTTGGACCGATCTTCAGCAGACGCAAGGTTGATGGGCGTGTCCCCACACAGATCGTTAATGATTCGATCAAGGTCTTCCGCTAGGTCAGCATACTCTTTCTTGAAGTCCCTCTCAATCTGAGAGAGCTTGTCAACATCAATCCGAATGCCGTTTGTCTCTACGTCACAGAGAACACGACAGACATCCATGTGAAGCTTGACCACAGGTTCCATCATTGGACAGACCATTCCTTTAAATCTATTTCAAGTAACTCTGCCTGTGCCATTGCTAAGTCATAAGTAGAGTTAACGTCCTGTGTACCATACTCCTCTAAGATAGTCCATGACATCTCATCCGGCTGGGTACTCCAGTTGTCAATCAGTCCTGTTTTCTTTTGCTGCACGTTTCTTCTTTTGCAACAGGCATCGAGGTTTATCTCTCTGTTCATGCCTCTGGCAAGCAAGTACTCAACGCCCATTGTATCCCACACAGCAGCATCATAAACAAAGCCACAGTACAGGAGCCACTGAAGATCGTACTTGATGTTGTGACCAATCAGTAGCGTTGTGCTGGACAGTACACCCTGCAACAGCCCAAAGTTATTGGGTGTGGGTGGCCTGTCGCTGTGAAAGAAACAAAGGTAATCCTTGTCTCCTGTGTCCGTCTTGTATCCAACAGACACCAATTGATTTTTACCAGAGTATGGAGAACTATCCTTTTTAGAAAAGGTGTTCTCAATATCTAAACAGGTAATCATACGTAGTACTTTCCTGTTGCAATGTTTAAGAATGCGTGGGCTGTACCATGCCAGCCATTGACCTTGTTCTTGCTGATAGTCAGGAACCTCGTGTTGTCATCAACACCCAAGCCCTTGCCTATGCCAAGGATAACATCTGCCTCACCAGCCTTGCCGGTACGACTGTTGTCCATCATGGAGAAGTCAATGATCTCCCGCTGATGCGCCTCGTAGTTAGCCTGAGACACAGCCCAAACAAGACAGTCATTGCGCTTGCCTAATTCACGGCCCATGACGTACAACTCTTTAAGCCGCTCGTCACCGCGCCCAAAGTCACCACCAATCTTAACCTTATCTAGTTGGTCGATGAAGATAACATCAGGTTTGTTTAGAGTGGTAAAGCTGTTTATCTCTGTGATGTCCGTGCCTACGGAATCAATAACAACAAGGTTATTGCCAATAACATCATCATAGGTAGACTTGTAATCATGCCTGTTCTCCAGCAAAGTATATTTATCTATGTCAAAGAAAGCTGTTGTTATTCTCAGCTTTACTTTCTTGGCTAGTTCTTCGTTGGCCCAGTAGTGTACCTTCTTACCTTGTGCAAGGTACTGAGCCACAAGGTGAGCGCAGAAGCTGGTCTTGCCAACCTCTGGCCGTGCAAAGATGACACCGAAGTCAGCGCGGTTCATCCCCGGCAGATGCTCTTCCATAGAAGGGACGCCAAACAAAAACTCTGGTGGCTTATTGTTGGACTCGACTAACTCATCAAAGCTTTCATGCACAATGGTAAAGGTTTCGTGCCCTTCCATTGAGTTGTTAGTTACGCGGTCCATAAGCTTTGCGATGTCAGAGAAAGCGTTCTCATCATCGCCTACCCAGAACTGCACAGCCTTCTCACCTATCTGCTTCGCCATGCTGCGCTGCCAGAACTTCTTGGCATAGTCGTAGGCTAGGTTGTCGTCCATCTCGGGGACACTACACAGGCTGGTGATTAGTTCATTGGCCTCGTCGCCCTTGCTGTCGGGCATGGCAGGGAACATCATCCCGTGAACAGCATGGACTGTCTTGGCATCCAACAGTTCAATGTTGTCATACTTCAGATGTGCCTCAGTGATGGCCTGTGCTATCGACCGCCACTCCTTGGGAAACATCTGGGGCGTTATAAAATTTTTTATTTTCTCCCAGTGTTCTGTCCTGAGAGTGGAAGCAAGAAGGTTTAGTTCTAGGTTCTCCATGTACTAGCTTCCGTTCTTAATCATCCGCGACTGGGAAGGCGTAAGCTTCTTACGCATGTGGAGTGGTGGCTTCTTGTGCCTACGCTTGGAGCGTTTCTTGGGCGCGTAGTCATTGTTGAAAGCAGATTTCTTAGCCATGATTACATTCTTTCTCTGTAAAAAATTCCTCAAGGGTTTCTTCGTCCATACTTTTTATGTCCACATTTGGGAACATAACAGACATGCCCTTGACCTTGTGCTTGAGTCTAGCACACATTGACATGCTATTCAATGCGGCATCTTTATCTAAACAAATCAATACTTTACTGTAGTTTGTTTTAGTTAAATGGCAGATAAGATTTTCTGACATTGCAGTACCAGACAGCGCAATGCCAACGTAGTTGTCCAGACTGGATACAACACAAGCTGAAGGTATGTCCTCCACCACAACGGCAACAGCCCCCGAACCAATAACGTAGTCCGAAGGCTGGCTAGTGTACTTGTACCACTTGGGTAAACCTTTTTTGTAAAGGGTCCGACCAACAGCGTTTATGATTTTGCCGGGGGTTTGCAAATCATCCACAAGAAATACAACACGATTAAGTTTTAAATCGTATTTAACTTTGATGTGTTTTTCTTTGTGCAGATGGTAGCACTGTACCCTGTGCAAGTAATCAACAGCTTCCTTGCTGTACTCTGGTTCAATGAAACTGTCGGTGGGTAAAAACTCTTTTGTTTCTACAACAGATTGTTTTCTGTCTGGCACGGTAAACAATGAGCCAAGAGATGATGTTCTGTTTAGTCCAACAAACTCAACGCCTTTGTTATCACAGTCAGCTTTAAAACAATTGTATATTACCTGAAAGGTATTCGGTAGGTATGTTGCAGAAAAACTATTGCTGCCACCACAAACAGGACAGTCTGTCCTCAGTCTGCCAAGTCCGACTGTTTCTTCTATACAGTCTTCGTTAGTCAGTGGGGTTTGGGAGTTCATTGAAGTATCTCTCCATTTCCTCTTCTAGCAGTTCTTCTTCATACTGCTTTTTCTTCATCTTCACCACCCGCTGATGGTATTTTTTCTCCTGAAGCTCGTGTGCAAACTCGTTCCTTCTTTTGGGAGGCTTACGCTTTTCCCGATCTTTACGCTGGTGCTTCATGGTCCCTCTGATAGTTAATATAGGTTTACCCCCTCACGGGGTGTAACGATCCTAGCAACCCAAGAAACTTGAGTCAACCCCCTTGCAAACATTTTTTTAGTGTGCTATCTACATAGGGTCGTAATAGAAGGGTGTCAATGAATTGAGGTTGGCAGCA
>Ga0114908_1000731_pt1 | contig 17749 bp, 20 predicted proteins | sample MalvireepMed_s17_FD_87292 | JGI IMG/M metagenome (GOLD analysis project Ga0114908, IMG submission 87292) | Marine viral communities from the Global Malaspina Expedition - Malaspina viral metaG DeepMed_s17 | ecosystem: Environmental > Aquatic > Marine > Oceanic | place: Mediterranean Sea... | reverse complement strand
GACATGTATATGCATTGAATCGTCATACACAAATGCTCAAGAATATGGAAAGTATTCGTGGATCACAACAAAGTCTACCACAGGGTCATGAATTCCGTGATCGTCGAGTCAAATATACATCGGATAAAATAGATCATCATACTAGAAAAATAACAAAGCATTGGGGTGTTATTCAAAGAATTAAAGGAAATAGGGAAAATTGGACTAGAAAAGAATTAGATGTAATGAATATTGCAAACATGGGTTCTAATATTGCATATGATTTTATTGAAAAGCATCCATCCCATAGTGATGAACTTCGAGCCTATAGGTCATACACATCTTAAAAACAGATGTGTTCAAATCTCCCCCTCTTGAGGAATTAAATAATATTCATGAGCATATTAATTTTAGGTAATAAGCATTACTATAATTTTAAACTGGATGCCATTATAGACAGTTTTGATGTAATTTATAGATTTAATCTTGCTCGCCCCGGCAGAAATAGTGGGACAAAATTTGGTAAACTGGCAATGTGTGGTCATGTGTATCAAAATTTTGTATCCAGTCCACTCAGCAAAGAGCGTATCATAGACAAATACCAAAGTGATTACACTGCCGAATTTGTAAGTGAGTATTATGATTTTTTTGAAGAAAACAAAGAAAAGTTTGACGAGATATTCCATCAAAATGAATACAACTGGCAACAATGGAATGATATGCTTGAAGAATACGATAGTCCTCACAAATTTTCAAAAATGGCAACAACGGGATATTCAACTATTTTTAGAAACTTACAAGAGGGTAATGAGAACATCTATGTTTCGGGTTTTACTTTGTGCGACAAAGAGATTAGACAAACAATAGGTGAAGAAGATCACTTCGCCTTATCAAAAAACCAAGGGGGCGGCTGTCACTCATATTCTGATGAAAGAAACATTTTAGCCTGGCTTCATAACAATAAAAAGGTTGACGCATCTTTGTGTATGCTAGAAGACACCGAGAAACTGAGCCTAAAGGATAATAGATATAACACAGTACCTTCACAACATATACTTGATTTATTAAGGAGAGAGAGACATGAAAGAAATAGATAGCAGGTATGATTTCCCCGCTTTGTTTAAAGAAATAGGACAAATTAAAAATGGAATTGAGTTAGGAGTATCGCATGGGGATTTTTCTAAATATTTATTAGACAATTATGATTCTTGGGATATGCTGTACGGAGTAGATGAATATGTGGAAAAATGGTGCGGGGGCAAAGACCCACGAGGCTGCCGAGATGGTGCATTATATGCCAAAGTGGTTGAATCCTTATCATCTTATCCTTATACTTTGATGAAGACAACATTTAATGAGGCTCTCAATCATTTTGATGATGAATTTTTTGATTTTATTTTTATAGACGGTATTGCTCATGAGGGACAAGAAAATGGAAGAACATTTTGGGAATGGTTTCCTAAATTAAGAACTGGTGGTGTTTTTGCGGGGAGGGCGTATGATTCTGATTATCCTGAATGCATTGAAACATTAGATAACTTTGTTTGTAAGAATAATTTGGGCGACAAATTTAAAGTGTTACATGAAACTGTCCGCAGAGATTATGTAAAAAATTGGTATCTTATTAAGTAGGAAAATGATATGAGAACACAAGGTAAAATATGGGGAAAGACTCAAGAAATCTTTAAAAATTCCAACTTTGAACTTCACAGGATAGAAGCCAAAAAGGGTGGATATTGTTCTAAGCACCAACACAAGCATAAGTTTAATGCGTTTTATATAGAGCAAGGCAAATTAAAAATAACAGTTTATGAAAATGATTATGATTTAATTGATGAAACAATTGTATCTACGGGAGAACTCACAATAGCCAAACCCGGCACATATCATAGGTTTGAGGCTCTTGAAGATACAATTTGTTATGAAATTTATTGGGTAGAGTTAAACCACAACGACATAGAAAGAGAAGACATGGGGGGTGTGCGTGAGTAAAGAGGAACTAAAAGATATCTCACTCGTCATCAACACCTCCGGCGGATGTTCCTTACCCTCTGGAAACACGCCTCGTGTTCCTGAAATGAAAAAGGGGATGAAGGATAATATAGAAAGAAAACAACCTTCTATAAATTCTGTGCAGTTACATAACAACATTCCGTTGTTTAGTTTCATTGAGTTGAACATTAATGAAATCTGTAATAGAAGGTGTCCGTTTTGTCCTAGAGCCGAGCCTGATAAATATCCAAACCAAAACATTCATATGGATGTGGCTTTGGCTGAAAATATTGCTAGCCAACTTGCAGGTCTTGATTTTAAAGGCATTGCCAACATTAGCGGCACTGGTGAGCCTTTGTTGACAAAGCATATAACAGACATAGTGAAACAGTTTGGCGACAGAGGAATACACATAGAGATTGTAACCAATGGAGACATGCTAGTAAGAAAAAAGGGTAAGCAACTAATTCAAGATTTATATTCATCGGGCCTTTGTCAATTTGTTGTTAGCATGTACGATGGGCCTGAGCAAGTAGAGTCATTCCACAATTTGTTCGCTGAATGTGGAATAGATAAAAGTTCATACTCTTTAAGAGACAGATGGTATGATGAGTCAGAAGATTATGGATTACTTTATACGAACAGAGCGGGAAATATAGGATTTGAGCATCTGTCTGACATAGCCAAAGAAAAATTAATGAAATCAGGAAAATCCGCTTGCTTCTATACTCATTATTCTATGATGGTAGACTGGAATGGTGATGCGTTACTTTGCTGTCAGGACATGTATAACAGAACAGTGAAGTTTGGAAATGTAAAAGATAAATCTCTCATTGACATATGGACGGATGCAAAGTTAACAGAGTATAGAAACAAACTTAAAAACGGAGAAAGGTCTTTGTCGCCTTGCAATAATTGTAATGCTGATGGTCAAATTTTTGGTAGGAATCACGCAGAGACATGGAAATAAAAAGGATTTCATAATGAATGATACTATTGAAGAAGAAATTAATAAGAATTGGGTTCAGGGACATTTTGATTTTGACCAACGAGATTATTTTATTGAACTCTTAACTCGACATAAACCAAAATATTGTCTTGAAACTGGATTTTGTAGCGGAACAAGTTCAATTACCATTTGTGCTTCATCTAAACCAGAAAAAATGATTTCTATTAGTCTTGCTCGCAATAACATGGAGACAGCCAACGCATTAAAAGATACCTATAATTTTAGGTTGATCGAAGGGGACAGCACAAAGGTATTAATAGATAAGTTTTTTGAAACAGAATATGAGAATGGCATCGATTTTTATCATGTGGATGGCGGTCATACATACGAAATTGTAAAGCACGATTTAGTTTCAGCATACAATTATATGAACGACAATTCTATAATCATTGTTGATGATTACCATTCAAATGTTTGCAATTTACCTGAAGTGGTCATGGCGGTTGATGAATTTGCAAAGGAAAACAATTTAAAGGTTGAGCAAATACGCACGGATAGCGGAAAAGGTATGGCTAAAATTGTTATATCGAAGGTTCTTTTAAAATAACTATGGAAATAAAAACAGCCAATGGATGCTATGTTACGGACTCTGAGGGTAATAAGTATATTGATACCACTATGGGGTCTGGTGTACAATTGATAGGTCATGGTAATCTACTAAGTCGCAAAATTGCAAAACAAGTAGAAAAAGGTACGATATACACCATACCAAACTCTTATACCCATGAAGTAAATAGTTATTTAAAAAAGCACATCAATCCAGACTTACACCATCAGTATATATTTTGTAGTTCTGGGACAGAAGCCAATATGAGAGCCATTAGACTTGCTCGCGCCTATAGCGGTAAAAACATAATTGGTAGATTTCATGGGGGTTGGCATGGTGGATTAGATGGGTTTTTAAATGAACATCCAGATAACAAGGGTGTTCCTGTGGTGACTGATGGATTATTTAAAGTATTACCCTATAATGATGATAAATGTTTTGAACATATTACTTCCGACATGGCTGCTGTAATAATAGAACCAGTTCAGGGGTCTAATCCTAGGTCAGATGTAAAAGAGTTTCTGAATAAACTAAGGGATTACTGCACCAAAAAAAATGTATTACTAATATTTGATGAGATAATGACAGGGTTTCGAGTGTCTGCGAAGGGTGGTGCTGGTATTTTCGATGTAAGACCCGACATAGTGACATATGGAAAGGTTCTAGGCGGCGGATTTCCAATCGGCGCAGTTGGAGGTATATCAAAAATCATGAAAACTAAAAACATATTTTATGGTGGAACATTTTCTGCAAACCCTCTAAGCATGTATGCTGCCAAGATAATTCTTGAAACTATTATTGATAAGACTTATATCAAATATGATGAACTAGACACTGCTGGAGAAACATTTAGAAGCGAATTGAACAAATTCTTTATCTCGCATAACAAGAAAATGAGAGCGATGGGATGTGGTGCTATAAATAGAATTATATTTACAGACAAGTTTATTATGAATAGAAAAGATAGAGACTTATACGAACCTACTGACGCTCAGTTAGCATTTTCTAAAAGACTTAAAGATATCAATGTCTTTGTTAATAGTAATGGTTTGTATCATCTTTCCATGTCGCACACACCAGAGGTCATTGAAAAACTTATTGATAGAATTAAAGAGGCTGGCAGACATGAGTGATGAGCCAATTAAAGTACGAAATCCTAACAAAGAACATTCACACAAGAGATGATTAGCATAGATATTCATTGAGGAAACACTACCATGGCGGGAAAAGAAGAACAAGAAATCCTTCTCATTCAAGTCATCAATGAGGCTGTGAAAAAGAGTGAAAAAAATGCGATCTCAATAAAGTTTTCTAATGGTTTTCGGTTGAATCATATAACAAATGCTTCAAAAAAAGAAAGAATAGCCTGGTATAGACACGAACCATACACGGATGTTGTTTTACTGAGCAACACGGGAAAAACATATAATCTGTCATTGAAAGATATTGGTGGCGCACCATCCATGGCTGGTGGTGGTATTGCTGGAATGGAAATGGTCGCTACTGGGTTGGTTGGGACGTTTTGTAAACGACTCAGAGATAAATATATTGAGATGGGCTATAAAAAAGGTGATGAAATCCCAGAAGGTGGGGCTAAAATTCCTGATTTTAGAAAAAACAAATTAGTGACGGGAACTACGTCTATTGGTGGACCTATCAGTCATATGTACATTGGTCCTAAAATAGTTTTAAGTACGAGTATGGGTGATGAACTTTCATTAAATGGTGATATGTATTCTGCATCTAATTATGCTTCTAGTCATACATTCTATATTAGAAGCAGAAAAAGAAGAGCCGAATTACTTTTTGATCCTGATAAAAAAGATGGACGGGGATACTATAGCATTTATGACAAAATCAACAGGAGATTAGTAATTAACGATGAACCACCAGCATCAACTTCTATTATGGTTCATCTGTAATACAAAACACTCTCACACAGGTTCCGGTTATGCGTGAGAGTGTTTGTTTTTTGATTATTTTGAATTCTAGTTGTTTCGTTTCCTAAACTCTTCAACTTTCATTGATTTTCGGTTGACAACTTCATTAATTGCACTATGAAGGCTTTGGCTCTGTGTAAAGTCATAAGAATTACGAGCCTCTTTCTGGGCTACATCATTCTCCATTTTATTGCCAATCCATTCTAACCACATTTTTTTATCGAACATTTAAGTTCTCCTTGTTTACTACTTTATTTATAATAATACTTTTTCCGCATAGTTCACATGTTCCCTGATGTTCTTTGCGAAGCCCTCGATTCTGTTCAGAGTCGGGTCGATGTTGTGATTGTGTTCGTCTGGAACGAATGCTATCTCGTCTAGAATCGTTCCCGCTTCGCCATTTATGCTGTCTAGAGTTCCTGCTGTCTCGTCTAAAATCGCCTTTGCTTTGCCATTCATGCTGTCTAAAGTTCCTGCTATCTCGTCCGAAGCGTTCGTGCTTTCGTTGATTTGTTCCTTCTACTCTCTCACGCTGTCCACCTCGGTTGTCGCAGTGTTGTCGCCATGACTTGTATGTTTTGACATCTGATTGGGTGCCTCGCATCTTATCAGTAGGATGGCGACGGTAGTTGCCAACGCTAGGTGTACGTGTTTCGCGTTCCGCCCACGCCGTGTATCGTTCTCGGGCCTGTTCTGGTGTAATCTTCCCTTTCGCAATATCAATTCTTAATGTTTGGCCGATATCATTCTTAATATTCGTTTCGTTCCGCTTCTCTACATCTTCATTGTTATCTGTACTGTGTGCATAGGAAACATTAACAAACAAAGATAAAATTATTACGCTTAAAATAGTTTTCATTGTCATTCTTCCTTATTATTTAGTTGCTGAAGTCTCTTATGTGGGACTTCTAGGCCTGATACGATAGTATATAGTCTTAAACTGTCTTTATCATCTTCATAAATTCCACGATGTAATGTAGCGTTAGAGCATAATGAAGATAAAGTATCAAAACCATATGATAAACTGTCCATTAGGCCAGGGGTATTTTCCATAATGTCTTTACTGCCAACTGCCGCACATGCGGCGACCTTTGCGTCTGAAAGTTCTACTTCAGTTAAGAGTGTTTTTTCTAGATTGGACTTAATTGCATTGGATACTGTCTGTTCATTATCAAACTCTTTTAGTTTAGAAACACCCATAACCATAACACCACCACAACGCAACACACTGGAATAGTCTGTAGGGTCAAATGATGTATAGGGTGATGGATTATTTGTGAGAACATTGAATACATGGAACAAACCAGATATAGTATTATTAACTGTTGGCCAGAATTCTTTAACGGTTAATCCCCGATACATTTTTTCAATTTTTGAATTGTCAATGATAAGAAGGGGAGAGATTGAACCATTTTTTGCGGCTTCTCCAACAGTAGTTAATACTTGATGTGCATTGGAAGATATTTGTGGGGAGTTTGCTTCACCTCTTGTTGGTAAAGACATAACTACACCAACCCTTTTTTCTGGATCATCGTGTCCAATGTATTTCATATATTTCTTTGCTATATCAATCAGAATAAGTGCTGATCCACTACCGCTACCCCCGCCAGCACCAACGCACACAAACACATGATCGACATTGTTACCATACACATTTCGCATAAGGTCAAACATATTTTGCTTATATTTATTGGCTGCCTCATAACCTTTTTCCATGTCTTTTCCAGCACCGTGTTCACCTACATCAAGAAGAAATTTTTGTTCTCTGGGTAATTCGAGTGTATCCAAATCGTGACTTGAAGTATTTACTGCAATACATTTTTTGTATCCCCGGTCATAGAATGCTTTTGCAATTCTGCCTCCACCTTGACCAGAACCAATCCAAGCGAAGATTTGAGAACCACCAGATTCATCTTCGACGGCCGTCTCTTCATCTTCTGGAATATCAAAATCTTCGAGATCAATATCTGGAATTTCTAACTTTGGAATTTGATTTTCTAATTCTTCGTCCATAACTTTATCCTCCTCTCCGGCGCCGGGATCCAGCACGAGGTGAATATCCAGGTCTCGGCATAAGACCTGGAAATCGCCCCGGTGCTTGACTACCTTGTGTTTCATTTTCATCTACCTTGGTATGGCCATACCAACCCGGCATTCTCGGATCATTGGGATATCGTGACGGATCGTACAACGGGTTAGTCGGATCGTTCCATGGCAAGTCCTTATCGTAATCCGGATGATTCGGATTGTTCCAAGGCAATTCCGGATCCATTTCTCCGTCCGGATCATCCGGGGGGTTAGTTATCCACGGACCAATATCCGGATACCCAGCGGGTCGGCGGGGCCGTATTGGCTTATCCGGCTCATCCGGCTCATCCGGCTCATCCGGCTCATCCGGCTTTTCCGGCTCAGGTAAGTCATCAGGCTTTGGTGATGTCAGCGGCGGGCTGGCTAGCGATGTAGGCCATTCGGCCGGTGCTTGACTACCTTGTGGCTCGTCATCATCATTCGGGTCGGGCCACGGATATGGTTCATCGCCAGTGGGGTTGAAGATGCCGCCCGGCTGCCAAGGATTATTCGGACGGGTGGTAGGTACAAACGGACCTTCTGGTCGTTTCGGGGCGAATCGTTCCGGCCTCTCGCGTCCCATAGGTATGGTCCTCTTCGGCGGCGGCCGCTTCGGTGGTTTCGGCTCGGGTACTGGGGATGTGGGTTTACTGGGGTCATAATTGGGATCCCATTCGGGCGACCATGGATCCGTGCGGGGGTCTATTGATGCAAGAGGATCTTCTGCTCCTGGTCGTGTTCCTGCGAACCTTCCCATTATTTCGTTTTGCCACCCATGAACAGCAGCATTAGCCTCATCTGTAGAAAGTTTACCTGTCCAAATGTCTTTAAGAAGATTATTTCTTTGAGTATCAATAGCCTTGGCTACTGCATCTACTGCGTGGTTGTATTTGTTTACTACTTCTCTATTATAATCTAAAGCCATTTTAACATCAGAAACAAATTTATCAAAATCAATACGTGTACCACTATATTTTGCTATAGTTTGAGCCAATTCTCTAGTTTGTTCAGATTTTAAGCGATTCATTGCATGCATCATGGAATATGGATTATTTTCATCGTGTTTAATACCAGCATCTTTTAATGCGTTTTTAATAGAATTAAAAACGGCTGTGGGAAGGGCCCATCCTGAGCCTATTCTTTTAGTTCCTTTGGGTGAAACGGTGATATTACCTTTATGTGCAACCGTATCTAAACCGTCTGAACCTAAACCATCACCCCTACCAATGGCAAATCCCGCAATATTTGTTGTATTGGATGTAGAAACAGTGGACATAGCCACCGTTTTCTCTGTTAATTTTTGTTTCTGTTGACGAGTATTAGCCTTAAGATACCGATAAAACGCAGCATTCGTTGTAGAAGCCTCTGTTCCTTCAACAGGAACCGGATATGATTTCTTCTTAATGACCTTTTTAATTTCCAAAATTAAGTCATCATATCGTTTGTTGCTCATAGAAAATACCCCATTTTTATTATTTATAAATAACAGTAGTTATGCGTAAGGAATCATACAATGCCAAGTTTATTTTCATTTTGGGACAGATTAACAACAAATCCACGAATGCAGGCGGCACGAGATGCAAAAAGTGAACGAGTATTTATTCGAAAAATGGTAAAAGGGGATGATCCAGAATCTATTACATTTAGAAATAGAATTCTTCATGATGTTCATGCAGATAGAATAAAAAAATGGGGGAGGCGACGATCTTCCGAAAAGATATTGGGTTCGCGTGGTCCCGGTGGTGATTATATCCAGTACGACTTCGAGGACAGTTATAATCCATTCAACGATGGTCTCCTTTTATTGAATGAGAAAATGGAATTTAATTTTAACAACACAAGAAGTGCAAAAGACTTTGAATCACAGGTTTCAAATTCTGCTATGGGACTGGCAAAAGTGATTGGAAATACAGTCCATGTTCATGTTCTCCCACCAAGAACAACAAGAGTAAAAAATGCAATTATGAAGGCAGCAAAACAACAAGGAGGCAAACTGGCGGCAACAGAACCATACAGTAGTGACTCGTTCGGAAGTGGTGAAACATTAGAGGATTATATTTCATTACATGAAACTAGTCTAGGTCGATCTAGAGTAAGTCGTGCGGGGGAAGAAGGACGACCTGGACGAGAGAAGGCCTATGCACTTCGTCAGGGTTGGCGATTTGCTAGACAATTTGATGATGAACATGCTGGTGAATTTATTCGAAACATAAAGCAAGGATTATACCCATCCAGTCGACCCCCAATGCACTTAAAGGCACATCCAGGCACAACGTATCGTAATCCCCTTTATGGTAGAGTGGCTGCTACTACTCGTAGTCCAGAAGTATCACCAGAAATGAAAACCAGTGGTTATGGTGATGTAATGGGGCAAAAAATCCCAACCCACAAATCTATGTTAAATGCGATCATGACCATGATACAACAAAGAGGGCAGAGACTAAAGCAACATAACTTAGAGGCTCAGAATAGTTGAATGAAGTTCTCCGAATTCATTAATGAATCGATTATAGACATTCCTCGAAAAGACTATTCGAGGACTGTTTTTGATAAATTTAAGACTGATAAACCGGTTCTTAAAGATCACATCAAGAGCATGATCGAAAAACAACTCAAATCTTTTGAAAAGATTGCTCCAGTGAAAAACTATAAATTAATTGGTTCTATTCTCACAAAAAGATATCGCAAAGATGCTGATCTTGATATTAATGTCTTATTTGATGCAGATAAAGCAACCCATGAGAAACTAAAGAAGGCTTCAATATCTGCCAATGGAAAGAAAGTGACTGGAAGTAAACATCCAATTAATTATTTTGTAATTATAGATAAAAAAGTATTTGACAGATCTAATGAAATGTCTGATGGTGTCTATGATATTAAAACAGACAAGTTGGAGAAATCGGCTAAGAACATCACATTCAATGCTGATGATTATATTGAGGAATTTAAAGAAAAAGTCTATAAACTGGATTTATTGAAAGGTGAACTACAAAGAGATCTCATCGATTTTGTAGAATTAGACGAACTTGATGATGATGATATCGCAAATCTTGATATTTCCCTCTCTAAGAAACTTAAAGAAATTGAATCAGACATTGAATTGGTGATGAAGAATATAATCAAGGTTGGCGGTGAAGCCATGGATGAAAGAAACTTGATGTTCAGTAGAGACCTTACACCCAAAGAAATCAAGAAATATGGAACTCAACACAAACTCCCCCAGAATGTAGTTTATAAATTTCTTGAAAAGTATTACTATATTAGACTCTATAAAGACCTGAAGAAGGCTTTAGGAGATGATGGAACACTCTCTAAAAAAGAAGTGAAGAAACTCAAACATCTTGCAAAGCCTTTAACAATGGTCAGTGAGAATTTATATGTGAGAGATCCAAAAACTGGTGAAATTCAGACGATTAGATCATTGCGAATAGACAATTCCCACTAACCGCCGCGGTTCCAGCGCCCCCGTTTATGTCCACATGGAATTTAACGTAGCAGCACCCGATGGTGTCGATTATTGCGACAGCAGAGGCTCCACCGGAGTCATCACCATTGCTGGGAGACATAGAACTTACACGAACGAGTGATGAATCAGAAACACTTGTTCCGGCAGCCATATCAACATCCGATGCAAATCTATCTGTTGATGAAAGCATTTCTGGGCTTCCCAGTGCGGCAGCCCCGATGGAAAGCCCCAGAGTGCAGTCTAGCACTGCTAGTGTGGTGGGAATATAGAGATTCTGAATCACACCAGATGTTCCTTGGGTTCGGAAGAGGTGATAACCCTCAACTATGAGTCGAAACTCATCATTATCAGTATCAGAACCGAATGGTTTGATGAGAAGATTACCGCGGGTTTCACCAAATGTTCTTGGACCCTTTCCTGACAGTTTAAAAACACCAGCGCCTGACGGCTCAGTTGCGCTAGGAACACCTAGAGTTATAGCGGAGGCAGTTGAATTTGTTACAAATGCTCGTTGTAGAATTGGTATTGCACCCATGGTAAGACTCTCCTCATTTGTTATACATATATCTATAATATGAAGTTTTTTCTTGAAAAGGATGACTTTTATATATAATATAGCAGTAAATCACTAGGAGTTCATACATGAGCGAACAAGAAGTTAACGCAAACACTCTCGTCGAAGCAGTCCTTGTTGATACTGCTAATAACTTCATGGAGAGTCATGGAATAGAGGAACCTTCTCCTGAAATGGTTCTGGAATCAATTCTAGATTTAAATAAGATGGTTCATGTTCTTAATGAATATGTTGGATTGAATTCTAATAGTCTTTCTCTGAATGAAGAGAGTGGTGAACCTATGATTGACGATGCAGTTCTTGAGAACTGTGGGCGTTTCCTTGTTAAGATGTATGAGCAGGCTGCGACTCAGGAAGAGCAAACGTTGCTTGAGGAAACAGAAAAAAAAAAATCTGAATGAGTACACCGCACAGTATTGGACTCAACCCAAAACAACTTTAAAATCAACAAGAACCGGACGAGATATCCAAGTCGGTCCTACTAATAGAATTAAAAGGAATGCAAAGGGGGAAGTAGTCGCTGTGATGGCTAAATCTGGTGGATGGGATCCAGTTGAGGCTCCTCTTGCTGGTGGACCAGAGAATCCACCAGAACCAACGGGTAACGTTGTCTCTTCTATGGTAGCAAACGCACCCAAAAGAGTGGGACCAGTAGCACGAATTGCACATTTATCACCAAAAACAAGAAAAAGAATCGGAACTACTATTTCTCCTTATCTAGGCCTAAAATTGCCACCATCGCCTCTCGAACAAGCAGCACAAGATGCGGTGAATCAAGTGTCTTCACCTGTCGATCAGATTCCTGCCGCCGGTAGAAATAAACCATCAAGGGGTGCAAAGCAGTTTCCCCGGAAGCATCCAAAAACTTCAATAGGCAGAAGATGGTCCGGGGTAGGTCCCTTAAGTAGATTACATACACCCATTGGCCGCATCTCATCCGGGGTGGGTCCGGTAGACAAGACGGAATTCGCAGCAACCGACAAGGTTCCGCTGAAGCCTTCATCGTCCCGTCAACCGGAACAAACACCTCCACCAGCGACCGGTGTTGATCTTGATATACGTCCCCCCCGTGTACCGGCGAGGACCGGGACATCGCCCCTCAGCCCGATGGCAGCCCGGTTGGCTGCCCGCGAAAAGATCTCATCGAAGACGGGCAAATCATATGGATATGATGTCCCTGGAGTCCGCCCACCTGCTGAATTAAGACCTGCGGTGCAAACGGGGAGCCGTGCGTCAGGGGCACGTGCTGCTACCGTATCGCAGTTTGCCCGACGGCGTGCGGAGCGTCTTGCTTCCCGAGGGGCTCTGCCGCCCAGTGTCTCGCAGGCTGACATGGCGGCGCCACCTGGTGCTAAAGTCGTACCAAGTATGGTAGGTGATGCACCCAAACCGATATATCAAAGGCGGGAGCCTACTGATATAAAAACAATGGGACCGGGTGATGTGGCTGGCGCGAGAACCGTTGATTGGAGTCAGAAGAGGCGAGATGAACTTACAGGGACGGATAAAGTCCCACCAGGAATAAGAGGACATTTACGCCACGGTGGTGGTCTTCCCAAAGGGGGGCCCGATCAAGAGAGCGAACTAAATCGTCGAATGAGACCAATTGAAGCAGGAGAAGCCGAACATAAGCGAAAAATTGCTGCAATAAGGGCTCAAATCGTTGATTATGATTCTATAGATTATAAAAAGAAATACGCTGATGAATATGCAGCACACCAAAGAAGAACTTTCACGCTTCCAGATACTCCGGAAGGGGATATACAAAGAAGTACCCTTGGAAGACAGTCAAGAATCAATAGAAAATTAGATTTGCAAGACCCTCACTATAGAGGTGTTTCACGCGACTTCGTGGCGGCGCCACACCGACGCTCATCAGATCCAAGGTCGTGGCAGGGCAAATCGCAACGGCAACTAGATATTGAAAAAAGACATCCAGAATTATTCCCAGCAACCGTGAAGGACCCCAATAAGGATGATGGACCCCAGCAAGCGGACCGCGGAGACAAAGATAGAAAGCGTAATCAGGGATACGTCAAGTAAGGAACAAGGACATTACAATATGCCAACATACGATTATCAATGTAATAAATGTGAAATGATCTGGGAAGATGTATATACCATCTCAGACAGGGGCATTCCTCTTAGAAAACCTTGCCCACATTGCAAAGAAATCAAATGTGTGGGAAAGGCATTCACTTCATTTCCCGGATCGGCTACCGATTCGACTTTGACAGCCGACAAGAAAACTGGTGGGCAATGGAGCGAACTGATGAATAGAATCAAGAAGGGTGTTCCAGAACACTCTAAGAAGAAACTAGATCAAGCAGGACATCACACTGGACGACAATGGAGAGGTTAAAATGAAAACTTTTAAACAATTAAATGAAATTTCATCGGGACTTGTTAAAGCCACATCATCCCTTCCGACAAGAAAGAAAACACATTTCAGTGCTACAACACGTTCAAAGGGTGTAGCCCAGGTGCGTCGGGGTGGTAAATCAGATAAACTTCTCAGTGGGTATAGAACAAGGATGAAATTGAAAAAAAAGATGAAATTGGATGAAATGTCAGAAAAGGCTAATAGGATATTGAATGAAATTGCGGCTTCTCCCGTCCTCAGTGGGACAGTGCCAACCGGAAAAGGCCTAATTGGATGGAAGCGGGCGGCCATGGCGGCTGCTGGATGGGAGGCTACTGCTGCCCTTGTTCAAGAACCCATACGTGGTATAATTAAACCTCTTGTTCGTAAAATTACATATCCAGTTCGAGCATTACATAGAGCCGGGCGGGGCGCCTTCCCCGGTTCTAGTTGGTTCGCACGATACGGCGGGTATCACGGATATGGACCTAGGGCTTTGAGTGGGTTAGATCCTGGGTTTAAATTTACGAGTAAAGAGGAACAAGAGGCTTGACATTCTCTTAAAATACATTATAATATGAACTATATGAAGAACTTCACACACCGCGTATTAACCACACCACTTCAAGAAATGAACACTGTCTATGTAAATGGCGATAGGCTATATAATACCCCCTCTGGAAAACTCCCCAGTGTGACCACAGTCACTGGGTGGGAGAAGAGTCAATTCTTTAAGAAATGGCGACAGGACAATCCAAAAGAATCCAATCGTGTCCGAGATCGAGGAAATGAACTCCACTCGTTAATTGAGGACTACCTCAACAACAAAGAACCTGATCTGAACCTCATCACAGACAACACCAAAGATTTATTCATTCAGATGAAACCCGAATTGGATAAATTGGACAATATAATTATGCTTGAAGGTGTTGTGTGGAGTGAAAATGTTGGATTGGCTGGGCGGGTTGATTGTATTGCAGAGTATGATGGTGTTATTAACATCATTGACTTCAAGGGAAGCACTCGAAGAAAACAACGTGGTCATATTGAAAACTACCTCCTTCAGGCTACAGCATATGCTCTAATGTGGCAAGACATGAGTGGCGATAAGGTTGATGATTTCAAAATTCTCATAGGTTGTGAGGAATGTTGCAATTGTCAAATATTTCATGGAAAAACCATCAATTACGTCAAACTTCTCTATGACACTATTGAAAAATACAAAACACACACAGAGCAAAAACAAAAACAAATGCTGATGTTTGAATAAAAAAGTGAAGCCTCGTGCTTCCTTTTTTTATAAATAGAGGTAGAAGAGATAATGCTTTTACTACCTAGCAAATATATAATGGCAGGTAAATATATTATTCTTTCTCTTCTTGGTGCTGAAAAGGAAATGTTATGCTGATAAAAAATCATGTGAATAGGCGAAATACTAGAACATGGATCGCCTGTAATGATGATTCAAGAGCATCTGCAAATCGAATCACCTTTGTGGACAAATTTGGCGGGTGTTTTTCCCAACAGGGTAGAAGTTGGAAATGGTCCGATACTACTGCGTTAAAACTTACAAATAAAACAAAACAAGAAAATACATATATTTTCACAAGACCAGATGGGATCTATGAAATGGTAAATAATTTCACCCATTATTGTGAAGAAAATAGTTTAAGTAGATCTACGATGTATGCTGTCCTCAGAGGGCAAAGAAAACATCACAAGAATTTTAAAGTTCGAAAAATATAGAGGAGAACTATTATGTTAGGTACTATATGGTGGTCGATTTTGATGTTTGTGGCTGGAACTGTTGTAGGAACTCCCTTGTGGCATTGGGCTAAGCGTTATCTTCCATGGAATAAATGACGACATAAAAATCCACTGACTTTCTATCGAACTGAAAAGGAGGTGGTCCTATTAAATTCAAACCCGATAAAAAGTTAGTGGGGGAGGGGAGAACTAGGTTCTCCCCTCTTTTTTATACATATAGAAGTATCAACTACTAGAGGCACAGTATTTATGAAAAGTATTATTTTTACATTTGGGCGATTCGATCCACCCACATCTGCTCATGTTGAATTAGTAAATGAAGCAAAAAAGATGGCTAGATTAGAGGGTTGTGACTTTCTAGTTGTAGGCAATCCAAAGAAAAATATACTCCCACTACCACTAAAAAAAATCTATATGAAGAGAATATTGAATGAAAATAACATATCAATACACCCAGATGTAAAAAATCTATTTGATGTTATTACGTTTCTTGAGAACAAAGAATATGATAATATCACTCTGGTAGTAACAAACGATCAACTAAATGAAATTAAACGACTTCTTCCTAATAATATTAATGTGGTTTCGGGTGGTGCTGTCGATCCAGATAAAGATACTAGAATAATAGAATGTGCATTGAATGGTGATATTGATCAGATGAGGGTATATCTTCCAGAGAATACTTCATTAATTAGAGCAGAACATCTAATGAAAGACCTTCAGTTAGGAGCCGGAATGAAACCAATCATCGAGGATACGTGGTTTGATTATGATGAATATATGAGATTTATCAATGAAAATGATATTGATAAATCTATAGAATCTGCAATAACTGAAGTGATTGCTAAAAAGAATGGAAAAATAGTTTCTAACTTCAGTTCATTTATATTAGAAGCCTCTCCCATTCTTAAGACAATGAGAAAAGATAAAGAAGAAACAAGAGGAACTGGAATCGCTGATCAACGGTCCAAAGATGCTGCAAGAAAGAGGGCTGAACGGGCAGAGGCTAATTCGAAAAAGGGTAGTATTAAAGACTACTATATCGTTCAAAACAAAGAAAGTGGTATTTATGAACTAGTAAATCGAACAGAAAAGCACATGGAAGCCTTAACAGGACCAGATGATACACTTCGCCCTACTACTCTTAGTGAACTCATTCGTGTATTCAAGGACACAAGTAAGACATTTAGAATTACCCCCACATCTAAAAGATTTCTACCTAAATCCTTGTCAGATAAGGACAATGTGGAAAAATACAAGGCTCAACCAGAAGGAAAAGGAAAGAAGGCTGCTGGTGCTGCATCAGGTGGACAAAGACTCAAAGACGAAGAGGGTGGGGAACCTGAACTGAAAGAACCAACTACTCGCTCTTTTGAATTCCTAGAATTAGATTCTCTCAATAGAACTGACTTTGTTAAAAACATATTAACTGGTATGGATCAACTTGAAAATATATCTTCCGATTCAGGAAAAATCACAGCCTCTTCTCCTGAAGTAAAACAATGGTTTAATGTAGCCAAAGCACTTTATAATGCCTATGAAGAAGATCCAGATAAGGTTGAAATGTATGCAACCAACTCTGAATTGAAAGATTTTATCAATAAGTTCGAAGACCTTCAAAACACTTATGATAAAGAAAGTGAATTAATCGATACTCTCAAGGCAGTCAATTCGATTAAAGGAATGGAAAATCCTGAAGATTTCAAATCATTTGCAAATAGGCTTCAAAAATCAACAGCCAAAAAAATAGATAGTTCTAAGAATAATTCATCCAAAAGACACAAAATACTTGCAAATAACCACTCAGCACTGTGGAACAATGCTGATCTCGCAAAAGAAATTTCTGGTATAAATTCTACTTTGCATGAAATTACCGATCTTACAACGGGAATGTCTCAATATAAATCACCCGAACGAGGAAATCTCATACAAAGATTTGCGGGGGAGAATTATGAAAATGATGCGTGGGAATTATCTCAATTGTCTCAACAACTTTTTGGATTAGGTGAAAGTGATTTTAGAATTAAGAAAAAGATAAATGACTGT
>Ga0114908_1000727_pt1 | contig 17775 bp, 30 predicted proteins | sample MalvireepMed_s17_FD_87292 | JGI IMG/M metagenome (GOLD analysis project Ga0114908, IMG submission 87292) | Marine viral communities from the Global Malaspina Expedition - Malaspina viral metaG DeepMed_s17 | ecosystem: Environmental > Aquatic > Marine > Oceanic | place: Mediterranean Sea... | reverse complement strand
ATATAGTATTTTAAGATTAGTACCACCCCCCCAATCTCATACATTATTTTTTATTTTTTTTTCTATACTCCCATGCCTCCTTACCGCTCTTAGAGTTATGACAGGGATGGCACATTGTTTGAAGATTACTTAAATCTGTTTTATGTCCGCCCATATTAATACTTAAAATATGATCAACCACTTGCCCAGCTGTAACTTTCTTTCTTCTTTTGCACGCTTCACATAAAGGGTTCCTTTGTATATAATAGTTCCTTAAGCTCCTCCATTGCTTGCTATGGTAGAAGTCAGAGTTATCCCTCAACCTTGTTTGCTTTGGCTTCTTTGGCATCCAAGGCCTTCTCTTGCTGTCGGGTAGTTTAGGCATTGAGCTCTGTTAGTATAAAATAATATTCAGTATCCATCTCTAATATATATTCTAAGTTCTTATGGTAATCCAATAGCTTATCTCTATCTCTACTCTCCCATATCTCATGGCATCCTTTACGCTCTCCAAATGATAAGCAATGGTAGGTTATGTTTGCTTTATCAAATACTAAGTCGGCTCTCCTACTTCTTGGAATTAAATGGCTATGGCTTAATGGTACATCAGCTCTACCACATCCACTACAATATTTCCCACGCTCTAAAGCAATCTCCTTGTACGCTCTCCTAATCTTTTTGTTTATCTGTCCTTGCTTACTGCTAATCTTTCTCATTGTATCTGCTCGGCCATATAACTACTATCTTTCTCATAATTTCTCATCTCAAATAGCATTATTCATTAGGCAAGTTGATGCTAAAGGTTTGAGCTGCCCAAATGATTACATCATCTACCAGCTTTGTAAACTCTTTCTTTGTTAGCTGTGCGGTAGATTTAAGATACTCCACTTTAATCCCATCCTCAATCCTTTCACGCTTTAGGAATTTTAATTTACATATATCGTGCATCTCATCTTTAGAGTATCCAAGATCCTCTCCCAAAATCTGCATATATTTCCACCATAGTTTATTCTGAGAGTTTGTTCTATAATCTTTATTCTCCTTTAAAGTAAAGACAATATCCATTCCATCAAACTTTAACAAGTCGGCAATAAATCTTTCCTCATCTAAAAAATCTATTTTAAAATTCTTTATCTTTCCAAAGTGCTTCATGGATTGCTATTTGTATTGCAGCCAATAATACTATAACGCTCATTGCAATTGCTATGGGCATTAATAATACTGATATGATTGGCTTAATTAAATTCATTACTCATTTCCTTTTTTCAAGTTTGTTGCGTTTCAGGTGCTACAATATTAGTAAATAAATCAATACAGCTATTAGCGTTGTTCATTTCATTATTAAGATTGCTTTGTTAGTATGTCAATAATCTCCTTATCATTATACATTGGGCGGCTGCCTTTATATTCATGGGGCTTGAATAAGTTTTTTACTTCCTTTATATTATGATCCTTATCATAATAGATAATCCATCCTCTTTCAATCCCATCCTTATCTTTGCATCCCATTGTTTTTTTTATCATTCCTATTGTATTCATTCATCCATTTCTTTTGTGCAGAAGTATGCTTCCAGAATGCAAAGGATTACTACTACTAAATAAATTAACATTATTATCTTAAACATTTATAACGATTTTAATATTTCTTTGCATAATTCATAAGGTACTTTGCTCCTCTCAAAACTATCTTTTAATCCTTGCGTTCCTGTTTTAGATCCCCTTGGTGCTGATTCATGACAAGGCATCCCATTTTTGCACATTGGTTTAGGAATCCAATTAAAGTTGTTAGTCCATATATCAGTTGGCTTCATTCTTTTATCTCCATACTGGCAATAAGTAACTGTATGCCTTATTCCCTCTGTTTGCATAAAATCCATTTTCCTTAATAACCCCCTTGGATTTTCTATATAAAAATATTTAGGGTTGAAGTGTTTTAATATTTCTAATGTTTTTTTTACTATATCTATTCCGTTTTTTGCGGCATCTGTTTTTGGTTGTCTTTCTTTTGTCCAATGATGATAGCAAGATGCAATGGAAAAGGTTGTACAAGGAGGAGATGCCCATATAATATCAGGTTTGAAGGGGATTTTATCAACATCAAAATCTAATATATCACAAACATAGTTTATTTTATCAAACGCTTTATAATCACTTGTAAATACTTCCATTCCCATTTCTTCAGCTACTTTACTAAAACTTCTACTACCTGCAAATAATTCTAATACTTTCATCCAATCAATTTTTGATTATTTAATAAAGCTTTTGTTTTATTATCTATTAAATGCTTTGCTCCATGCTGCTCATTGTACCATCCCTCCCATATCATCTTTTTAATTCTATAAAGCCATTTGTTCATTGTCTTGCCGCATAGATGAAACTCCTCAGAATCTAATACTCCATCATCAAATGCTTGTTCTACTGCTTGCCAACTAAACTTGGGGTATCTTGTTATAAGTATTTGGCTTAATCTTTTAGCTAATACTACTTTCTCATCAGCTGGTTTTACTTGTCCTAAATCTACTAATGTTTTACCGATTAGGTGTAAGCATTTCTTTTCAAGTTTCCCTTTATCTATTTCCTTTATCATTTTTTAAATACAATATCTAAATTTTTTTGATGTTCCTCTATTAAAGATTCTATCCAATCTTTCAAAATATCAATTTTTATAATAGGATCAAGCTCCTTATAGGAATCTGTTTTAACAAATTTAGCTTCTCCTGTATTAACATCCATTTTAAACATATCTACTTTTTTCATTGTGTTTTGTTTTTAATGTGTGATTGATTTAGTAATTCTTCAGCTTTCTTTTGGCTTTGCAGATGCATATCTATTTTGCTCATTTTTTGCTTTGGCTTAAAACTCTCCTCCCTTTTGATCCATGTTTTTAATCGCCTGCCTATTTCAAATGTTGTTTGATATTGCCACCGCATTCTGTTATTTGTTTTAGATTTCGGCTCGCTCCAATAATCGTAAAAGTCATTTAATATTTCTTGGGGATAATCATAAGTAAAAACATCAACTTTAAATTTTTCGCTTTTAGAGAGAGTATTTTTGTTAATTCTTTCTTTTGTTACTTCTTTACTTATTTGTATGCTCTTATCCGTTTCTGCATTATCCGTTGCTGCATAAGAGCATTTCGGTTGCTCAAATACAAAATAATCATAGCCGATAAACTTTCCCTTATCTCTTATTTGGATTCGTTCAATATATCCAGCAGAGATTAATTCCTTAATGGTATTGCCTATTGCTCTCCTCCCTTCCTTTGAGCAAGCTACTATTCCATTAATACTTAAATCCCAATCACTTGGTAAACTCAGAAGATAAGCCATTAATCCTTTCGCCTTTAAGCTGATTGTCTTATTCTTAAAAAGCTGGTTGCTTATTGTAGTGTAGTTCTTATTTTTTATTACTCTTATTACTTCCATTTACTAAAAGTTTAATTTTAATTGTTTCCCTACATACTTCCTTTGATCTATCTCGATTCTTTTTAATATTGAATAGTATTTAGTTATTTTTGGTGAATATCCTAATGAAACTAAATTAAAATCGTTTTTCAATAAAGCCATGCAAATATTCTTATAAGATGGAACTTTATCCTTTAACTCAAAAGGAGCTTCATCTGGTATTCCATTTCTGTAACATCTCTTTTCCCACATTTTAATGTACTCATTAATTTTCTTGTGTACCATAATTCCCATTCTTTTATTGTTTGCTCTGCAATATTATCTGCTGATGTTTGCTGTTTTATTGTTAAATATTTCCATGCCCTTCTAACTATATATTCTGGTATTTGATGTTTGTAAAAAACTGCACAATGTCCTAAAAAAGCCCTTCTGTTAATAGATTTATTAGTTAAATGATTTTCTATTGTATTTTCCCATTTAAAAACAACATCCTTCATTGCCTTACCATAAAGAATATGATTCCCTGTAAATTCAATAGCAAGGTCTAACATTTTATTTTCCTCTTTTAAGTCAATCTTATTCCACATTCCACTTTTATAACACTCCCATTTCCAGTAAGGTTTATATATTTGCCTCATTAGTTTGCATTCCAACTATTAGAAAATTCTTTATCTAAAAACAAAGATGCTAATCCTGTAATTTGTTTCATTCTTAACAGTTCATCCTTACTCATCCCAATATGTTTGCATATCCAAGCATCCCCCTTCCCCATCTCTACCAACTCACTTACAATGGTACTCATTAAGTCAATATTATGAGATCCTCTTGCTCTATTATGTCTAATGGTGGAAGCCATACGATCTGAGATGTCTTTATTTAAAACACTAATTGGCAAGTGTTCTTCTTCTCTTTCTCGGATTCTTTTACTATTAATCATTGTTGAGTATCTATGAAATCCATCTACTACAATATACAAGTCGGAATCTGGATCGTAAACTGTAACAATTGGCATAGTGAATCCATCTTCCCAAATAGATGTTTCTAACAATTCCATTTCTGGAGGGGCTACTGCATTTGGATTATAGTCATTTGCTTTTACTTTGTCCATGTGCACTCTTAGCACATCGTAAACTGGAGATTTGAATTTACTCATTGTTTTATTTGTTTAAGTTATTATTAATTTTATATGATCCATCTTTTTGGTGTATTTCGCCCCCTGTAATTGGAGGGTTAAATACTGATATTAAAATAACATCTTCCAAACATTCAAAAGTATGGTTGTCATAATTATCTAATATATAAATATTCCCAACTGTTATTAAATGACTTTCTCCTGTTTTTAAATTTGTTAATATTCCATTTCCTTGTATGCAATAGCATGATTCCTTATGATACTTGTAATGCCAATGACCTTTTTTGCCTTTAGGTATAATTGTTTTATGAAAAGAAAAACCCATATTATCTTTTTCTAATATCATTCTTATACTTCTGCCTTCTTGAAACTTCACATCCCTATTTGTTCCTATTAAATCGTTTTCGTTTATTACTTTCATGTTATACGTTTTTATATTTTAATTGAATTTCTCTTTGCCTTTTTGCTTGTTCATGTGTTGGTGCTAATCCTAAGTACTTACATGTATGGTCGTTTTTTAAAATAGTTATTACAAATCTTTTCCAACTGGTAACATCTGAATTATTACATCTTAACATATCCAAATGATCGGGAGGTAACATTCTTACACAGGTTTTATCTTTTCTTCCATGCCTTGTTTTTTCTCCTAATTTAAAGTCTATATTATTATTTCTCAGATCTTGGATAACATCTTCTGGTAATCCCCGCCCTATTCTCCACCAGTATTTTAACGACTGAATAAAACGGTTCTTAAAATTTACACCAGATTCTTTTGGGAGTGTTTCCAATAAAAATTTTGTAAAACTTTTCCATGTATGTCTATTAGGGAGTGTAAATGTTCTGTATGTTAGTTGCTTTCCATAGGTTGCTATAAAATTTGCTCCAGAAACTCTTGCACACAATCTACTCCAAACATGGCCATCAATTACCCTGTATAGATTAAGACTTGATTTTGATTCACTCATAAATGGGCTTGCTACTCTCATTTGGGCGACAGTCAATCCTGCTTTCCAAAATATATCATAAAGTTCATTATATACCCATTCAAATTTAGCATTAGCAATCCAAATATCTTCTGTTCTCCAGTCGTAAATTGGATAAACATTATAAGTGTTTTTTGTGTTTTTCTTTGTCCAGTAGAGATTGTTTATCATTTTTTTATTTTCATTCATAATTGCCCTATATCTATTCAGACTTTCATCTGTTCTTATCCCTATAAAATTTGCACATTTTTTATTATCTGCATACCACTCTCCAAATTTATCCCAAAACTCATCATAAGACATGTTCTCTATAAAGAAATCAAAATCATGGTTGTTTATATTTACCACATAATCCTCTTTCGGCATTGGCCTTATCCATCTCTGTTCATCGTGAACTCCCCAGCATTGCCAATCAATCTCATAACTACTTACTGTGCATGGCAGTGTAATAGGAAGGCAGCACCAATAGACATCCAATAAGTCAATATTTTCTTTTATAATTTTATGCATAAATTGTAAAGAGTATTCATAATTAGCTTCATTGTCTAAAATCATTAATCCTATTTTATCTGTTATATTATTTTTTCTCATATATTCTACTACAAGATTTAACATAACTCCTGAATCTTTACCCCCACTAAAAGACATATAAATTCTATCAAAGTTTTTAAAAACAAAATCTATCCTTTCATTCGCTGCTTCATAAACATTTTTGTTTTCGTTATAGTTTTTCATGTTTTTGTTTTTAGTTATTCAAATATAGATAATTGCCCAACTCCTCCAAACATCATAGTTTGCCCTTCCAAAGCATTTAATACCTTAACTTGACTTGCAATCCTTTGTTTAAGGCTAATAATACACCCTTCAAGCTCACTTAAGGTATTTGCAGTATAATACCCCTTACCACAACTACAAAGCCCGTAATGGAGGTTTTTAACTCTTATGTAATTTATGATTTTTCTTAATCTTGGCCCTTGCAGATTCATCTTTTTGCAAATTAAAGTTCCAGAAACAGCCATATCTTTTCCCTTTCTTAAAGCTATCCCCTTTATAATTAAAGGCACTTTATTTAGCTCATCTTCTGTAAGCTCGTATGTTATCTTTTCAAAATCGTTTTTCATTATTCAAATGGATTTTCATCATCATCAGCTTCACTGACAGGGCGGATCATATCGCAATTTACATTAGTAAAATATTTTCCATTCCATTCTCGGCTCTTAATAGTTAATTCCAGCTCAACAGTTTCCCCTTCTTTTCGGTTAGCCATTAAACTGATATTGTCGTTAAAAATTGAGCAGCATAATTCATCTTTAAAAGGGGTAAATTGTTTTACTATAAAATCTTGCCTTTTCCACTCATGGCCGCTTTTGCTTGTTCCCTTTTGAACTTCCATAATTTTTTTAATTCGTGCTTCGATTCTCATAATTTATATTGGTTTTTAATTAATTTTGATTGTTCCTCATATCTTTTTTTTGTAAATAAATTATTTAGTTCTTTTAACTCTTTATTTAAGTACAGAGCTTGCGTTCTCTTAATGCTTAATAGTGTACTCAAAACATCAAAATCATTTGCCATTACAATAAATTTATGATATTTATTGCGCAAAGGTTTTTCGTCTTTTATCAATTCCTTAAATTTTTTGCAATGATGTATGGCAGTTGAGTGATGTAAGCCCTTAATATAATTAGAAATTCCAGCATAAGTTATCTCTAATTCATCACGCAAATAATAAATAAAAAACCGCCTTGCTTCAATTACATCCTTTTTTCGGCAAGTATTATTTTCCAGGTAGAACTTACCAATCTTAAATATCTCGCATAGAATTTCCTTTGCCTTTTCAACTCTTTCCTTATTTAATATTTTTCTCTTCAATCGCATTTTTATAAGTTTTTAATAACCTCCAAATCATCATCAAATTTCCCTTTCTTCTGGTGGCTTATTTCATCCTCTCCCAGAGTTTCTGTGTAATTCATTGTCTTTATTATAACTCTTGCCAAAGCTCTTTTTTCAGCTATCTCAATTCTAAAAGATAGGCGGCAATTGTCTTTTGTAGCACTTCCAAAAGTTTCCATTTTAGGAATCCACTCATCCCCCTCTCTTATTAAGCTGGTAGCTTTTATTATGCAATTATCAAGCTCGGCTTTTATTACTTCAAAGCTTACAGAAATCTCATTCTTGGCTTGTATTTTCTCGATTCCGCTCCTTGTAATAATGGAAAATCCTCTTTTGTCCTTATAAACATCCCCTGCTGATTTATCCAAGTCGTTATCTTTATAAATCTTATTCATTAAATCTTTCATTTCTCAAGGTAAGTTATTAGCTTGCAAATTGCATTATTAAACTCGGTTTCATTAGATTCTATATTACCCCCAGCCATTACGCTACTGAGAGTTAATGTAGTGTAGTTTATCTCGTTATTTCCAACATGGATTTTATCACATATTAATCTACCCTCTATTAATCTTCCTCTATAATAGCTTATGGTATCTCCACAGCTCCATTTTCGATAAATGGGTAAATCCTCTACTTTTAGCTTTTTGTAATTGGATGAGGAGTAGTTAAGCTCACTCTCATCATTGATTGCTTTTGAATCTACATTAGCACTTAATTGCAAATCTTTTTGTCTAATAAGATGCATTCCGTTTTTTAATTCAATAAATCTTGTTTGTTCCATAATTCAGGTTTTTGATTAATAATAGAGCAAACTTAGATACTTTTTTAACAAATGCTAAAAACTTCAATAAACTTTATTCACAAAGTTATACACAAAAGAAAAGCCGAACCAAGCGATCCGACTAATCTCCTCAAAACAAGTATTACGACTTTGGCAAATATATAAAAATTTACTTCACTCTAACAATTTTACTGCCCAAATCCATTGGAACAAAAATTGCTATCTTTCCTTCATCTAAAACAACTCCGCATCCAATTGTGGGCTTCTTTGGAAAATGTTTGCCATAAGCAAAAGCCATGTGCCCTACATCTATTCCGCATCCTACATTCATTCCGAATATAATATCATTTCGGCTTGCCATATATGAAACTCCCCCAAAGCTGTGAGAATGCCCCATTACTGTTGATTGCCTATTAGCCATTGCTCTGCTCCTTGCTCCATTTTGTCCGCTACTTCCTGTTCCATGTTCGTATAAAACTCCATCAATCTCCCATTGCATTTTCCATCTCCATCCCTTTGGTGCATTCCAAATTTCCTCATAACTTTTAAGAAATCTTTTTGGTAATCCAGCAGTTGTAGCTTGGCGAAATGGTAAAGCCGAATGATTGCCAACACAAACTTTAACATCTGGAAATGTTTTATACCACTTATCCATCTCCCTTTGTGCCTTTTCAGCTTCACTTTCAGCGTTTAACATGCTGGGGCTTTTCTCAAAATAACTCATTGCCGCGTTGTCGCATTCATCTCCAATATGCACCACTTCACTTACGCCAAATCTATTAAAAACTTCATAGCAAAAATCTCTATAACCTAAATGCTCATCCGTTTCCCTTATACAATATGGCTCATGTGTATCTCCTATAATTCCAGCTCCACTCTTATTGCGGAATTGTTTTATTAATTCGTTTTCCGTTAGATTTAACCTTGGGCGAAATTGCATAAGCAAATTTAAGTAAATAGATCCTTAGCTTTCAGGCGGGATTTTTAGTTTACTAACTACTTCTTGTTTATATCCGCTACTGATTGGCCTAATACAAGAGCCATAATGGAATATACAAGGGTTTTAGCAGTTTCTTCATCAATCCCTAAGCTATCACTTAGAATGGAAATTAAAATAGCTGCTATGGTGTAAATTGCTTTCTTACTACCCAAAATCTTTTTTAGGGTTTGTGTTATTATCCAAGTTTTCATCTTTTTATTTTTTTAAGTTAATATTAGAATCGGTATGCCATACCAATTTTAAACTCTCCCTCATCATCTCCCATTGTATAATTTGGCTCAATGTAAAGTTCATTCCAAAACTTAATGGAATAGCCAACTCCCCAATTCATGTTATCAGTTGAATCCATCTCCCCCATTATATAAAAATCTCCCATTGAATAACGGGCAAACAAATTGTAGTTATCGCCACTTTTAATAGCCCCTACCATTATTTTATCAGTTGCCTGATAGCCCATGCCCATATTGTCCGTAAAATTGCTTACACCCCAGCTTTCGCCATCAGATGGTTTGTCAATGGAGCTAACCATTGTAAACTGTGCTGACGCTAAAAGTGTAGTAAAGCAAATTGCTAATGTTAAAAATATCTTTTTCATTTTTTTATCTGTTTTTAATTATTAATTCTATTTCTTCAAAACTTCCTAAATCGTACATCAATCTGTAAAATGCTTTGCGGCTTTCTCCCACAAAGTTTAATGCTCTTGTATTGCCTAATAAGATGCAGCCCCTACTATTTTTTGGATAATTTCCGATATGCATTAAAATCAATTCCCTATCTACAACATCTAAAATATGTAAATGCTCATATTTATATTTGCTTTTTTCAGTATGTCTTTTTTTAACTTCATACACTCCTTTAGGGATACATGAGATTCCTTTGGAATTAGATTTCCAAGGTAGCTCTAAAGTATGCCCATAAAATTCTCCATTTAAGTAAAGCTTGCCTAAAACCGCCTTGTTCGTAAAAGTATCTCTAATCAATAATAAGCTCGCTTTGGGCTTTTCTATCATAATGTTTTTTACTTTTATGAATCTTTTTTTTAATATCCGCCCCCATAAACACATCTCTACTTATTTTTTTTACTTGAGATATATTGCGCTTATTATTACACCCCTCACATTTGCAATAAACATCTTTTCTTTTATTTCTTTTACAGCATCTTTTTTCCCCCATTTTGGATGGTTTAATGGTTTGTTAATTTTTCTTTTCTTTGCCACCTTTTGAAAATTTGTAAATCGTAAATGCTATTGCAAGACAAAGAGAGATAAAGGTTAGCACCTCGTTGCAGCTGGTTATATTTAATCCAATTGCAGAGCCATTGGCCGTTACTACTTGGATGCTATCTATTACTTCTTTTTTCATTTTTATATATTTTCCAAGACTACCTTACCCCCATAAATTCGGTTGGAAGTTCCTGTTGTTATTACTTTTACTCCTAAATAATTTGTAGTATCGCTTTCCAAAGCTGTAATGCTAAATTCTGTTCCTACTGTTCCGCTTCCAAGCGCTGTTCCTATACCGCTCGCATTTACATCCAACTCATACGCTTCCACTACTTTTGTATTATTTCCCCAGACTGTTATATCTGTTGCTTTTTTACCATAAGGTATGGGTACAAACGCCCAAAGCTCAGTATCAGCATGAGCTATTTTAACTCCTGTTGTTCCTGTATCATCAAAACTCCATTCTTTATTCGCCACATCTGCGTTTGAAATGAAATCTCTTGGAATCAATTTAATGTAATCCGTATCAAGTCCAACTATTACCACATCCCCTCCGATACTTCCTCTTGTTTTATGATTGCATTGCTGATAATTATCCCGACTATTTATCATAATCCTATCTCCAATATTTAATGGAGGCCCTATTGTAGTGGATTCCACAGATATTTCTGTGGCCGTATTTGCAACATCTGCACTCGCTTGAAATTGATGGAAATAGTTTTTGCCCACAACATTAAAAACATCTCCTGCTTTTATGAGCGTGTTTTGTTCAAAAGCGTTAGTTCCTTCTGCAAGTGTACCTTCTGGATTCATTTGGTTAATTGATAAAGAGGTAAGTGCTTGATTACCTGTTTTTCCTTCGTCTAATGAACCTATCTGAAACAATGACTCATCCCTTCTGCCTGTTGAGGGGCCTGATAATCTTTCTGCTGTTGTATTACTTCCAGGATCACTGCCTCCTGTTGGCTCTGTTGTGGTTGATGTATCAGCAACAGAATAAGATATTTGCAACCATTCCCCACCCCATTCATCCAGTAAAATATCAAAAGTTCCTCTTAATAAATAATAAAAAATTCTATCTCTGGTATCATGTATTTTACCAATAGGATTTACATAAACAGGGCGCATTGCTGTCCCATCAGATTGCCACCAATTCAACTCACTTACAGCAGTTTGTAAGCTCCATTTGTAATCGGATATTTGTTGGAAATACAACCTTGATTCGGCTAATAATTCTCCCAAACTTTTATCAAAAGCGCCTGTGCGCCCTCTCCTCCATTTCCCTGCTGGCTCAGTATACCCAGTACCGCCTGCCCCATCACTCCACATTAAAGAAGATGGCTCTCCCATAGTTACTGTGTCGCCCCACCAAATATTTTTCACAACTTGCCTTTGTGTTTCACTCCTTGCTGAATAAACTGTTGTATTTAAAGATGTGCCCCCGATAGTGCTGCTTAGAATAGGATTAAATTGAGAGATAGGATTGTTATTTGTATCTAAAACATCATTATAGGTAACGCCTTGAGTAGTTAAATTTGGATAAGGAAATAGTTGCCCACTAAAAAATCCTTGGCCATGATGCCCATACCAAAAATAAAATGGCGTGCTATAATTATTGATTGCTAATGTGAATATCTCAAATTCCCAATCCCCTGTAAAATTAGAATTAGCGGGTAAAATTCCACTGAAAATTGTTTGTTGTGATGTTCCTGTTGGCAAACTTAATGCAGTGGTATTAGGATAATTATCAAACATTAAAGGGCCCATATTCGGGGGCATTACAGAGATAAAATAATCTATCCAAACTTCATCAGCAGGAGTGCTCGCTGATTCCTGTGGATAATTTTCCCAAGTTATCGTCCCTCCATTGCTTGCCATATATTGCCCATTATCCCAATCTGTATCTCCAGATGGCCTTGCTCTTATGGAAAAATTAGCATTATAATCCAAAGGAACTGAATATGTATTATTAAATTCTAAAACAACTAAAAGATTAAATCCGCCAAATGATGCTGCTCCCGTAAATGTTCCCAAGGGTGTGTATGTTATTTGATCTACATCCACTATAGGCGTTACATTATCTTGTACTGCTGGTTGGGGAAATGTTTGGAAATAATTGTTATTAGAGAGAGATTCAAACTCAACGCTTACCTCTTTTAGTTTAGGATAGTAATTCCATTTGCTTCCTGCTAATTTTTGCAGCCCACCCTTAAATCCTCCTGCGTTTGTTTCAATATCTTGGCTATATGGTGTAAACCAAGTTTCTCCTAAATATTCTTGCCCTCCAGATAATACGCCAGCTCTTGTCCAGATTTGGCTTTCAATATTGTCAGGAACAGCAAATGAGCCCGCATCAGCAGTAGGATACAATTCTAATTGCACAAAATAAAACCGATTTTGCCAAAATACAACCCTCATCCCCCACATTTTGCAAATTGATTCTAATACTTTATAAACACTCTGCACCTTATAAGTCCCATCACTTTTAATTTCATACGCCCCATCCATTTTGCAGCTTGTATAAGCTAATGGGCTGATTGAAGTAGTGGGGCTTGGATGCTCCTCATACCACCAATCAACAGAGGTTGAGAATGTATAGTCTGCTACATCTCCATCAGTTGAAGCTGCATCAGGAGTATTGCAAAATTCTAATATCTCTTTTATCCAATAAATGAATGTCTGGTATCCAAGCGGCCCATAAGTATCGTCTGTGGGATAAGGATTAACCCCTTGAGTTTGCACCATATCATAATTCTTTAAAAGCCCAATCCCATCAGTAGCACTTAATTCCACTTCATAAGGTAGAGATACATCCTCTTTTGAGCTTAAATCTATTAAAATATTCCCACTCCACAAAGGGGTATCTTCAATGCGCCCTGTACTCCATATCACTATTGTAACATCCCCCTCCTCATAAGTTTCTCTTAAATCCTTTATAAAGTTTTTAAAATGTACGCCAAAGGGATTATTTTCTACAATTAACGAAATAGAACATTTTGAAGCTACAATAGGGCTGAATTTTTCTTGCCCACTTGTATCATATTTAATTTTTACACCCCCACTCCCAACTTTAAGAGGAACTATTGTTTCGCTGGCATAATTTTTATCGTATATTCTAAACCGATAATATCTACCATTTGCCGAAAACCAACTCCCTTCATATCTTGTTTTATGTGTAACAGCCATCTATATAAATCTTTCTCTTGATATTTCGGCTTTATCCGAAACTAATACGATATTATTTCCTTCAATCCTACCATGCACATCTACTTGAGTAGCCCCCATCATCCCCATAAGTTTATCCAAAGGAGATACGACTTCAGGGTTAAAAGCACTTGTGCCACTCCCTTCGCCTATTAAACTTAGTGTAGGCCCTGAAACTAATCCTCCCTTTGCCATAGGAATAGGAGTTGATGCTATCGTTGCTATTTGAGCTGCTCCTAATCCTCCAATCAATAGAGCCAATGGAGGGAATCCAATATTTGCTGCAACCGCTTCGGCTGTACTTATAATCGCTGATGCTATTGCCAGAGCTTTATCCCTTATAGCTTGTTTACGCTTCATGGCCTTTTCCTTTTCATCTATCAGGGCATCAATATCTCCCTTTTTTTCTGCATACGCTTCCTCAATCTCTATTTTTTTAGCAGCTTTTGCTTCATCACTCATATTGGATTCTTCAACTCTTTCAAGTTCCATCGCCATTTGTTCATCTAATATATCCACCTTTTCCGTTTGCCCCTCTTTCCATATATCAAATTCAGCTTGCTCCTTTGCGTTAGTAGCACTAATAACATCTCCTATTCCTGACATTACTTGCTTTACTTTGTTTCCAAATTCTAAAAAATTCTCAACCATAACCCCCATAGTATAAGCTGTTTGCTCTGCCATACTCATGGTAGTATCTTCCCACTCCTTTTCAATTGGCTCAAACATACCTTTGGCTTCGCTTTCTTCAGCTTTAAACATTGGAATAGCTGTTGGAGTAAAGTCTTCTCCTCCCCCACCCCCTGTTGTTGTAGTATCATCTAATCCTTCGATTAAATCTGCTATTGCCTTTGCAGCATCTTTTGCTCCATCCTCAACCCCTTTAAATTCCTTTTTTGTTTGAAAAGAAAATAACTTTATGTGTTTTAGTTGTTTAAAGGGATTTACTAAATTTATAGCATCAATAATTGTATTAATTGACTCAATAACGCTATTTGCCATAAAAACAAAAGCATTCCTTATAGTTAGTGCAGTATCAGATGTGCTTGTAATTAGCCAATAAAATGCTCCAACTAAAGCCGCTGTGGCTACTATTATTGCTCCAATAGGATTGGCCGCCATTACTGCATTTAACGATGCAAATATAGGAATTAATGCAGAGATTCCAATACTCAATTGCCCTATTATCATTAATACAGGGCCTAATGCTGCTGCAAGCAAGGCAACTACTACAATAGTTTTTTTGGTAGAATCATCTAACCCATCAAATTTATCTGCTATCTTTTTTATCCAATTTGCCAATTTGGTTAGCATAGGCATTAAAATCTCTCCTATAACCTCACTCATATCAGAGAGGGAATTCCCTAATTGTTGAATAGGGCCTAATCCTGCTGCTGCTGCCGCTGCTGCACTACCACCATATTGAGTTTCAAGTTCTGCTAATATAAGATTTTGCGCATCAGCTAAACGATTTGTTTCCACTAATGATTTAACTGTCTTTTTTTGATCTTCTGAAAATTGAATCCCAGCTCTGCTTAATGCAGATAAATTTGCCACAGGATCATTTAATGCTTTCCCCAGCATAATGGAAGCGGATTTTAAATCCCCATCCAATCTTGTAGCTAAATCCAAAGCAACTACCTGTGTTCTTTCAAATTGCTCTCCTGCTATATTTGTAAAAGTTAAAAGTTGAGCGGTAGCTCCTTGCAGTATTTCCTCATCCCCAAATAATGTAGTTTTTTGTAAATCGGCTGCCATCTTTTGGAGCTCTTTAGATGTTATCCCGACTTGGCCGCCTGTTGATTTTAGCCCAGCTTCCATTTGAGCTATCGCCTTTTGCTGTTTATCAAAAGCCCTCACTCCCACCACTCCTAAAGCTACAATAGGTAGCGTTAGATTTCTGGAAAGAGATGCCCCCGTTCTTTTCATTGATTTGCCAAACTTCTTGATGTTCTTTTGGGCTTTTTTCATTGCCCTATCAAAACCTCTTAAATCAGCTCCAAATACTATGTTGAGTAACCCTACACTTTTACTTGCCATAATCTTCTAATTTTTTAATGTATTCTGCTTTATTTTTTAGTTTCTTATAATCCACTTTTGCATCCTTACTCTCCCATCCAAATTGTATTAAATCTTTTAGCTTTATCTGTTTGCCTCTTGGCAGTTGAATGTTTAATAAATAACAAGTTTGCCATCTTGTCCTCTCCCAATCACTTCTATCTCTTAACTGTTCTAAATCAAAAAAGCCATCCAATTTATTAAAAAAGTGTTTTGGAATCATATCATAAAACTCCTCCACACTCATCCCCATCTGCCCCAAAGCGATGCCCTCAAGTTTATCCCAAGTTAGCTTTTTACTCGCTTGGGCTTTGGCTTTTTTTCGCCTTTACCCCCCATCATTTCAGCTAATACTTCCATACATCTTGCTATCCCTTCCATATCTCCATCCATCTTATCAGCTAAATCATCTATCGTCATTTTGCATTCCTGCTTTGCCGCTCTATAACCATCCTCAATTCCGCAATGTATTAAAATAAGTGCATCATTTAAGCCCATATCAGCCCCTAAACTATTAAGCCCAGCCAATGTTGTTCCTGTTTTCTTTGAGTATTTACGCAAAGCATTGAATCCAAATTTAATAGGGTATTTCTCCCCTCCTAATTCTACAAAAGTGTAATTTTCCATTTTTTCAAGTTTTTAAAAATACCCTCACCCAAACGCAACCCACCTGAAAAAAGGATGCGAATGGGGTATTGAGTATTAGGTTATGAATAGTTGATTTTCAACTATTTACGATATTGTTTGTGTTATCGCTCCTGTTCCTGTAAAAGATAAGCTATAAGTCGCAGTATCTTCTGTTGGAGCAGAAACACTAAAGGATGTTAGCCAAGCAGTTCCCTCATAATATATGTTACTTGTAGTACCATCAGTATTCCCAAATCTTACTACTAAAGATGCTCTTGTAATTATGTAAGAGTTTAGTAAATCATCTGCTCCATTAGTTAAAGCAACCGCTGGAGAAGCGTTATCTGTCCAAGCATACGCTCCATCCACGCTTATATCCCAAGTTCTTTGTCCTTCCATTGCTTCTGCCCATGCATTACTTTCCTTATTGCTAATATCTCTCGTACTTAGATTAACATTTAGAGTTCCACTTTGAGCATAAGCCACAAGAATATTTGTTGAGCTGTCATAAACCTTTATGTCAGTTCCGTTTATTGCTGTTGTTAAATTTGCCATTTTCTTTCTATTTTAATTAATTAATTTCCATTTTTTATATATATAATGCTGCAATCGTTACACTTGTTACACCTGAGTAAGTAATTGCTATCTGTCCGTCATCATTAAAAGCTGCTGGCTTAAAAGGGCCGATAAATGCTTCTGCACTTCCACTAATAGCTATGCTTGCATTCGCCTTTGTTAAATCGCCATAAATATTTGATTCAACACTGGTTGTTTCGGCCGTAATAGTTGCTGTTATCTCTCCCCCTCCTCCATTTTTAATATGTAAAAAGGTGCTTCCGTTATTGTCGGCAGTATCTCCATCACCGGCAGCAGCAGCCGAATAAGTAACAGTGCCCCCTGCTTCAGTTATCCGTTGTAAAGTCAGTTCCGCCATCTTCTTTTATTTTTTTAGTTTTTTTCTTTTTTTCTTTTTTTGGAGCTTCAATATGCTCCCCATCCATAAGTTCTTTTAGCTCTGATTCAATGGTAATCTCAACATACTTCCCAGCAGCTAAAGTCTTGCCATGTCTTTTGCTTTCCCAATCTTTTATTAATTTATATCTCATGGTTTTATTTTTTTATACAATAACAGGCTCTGCCTGCCTTAAGTTAAAGGTTAAATCATGCACATAGATCCCCTCTCCTTCCCCCTTTATGTCAAAATACTCATTAGAGCTAACAAATGAAAGCCCTTGTATTTTAATAGTCGCATGAGTTCCCGTATTTCTATCTAATGCATTTCTCACCTTTTCCGCTAAACTCACCGCTCCTGCATAATTTTCGGAAAAGCATGAAACATCAAAAGTATTTGTATCTAAGGGGCTTGTTGCGCCCTCCAGAGCAATGGATGTGCTTACAGCTCCTCCTTTTGTATCGGTAGGGGTTACTCCTGTCATTTGGTAAACTATAAAGGGGAAATCGCTTGTTTGTTTAGCTACATTAGGATAGATT
>Ga0114908_1000724_pt1 | contig 17868 bp, 10 predicted proteins | sample MalvireepMed_s17_FD_87292 | JGI IMG/M metagenome (GOLD analysis project Ga0114908, IMG submission 87292) | Marine viral communities from the Global Malaspina Expedition - Malaspina viral metaG DeepMed_s17 | ecosystem: Environmental > Aquatic > Marine > Oceanic | place: Mediterranean Sea... | reverse complement strand
TTACTGAAGTTATCATTGTTTTAAGACTAAATGTAATTTGAAATCACCTCTATTTAGCAGCCAATTTTAAGAGTTCGCTATAAAAAAGACCAATTTCTTCCTGAAAACCAAGGCATGCATTCATTTAAAACAAATAGAAGTTAAGATTGGTAATTTTTAGCTGCCCTTTTTTACCAGACTAATCATGATGATTTCCACAAAACGAGCATTTATAAAAAAGACGCCAAAAATCAATAATTTTGATACTCAACTTCTTCGGAATTTATTCCGTTTTCACGGAATCCCCTCCTGCAACTGCACTTCAGGCTTAGATGAATCTTCTGCTTTAATTTAGCGATAATAAAGCTCTAATTTTAACAAAATGTAATATTCCGACGTCTAAAATAGAATAAAATGTATTTTTGCAAAAATTTTATACAATGAGCGTACTTGAAAAACGATTAAAAGACCGTAGTGGTAATAAATGTGAATTATGTGGTTACGAACACGAATTACAAATTTATCAAGTACCGCCCACTTCTGAAGGGACAGAAGAAGATTCTATTTTAGCTTGTAAAACCTGTGTAGAGCAAATTGAAGATCCTGAAAAAGTAGAGCCCAACCATTGGCGTTGTTTAAACGAAAGCATGTGGAGCGAGCATCTACCGGTTCAAATTGTCGCTTGGCGAATGCTGAATAGATTACGCTCTGAAGGATGGCCACAGGATTTACTGGATATGATGTACCTGGATGAGGAAGCGTTAGCCTGGGCAAAATCTACTGAAGAAACCGAAGATGAAGGCGAAAAAATCATTCACAAAGACAGCAATGGCAATATTTTAGCCGATGGAGACTCCGTGGTGCTTATTAAAGACTTAGATGTAAAAGGAGCTAATTGTACCGCCAAGAGAGGGACTCCCGTACATCGAATTTCTTTGGTTTGGGATAACGCCGAACAAATTGAAGGGCGTGTTGAAGGACAACAGATCGTAATCCTTACCCAATACGTAAAGAAAACAAAGTAGCCGAAAGCGGCTACTTTGTTTTTTGCCATAGCTTTAGCAATTACGTTACTATCGCATCGAAAAACTAATTGATATATTAATTGTAAAAAAGATTTACATCCTGCTGCTTTCTTCCTGGAGTGAGGTAGATTTTACTTTTTTAGATTTACCTTTTCCAAAATTGTAGGTTACACCAAATGTAAACTTACGGGTTTCCCAGCGGTTTATCCAATGGGTCGTTACGTTTTCCTGTTGGACTACTGAATTCCACATCGATTTTTTCAGGATATTCTGGCAGCTTAGTTCTAATTTCAACATATCATCCAATAACATTTTTTTTATGTTCAAACTAAAATCATAAAGTGGTTTCATGATACTGTTACCGCTTTGTGACCTTCCGCTATAAAAAGCAGATGCATTAAGCGTCCAATTATCTTTTAAAGTAACATTATGGTACATTTCCATACTGTATCCAAAACCAGAACGATCATAGCTAAAATCTGTAATTTGGGATTGTTCTCGTGTATGGTAGCCATCAAAACTAAACTGAAAATTCCACCAGTCAGTCGGTTCATAAGGTAGATTTAAAGAAATTCCCAGGCGGTTACCTGTTGCGCCATTGGCCGTAAATAAAAGATTGTAATTTTCGTTTTCCCGATAATCGATTACCGAGGTGAGTTGATCATTGTAGAAATTACCATATACGCTGGCACTCATTGCATTTTTGTAAATATAATTGACTTCAAAACTATGGTAAAATTGAGGTTGCAGGGCAGGGTTTCCTTTTTGTAAGGTATAAGGATCCAGGTATTGATAATAAGGGTTTAAATCTAAATAGTTTGGTCTTCCTATACGCCGGCTATAGCTTAACCTGTATTGATGATTTTCCTTTTCATAATTAATGGACATCGAAGGAAACCATGCGATATAGTGATTGCTATTGGTTTGGGTTAATTGTTCAGAAAAACCGGAATAGTCTATGTATTCAGCCCGGATTCCTGCCAATATATTCCATTTTTGCCATTGATAGCTACCCTGTGCATAAGCAGAGATCTGATGTTCGTTATAGATAAAGTGATTAGTAAGCAAATCCTCTGGTATAAATAATTGCGAACTATCGTTCGCGGCATAATCACTGGTATAATTCATTCTGATTTTAGAGAATTTCGCACCACTTTCCAGTTTCAATTGTTTCGAAAAGCGATGCTGGACATCTGCCTGGACTGTAAATAATTTATAATGAACCCCTTCAAAAATATCCAATAAAAACTCTTCTTGAGGTGTTGGGTTTACAGGATACTTATTTTGTAAAAATCCGCTTTGGTTTTGTTGATAATCGGCATAATTTAACTGAATATCCAACTGCGTATCCAGACTATCAGAGGTGTAATTGTAAAATAAATTCCCACTGGTATTGGTAATGGGTTCTTCGATTTCTTTTCGAAGCTTTACCTGTCGGTATAAATTATCATTCCCATACTCATTGGTCGTTCCAAGAGTAAGTTCACTGGAATTCGAATTAGAATAATTAAAAGCGGTGCTTATTTTATGGTTTTTCGCAAAAGTACGCTCTATCCCGGCTGTAATATTTTTTGAAATAGTTTTGGGCAACCATTCATTTTGTTGATCCAGTACTTTTACAGAATCTTCCAACTGAATCGTCTGTACAATATTGCGATGGTTAACACTATTATATTTATTATAGCTGGCGCCCAGGTTGATATTCCATTTAGCATCATTATAATAAAGATTCAATCCGTTTCTATTTTTAAAATATTCAGCATAACCTATAGCGGAATATACATTCCCACTAAAAGAAGCTGCTTTAGGTTTTTTCAGGTTAATATTGATGATCCCTGCTGTTCCTGATGCATCATACCGGGCAGAAGGCTGAGCGATAATCTCAACATTATCAATATTTTGCGCGCTTAAAGACCTAATATATTCCCTTAACGCATCACCTTTTAATAAAGTGGGCTTACCGTTAATCATTAGTTGCACATCTACATTGCCACGAAACTGCACATTTTCATCTTTATCCAAAGTTACTCCCGGAAGCTGCCTTAAGGCTTCCAGGCCATTGCTACTGGTAATAATCCCTAATTTTTCCAAATTGAAAATCATTTTATCACCACTCATTCGTACCGCCTTCTTTTTGGCAATTAAATTTACCTCTTCCAGTTGGCTAGTGCTTTCAGATAATTTAATCTCGACTTCGCTATTCAAAGTATCTCCCTTTAAAATTTTATGATAAGGCTTATAGCCCATCATATCAACTTCTAACAATAGCTCTTCTAATCGGATATCTTCCAGTTTAAAACTTCCATCTTCATTAGAATAAGTGTAAGTTATAATGCCCTTACTATCCGGATGTTTTATTAAAACACTGGCATAGGCTATGGCTTCGCCAGTTTTATTATCTGTAATTTTTCCGTTTAGTCGATGTTGCGCGTGTAGTTGAATACAAGTGAAACAAATACATACTACGTATAGAATAATTCTCATATTTTTCGGTTTTTGATGAGTACAAGATTAGCAGAACCTCAGCAGGAAATATTCAGAAACTGACGAAATGCTAGGATTACAACACCATCCAGGTAAAATCTTTGAGAAAATATTTTGTTGTGTGAAATCACAGGTTCATCTTACATTTTAAAGGAATACACTTATACAGGGTCTTTAATCGGGAAGCTATATTATCTTTATGTTCGTAAACGACCTCTAGGCAAGCCCAGGAGCATTTAATCTCGATCGTCGAGTAAAGAAATACCTTCATATTTATGAACGAAAAACAGGAAATACGTTATCATCTTCTCTTTTGGGGATTTTTTGTGGGAATGGATTTGTATTTTGAATTTCTCTTGGGAAAATATGAGACCTTCAGCCTGTGGTTACTACTTCACAAAATAGGCTTCTTTTTTTTACAGGCGCTCATTTTTTATTGGGTGTATTTAGGAGTTGCCCCCTATACCATCCCACAAAAACGATGGTTAAGATTAATTGGATGGATAGTTATTTCTATTTTTTTGTTTGCGGGAATTCGATATGTTACAGAAGAAGTCATTATTTACCAGATCACCGGTGCTCACAATTATAGTGATTACTCCCGCCGATGGTTGTTCTACATTTACGATAATTCTTATTATGCCTTTAGGATTATCCTGCTTAGTTTAGTTTTTTATGGCGTAAAATATTTACTTAATGTCAATCAGGAACTACATCAGCTTCAATTAGATAAAAAGCAAGCTGAACTTAGAGTCCTGAAATCACAGTTAAGTCCACATTTTTTATTCAACACCCTTAATAGCTTTTATGCCGATGCTTTAGAAGTAGATTTAAATTTAAGCAATGATATTCTAAAGCTTTCAGAAATGCTACGCTATATCACCTACGAAAATGAAGCTGAAATGGTCCGGCTAAAAGACGAGCTTACATTTTTACAGCATTATATCGCTCTTTTTAAGCGTCGTTTTGATAATAAACTATATATAGAAACCCATTTTCCTGAAAATCCAGGCGAATATCAAATTCCATCCTTACTGCTCATTCATTTTATAGAAAACGCTTTCAAACACGGTATTTTGGATGATCCACTAAAGCCGGTATATGTAGCCGTAAGTATAGATCATATCCATTTAAAAATGGAAGTAAAAAATGCGGTTAGGACAGGTGAAAATTATGACGAAAAAGGGATTGGATATAAAAATATACGACAACGATTGGATCTGATTTTTGGAAAAGCCTATACGCTAACCATCGAAGAAGAGAAAAATTATTTCAAGGTATTTCTTCAATTTCCGTTAAATCACTGAGAAGTTTAATTATGACAACTAAAAACTTTACCTGCTATATTATTGATGACGAACCGCCAGCAATAAGAATACTGGAAAAATTTATTAAACAGCTGGAGGTGCTTAGTCTTATTGGAACCAGCAATAAATCCCTGGAAGCGTTAAGCGAAATTCAGGAAAAAAAGCCGGATATTCTTTTTTTGGACATCCAAATGCCCGATTTAACAGGAATACAGCTTTCTAAGCTTATTAACTATTCACCTTATATAATTTTCACCACCGCTTATGCTCAATTTGCCGTAGAAGGCTTTCAGGTTAACGCTGTCGATTATTTGCTAAAGCCTATAGCTTTCCCAAGGTTTATTGAAGCCATAGAAAAGGTAAAAGAACGCCAACAAAACAATCCTTCGACAACGATAAGAACAATTTCGCAAGATTATTTTTTTGTAAAAACCGATGGTAAAAACCGCTTTCAGAAAGTAGCGTTACCCGATATTCTTTATTTAGAGAGTATAAAAAACTATGTCGTAATCCATACTAAAAATGAGCAAATCGTTACCTATAGTACGTTAAAAAGTATTCAGGAAAACCTTCCCGAAAACAACTTTATTAAAGTCCATAAATCCTATATCGTGGCTCTAGATAAAGTTGAAAAAACAGATAACTATGAGGTGTGGGTTAACGGCAAAGATCTTCCGCTTGGCGATACTTATAAAAACGAATTTTTTGAAGCTATCCACAAACGAAAACTATAGAAACCGGCATTTTTTAGTAATAAGTAACAATCTTCTGGGCAAGCCCGCGAAGCATTTAATTGGAACAAGAAATTTTTAAAACGAGAGCGGGCAAAAACTACTATATCCATGATTTCCAAGTACAGCTAAATTAAAAAACCTCACAGGTCTAAGAAATCTTTGAGATTGCATCACTTTTACTTCAATTTATCTTCTATTCTATCTATAGTAGTTTTATATTTGGAATAGACCAAAATGTAAAAAATGCTTCAATACCAGCTTCAAACTTATACTATAAGTTCAGATCACGAATTATTGGATAATGAAAACCATATTAATTCAGAAATACGTGAAATTCTTGAAAGCATCCACCCAGATGTTCTTAAAGGCAAAGGATACCTACTAAAAAAATTGCCCCGACTTATTAAGCAATATCCACGGGTGCCGGCTTTAAAAAACTTTTTGGCCACGCTACATAAAGAACGAGGAGAAATGGAACAGGCGTTTAAAGCCAACCGCTGGTTAGTAAAAGAGCATCCCTATTATTTATTTGGGCGTCTTAATTTGGCTGCGGAATATTTAGAAAACGATCAATTAGAGAAAATCCCGGAGGTTTTGGGCGAAATGATGGAACTAAAATCACTTTATCCCAATCGTGAAGAGTTTCATATTGAAGAGTTTATAGCTTTTAATCAAATCTCGGTTTTATATTTTTTGGCACAAGACGATATCGAACAAGTTGAAATGAGGGTAGATATGATGGTAAAAGTTGCCCCCGATCATCCTAAAACAAAATATGTACGGGAACGTATAGAACATTATATACTTATAAAAGCGGCAGAAAGAAAACAACGAGAAAACGAAGAATACCACTCCCCAGAAGTAACCGATAGACGTTCGCACCTGCAAACCGATAAGGCTCCTGTTTTTAATTTTCCTATACAAATGCAGTGGCTATATGAGGAAGATTACGATTTTCCTAAAAACAAATTAGAAACCATCCTTAAACTGGAGCGCGAACCCCTTATAGAAGATTTAAAAAAATTACTAAACGATAGCATTGCACGTTATGACTACTTTATGGAAGATGATGAAATGGACTTTCTCCTCTTTCCCATACATACTTTATTTATACTGGAAGAATTAAATGCTGAACAGGCATTACCAGAAATTTTTGATATCCTAAAACAGGATGAAGATTTTTATGAAATTTACTTTGGTGATTTTGCAAACAATGTTGTTGCTTCGATCATTTTTACATTTGGGGAAAATAATTTGCAACAATTTTTCGACTTTCTAAAAACTCCTAATCTTTATGGGCTTTCCAAATCATACGTCTCTGAAGGAATTGCATTTTTAGCAAACGAAAAATCAGCATTAAGGGAAAGTATCCAATCCCATTATAAAGACCTGCTGCTCTATTTTATTGCAGAAAAGCAGAATGAGAACTTAATAGATCACGAAGCCTACGGACTTATCATTGCTGATATCATAGATTTGCGGATGGAGGAATTACTCCCGCAGATCAAGGAACTTTACCATTTAAATTTAGTCGCCAAAAGCATAAATGGTGAATTTGACAGTATTGAAGAAACTTTTAAAAAACCCGAATTTATCCGTGAACAGGCAAAACTCCCAAAAGCTGATCTGTTTAAAAAATATAAAATCTGGAAAGCAGACTACGAAGCTTATTTAGAAAAAGAGTTTAAAGACTTTGATGAAGAACTAGAGGATGACGACTTTAGCCTGTATGATCGTTTTTTTGAGGATGAAGAACTGGAAGATGACTTTGATATGGACGATTTCCCTTTTGATGAAGAAGCCTTTCAGCGTCTAATAATGAATAACGAAGATCAACAACCGATTATAAAACAAAAAGAACCGGGAAGAAATGATCCTTGTCCCTGTGGAAGTGGAAAGAAATACAAAAAGTGCTGCTTGAATAAAAAATAGCATTTTCTTCTATATTAACTTAAACCTCACAAGTTTTGAAAACCTGTGAGGTTTAGATTAATTCCTGCAAGGTCTTAGAGTCCTTGTAGGTATTTTATATGAAAATCTTTACTCTATTGAGTGAGAATTTACAAATCAAACTTAATTCCTTGTGCTAATGGCAATTCAGTGGTGTAATTAATCGTGTTGGTTTGTCTACGCATATATACTTTCCAAGCATCAGAACCACTTTCACGACCGCCGCCGGTTTCTTTTTCACCTCCAAAAGCGCCTCCAATTTCAGCACCAGAAGTTCCGATATTTACATTAGCAATTCCACAATCTGAGCCTTCCACTGATAGGAAACGTTCGGCTTCCCTTAAGTTATTGGTCATAATTGCTGAAGAAAGTCCCTGGCGAACACCGTTCTGTAACTCCAATGCATTGCCAACATCGCCTTTATACTTCATAATGTACAATACCGGTGCGAAAGTTTCGTGTTGTACGATTTCAAAATGGTTTTCAGCTTCAGCAATCGCTGGTTTTACATAGCAACCGCTTTCGTAACCTTCACCTTCTAAAACGCCACCTTCAACTAAAACTTTTCCACCTTCTTCCACTACTTTCTCTAAAGCTGCCTGATAATTTTTCACCGCATCTTTATCGATAAGCGGGCCAACGTGATTGTTTTCATCTAACGGATTTCCAATCTTAATTTGCTTATAGGCATCGACAATCGCGTTTTTTACCTTATCATACACCTCTTCGTGCACAATTAATCGACGGGTAGAAGTACAACGCTGTCCACAAGTTCCTACCGCTCCAAAAACCGCTCCGATAACTGTGTTTTTGATGTTCGCGTCTGGAGTTACGATAATGGCATTATTTCCGCCTAATTCTAACAATGATTTTCCTAAACGTCCGGCTACTTCTTTCGCTACGGTTTTTCCCATTCGGGTGGAACCTGTTGCTGAAATCAACGGAATTCGCTCATCTTTGGTCATTAACTCACCCACTTTATAATCACCGGTAATTAAACAAGAGATTCCTTCGGGAACTCCGTTTTCAGAAAAAACACGGGCTGCAATATTCTGGCAGGCTACTGAAGTAAGCGGAGTTTTCTCTGATCCTTTCCAGATACAGGCATCACCACAAACCCAGGCTAAAGCGGTATTCCACGACCAAACGGCCACCGGAAAGTTAAATGCTGAAATTATCCCAACAACTCCTAACGGGTGGTATTGCTCATACATACGGTGTCCGGGACGTTCCGAATGCATGGTTAAACCGTGCAATTGTCGTGACAATCCTACTGCAAAATCACAGATATCGATCATCTCCTGGACTTCGCCTAAACCTTCCTGATAGGATTTTCCCATTTCGTAGGAAACCAGTTTTCCAAGTGGTTCTTTTAAACGACGTAATTCATCATTAAATTTTCTTACAATTTCGCCTCGTTGTGGTGCCGGCATTGTTCGCCATTCCTTAAACGCTTTTTCTGCCGTGGTTACTACTTTTTCGTAATCTTCAGGCGTAGTAGCTTTTACTTTTCCTATCAACGCACCATCTACGGGAGAATACGATTCGATAATTTCTCCATTAGAGAAAAAATCTTTTCCGGTAGAGGTTCCGTTATTTATTTCTTGTAGCCCTAATTCTTCTAAGGCCTTATCAATTCCAAAATCTTTTGCAATTTGACTCATTTTTGTTTTTGTGTGGTTTGTTATTTTTTTGCTTAAGCTTCATCTGCCACAAAACGCGGATCTACAGGCATCACCTCTCCACAATTGTCACAAGTGCGTAAGTCCTCACTTCCGTAGAAATGCTTAAAGTGCTTTAAAAAGTCGGTTTCAATATCATGTAACGGAAAATAAACCTCATACAATTTATGGTTACAATGATCACAAAACCATAGCAAGCCATCTTCTCCTTCTAAATGAGCCCGTTTTCGCTCGACCACCAAACCTAAAGAGTTTTCTCCCCGCTCTGGTGAATGTGGCATTTTACCAGGATTTAAATACATATCACCAGGACCTAAATTCATGGTTTTTTTCTCTCCATCTTCCTGAATATGCACCTTAATATTCCCCTCTAGCTGATAAAATAATTCTTCGGTTTCATTATAATGAAAATCTTTACGCGCATTTGGGCCTGCCACAATCATCACAATATAATCTCCAGATTCCTTATACAAATTGCGGTTTCCTACCGGTGGTTTTAATGTATCCCGGTTTTCTTCGATCCATTTATTTAAATTGAAAGGTTTCGCTACAGCCATATTATAAATTTTGATTCTAAAATTAAGTAATATGAACAAAAGAATACCAAGATTCGATAAATATCTGTTCATTTATACATCCTAGTACACGCTGAATTTCAAGGTATTTTAAAACTATTGCCTTTTTTATATGTTTTAGGGCGTTTGTCCAAAATCACTACGCTTTTTTGGCCACCGTGCTATCCGTTACAAGTCCGCAGCACCAAAAAAGGTGCTTTACGGGCTTTTCACTGCTATCACTAACGCGATTTACCAGCAATTTCAACTAATTTATATCATTTCAGATCGTGTAAATTTGGTATCTGATAAAACTACTTCTCCTTTTTAGCATTTTCAGCTTTATCGCTTGCAGCAACACTTCGAAAAAAGAAACCACTCCTTCTATTACTTCCTAAGAAAAACCGCAGGGTAATCTTCCCGATTTCGGCATTGTGATTTATGATGTCGCGGGGACGATATTGAAAGAAAATATAAGCAATTATTTAGAAAGAACTTCAATCAACAGCAAAGGCATCTCATTTTAGGTCACCTTATCAATAAAAGACTATAATTTTCATAAGAGTCAATTAAATCACGGGAGCACTTCTACCATAAAAAATAAGGAAAATATTGCCTATATCCAGCCAAAAGCTAATAATATCCTAGAATGATTCCCAAAATTGGAAAATCTACCAACTACCTCTTCTCAGTGATCAATAAATTAATCATTACATAACATACCACCAGATCTTCCGCAGAAAAAGACCTGTCAATACTGGATTTTTAAAGAATACGTACTATTTAAAATTTAATATCTGTTAAAGATTTCATAAAGCCAAAAAGTTTACTAATAGTAAAAATATAGTCAAATTTGCACTATGTAGTTTACTAATATTAACAAAAGCTAAATGAAAAAACTAATTTATCTAACACAAATTACGCTGCTTCTTTTAACTTCTATCCTGTTCGCTCAGGACAGGGTACTAAAGGGTACCGTAACAGACACCAAGGGTGTCCCCCTTCCTGGAGCCAGCATTAGGGTTAAAAATACTACTATCGGAGCAATAACAGATTTTGATGGAAATTTCACAATTACCATTCCTGAAAATGAGCAAAATACAATTGAAATTACATTTATAGGTTTTAAATCTCAGGAAATTGATGTGACTAGTAAATCGAATGTGAAGATCACGCTTCAGGAAAATGCGCAGGGTCTTGATGAAGTAGTAGTTACGGCCCTGGGGATTAAAAGGGAAACCAAAAAACTGGCTTATGCAGTACAAGAAGTTTCGGGCGATGATCTCTCAGAGGCAAAAGAGACTAACGTGGTAAACTCACTTTCCGGTAAAATGGCCGGGGTACAGGTTACCGGGGGTAATAGTGGAGTAGGATCTAGCTCTCAGATCATCATTAGAGGGGAGAACTCTCTTAACCCCAGTCCTAATGCAAATTCTCCGCTCTTTGTTGTAGATGGAATAATCATTAACAACAATATTAATAGTGTGGGTAGCGAAGGGAATATGGAAGTAGATTTTGGTAACGGAGCTATGGACATCAATCCTGACGATGTAGAAACCATGACTGTTCTTAAAGGACCTAACGCAACAGCACTCTACGGCTCAAGAGGTGCTAATGGTGTTGTTTTGATTACTACTAAATCAGGAAAAGGAACTAAAGGTATTGGAGTTTCTATAACTCACAACAGCACTTTTGAAACCTTGCTTACCCTTCCTAAATATCAAAACCAATACGGGCAAGGCTCTAACGGACAATTTGCATTTAACGATGGAGGTCAAAACCGATCTGTGACCGGTGGGATAAACGATCATGTAGATGAAAGCTGGGGTCCTGCACTTAACGGACAGTTAATCCCACAGCACGACAGCCCCACTACAAGTGGGTTTAGAGCTGGGGATGTAGACTTACGTCCACGTAATACAGACGGTAGTTTTGCAGATGAAATCATAGCAACCCCATTTATAGCTCATCCCGATAACATAAGAGACTTTTTTGAAACGGGGTATACCATGAGCAATAATGTGGCTTTTACCGGCGCTAACAAAGAGGGAAACTTTAGAGTTTCATTTACAGATCTTAACAGCCAGAGTATTGTACCCAACTCCAATTTTAAGCGAAGAACCTATGCTATTAACGGTGCTTATAACCTTACAGACTGGCTTAAGGCTAGTGCTTCTATGAATTACATCAACTCAAATTCAGATAACCGTCCCGTCAACTCCTACGGGACAGAGAATATCATGTATCTCTGGGTATGGTTTGGGCGGCATATTGATATGAATTCGCTTAGAAACTACTGGCAGCCGGGTTTAGAAAATGTACAACAGTTCAATTATAACTACAACTATCACGACAACCCTTATTTTAATGTATATGAAAATACAAACGCATTTAACCGCGATCGGATAATTACTAATATGCGTTTAGATATGAATCTGGCAAAAGGGCTGGATCTTATGATTCGCACCGGTTTAGATTATTCAAACGAACTGGATAAAAGAAAACGAGCCTATTCTACACAACGTTTCCCAACTGGACAGTATCGCGAAGACTACATCTTTGCTCAAGAGCAAAACACAGATTTTCTTCTGGCCTACACTAAAAAACTTAACGAAGATCTCGATTTTGGTATTTCGGTAGGAGCTAACAACAGAGTTTCTAAAAACCGTTACCAGCGCATCAGTGCAAACTCGCTCTCGATCCCTGCGATCTATAACTTTGGTAACGCTGCACAACCACTTACTACTAGCGACTACGACAGCGAATTTAGAGTAAACAGTGCTTATGCTTTTGGAAATATCGCTTACAAGAACTTTCTGTTTCTCGATCTTACTGCCAGAAACGACTGGTCTTCTACACTACCTGAAAACAACAATAGCTACTTCTACCCTTCTGTAGGTTTGAGTGCCATCTTATCTGATATGTTTGAAATGCCTCAAGCCATCAGCTTTGCTAAATTTAGAGCTGGATACGCAGTTGTAGGAAACGACACAAACCCATATAATCTGGCAGCAACTTATGGTTTTGGAGACACATTTAACGGGTTTTCAAGAGTATATTCGCCTTCAGAATTGAAAAATTCAAATCTGAAACCCGAAAAAACCAACTCTATAGAATTGGGTGCAGATGTGCGCTTCTTCGGAAACCGTCTGGGGATAGACCTTGCAGTTTATAAGTCGGTAACCAAAAACCAGATTATCGCCCTTCCGGTATCTAATACTTCCGGCTATAGCTCAAGGGTTATTAATGCCGGGGAGATTCAAAACAAAGGTTTAGAAATCACACTTAATGCCACCCCAGTACACACCGAAAATTTTCGTTGGAATTCTACCGTTAACTTTACCACCTCACGTGGAACCGTAAAAGAACTTACAGACGGACTTGATTTTTACACCATTAAAAGCAATTATCTCACCGTTGGCGCTAAGGTAGGCGGACGCATAGGGGACTTATACGGTACCGGTTTTAAAAGGGTGGAAGATGCCAACAGCCCGTATTATGGGGAGTGGATCATCGACCCAGATTCTGGTCTTCCTATCGTAGACAACACGCTTAAAAAATTAGGTAACTACAACCCTGATTTTATGGTAGGCTTTCAGAATAGTTTTCAATATAAAAATTTTCACTTCAGTTTCTTATTTGATTGGAGGCAGGGCGGTGAGTTTCATTCACGTACCGTTGCCATTGGTGGCACAACCGGAATGCTGGATTTTACCGTACCAGGTCGTGAAACTGGTATTGTTGCTGAAGGAGTTATAGCAAATGCCGACGGCTCATATACAGAAAATTCAAAAAGCGTTGCGGCTTCTAATTACTACTCCCATGTGTACAAACGCAGTAATGAAGAGAGCTCTATGTTTGACGCTACTTATGTAAAACTACGGGAGGTAAAACTTGGTTACAACTTACCTAAGAAATGGTTTAAAAAGGTTCCTTTTAATACTGCAACACTTTCTATTGTAGGAAGAAATTTGGCATTATGGACTGAAAACGACCACGTTGATCCTGAAACTATCTCTTTCTCTGGCGGGACTGTTGTTCCCGGTGTAGAAGATATGGCGCTACCCAGTACACGTAGTTTTGGTGTTAATCTTAATCTAGAATTCTAAGAATAAAAGCGATGAAAAAAATTAATATAATTCAGAGTCTTGTAATTATAGGGCTGCTTATTACAGGTTGCACAGATAATTTTGAAAAGATTAATACAAATCCCAATGCCCCAGAAGCCGTTAGTGCAAATCTACTGACCTCTACCGTAACTTCAGAAATTACACGTAAACTTACCCAGGAGGGGTACAGTGATGGAAACACAATCACCCAGCTTATGGCAAAAAATAACTTTTCGGGTTTCGGCCAGTTTGACTGGGGCGATCAGGGAATGTGGAATTTCTTCTACGGAATTCTTCCCGAAATAAGCGATATTCTTGAAATTTCCCGTGCTGAAGAAACCAAAAACAGCACATACGAAGGAATAGCCCTTACAATGCGGGCGCTGTGTTTTGCAAATCTCACAGATTTATACGGAAACGTTCCATATTCGGAAGCATTAGCAGGAAAAACCGAAGGTATATTCACCCCGGTTTATGATGATCAGGAATCGATTTACAACGGCGTGCTTCAGGACTTGTCTGATGCAGATGTAGCTTTAGCAAAAGGTATGAAAATAACGGGCGTTACCGGAGATGTAATCTATGACGGAAATCCTGAGCAATGGAGAAAACTCGCAAATTCCTTACGCCTGCGTTACCTGTTACGCATTTCCAAACAACGCGATGTTTCTACAGAAATGCAAGCAATATTAAGTGCCGGTAACTTTATAAAAACAAATGCAGATAATGCGGTACTCATCTACAGCGGAACATCTAATACAGATTCCTGGCCAGAAAGCACCGGACGTATAGGAGGTTTTGACGAAAAAAGCTTATGTACCACAGCTTTAGAATATTTCAACACCTTTAACGATCCGCGGCTTGACATTTGGTTTGATCGCAACAGTGATGGCAAATGGGTAGGAATCCCTATCGGTTTAAATCAGGACAACGCGCGTGCCTATGATGATGAGTACAGTCCCAGCCGTCTGGATGTAAACCTGTTTTACTATTCAGCTACTGATGCACAAGCTTACATTATAAAAAATTCTGAAGTGCAGTTTATTCTTGCTGAAGCTGCAGAACGCGAAATAATTGCTGGAGATGCAGCAACCTACTACAACGCAGGGGTACGTGCAAGCTTATCTTATTGGGGAGTTTCAGAGACCGACATAAACAACTATCTAATCCAGCCCACCGTAGCCTATAACGGCTCTCTGGAGTTATTGTTAACTCAAAAGACCATCGCCCTCTGGAATGTAGATTATCAGGGATGGTTCAATTACAGAAGAACAGGTCTACCGGCTTTAAAACCGGGTCCAAATACGCTTAACGGTTCATTATATCCTGTACGCTTTTTATATCCATCTTCAGAACAAACACTAAATACGGCCAATTATAAAGCCGCAGTTGAAGCAATGGGAGAAGACAACATAAATGTAAAAGAATGGTGGGAAACCGGCACCCGTTACTAATACTAAACCAGCTGAGCTTGTTCACTATTGAGGAACCTCAGCTGGTTATACTTTTTACTATGAAAAATCAATTCAACGCTTTTTTAAAGAATCTATTCAGTCTTATAACAGCGGCAGTATTTTTCTGCTCGTGCTCGAAGGATGAACAACCAAACCCCGCCAAGCACATTATCGTAATAGGTATTGACGGGATGAGCCCCGACGGGATTAAACACGCAAAGACTCCGGTGATGGACAGTCTGGTGAAAAACGGTGCCGCCACATTTGAAGCGCGCTCAGTACTTCCGTCAAGTTCAAGCCCAAATTGGGCCAGTATGATTATGGGGGCAGGACCTGAGCAACATGGCATAACCTCAAATTCATGGGAAGCAAACGATTATACACTTCCGGCAGTAATTGCCGGAAATGATGGACGATTCCCCAGCATTTTCACCTTATATCACGATCAAAAACCCGAAGCTCACATAGGAAGTATTTATGACTGGGATGGCTTTGGCCGCCTCTTTAATCCAGAGGATGTTGATTTTAATATCGACGGCGACCACGAAGACGGCACGACCAGCACTGCAATCGCGTATATCAAACAGCACAAACCAGACTTTACCTTTATTCACCTGGATCACGTAGACCATGCCGGGCATAGTGAAGGCCATGGTACAACAGCCTATTATCAAGCCGTGGCAAAGGCAGATAGTTTAATTGGGGTGATTATACAATCTGCTAAAGATGCCGGGATTTTTAAGGAAAGTCTCTTTATCATCGCTTCAGACCATGGAGGTCTGGGCAAAGGTCACGGAGGCGAATCTCTAGCCGAGGTACAAATCCCTTTTATCCTCTATGGTGCCGGTGTAAAAAAGGGATATACTATTAAAGAAACAGTCTATCAGTACGACAATGCAGCGACGGTCGCTTTTGCGGCTAACCTCAAGACACCTCAGGCTTGGATAGGGAGACCTGTAAAAAGCGCTTTTATTGGCTATGAAAAACCTGTTTTAAAATATAAAAAACCGCAGCAAATGATAGCTCCGGTTTTACTACCGGAAAATGAAGGCATATATGCCCCATCAGGTAAATTGTTTATTGGTAATGATGCTGAAGTTATTTTAAAAAACCCCAATAAAACCGGAGTAATTTACTATACTTTAGATGGTACAGATCCATCTATTGAAAATGGAATAAGGTACAAAGCCCCGTTTTCAATTGATAGCACAACTCTTATAAAAGCTATTGTTGCTGAAAAAGGAAAACTACAAAGTAAAATTTCATCAGGTAGTTACCGCAAAATTTCAGCTCATAAAAAACCCGGTGTTTCCTATCAAATTTACAAGTTAGAAAGCTCAGCAAATTTACCCGATTTCAATAATTTGAAATTTTTTAAAACCGGAAACGCTATGGAAGTGAACAGTAGCATTTTTGATAGTCTTACAGAAGTTAACAGTACCGCGGTAGTTTATAATTCCTATTTAAGGATTGACACCCCGGGAACTTATACATTCTACACCAACAGTGACGATGGAAGTAAATTATTTGTAGACGAAAAATTAGTTGTTGATAACGACAAAAATCATGGTGTACAGGAACACAGCGGAAACATTGAGCTCGAAAAAGGAAAACATAAGCTTAGAATCGAGTATTTTAATGGTAGCGGAGATTACTATCTGGATACCAGATACAAAGGCCCGGGTATAGGCAAACAAATTATTCCGGCGGATAAATTGAGTAAGGATTAAAAGAAGGTAGGTATGGCAAATAAGGTCTTTAAAAATGAACTGATTATAGAAGGGGATATCAACCAAAGTACAGCCCGGCAATATTGGCTAAAAAATGAAGTCTCGATAGAAGCTAAAAACCTGTTGGAGAAAGACGCCCAATATTTTATGCATCAGGCCTTATCTACGCCTTGCCTTGATGTTTTGGCTAATGCACGCGGAACAATAATGACCAATGTTTCAGGAAAAAAGTATTTTGATTTCCACGGAAATAACGTACATCAATTGGGGTTTTCACATCCTAAACTTATTGAAGCACTAAAAAATCAATTAGATGGTCTCACATTTTCCACAAGGCGATATACCAATGAAACCGCTATAAACTTTGCTGAAAAACTCATCAGCCTTACCCCTGGTTTAGATAAAACACTAATGACCCCAAACGGAAGTTCTGCAGTGGGGATCGCACTTAAACTCGCCCGTGCCGTAACGGGAAAATACAAAGTACTTTCCTTTTGGGATTCGTTTCACGGGGCTTCTTTAGATGTCGTAAGCGTAAGCGGGGAATCTGTTTTCAGGGAAAACATGGGGCCTATGATGCCGGGTGTGGAGCGCATCCCTCCACCCATCACCTACCGCGGTATCTATGAGGGTAACGAAGACAAAGCGCTTGAGTACCTGGAATATGTGCTTTCCAAAGATAACCAGATTGGCGCTTTTTTAGCCGAAACAGTTCGAAATACCGATGCCCAGATTCCGTCTAAAAAGTTCTGGCAGGCAGCCAGGAAACTCTGTGACCGGTATGGCGTTTTGCTCATTCTGGACGAAATCCCCATCGCCCTGGGACGTACCGGGAAACTTTTTGCCTATGAGCATTATGA